>SL_8KL_010_SEDDRAFT_10000486_pt1 | contig 34760 bp, 37 predicted proteins | sample SodLakKL_010_SED_4_FD_11160 | JGI IMG/M metagenome (IMG submission 11160)
GACTTGGAGAAAAAACTCAACGATAGAGAACAGGAACTGGATGAGAAAGATGATAACTTATCTCAACTCGAGGAAGAGTTGGATAACAGAAAAGAAAACCTCGATGAACGTGAAGATGAGCTTACCGAACTTGATGAAGAACTAAAGCAAAAAGACAAAGAACTCAGCCAACTCGAAGATCAACTCGATGAAAGAGAGAGTGAGTTGAACGAAAAGGAGGACGAACTCGACTCTATAAGAGAAAACTTCGATGAAAAAGAAGAAGAATTGGAAGAGCTGAGGAATGAATTAGAAGATCGGGAGAAAAACCTAGATGATAGAGAAAACGAACTCGACTCTCTACGAAAAGATCTTGATGAAAGAGATGAAAAACTCAAAGAGAAAAAGAAAGAACTCAGCCAACTCGAAGATCAACTCGATAAAAGAGAGAGTGAGTTGAACGAAAGGGAGGACGAACTCGACTCTATAAGAGAAAACTTCGATGAAAAAGAAGAGGCTCTGAAAGAAAAAGAAGAGGGATTGGAAGATTTGAAAGACGAACTGGATACAGTAGAGGAAAATCTAGACCAGCGTAAGGAAAATCTGAGTGATCTAGAGGAGGAACTAGACAAAAGGGAAGAAAATTTAGATGAAAGAAAATCTGATATCGAAGAATTGGAAAATGAGTTAGAAGAGCGTAAAAATAAATTGACCGAGAAGGAAGAAAAACTTCAATCTCTAGAAGACGAACTTGGAATCGAGGAAGAGAGATTAGAAGAAAAGGCTAGCCAATTAGATGATCTAGAAGACGAACTCGAAAGTAAGAAAAAAGAATTGGAGGAAAAAGAGGAGAAACTACTATCGATCAGCGATAACCTTGAAGAAAAAGAGGAGAAATTCGAGCAAAAGGAAAAAGAACTGAACGAGCTTGAAAAGGAGCTAGAAGAACGCAGAAGTCACTTCGACGAACATGAACTCAGCCTGGAATCGCTTGAGGAAGATCTAAAGGACAGGGAAAAAAATCTGAAGGAATGGCAGGATCGATTAGAAAAAAGAGAAGATGATTTGAGGCACCAAGAGATAAGAATAGAAAAGAAGGCAGAAGAGTTGGAAGAAAAAGGTGACTTTGAGGATCTGCAGGCAACCCAAGAAGTATTGAAGGACCTGCTCGAAGAGGTCGAAAAGAGTGAATTTAAGAGAAAAATGCAAGAGGACAAGGATAAGGAGGAAGAAGAAGAGGATTAGAGATCCTTTAAACACTATTATTTTTCATTACCTATCTCGTTTTATCACATAATCCACTAGTTCTTCCAAGATCACTTTGTATTCACTATCAGGGACTATACTCAATTCGTCCTTTGCCTCTTCTGCATATTTCTTTGCTAACTCTTTAGAATACTCTATAGCTCCTGAATCTTCTAAAAGATCGATGGCCTCTTCGATCTCCGGGTCGGTATTACCATCATCCTCCAAGATCTCTATCAACCTTTCGCTGTCATCGCTTGATAAGTTTTCTAGAGCCTTGATCACCATCAGTGTTCTCTTACCTTCCTGTATATCACTACCAACGTCTTTACCTATCTTCCCCTCATCACCCACGAGATCGAGATAATCATCCTGTATCTGGAACGCTATACCCATCTTTCTAGCATACTCCCCCATATGATCTATCTCTTCCTGATCACAACCGGCGATTATAGCTCCGCCTCTTGCAGAGGCCTTGAATAGATAAGCGGTCTTCTTTTCGATCATCTCGATGAAGTCGGCCTCATCTATATCGAGATCTTCTTCGAAACTGAGGTCCTCTTCCTGCCCCTCTGCGATCTTCAATACGGAGGAGGACAATTCCTCAAGAAGCTCTTTGACCTTGTCTCCACCTATATCTGACTTAGAGAGCACATTGAAAGCTAGTGCAAAGAGTCCGTCCCCGGCGTTTATAGCATGTGCATCTCCCACTCTCCTGTAAAGAGTGGGTTTACCTCTTCTGAGATCATCTTGGTCCATTATGTCGTCATGGACAAGTGTGAAATTATGAACCAGTTCTAATGCAAGACCATATGGGATAGCCTTCTTTTCAGATCGGTCGAAAGCCGCAGCAGAAACCAGGGTCAAAAAAGGCCTCAATTTCTTTCCACCTGACCCCGGATAAAACGCCATTAACTCCCATAAGTTATGATCTCGCTTATCTTTGAATAATTCCTCTATCTCCTGTTCGATCAATTCTTTCCTTTTCTCTAATTCCTCAACCATGTCCATGATCTCACTCTCCAAAATATTTTATTTTATCCAACCTTTAAGATCACCAGTGATTACCTTCTTTGCCTGTAACAGATCTTCTATCTCTTTACAGCCTAACAGGAACATTACGGTCTTGAACTCATGGATGACCCTCTCCAAATACTGCTCGACGGTGACTCCATCTTTGTCCAAGGCATCTAAAACACCTCCGGCTATCCCTACTATGTCCGCCCCTAAAGCGATAGCTTTAGCAACCTGTATGCCGTTTCTTATACCGCCGGTGGCTATGAGTGGGACGGACACCGAACCTCTGCATTGAACTATCGAAGCAGGCGTAGGTATGCCCCAATCCCACAGATCCTTAGAGATCTTCTTCATCTTACTTTCTTTGTTCCTGTAATGCTCTACGGCAGAGAATGAGGTGCCGCCTCTACCGCCCACATCTATCGCATCGACACCGGCATCCTGGAAAGTAAGAGCCATCTCAGTCGATACACCAGCACCGGTCTCTTTTACTATAGTAGGTACATCTGAAGATATATCCTTCAATGCATCTATAACGCCTTTAGCTCTCAGATCTCCCTCGGGCTGGACTACCTCTTGAAGGTAATTGAAGTGGATCGCAAGGTAATCACCATCTATCATGTCTAATGCTTCTTTAGCATCCCTGACCGTAAGAGGAGGCTCACCATCCTGTTTTATCAACTGTGGGGCGCCTATATTCCCAAATACTAAGGGTGGTTCGTATTCCGAAACTACCTGGTAACTCTCCCGAAGATCTTTATTCTCAAGTGCGGCCCTTTGACTGCCTACACCAAATGCTAAATTCATCTTTTCAGCCGTGGAAGCCAATCTTTTATTGAATTCTCCTGCGCCGCTGTACCCTCCGGTCATACCAGCTATCATCAAAGGAGCATCGAGCTTTTCACCTAAAAAATCCACACTCTCATCAATATCTTCAAAATCGACTTCGGGCGCAGAACGGTGGTAGAATTCGATATCTTCCCAATAATTTTTTCTAGCATCTACGTCTTTATTCAAGCATATATTCAAATGATCTTCTTTCCTCGATTCTATCATCCTCTCACCTCAGTTGATAAGACCTGATTACCATCCAATATGCTTCTAAGCCTGCCTTTTTTGTTCCCATTTACCAAGTGAGTCTCACAGTTCTTAGAGATGTCGAGCATCTTTTTAACCTTTTGATTCATCCCACCTGTCACGTCGACCACATCGCTGTCTCCAGGTATGTCCTCACTGGTTAACGGGAACATATCAGCAACGAATTTTTCCACTACTTGTCCTTCTTTGTATATTCCGTCCACATCACTAACAAAAATTGTCTTATCAGCCAACTTCGATAATCCTAGCACAATATCATCCCCTGAACATATCGTCATGCCCTGTTCTACATCTACGGTTACATCTCCAAAAGCTACCGGTATGGTATTGAGTTCTAGGTATCTCTTGAATATTTCTTCATCGATCGTTTTCAACTCACCGTTCTTGAAAAAAGTGACCAGACCCCCTGGTATAGAAACACCCCACAATCCGATATCCTGCATCAATCCTAATACTCTGTTGTTCATTCTTCTCATGTCTAACTGTACTTTTGAGATAGCTTCGGCAGATGTTTTTGAATCACTATCATTGATAGAGTATTCTTTCGCTCCCGGATGTCCAAAACTTCCTCCACCATGAACCAATATATAATCATCCACTTCGCTTTTTTTTATCTCATTTAAAAGTCTCTTGGTTACACGGGTTCTAAATGTATATTTTTCGTTTTTAAATGTTAAAACACTACCGCCTAATTTAATCAAAATCAAGTGTTACCCTTCCTTTTTCCTGCTACAGATCGCATACTCATCGCCATCAAAGAAAACTTCTCGATCTGGGTTCTCCTCCTGTATTTTTTTGATAAGTTTCTGAATATCATCTATAGTCAATGATTCATTGTCCTTGTCTATCTTCTTATGGATTTTTTTATCCATTCAGATTCCTCAACTGTTTAGGAGATAGGTATTTTACTACTTATAATTTTTTGGTGAAATATGTTTTTCATCTTTAGCCTTTATAGAGCTATTTCTATCGATGAACACAGGATCGTTTGACACAAAGGCCTTATCCGAGCCAAAATGCACAATCAAACTTGAAAACAACAAAAACTATAAATATAGGGAAAAATATCAAATATTGTCTTAAAATCGTATGACGTTATAAGGTGATCAGTATGACGGAAGAGATGATGGAAAAGCTAGATGAATACAAATACAATATACTGTACTACGTTTATTTCATAAGCTGCCTCCTTGTCGCGGTTTGGGTGGCTGATCCGATAAATACTTTGACCGCTATCCTGTGAACGGACTACTCGATCTTCTTTTTCTTTTTTATAATTACGAAGGATCTACCACTATAGAAGCGATCTTACTGTTTTTGCTATCGATTCAGCACTACCGTGTTTTGGAGACCAACCCAACTTTTCTATCTTATCAAGTGAAAGGAGCATAGTCTTTACGTCTCCTTTCCATCCCCCCTTGCTTCCGCTCGAGTCTTCGGTCCAGTTGTAGTCCACTTCACCAAGACCCATCTCTTCACACACTATGTCAGCGATCTGTTTTACATTTATATAATCCTCAGAACCGAGATTGAAGTAGTCGACTCTTTTTTCAGAGTTCTTTGTTGCGAAGAGCATACCCTCTATACAGTCCGTGATGTAGAAGTAAGATTTGGTCGTTCCTGGAGGTGCTCCCAATATCTCTAATTCCTCAGGGTCCTCTTTCAACTTTTGAACGAAGTCATAAGTAACGCCGTGTGTGCTTCTAGGACCTACCACGTTAGCGAATCTAAAAGACACTGACCGCATGTCGAAAGTATGGCAGAATGACGATATCAATGCCTCACAGCTCAGCTTAGATGACCCATAAAGAGATATGGGCTCAAGAGGTCCTAGATCTTCTGGAGTCGGTATGACATCGGTCTCGCCGTAAACAGTAGAAGACGAAGTGAATATTATCTCATCCACGTCATTTTTTCTCATCGAATCCAGCACGTTGTATGTGGCGATGATGTTCTGCTCGAGGTGTACAAATGTGTCTTCAGCACCAACTTTTACATCCGGATCAGCTGCAAGGTGAAAAACCATGTCGCATCTTTCCATCTGCTCGGATAACCTCTCCTTGTCCAAAAGATCGCCTATCACGAGTTCGAAGTCATCGTTATCTTCTAGATGAGCGACCAATTCCTCTTTCCCTGAAGAGAGATTGTCATATCCTATGACCTCATTCTCCTCTACTAGAGCATCGACTAGATGACTCCCGATAAAACCCGCCGCGCCTGTAACCAATATCTTCTTATCTTTCAGCCTCATATTTTTCACCTATCTTATACCTCGATTCCAAAAAAATCGAGAAGTTGTAAATTTATATATCAATATCAAAACTATTGCGACTAGACCTAAGGCAGCTAAACCCATAACGATACCACTTTGGAAGGCCCGGATTATGGCACCGCCCGTATAATATGAGATTATCCCTATCATGAAACACCCTATGAAAGAACCCGTTATGATGGAGATCCATGCATAGTATTTGTTCATGCCTATCACTCTCCCTAAGATGGATGCGCCCACGCCCCCGCTACCTTGGAAAGGAAAAACAACGAAACTCGCGACGCCTACGAAGGCCATCTTCTTGACCCAAACGTTCTCCTTCATCTTCTTTGCACCAAAATTTTGAAATTTTTCTATCCATTTGCCTACAAAGGGGATCTTTTTTGCGATGTAAAAGTTCCATAAAAGGAAATATGAAGTTACTACATCAACAAATGCTATAGAGCCTGAGACTAGAAAAATTACAGTTGCAGGAGATAAGATAGATGAGTAGGTCCCTAGAAGGCCCAAAACTGCACTCGGTATTACTGTTTCCTTTCCAAGTGGCGGGAATAGATAAGTCAACATCGCACCGCCTATCGCCCAAAATACATTGTCCAATTGGACGCTATTCAATATCATATACAACAAAGTCAAATATAAAAGGGAAATGAGTAAAGGGATGAAAAAAAGGAATAATTTACCCCAAATGTTCTCATAAAATTCCTCTTCATCCTTGAATATATCTATCATCAAAAGTGAATATCTTTAAGGGGGTAAAATAACTTTTGAATATACACTTCATTTTTTTTCTATCACAAGAACAGCATGATCTTTTTGTCGATTAGAGATGTCGACATTGAGTATCACGTCATGTCCTTCAGTTTTCAATTTTTTCTCAACTTCTCTATAAACTATTTCAGGGGGTTTTGAAACGTTGGCACTCCTAGCCTTAACAGCGAGCATGCCGAAAGAACCTTTTCGCAAAAAAGACAGGTTCTTCATAAATATCTCAGCCTGATCTCTCTGGGATATGTCTTGATAGATCAGGTCAACATCAGTAACTATATCATCGTAGGAACTAGGGTCTCTAGCATCAGCCATAACTGGAAAGATGTTTTTTCTATCCTCGGAGAGTGAAAGAAGGTTCCTGAACGGATTTCTAGCGACCTCGATCGCGAATATCTTACCCTCGGTGACTATGTCCGAGAGATGACTAACGGTGGTTCCGTCTCCTGCCCCAAGGTACAGTATGTTCATCTCTGGTTTGACTGGGAGAGATCTTTCTTTCTCGAGAAAAGCACATAATTTGCTGCGGTTTGGATCCCATTCTCTATACTCAAAACCTTCGTCCTCGATCAATTCTTCTCCATACACGTCCTCCCCAGGCACTAGATTCAGAGTGTAAAACTTATCATCACGTTTATAGATGCCGTCCTCGATACACTCCATCATCTCAACTCTTCGATGGTCTCAGGTAAAACTTTCGTAAATCTCTTTATACCATCTTCTGGAACAGTGAATGAGACCCTGATAAAGTCATCACCAGAGCTTTTAGAAACATAGGTTCCAGAGCGAACGAAAACATCGTGTTCATACAGAAGTTTCTCTTGTAGCTCTTCAGGACTTACACCTGTTCCACCGATATCTATAGCGAACATGTTAGTATTAGAGGGGTATACGGGTAAGAAAACATCATCTATCTCTTCCACGCACTCTTTTATCAAGCGTTGGTTCCTTCTCGCCTGACTTAACATATCGTCTAACCACTCGTCCTTCCTTTCGAGAGCGGTCTTTGCACCGACTTGAGCCAGCACGTTAGCGGACAGAACGTTGGTCCTATACTTGTGCATGAGATCCGATTGTTCCTCTGGCATTATCAGCGCTCCTAATCTCATCCCGGCGAAGCCGCAGTTCTTAGAGAAACTGTAAACAACAAATGTCCTATCGGGTATGAATTCAGTAGTCAGTGTGTGGTCATAAGCGAAGTCCCTGTAAGTTATATCGTCTATCACCCAAATATCTTCTTCCTCCGCTATATCACAGATGGCTTTTATCTCGTCATCATCGTATGTGGTACCAAGAGGATTCAGGGGATCGATAAGGAGTATCATCTTAGTGTTTTCATCGATATGTTCTCTTATATCATCAACAGTCATCTTGTAAGGCGGATCATATATGTCTATCTCTTTCATCTCAGCTCCGCAGAGCTCGACCTGGTGATGGATAGGCATGAAGCTTGGATCTGTTGCGACCACATTATCTCCTGGCTCCAGCATAGCTCTAGTGAGAGTATAAGTGGCCTCGATAGCCCCGTTCGTGATCAGTGCGTCGAAGTCCTCTGTTAGACCTAGGTCCTCTAAAAGTGTTTCTTTTAGACCCAAAATACCCTGCTTATAGGGATAAAGATTGTACTTCTTTTTTTCGACAGATTCTATGATGTTCTCGTTGACCTCAGGAGTTGTTTCAAGCTGATTTGTATTTTGACTCATCCAGACTATTTCTTCTTCCTTTTCATGGGCATACACGAACGGATCTTTCTTCAAATAACCACCGGCTGATTCATCGAAATAGAAACTATAAATCTTTCGGGTTGAAATCTATAGATCTATGAAGTAAGAGTAAGGAGTAAACTATTTATTGGGGTTCTGTTTTAAATCATCCCCGCAATCTCGAATTGATTGCATTTTGCTCCTTGCGCGGAACTTCGTTCCACTGAGCCGCAAAATGCTCACTGCGTTCACATTTTGCTCCTGTGGTGTAGTCCGGCCAATCATCTCGGCCTTTCGAGGCCGATGTAAGGCCAGGGAAAGCCGATCACGGGGGTTCGAATCCCCCCGGGAGCACCATCAAACTTTTTCGTAGTATCGGGATTCGTCATTCCGTTTCACCTCCGTCGGAGTACCTATCATCTTTTTCTTTCATGTCATCATGCAAAATCTGTACAGATGAAAAAACTCTTATGCTCAAAGCTTACTGATTATTACGATGAAGAAATTTTGGACTTATTGTCCGAGATGCAGGTCAGGTTTTTATACTGACTTCGATATCGAAAAGAAAAAAGTCGATGTCAAATGTCCGAACTGCGATCTTCTATACCGGGATATCTTGAAAGAGAGTCAGATAAGAGATGTGAAATATAATTGGGAGCTCAATGAAAAAATAGATCCCGGGATGATATCGGAGGAGGAGACTACGAACCATCTAGATTTCGCTTCTTTCTCTTTGATAGCGGCACTGACACTTTTCGCGATAGGTGGGTTGTCACTACTAGTATCAGATACTTTCACTGCTATACACGGTTCTATCGGACTCGCAGGCGGTATATTCAGCATCTTTGTGATGCTTGGCACTATAAATGCATATAAAAAGAGATCTTTCGCGGTGGCATTTAGTGGGGCTTTTTTTTCGGTTCTGAGTTCCTTTATATGGGGCTTTTTGAACTTTCAAGGGCGTTTTCTGCTCTTCGGTAGAGGGTTATCCTCTTTGTATTTAGTACTCACTCTCTTCCTTTCGCTACAGAGTTTGATCCTCATCGTAAAAAACAGGTCGGTCTTTGATATCGGCCATTGAATCAGTATATGTATGCTATATAAGCGAAGTAAACTATCAACATAACGATCCCCTCTATCCTAGATATCTTCTTTCCAGTGTACATAGAAGTCGTTAAAAAGACGCTGGCGACAATCATCACTATAAAACTAGAATATATCTCTCCTGAAAAAGTCAGTGGTAAGACAACCGCACTGATGCCTATCACCATGAGTATGTTGAATGTATTGGACCCTATTACATTACCCAAAGAGATATCAGCTTCATCCCTGATAGCGGCCATGCTGGATGTGGAAAGTTCAGGAAGTGATGTGGCGATCGCTATGATTGTCAATCCAACCACACCTTCTACCATATCGAAACGACCTATGTAGAATATAGCGGCACGGATCGCCAACTCGGACCCTAAGATGACTCCGGATATACCTGCCGCAACTTTAGCGATACTCACTTTCCAATCAAAATCTTCACCATCTAATTTTACAGGAGTTTCCTCTTCACTGCTTTTTAGAACGGCGGAACCAAAAAAGATCAGGTAAGCCGCTAAAGCTAAAAGAAGGATCACGCCCTGCCATCTGTTTATCTCGTAAACGCCGGAAAAAAAGGGACCCGCGACAAGAATAAAAAGAACCATAGCACCGAACATAACGGGTATCTCTTTTTTTATGATCGCCACATCCACAGATATGGGTTTTATGATAGAGCTCACTCCTAGTACTAGGAGGATATTGGCGATGTTGGAGCCTATAACATTCCCCACCGATATCCCACTCCTGCCTTTGACCAATGCATTTAAGCTAGCTCCTAGCTCGGGCAAAGAAGTGCCAAATGAGACCAATGTCAGACCGATTATCAAGGTCGGTACGCCCAGGTAAGCAGCTATCATAGATCCTCCCTCTACTAGCATATCAGCCCCCTTCACGAGTAGGAGAACACCTACTGCTAACAGTAAAGTCCAACCCAACACTAGCAACATAAGCACCTATTTCATCGTCTCTCTGCATAAAAAACTTTTAGTACGATATCATATCATTTGAGTTAGAATAATAAGATGGAAGTTAGAGAGTTTAACGACAATATATCACTGGTAGGTGTCGACTATATCGCAAGCGAGAAGGTCAACGTGGATCTTGTCGCTTTCATCGATCAATACGATCCAGATATAGTAGGACTCGCACTTTGTGAAAAGAGATTTGAGAGTATCGAGGAAAGGGAAAACTGGCTTAACAAGCCTTTGCTTCCATCCTACAAAAAAGGAGACACAGGCACACTCATCTACCAGACCTTCACCGAGGCGGTGAGAGAAAACCTTAGAAAATTCAAACAGGTGGAACCTGAGACCCACATAGCTAAATTTGTTGAACTCTCCGATTTCTTGAACGTAGATATAGAGTTCATCGATAGGGACGTGACTTTGACTTTCAAAAGGGCATACGGGAACATGTCATCCCTAGAAAAACTGAAGATGGCCTGGTATTTTCGGTCGGCGATGCTTTCTTTCTCTGATGATACCAAGTCTAAGTCAATAGAGGGTATGGAAAAACAGGACGACCTAGTCGATGGCGTGCTCTGTTCGTTAGATAGGTTCGCTCCAGGTATTGCAAAAAAAGTGAAAAAAGAAAGAACTGAATATATGGCTAAAAAAATATTTCAACTCTCAGAGGAGAAAAAAGTATTAGGTATCGTGCCCAAAAGCAAGTTGGACATCATATTCGAAGAACTAAAAAAGCTAAAAAAAGAAGAAAAAGAAGGCGGAGGGAAAGGTTACGAACACCTTGAAAAAGTAGGTAAGAAAGTATATAAAAAAGCCCTCCGCTTTGCATCGCCTGCTTTTTTCATCAGTCTCGCCATCTACCTTTTCATTTTCTCTGATTTTCTGAATATCTGGCAAGCATGGCTGTACTGGTTTCTAGCAGTTGGGGGTATGGCTTCTTTCGGAGCGTTTATAGGCAGGGGCCACATTCTTTCTATGATCACTTCATTCTTTTTAGCACCTTTCATGTCTTTGACCTTGATCGGACCGGGCTGGATCGCCGGCTATGTAGAGGCTAGGGTGAGAAATCCTAAGATAAAGGATGTCGATCTATTGACGTCCTCTAAATCGATCAATGATTTTTTGGCCAATAATCTTATCAGACCAATAATGGTAGGAATATTTTCAAATGTCTTCACCTGGATCGGCCTTTTCGTGGTGCTCCCTCTACTGATAACCTTCGCCTGAAAAACTGATGCTTGACGAAAAATATAACAACCTACAGAGTTCTACACCACCAACGAGATGAAGTTCAAAAAAATTATCAGATGGTTCATAGAAGGAGTAGTGATGGGGCTCGCGAACATAACTCCAGGAGTTTCAGGCGGGACCATGGCCCTATTGATGGGGATATATGAAAGGCTGATAAACGGGATAAATACGATACCTTTCAGGGGTTTCCTATCACTCATCAGAGGTGATAGAGATACTTTTATGAAGAAAGTGGGATCGATCGACTATGAGTTCCTTTCACCACTTATACTCGGTATAGCATCTGCTACGCTGATACTTGCACGTTTGATCGGTACATTTCTAGATGATTACCAGGCGATGACCTTCGCCTTCTTTTTCGGCCTCATATTGGCATCGGCGGGAACTTTATACCACAGAATAGATCATCTTGATATTACGATCATAACTTCAGGGATTTTCGGATTCTTGGTAGCTTTTTATATAGTCGGCCTCTCACCGTTCAGAGCAAACCATTCCCTTCCGATAATATTTTTTTCCGGCCTATTGTCGATACCGACTATGATATTGCCGGGTATCTCAGGCTCATTTGTCCTTATAATATTACAACAATATGAATATCTGCTTAACGCGTTAAACAGTCTAGATATGATAGTCATCTTCGTATTTATGAGCGGTGCTGTGACCGGGTTATTCAGTTTCGCAAAACTCTTAGGGGTTCTCTTAGAAAAACATAAGATGGCAACCCTAGTATTCCTCTTTGGCCTTATATTAGGCGGGCTGAGGGCACCGGTCACTAGAGCTTTTAGTGCTGATCCTTCATTTTCAGAATGGATGATCCCTGCGATCCTAGGGGCAGTTCTCGTTAGTCTTTTAGACGCCCTATATAGGTCAAGTTTGGAGTAGATTCCATCATATCCTTTTGAAACCTCTTTTGATCCATCGAGAGATCGTCCTTTTCAAGTAAAATGTATGTTCTAGAAAAGTTCTACTATCTCCGCCAACATCGGTATCACCTCTACTTATCTCTCGAACCGCATCTTCCCAATCTAAAGGACCTTCCAAAATCGTAAAGGCTTTTCCGATGGTATTCATCCTGTGTGCATCACTTCCACCGGTAGCGGGGACCTCAAGGTCCTCTGCTAGAGCTCTTGCTTTTTTATTGTTACTTTTTCCACATCTACCGTTTAAACCTTCTATCGCATCCCAATCGTTTGCACGTACATTCTTTTCACCCAGACCAGAGGCGATCCTATAAGGATGAACAGCTATGGCTAAACCACCCTGTTCCCTTATCCTATCTATGGTCTCAGCCACTGATAGGCGTGGTTCGACTTTTTCTTGTAAACCCAAACCCATAACGTGCCCTCCAGATGTGCTTATCTCTATCGCCGGAACGATTATAAGGTCCGTTTCAACATCTTTCACACTGCGATATCCTTCTAAAGAATTATGATCGTGTATAGCTATACCATCCAATCCTATAGATTCAGCAGTTTCGATTATCTTTTTAGGAGATAAATCCGAGTCGTCTGAATATGATGAATGGATGTGCAGGTCAAATCTCATCAATTTTTCCCTCAACGAAGTCAAGAATCTTCTTTTTTAAATTAGAGTCGTTTTCTGCAAGGACATCTTCAACTTTTTCTTTTATCGACTTCTTCTGTTCTTCGTCTGCAACGTACATCCTGGTAGCATAAACCATGGCATCTACTAGAGGTTCTTCTCTACCGATATGATCCCCGTCGCCTCGCTTCTCGAGAACCTCCCCTTCGACCAGTTTTATCTCCGTATCGCCATACTCGTCCTTCTCTTTTATCGTCCTTGTTCGTTTGACCTCACAGAAATAAATCCTAGTAGCGTCTTTCGGATAAAAAAACCCGCCATCTTTGACCAGATCATCTTTGCTCAATTCTGACCTTTGAGGGCGATCGTGACCGGCAAGGGCTACTTTGTAGAACAATTCAGGCTTGTCCGTGAGTGAGAAAGTGAATCTAGATCCATCTTTTAGTTTTCTAGCGGTATCTGAGGGCTTGTAAACTTGACTGCCTATGCTGCCTTCATCGATCTCAGCACCGATCGCGGCGGCGTTGATAGAAGATCCATTCGCGACCAAAATACCTTCGTAGTACGTCATATCAAGCTACTTCCATCCCACCTTTAGGTGACGTGGTATTCGATTTATCTTCGCTTACATTGACTTTCGGCAATGGTATCGGCGGAGGTAGGTTGATATTTTTAGCTAGTCCAACAGCTTCAGGTATGCAGTTGTTGATGATCGTGGTGTGTACTTTTTTCGCCACTTCATTAGGCATCTTGTTCTCTTTTTGCCATTTCTCGGCAAGATCCGGATACTCTCCAATTATCTTAAAACTACCTTCGATCTTGATTTTACCCATGCCAGAGTAATTTGCCGTGAACCTAAAATCGACGTGTGTCGTATTGGCGTCCATCTTCTCCATCCTGGTAACTGAGCTGTTATGATTGATCTTGATATTGCCTTTCTTTGCTCCTTTTTTGCTGTACCTTTCGGCATCGATAGCCGTCAATTCAAAATTTTTTATCTTCATCGGGTTTTCTAGTCCTTGATACTTTAATAATTTTTTCATGGAGAGGACTTTTCCGAGAGGAGGGAAATATTTATAGTCTTGCAGGACTTTTTTAAATTGATAAACGTATTTCTAAATTACTGTGGTCGTTATGTCTCCAGCAAGCACAATCGAGGATATATTAGAAGACGTAAAAAAGGAACCAGACATCCAAGATTTAACTTTGGTTTCGAGGAACGGTATGCATATAGCGGGAAAGGCGCCTGAGGAGGCTCATCAAGAAACTTACGTCGCGATGTCAGCTATACTCTTAGGTGCCTCGGAAACCGCAACCTCAGAATTGAACGATGATCTGAAGTATGTTTTGGTCGAATTGCAGGGTTCTCGGATCCTGGTCCAAGAGAGTGGAGAGTCAGCTATTCTTGTCACCAAATTAAAACCAGAGAGCGAGATCGAGAATGTATTGAAGACGACTGAAAAGGCTATCAAAGATCTAAGAAGTGCTCTATGATATCAAGGGGGTTTTATTTATCAGCAGAGGTTTTATAAATTGTAATGTCATCCCAGTTAAAAACAGGTCTGAAAGGTATCACGGTTTCATGATCAAAGAAGGAAAAATAAGGCATGTAGATGATTTTGACAGGATAATGGGTGAGGCTGACGAAAAGATCGATCTCGGCGGTTTTTTTGTACTGCCTGGGTTTATAGATTCTCACACGCATCTGGTCGAGGAAGGACTGAAAATGGATAGAGTAGATCTTCTAGAGGGAGAAACCCTGGAAGAGATCAAATATTACCTGAAGAAAAAAGCCGATGACACTCCCGAAGGAGAATGGGTGGTCGGTTTCAACTTCGACGAGTCCTCGTGGAAGACAATGGATTATCCTACAAAAGAAGATCTAGATGATGTCAGTGAAAAACATCCTATAGTGATCAAAAGGATCTGCGGACACGTGGCAGTCGCAAACTCCCAAGCTTTGGAGATGATTGGTGAAGATTGGAAGAGAGTCAACAGGGAAAAGGGTCTGCTGAGAGAGGAAGTCGTATGGAACCTTGACGATATAATGTCGATAAGTAAGGAGGAAAAAAAAGAAGCTCTCAAAAAGGCAATACAGAAGGTACATTCAAATGGGATCACATCTGTCCATGATGTAGTAGATAGGAGTGATTGGGAAGCCTATAAAGAACTAGATGAAGAAGAAGACCTAGAACTGCGGGTGAACTGTTATTTACACTACGACGAATCTGAGGGGATGGCACCAACTGAAGTCAGCGATTTTCTTTCCCTCAAAGGTTTGAAGATGTACGCTGACGGCTCTATCGGTGCCAGGACCGCTGCGCTTCACGAGGAGTATTCCGACGACCCTAATAACAGAGGATTACTGCTTCTCAGCCGAAAAGAGATGGAAGAGATCATAGAGGATGCTGAAGGAAGAGACTTCCAGCTCATGACACATGCGATCGGAGATCGGGCGATCTCCACAGTTTTAGATGCTTTCGAAAATGCGTCTGAGAGATGTGAGGAGTTGAGACACCGGATGGAGCACGCTGAGATGCTATGGGAAGATAGCATAAAAAGGATAAGAGATCTAGGGATGGTTCTATCAACCCAGCCAAACTACGCATATAAGTGGTCAAACTCTAGAGATATGAACGAGAAACGACTGGGAAAAGAGAGGTTGGAGAAATGCAACCCCTATTGGGACATCCAAAGAGCTCTCATAGACATGGCCTTCGGATCCGACAATATCGTATTATCACCTCTATTTAACATACATTACGCTATAAACCATCCGATACTGAACCAAAGGATCTCGACTTATAATGCGCTGAACAGTTACATCTACACCGGTGCTTACGCCTCAAGAAGTGAAGAAAGATACGGGTCCTTTGAAGAGGGGAAATTAGCCGATTTCGTCGTTTTGACGGAAAATCCACTTGAGGCAGAAGATGTGAGGGATATAGATGTCAAGATGACCGTCGTGGGAGGAGATATAGTCTACGACGATAGAGAAGAATGATCCGATTATCTTAAATAACCCTGCTCATTTTTAGTAAGCGGTGTCAATATGAGCGAAATACCCGATAATCTAAAGTACACTGAAGATCACGAATGGGTAGAGGTAAGTGACGGAGAAGCCCGCTATGGGATAACGGATCATGCACAGGACGAACTCGGAGATATAGTCTATGTGGAACTTCCCAAAGCCGGTGAAGAAGTGAATAAAGGCGACATGGTAGGTGTTATCGAATCGGTCAAGACCGTCTCCGATATCTACTCGCCTATCTCAGGTGAAGTTAAAGAAGTCAACGATGAACTAGAAGCCGCTCCTGAGTTGATGAACGATGACCCTTACGGAGACGGATGGGTGATGGTCATAGAAATCAAGGATGAAGAGGAACTTGAAGATCTGATGGATGCTGAGGAATACGAGGACGTTGTCTAATCTTTTAAATAAAATCTCTTACTCTTCCTATATTTATAAAAAAGAAATTTGATAGTAATGGTTTTTGAGTTCTGTATGACTTTTAATCTAGTATGCTATAGTGTTCATGTGCCTTCATATCTTCGTGGAAGCAGAATTTCACTTTTTGGAAGTCTTCTCTAAGAGCGACGACGTCTTGTTTTACTTCCTCTGGACTTTCATCATCAACGATTATTCTTTTGATCAGTTCTGCTACCTCGTCCATGTGGCCCTCTTTCATACCTAATCGGGTGAGTGCCTGACTGCCCAATCTTATACCGCTGGGTTCGTTCGCGCTGTCAACATCGTCCCAGGGCATCAAGTTCTTATTGGCTATAATATTGGCATCCTCCATCGCCTCTACCAGGGTTTCGCCGCCTCCCTGATCCTGGACATCTATAGCTAACGTGTGAGATCTTGTAAATCCTTTGTGTTCGCACAGAACTTCTATCCCTCTCTCATGGAGCGCCTGGCCTAGGGCTTGGGCGTTATCGATTATCTGTTCAGCGTACTCTTCACCGAACTTTTGATGCTCCGCTATAGCAACACCTAAAGCAGCCATCGAATGAAGATGATGGTTGGAAACTACCCCTGGGAACATCCCGTAGAAAAGACTCTCCTCCATCTGTTCGTCCTTAGGATTAGAGAGGATGATACCGCGCTGAGGACCGGGTAAAGTTTTATGGGTGCTGCCGGTCATGACGTCCACACCGTTCTCCATAGGCTGCTGGAACTTCCCTGCTCCGATAAGACCTAGAACGTGGGCAGCATCGTACCAAACATCGCAGCCGACTTCTTCGAAAACCGGCTCGAGTTCTTCCAGCGGAGGTGGGAACATGAATACAGACCTACCAAAGAGTGCGATATCGGGCTCTTCATCTCTCAGTAGTTCTTTTGTGCCCTCTAGATCGATGTTCATCTCGTCAACATCGAAGGGATAGGTCTTCGGTTTCATACCACGCATCCCTACAGAACCGAATTGTGCACTGCTTATATGGGCACCATCGGAGACATCTACAGCAGTTATACTTTTGTCTGGACCGCCCAGAGCCATCAAAACGGCTTGATTCGCATTGGTTCCGGATATCGGTCTGACATCGGCGTAATCTACGCTAAAAAGATCCTTAGCCAATTCCTGCACTTTGAGTTCGATGTTGTCGACATATTTGTTTCCCTCGTAATATCTATCTCCTGGTGGTCCTTCCGCATACTTATCCTGTAATTCAGAAAGCATCAGATCTCTCGCCATAGGACTTATTATATTTTCCGAGGCTATCATCGGTAGTGACCTCGAGAACCACTCAGTATGTTTCTTGGACTGCTCATGTATATACTCTGCATCTTCTTTCATAAGAACACCTTCCGATGGTGAATTAGAAACAACCTATTAAATCGTTTCTGTTCATCAGGATAAGACTTGAAACGCTGACAAAAGGGGCAAAACCCTTATGTTCCTCTCCCTATATTCACTACAAAATAAGAAGGGGATAGAATCATGGCAGAAGTAAAAGATTTCAAAGCAAAAGACATAATGAGTGAAAAGGTACCGCACGCGAAGCTCTCCGATACCGTTTCTAACGCTATAGGCCTTATGAAGAAACACGGTATGGAAGAGATACCTGTAGTTGAAGATGGTAGAGTCGCTGGAGTTTTGAGCGACACTATGTTCATAGACCGTAGAAATCTCTCTTTCTCCACTAAATTAAAACATTTGATACATAAAGGGCCTAGTGTAGACGAAGAAGACTCATTGGTTGAAGTCAGTGAGATGCTACTTTCTTCCGATTACAGGGGCGTCCCTGTGACTTCTAAGTCAGGGGAATACATAGGTTTCTTGAACAGAAAAAATATTACTGAGATAATACCGAGATTAGAGGAACTGAAGAAGACCACTGTGAAAGAATACATGACACCTTCGCCGGCGACCATCAGGGAAAATGAAAATATCGGAAAGGCTAGAGCGATGATGAAAAATTACGATATCAGAGTCCTTCCAGTAGTTGATAAACACGGTACGCTACGAGGTATGGTTGGTATACAAGATATATTGGAAGGTGCGGCCAGACCTGTTACTAGACAGGAGAAAGGAGTAAGAAGCGGTGAAAGAGATTCTCCATACCGCGACATGGAGATACAGAGCATAATGTCCGAGCCACCCATCACTACTGATCCTAACTCAACGATACACCAGGCCGCAGAAAAGATGACAGAGCGCGATATATCCACTCTCGTTGCAACTAAAGATGACGAGATCAAGGGTATATTGACTCAGTACGATCTTATAGAGATGCTGACGAGCTTTAGGGAGAGTGAACAGGTCTACGTGCAGATAACTGGTCTTGAAGAAGGCCCTGAAGTTTACGATCAGATGTATGATGTGATACAGAGATATCTGAAAAAAATAAATCAAGTCCTCAAGCCTTTGGTTTTGAATGTCCACGTGGTATCTCACCAAAAAGAAGGTAATCAGAGAAAATATAGTGTTAGACTCCGACTATCTACCGATCAAGGTATGCTTTACGCTAAAGAGTTCGATTGGAATATGATGAAAGCGTTAGACGTGGCACTAAACAGCTTGAAAAAAAGGATTTTCCAGGAAAAAGAAAAAAGGATAGAAAAGCGAAAGCATCCGAAATATCAAAAGATCATAGCTGAAGGCGAGTAAAAACTACATCATGGGATACGCAGCATTATTCTCAGGCGGAAAAGATTCGTCTCTAGCGCTCTGGAGGGCTCAGTCTTTAGGCCTAGATGTTGACTACCTTATCACCGTTTATCCCGATAGGGATGACTCTTATATGTTCCACAAACCTAATCTTCATCTGATCCCTGAGATAGCTAAATCATTAGGGATCGAATTGGTGAAGGTGAAAACAGCCGGTGAAAAAGAAAAAGAAGTCGAAGATCTTAAACGTGGTCTGAAGGGGTTGAATATATCTGGTCTTATAACAGGTGCAGTAGCCTCAAGATATCAAATGGACCGTATAGAGAAGCTAGCTGATGAGTTCTCAGTAGATGTATTGGCTCCTTTGTGGAATATGCCACAAGATCGACTTTTGGATGAACTTCTACAGAACGGGTTTAAAATGATAATAGTGAGTGTTGCCGCTCATGGCCTTGATGATGATTGGCTCGGAAAAGAGATAGACCAAAGATGTATAGAAGAGTTAAAAGAGATCAGTGCTAGATACGGGATAAATATATCGGGAGAAGGTGGTGAATACGAAAGTTTGGTTATAGCTGCGCCGAATTATGATCACGATTTCGAGATCATAGAAGATGAAAAGACATGGGACGGCCTAAGAGGTGAATTAAAGGTGAAAAAAATAGAAAAGGGGTATTAAGATAAAAATTCCTATCTCATATGCTCCCTGTCTCCAAAAGAAGAGTCCTGATCGCTTCTCATACTTGACCAAAAGCTTTTAGCTCCATCTTTATCTCCTTCCTTACCCTCTTCTATCTCCCCCTGCATCAACCTTAGTTCCTCTACAAGAGATTCATGATGGCCTTTCTCCATCAGGGCTATATACTTGAAAAAGTTAGAATGGTCATCAAATCTTTCAGCCATATGTTTGTAAATCTTCATAGCGTTTTTTTCGTTTTCGATGCCCTTTTCTAGAGAATCTATGACGTTTTTAGCTTCAGAAAAATCATATGACGTTTCATGAGGCGGTAAATCATCAGAATCAGGGACTTCGTAGTCTCTAGTTCCATATTTTTCTTCATACTTTTTCAATAGCTCTTCCTTATGGACTTCCTCATCATGCGCCAAGCTTTTGAACCTAGCCTTGACCAATGCTCCAAGAGTTGCCTCGGAAAAATCCGAATAGAATTTTTTTGCCTCCTTCTCTGATTCAATCGAATATGCTAGCAATTCCTTGAAGCTGAAGTCGTCTAGCTTTTCTTCTTTCATGTGTATCAGGTTTTATTTACAAGGAAACGCCCTTAAATATTTTCCGTAATAACAAGACAATTTATTTATAATAGAAAGATGTTTGCATGACGGTGCAAACATGCGGGATTTAGTCGAATTTGGTATCAAGGAATTGGAAGATAAAGATGTAAGATACGGTGATATACGGTTGTCAAAGATAAATACTGAAGTCATCAGTGTTAAAAATGATACTGTTGAGGCAATAAAAAATAGTGAAAGCGAAGGTTATGGGATAAGAGTCATAGACGGCGGATGGGGGTTCGCCTCATCGGCAGATCTATCTACCGAAGGAATACAAAAAACTATCAAGAGAGCTAGAAAGATAGCTAAAGCTTCCTCAAAAGCCTCCGATCCTATAGAACTAAAAGAAATAGACATCTACGAGGACGATTATACAACACCCTACAAGAAGGATCCTTTCGAGGTGTCTCTAGAAGAAAAACTGGACTACTTGATAGACGTCAACAAAAGGATGGACATCGATGATCGTATAAAAGTCAGGAAGTGTGACTTCCGGGCATGGAAGACAAAAAAATTTTTTGCCAGCACCGAAGGAAGTATGATCGAGCAGAATTTAGTAAAAACAGGAGGGGGATGTAACGTGAACGTTTCTGATGGTGAAGACACCCAAAAAAGAAGCTATCCCAATTCATTCGGTGGCGACTTCAATTCAAAGGGGTACGAATTCTTCGAAAGCTTAGAGCTTTTGGAAAATGCTGAGGAAACGGCTCAAGAAGGAGTGGATCTACTGGATGCAGAACAGTGTCCAGAGGGTAAAATGGACATAATTTTGAACACAAATCAACTGGCACTTCAAGTACACGAGAGCTGCGGACATCCAACAGAATTGGACCGAGCCCTGGGAACAGAGGCTAGTTATGCAGGAACCAGTTTCATGACTCCAGACAAGCTGGGTGAACTCAAATACGGGTCTGAAATGGTAAATATAGTTTCTGATCCGACCGCAGAAGGAGGGCTCGGTACTTTCGGGTACGACGACGAAGGAGTCAAAGCTAAAAAAGTCGATCTGATAAAAGACGGCATGTTCGTAGGCTATCAAGCTTCACGTGAAGGCGCTGAAAAAGTCGGAGTCGACGTGAGTGGTAGCATGCGCGCTGACGGCTGGAAAAACCTACCATTAGTAAGGATGACCAACATCAATCTTGAACCCGGAGACTGGTCAAAAAAAGAGATGATCGAAGAAACAGATAAAGGCATAATCTTCGACGGTATAAAGAGCTGGAGTATAGACGATAAAAGATTGAACTTCCAGTTCGGAACTGAGGCGGGATACCTGGTAGAGGACGGCGAAGTTACAGATCTTATCAAAAATCCTACCTACACCGGAATAACTTATGAGTTCTGGAGAAACTGTAACGCCATAGCGGGAGAAGACGAATGGAAATTACACGGAGTTCCAAACTGCGGTAAAGGAGAACCACCACAAACTATGCAAGTTGGTCACGGCTGTGCACCCTCTCGATTCAAAGATATCAGAGTGGGGGTGGGAAAATGGTAGCATCTGAAAGAGAGTTTGAGAAGATATCAGAGAAAGTCATGAAGGAAGCAGAAGCCGATGAAGTCGAAGTCAGGATCATCCAGAGCGATACCGCCCTGACCAGATATGCCAACTCACAGATACATCAAAACATCGGGCAAGAAGACATCGACATATCGATAAGGGCTGTCTTCGGTCAAAAGACTGGAGCTGCAAGTACAAACTCCATAAAAGAAGAATCCATAATCGACTGCCTCTCGAAAGCTGAGACCATAGCAAGGTACCAGAAAACCGATCCAAACTTCAAAGGACTTCCAGAACCTATAGAGATGGAAAAGATACCAGAAAATCATGTAGATCAAACTGCGAAATTTACGCCAGATGAAAGAGCAGAAAAAGTGAAAGATATAATAGAGATGGCTAAGAGTGAGGGAATAGACAGAGTCTACGGAGCCTTCCAAACGCAAGAACAAAATCTATTCATTGCCAATTCGAAAGGTGTTAGAAGATTCTCTAGATTCACCTCGGCCAATCTTACCACCACAGCGATAGCTGATTGGGACAACGATCAGGGATTCGGTTGGAGTGAAAGCTGTTCTGACGATGTTAGAGATATAGATCACATGGATGTCGGCAGTACGGCAGTAGAAAAAGGGCTGAACAACATGGAAACTCGGGATATTGACCTTGGTGAATACGACGTTGTTTTAGAACCACTAGCTGTCAAAAGTATACTTCAATACATGGATATGATGGGGTTCAGCGGAAAGAAAGTCCAAGAAGAGAGGAGTTTCATGACCGGTAAATTCGGCGAGAAGCTCATGGATGAACGTGTGAACATATATGACGATGTCTCCGATCCAGATATGATAGGATATCCCTTCGACTACGAGGGTGTGCCAAAACAGCGGGTCGATATAATCGACGAAGGCGTGGCTAACGAGGTTGTTTACGATTCATACACCGCAGGAAGAGAAGAAGGGAAGGAATCAACTGGGCACGCGCTTCCTATGCCAAATCCGATGAGTCCATTAGCGATGAATCTCTTGATGGATACAGGTGACTTTTCGCAGGAAGAGATGATCGAAGAGACGGATAAAGGGATCCTTGTTACCAGGTTCAATTACTGTAGACCTGTACATCCAGTAAAGGGGATCCTCACTGGACTCACAAGAGATGGAACATGGTTGATAGAAGACGGAGAGGTCAAACATCCGTTGAACAACTTGAGATTCACCCAGAATCTGATAGAGGCTTTCAATAACATCGAGGCAATAGGTGAAAAAAGAAAACTGTTCGCCATGGGCTTCTATCCAGCATACTTTGCCGCTCCGGCCCTGAAGATATCGGATTTCAACTTCACTGGATCTACGGAGTTCTGATGGAAGTCTCTAAAAACCGATTCTTCAAAATCTTTTTCTCTTTTTTGATATTTCCTTTCTGATGCTTATAAAAATTATAATGGAAAGATGAACTATTTTCCAATAGTTATTTACCTCTTTGCCGGAAGAAGTCATCTCCCTAAATGTTTGATTTAGCGAGGATCAGCATCCTCTTATCCTCATTGAAACTGCGGATACAAGATTGACGATTATATCACTAGATAAGCAGAAGATAGTCGATACAGCGAACGAAAAGAACCTAATACGACCTCCTTTCAGCCCTTTAGGTCGGAGAGGATGATTAGGGATTTATTCCTAAGAGATCGTCAGATCTAGTAGGTGAGGATATCACGGCAATCGTTTGACGCCCTCCACTATCAGGTCTATCAAGTTCCTTACATCCTTCCAATCTGCACATTCTACTGTCGAATGCGAGTATTTTACTGGAACCCCTATAGACAAAGTCAAGCAACCGGATTCTTGAAGAGCCATGCCGTCTGTGGTACCACCAGTGACTCCGTACTGGTACGGTATTCCCGCATCTTCAGCAGCATCCTTGAAATGATCTACCATCTTTGGAGAAGAAATCGCTCTAGTGTCTACCATCCTTAAAACCGGTCCTTCACCGAATTTTATAGGTTTGTAAAATTCTTCAACACCGGGAGCGTCGGAAGTAGTATAGGTATCCAATGCGATAACGTACTCGGGATCTCTAGTATTAGCAACAACTTTCGCCCCTCTTAAACCGATCTCTTCCTGAACACTCCATATCGCAGAAAGGTCGATATCGAGGTCCTTGTTTTGTAGTTTTTTCAAAGTTTCAAGGAGTGCAAAACTGCCTATCCTGTTATCTAGCCCTCTACCTGAAACTACTTCGCCGTGTAATCTTCTCAGTTTTTTGTCGAAAGTGATCGGATGAGGAACATCTATACCCATCTCTTTTACTTCCTCAGCAGAGTCTGCGCCTACATCGACATGAGTTTTTGTCCAAGGTGTCACCTCGTCTTTGTCGTCCTTTTCAGTGGTAAGATGAGGAGGACGATGGCCTATCACACCGTTGACTGGACCTTCATCAGTATGTATTTTGACATGCCTTCCAGGTAGGAGTGGATCCAATACGCCACCTATCTTCTTTATACGAAGATATCCGTCGTCCTCGATGTTAGATACTACCATGCCGATCTCGTCCATATGGGCGACTAGGGCCACTTCAGGACCCTCATTTTTGATCTCGTACGTCAGATTCCCTATATTGTCTTCCTCTATACTATCTGGATCTTCGACCTGGACGTGGTCTGCTAGAAGACCTCTTATCTTATCTCTAATTGGTCCTTCATATCCAGCGACCCCGGGCGATTTCAAAACTTGCTCAAATATATCTAATCCTGCTAATTTTTCCATTTTTTTTCACCTCAAAAAAATTGTTCCGGAGAGGGGGACCCCTCCATTTCGAGTGGAACAAGGAGAAGGAGGGTATCTAGATGAATGGAGGATTTTTGATCTTAGCATCCCTCTTCTCATCTCTTATCTTAATTTTTATCTCGGTACCTTCTTCCTGGTATCCGGGATCGATATAGCCTAAACCGATCCCCTTTTTCAACGTAGGAGATCTTGTTCCGCTGGTGACTTCACCTATCTTTTCTTCGTCGGCATATATATCATAACCGTGTCTAGGTATACCTTTGTCCTGCATCTCAAATCCTTTCAATAGCTGATGATCCTTCTCTTTCATCTCTTCCAACTTTTCCTTTCCGACAAAATCATGATCCCACTCGACCGCGTCTTCTGTCCAGCCTGTTTCAATGGTCGTTCTAGACTCATCAAAATCTTCATGCGCTAACAAGAACCCGAACTCGATCCGAAGCGTATCTCTAGCTCCCAAACCACAGCGAGTAGGTGGTTTTTCAAGTTCTTGAAGTTGTTCCCATAGCGCTACAGCTGCCTCGTTCGGAAGTGTTATTTCGAAGCCATCCTCACCAGTGTATCCACTCCTTTGGACTATTGGCTTATCAGAAATAGGCCAATCCTGATCAAATTTTTCCATTATCTCGTCATTGATTTCGATCTGTCTTGACTGAAAAAAGCCTATCTTCGAGAGATCAAAATCCGTCAGTTTCTGCAGCGTTTCCTCCGCATCGGGACCTTGAATCGCAAACATCGACGTTTCGTCTGTTACGTCGGTTATGTAGTCTTCACCGCCGTGTTCAGCGAACCAGTCATATATCCTTTCATTATTTCCAACATTTGGAACGATATAACAAGAATCTTCAGATAGTCTAGCTACTATAGTATCGTCAAGGATTCCTCCGTCTTCGTTCAAAATATGTGCGTATTTTAATTGATCGATGTCTGAATCTTTTATATCCATAGTACAATGTTCACTTATGAACTCGATCGCGCCATCTCCTTCCAAGTATATCTGCCCCATGTGAGAGACATCAAAGATACCCACTTCCTGTCTAACGGCTTTATGTTCCTTATTGATACTCGAAAATTTCAGAGGCATCTCATAGCCACCAAAGTTGGTCATCCTCGCATCCGCTTCCACGTGTTTTTCATGAAGTGCAGTTTCTTTCATATTTCCGTATCTAATCGCTCCTTAAAAGTTTTTATCTTCATACAAGTCCCTTACCAAAAGTTTTTACTTGAAGATCCTTATTATCTCAAGGGTAGATCATGAAAGAATACGATCTGATATCGATAGGGACTGGTTCAGCCATGAGCATAGTAACCCAGGCTTTGAATAAAGATCCAGATCTGAAGATAGCTGTCATAGAGAACGATAAGCCCGGTGGTATTTGTTTGACTAGAGGATGTATCCCATCTAAGATGCTGCTTTATCCCGCAGAGGTTGTAAATCAGATCAAAGAAGCGCATAGATTCGGCATAGATGTAGATATAAATTCTGTAGATTTTGAACAGATAATGGATAGGATGAAAGACCACGTAGATACTCAAAGTCAAAATATTGGTCACAATCTGAGTAATTCTGAAGAGTTAGATTTTTTCCAGAATGATGCACGATTCATAGACGATCATACACTCAAAGTCGGTGATAGTAAGATAAAAGGAGAGAAAATAATACTCGGTACAGGTTCCCGTCCCTCCATACCTCCGATCGAAGATCTCGAGGAGGTAGGATACCTAACGAGTAAGACTTTTCTAGATATGGATAGATTACCCCAAAGTACGGTGATCATAGGTGGAGGTTATATCGCTGCAGAATATGGATACTTTTTAGCCATGATGGGTTCAGATGTTAAGATAATCGGTAGGAATACTCAATTCGTTCCTTCTGAGGAAAAAGACGTTTCTGATGTATTGAAAAAGAAACTCTCTAGATATATGGATATCTACACCGGTTATGAAGCTAAGAAGGTGAAAAAAGGATCGAAAAACAAATGGGTTCTAGCTGTATCGGGTGATGAAAAAATAAAAGTCAAGGGTGAAGAGATCTTGGTAGCGGCTGGTAGAAGATCGAATTCAGACATATTAAAACCGGAAAACAGTGGTATAGAGACGGACGAAAGAGGCTGGATAAAGGTAGATAGTCGTATGGAAACGACCAAAGAAAATATCTGGGCACTTGGAGACGCAACGGGAGAGCACATGTTCAAACACGTTGCTAATTATGAAGCTAGGGTAGTATATGAAAATGCGATTGAGGAAGAGGGGAGTACGGTAGATTATCATGCAGTCCCTCATGCAGTTTTCACTTATCCTCAAGTAGCTTCGGTCGGTATGAAAGAAAAAGAGGCATCTAAAGAACACGATATCCTAGTAGGTTATTATCCATATGAAGACACGGCTAAAGGTTCAGCCATGAAATTAGAAGATCACTTTGTCAAGGTGATAGTAGATAGAGAGGATTACAAGATTTTAGGTGCACATATAGTCGGTCCGGAAGCTTCCGTATTGATCCAAGAAGTAGTCAACCTGATGTATACTCAGAACCAGACATTCTTACCCATATATAACGGAATGCATATCCATCCATCACTATCCGAAGTCGTTGAAAGAGCATTCTCGAACCTTCACTCACATGATCACGATCACGGACACTCTCATTGATTTTATATCGGACGAAAGAAAACATTTAAGTATGTTTCGCTAAATCACGCAACGATGTCGTGGAAAACAACTTACAGGAAAAATGAGTTCGTGATATCGATCATCGCCATCATGATAGGAGCCTTTTCCCTTCTTATAGGATTACTAGGTACTTTCCTAAGCGCTTATTCCCCTGATCCCATAACATCTATTATCAACTTCATCGGACCTTGGAAATGGTGGTTGCTTGTTGGCGGTATAGCTCTTATCTTCATCTTTACGATAATGATATATCTTAGGATACGGAGATTGAAGGAATTCGATGATCTTTTTTACACTGAGAGTAAAAGCAAATTCAGAAAGAATATAGTCAGGATAGAAAACCTAGCCATAAAACTCGGTCCTGAATTTGAGGAAAAGGTTGTAGAGAAAGAAGAGGACTTCAACCTAAGAAGATAATTTTTTACTTTATCATTCAGTTTCGGGGTACCGTCCCCTTTCCGGATTCCACTTGAAATACAGGGGTCCCCCTCTATACTGCGGCTGTGGTCTAGACTGGTTAGGACCCAAGCTTCCCAAGCTTGTGGCCCGGGTTCAAATCCCGGCAGCCGCATAGTTATGTACTCAAAGCTTATCTTCTAATCTAGATCTTAAACGCTTAGATCCTTCGTGCTCAGGATTTAACTTGAGCGCTTCATCTAGTGCCTTTTTACCATCTTCAAACCTTTTGAGCGCTACCAAATACGCACTTTTTGCGTAGTGATATTTTGCTTTTTCAGGTACCTTTTCTATCAAGTCTTCAACAGCATCTAAGGCTTTCTTTATCTCGCCCATCCCTTCAAATATAAGAACTTTGTTCAGTAGCGCGTTTTCAAATGTTGGATCTATCGAAAGAGCCTTTTCTATAGAATCTATGCTTTCTTCGTATTCACCATTACGCAGATGGCAAAGTGCTTTATTATTCCACACCTCTTTACTTCCACTGCTATTTTCTAAAATACTCTCGAAGCAGAGGATAGCCTCGTCGTATCTATCAAGTTCGTACAATAACCGACCTTTCTCCTTTGCGATTTCAATATCCACGGGTTTTGACTCGGATGCAGATTCGTAAGCTTCCAAAGCTTTCTCTTCTTCTCCAGATCTCTCATATGCTTTTCCAAGGAGTTTCCAGGCGTCTGATAGATCTTTATCTATATCTACGGCCCTTTCTAGTAAATCTATCGCCCTATCATACTTACCCTGCTTCAAAAAAAACTCTCCTTTTTCTTTCAAAACTTTAGAAGGGCTTTCATCTTTAACGAGATCGAATCTTGATATCAGATCGAATTTTTTCAGTAATCGATATAGCTTTTTTCCTCCCACGATCTCTATCCTTTCGTGGTCAGCTTTAGAGTTTTCTAAATTTAATGGTGTCAGAAACAACCCTTCAGTCGAAGGAGAAAGTGATCTTTTAAGTTCATCTAATGGATCCTCTTCGATAGCTCTTGAAAATTTTATTATGTAATCAGTTGTTCCTCCGTTCCGTTCAACTGTGCCTTCTGCGATCAACTTATCATCCATCGCTTTGAAATTGGTGATCTGTATCCCTAATTTTTCAAAACAGGTAAGGCAGAGCCTCTCAAATGTATCTCTTTCTAAATACTGAACAGCTTCGAGAACATCCTCTTCTGCGCTCACCTTGACACCTGATTTTACTTACATTATAATATATAAACTATAAATGGATTGCGTTGATCATCTGTTTTCGTACCTTTCAAGGACCTCTTCCCAACCCACAAGTTTATCCTGTGGTCCGGCGGCTTCAACGGAAAAAGAGGCTCTAGCCGAGCCTACTTTGAAGCACTCTTTTAGTTCAAATCCTCGGTAAAGTGCGGCATAAAAACCGGCCCTGAAGGAATCGCCTGCACCGGTCGGTTCGATGATCTCGTCGGGTTCATATGCTGGTATCTGTATATTTTCATCTGGGAGGTACAGGGAACTTCCTTCCGAACCTTCCGTTATCAGGACCAATTCCACGAACTTCAAAAGGTCTTCACGTCGGTCCTCATCCAGGTATTTTAATGCCACATCAGCCTCGTTTTGATTACAGAAAAAATAATCACTCATGCGGAGAAATCTTTCGAACGTTTCAGGATCGTATACATATTCCAGCTCCTGAGCGGGATCAAACACAATCAATTTTTGATCTAGATCAGCATGTTCGTAGACTTTCCTATAATAACCTGGTTGTCCCGTACCGATATGAAGGATCTCGGAATTTTCTATAGTGGTGCTCTGAACTTGGAACTCTTCGGCATGTCCCATAGCTCCCTGGTCTATGAACGCTGTTTGGTCCCCTGTAGGGTCGTTTATGATCCAGCAAGTAGGTGTCTTATATCCTTTCATCATTACGAGATCGTGAGTATCAACGCCAGATCCCTCGAGTGAATCCAAGTAGTCTTCTGGAAAATCATCACCTACGAAAGATGCTAGTGAAACATCGACCCCCATCTCTGCAGCAGCCCTCGATATATTTGCCGCTGTTCCGCCAAATCTAGTGACCCGTTTTTCAACGGCTATAGAAGAACCCCTATCAGGCATCCTTGGTACGTCCAATATCACATCTAGAGATGTGTGTCCGAATACACCGAGGTAACCAGTCATAGAAAGCTAAATACAATAGAAGAGTAAAAAGGTTTTGAATCAGACTATGTATTTAAGTAATCTCCTATTCTAGTTCTATCTCGTCAACTGTGACCTCTTCTACTTCAGGTCCTTCCTCATCGTCATCGCTTTCGTCTATCTCTTTGTCGACACTAGCATCTCTGCCTACTACTTCTCCGAACGCTAAAGTCCGAAGAACTCTAGTTATCTTTATCTCCACTTCATCCCCGACGTCTGTATCGGGTACAAAGATAACGAAGTCATCTATCTTAGCGACTCCGTCTCCTTCCTTCCCAATATCTTCTATTTTGACCTCATACGTTTCCCCTTCTTCAACAGGGGGAGAAACTCCAACATCTTCGCTCATTTACTTACACCTCATTTATTTCACACTTCTTATTGAAGTGCAGATATTTCAACAAACTTGCTTTATTTATCTTTTGCCCCTTAAAATCCCGATTCAAAGCAGCTCTGTCGTAACATCAGTAGACTCAACGGATCTTACTTCGTGCTCTTTTTTGATCTTGTTATAGAGTTCTGAACCTCTTTTATTTTCGGTATAATCTCTATCACGGATATTGTTTGGATCGACTAGTATGAGCTCTTTATCATCATTCATACCTTCCTTTACGGCTTCTAGATTTCTCAGATTACCCTCTCCTACGGGAAAATCCGTAACAACGATCATGTCCGAATTTTTGATCATATCGACATTTTCCTTGTATGAGTCCAAACTTATCGGGGAGAAAGGTGCTTCATCTACCGTGTCTATATCTAAGTACTCTGCCTTTTCAAAGTCTGAATCCATCACGTTAACTACGCCAGCGCTGACTTCATATCCTTTTTCAACGAGTCCTTTCAACAATTTACCGGTAGAATTTCCACCGCACACAATATGAACTTTTTTTTCTCTACTTTTAGATATGACTTTTTTATCCACAGGTGATACATACAGGGTACCGTCTTTCGGGTGTTCGTGTATATCCGCCTCGATGCCGTAGACTGATCTAAGGTTTGCATTTGTCAGAACCTCTTCTGGCTTACCGAAGGTGTGTTTTTCCCCGTCATCCAACAGCAGTATTTTTTCACAGTAACGTGCGGCTAAATTCAAGTTATGATGGACCGAGATCACGCTCAGATCATCTTTTTCGTTTTTTTTCTTTATAGTATCCATCAGATCTTTTTTATGTCCGACATCAAGATGCGATGTAGCCTCGTCAAGCAGCAGAAGGTCAGGGTCCTGAGTTAATGCTCTTGCGATGATGACCCGCTGCATCTCACCACCAGAAAGCTCGTTTATCTTCTTATCTCGAAACTTGTGAGTTTTTGTTTCCTTCATCGAATCTTTAGCTATTTCTCTGTCCTGTTTATCATAATTATCGAACTTACCTAGATAAGGACTCCTGCCCATCAATACGACCTCTTCAACGGTGTAAGGAAAACGTATGTAGGTATCTTGAGGTACTACAGCGCAGATCTTTGCTAATTCATCTCTAGAAAGTTTAGAGATATCAGTACCATCGGTTTTGACATCCCCTCTCCAGGCTCCTAAAATATTTGTTATGGATTTTATCAGAGTGCTTTTCCCAGATCCATTTGGGCCTACTACTCCTATGAACTCACCTTCCATGACCGATAAACTCAGGTCCTTAAGGATCGCGTTACCTTTAGTGTAACCTGTAGTTAGACCTTTTATCTCAAGTATCACCATCCGGTTTCACCTCTGTTTTTCAGAAGTAGGTATATGAAAAAGGGAGCACCGAAAAGTCCAGTTATGACTCCTACCCAGAGGCCGCCACTAACCCTCGAAAAAGCATCACAGATCATCAAAAAAGTCCCTCCCAGCAGTGCTGAAATAGGTATCAATCTTCGATGATCTGGTCCAACGAGCAATCTAGATGCATGAGGGATTATCAATCCTACAAAGCCTATAACGCCAGTAAATGATATCACCACAGCAGCTAAAAGACTAGCGCTGATCAACTGGATCATCTTGGTCTTTTCAACTTCTATACCAAGTTGTTTAGCAGAAGTTTCCCCCGTTTGAATAACGTTAAGGTCCCTTGCATAGGCGTATACCAGTGCTGAGCCGACAAACATCACTAGTAAACTGATCCAGACTTCATTCCAGATTGTGCCGCTCAGCGACCCCCATGTCCATGCTACGATGCTCATCCTCTCGGCTGGATCACTGTAGAAGAGTATCAGACTGGTAAGAGAGGTCAACAAGAAATTCATCGCTAGACCTGCTAGTAAAAGAGTGGAGATGTCAGTGCGTCCATTCACCCTCCCTAGGAAGAAAACGGTGAACATCGTGGTCATAGCGAAGATGAAGGCTATCATCGGTAGAAATATCCACAACATACCGAAATATATCCCAACCGCCGCTCCAAATGCGCCTCCCGCGGAGACACCGAGTATGAAAGGAGACGCCATCGGATTTTTGAATACACCCTGCATGGATGAACCCGAAACTGATAGGGATATGCCCGCGATCAAGCCTAATATAATACGAGGCAATCTAAGCTGCAGTATTATCTTAGACTGGGCTCCAGTATGTGCTTGGAAATATCCACCTATCAAAGGTATCCTAGAGAGAAGTATTTCGAATATGTTTTTGATAGGTATGTTTACAGATCCGACGGATAAAGACACGACTGATGTGATCAGTGTCAAGAGGCCGAAAACCATCAACGACTTTTTGAAGTGATCTTTGAGGGGATGAGACATGAATGTTCCCTTGTCTGTTTATCTAATCATACCGCCCCTTTGCTATCTTTTTCTAAGGGTCTTGACCATATCTCAACTATGTCAGTTTGGCCGCCACGGAGTGAAACGCTCTCTGCTGATCCAGAAGATTGAATTATATCGACTAAACTATCTTGCGCCTCTATCACCCTCGGTCCGGGTCTTGACATCACGTCATCATCAACAAAGTGTATCTCTTCATTTTCTACCGCAGTGATGTCCTGCCAAAGATCTTTTTCAGTGTACTCTTTGACGTCCCCTTCTAGGTGATGAGGTGCTATTATGACTTCAGGGTCCCTATCGATTATCTCATCTTCAGGTATCGTTGACCACCCGCTCTTGTATGATGCTATATTGTGTGCGCCTGCATTGGTCAATAGTGAGTTTTGAAAAGTCCCGTTTCCGGGTGCATTGATCCCATCGAAGGTCCCTGATATATAGAGTACATCGACTCTATCCTCTTTTGCTAGATCTCTTGTTTCTTCAGTGATATCATCCATCTCGTCCTTAAGTTCCTGTGCCTTCTGTTCGCCTCTCTCATCGATACCACAAACTTCTCCAAGCAATTCGATGTCGGAATAAACGTCTTCTAAAGTTTCGCCTCCGGTCACTACTGTCTTTATATCGTATTCTTCGAGCTGCTCTCTCATATGTGCTACTGCCTCAGTGATCACTACGACGTCTGGTTCGAGATCTATTATTTTCTCATAATCCACTTCAAACGAATCTCCAACTTCAGGTAAATCTAACGCCTCTTCAGGATGATTACTGAAATCGTCTACACCGACGACTCTGTCTCCCACTTCAAGGTGGAAAAGTATCTCAGTGTTAGAAGGCATGAAGGAGATGATCCTTTCAGGAGGTTCTTCAAAGGGGATCTCTTCTCCGGCTGCATCTTCCACGACGTAGCTTTCTTCTCCATCTTGAGATCTATCGTTTTGTACCGTTCCACTCAAAGGGCCTATCAATGCGCCGACGACCAATATCAGAGCGACAGCGATTCCTATCGCTAGGAATAGATTTTTATTTTTCATGATATCGTTCTCCAATTAACTTTACAAAACTAAAAATAACTTTAATTATTTATAACTTGCCATGGCACCATACTTTTCACATCTCGATACCTTTCCTCGCATCTATCCCTTTCTGGTATGGATGTTTGATCTCTTTCATCTCTGTTACGAGGTCTGCTTTCTCGATGAGTTCTTGATGGGCTTTTCTTCCTGTGAAGATCAGTTCTACGTTATTTGGTTTGTTCTCTATCAACTCTATCAGGTCCTGTAATTCCAATAGATCGAAATGATTGGCTACACATATCTCATCGGCGATAACGATATCATAATCTTCTGAGAGCATAGCATCTTGGATATCTTTTAGACCTTCTTTCGCTTTTCTTTTTTCCTCCTCACTCTGTACATCTTCAAAGTGGAATTCTCCTGTTCCGTATTGTTCTATGGTTATGAGGTCTGAAAATCTTTCTAAAGCCTCATGTTCTCCATATTCTCGGGTCTTCATGAACTGTCCTATGTAGGTTTTGAAGTCTCTTCCCGCTGCCCGGACAGCGAGTCCGATGGAGGCAGTTGTTTTCCCCTTACCATCGCCCGTGTATATCTGGACTAGTCCTTGGTCGAGTTTTGAAGTCAATCGATCACCTTGCTATTTTTAGATGATTAAAGGCATCTTTAAAATTTTCCAACCGATTGGGAGATAAAGCTATGGTATCTGAGAATGAGCTCACAGGTGGACACGATGTGAGATATCATTCGAGATCTGATTTTGTTTCGTCGCTGCAGGTCGAGTTCGGAATTGACATATTAAAAATCTAGGGACAATATATATATTTAGTTATCATTTACCCTGTCAAGAGGTAGGATGCAAGCATGTCGGAAGAAGGCAAAGTTAGGATGTTGGTGATACCGATCGTAGCGATGCTCGCGGTGACGATGGTCGTCGCCGGGTGGCAGTATGAAGAGGAGCAATTAGAGATAGATGTCGATGAAGGATACGATGAGATAGTGATACCGGAGGAAGAGGTACCAGCTGAAAACGAAGTAGAAAATTATCCACAGAACAAGTCGATGGCAACCACCTATGTGAACAATGAGAGTTCCCTGGAATTTGAAGT
>SL_8KL_010_SEDDRAFT_10000488_pt1 | contig 34687 bp, 31 predicted proteins | sample SodLakKL_010_SED_4_FD_11160 | JGI IMG/M metagenome (IMG submission 11160)
TCTGATATTTGCATTAATCCCTACCCCCACCACCACAAAATTAATACGGTCCATTTCTGCGTTTATTTCTGTTAATATACCTGCTGCTTTTTTGCCCTGCCAAAAAAGATCATTGGGCCATTTAATATACAAAGAATAACCGGTGGCATTTTTAATTCCTTTTACCCCCGCCAGGGAAGTCAGAAGGGTTAGNAGGGGAGCCTNTTGGGGACTGAGATCAGGCCTCAAAAGAATGGAAAACCATATTCCCCCCCGGGGAGAAAACCACTGNCGGTCAAGGCGCCCCCTTCCCCGGGTCTGTTCCTCGGCTACCACCAGGGTGCCTTCAAGGGCACCCTGCAAGCCCATTTCCTTTGCCCTTCTGTTGGTAGAGTCTACCCGGGCAAGATACTCAATTGACTTTCCCAGGCGCAAAGTATTTAAGTGCCTTTTAATCTCCCGGGGCAGCAAGAGATCCGGCTTTTTTTTCATCCGGTAACCTTTACGGGGAAAAGCTTCTATCACGTAGCCCTCTCCCCGGATTTCTTTTATATACTTCCATACAGCTGTCCGGGAAATATTTAATTGCCGGCTTAACTCTTCCCCGGAAATAAAATTTCCTCCATTATCTAAAAGAACATCAATTATTTTTTCTTTCATCCCCTATCAGTTCCTTATCCTTTTAAATTTTTACTAATTTTACATCTTACCTTTACTTAAGTCAAGGTAACCTAAAGATAAGATAACCTTGACATAGTCTCTATATTTAAAAAACCTTTCTTTATAGTATTTAAAAACCCCTCTTTTTCTTTAGAAAAAGAGGGGTTTAAGTATTACAGCATTAAGCAGCTAAAGCTGCCCCTGCTGATATTTACTTGTAAGATATTTTAGAATACACCTTCTACCTTACCCGTTTCTGTGTCCACATCTACGCGGCGGTAGGCAGGGTTGGAACCAGTTCCGGGCATCAGGCTGATACCACCGGCAACGGGTACCACAAATCCTGCACCCTTGTAAGTGAGGATATCACGAACGGCGAGCTTCCATCCCTTAGGTAAACCCTTAAGGGCGGGGTTATCGGAAAGGCTCAGGTGAGTTTTAACCATGCAGGTTCCCAGTTCTTTAATGTCGGGGTCTTTTTCCATTCTTTCCAACTTCTCCATTGCATCGGGAGTATATTCAACGCCGTCAGCGCCGTAAACTTCCGTAGCAATCTTGTGGATACGATCCTTCAAAGGCTCATCCAGCTCATACAGGAACTTGAAATCTACTTCCTCTTCACAGGCTTCAACTACTGCGTCGGCTAATTCAACAGCTCCATCTCCGCCATGCTCCCAGTGCCTGGAAAGGGCTACCCTGGCTCCAGCTTCGTTTGCTATCTTACGAACAGCGTCGATTTCCTTATCTGTATCGGTGTAGAAAGCGTTGATACATACAACAGGGTTCATACCGGACTTCTTGATCACGTTAATCAGGTGGGTCAGGTTTTCACTTCCCTTTTCTACCAGCTCTACATTTTCTTCCTTGTAAACAGGGTCTAAGGGCAGTCCGGGTCTGGGAAAATGGGAGCTCCACCGTGGCACTTGAGGGCCCTGATGGTTGCTACCAGCACTGCACAGTGAGGAGTAAGGCCGGACATGCGGCACTTCAAGTTCCAGAACTTTTCAAAGCCGATGTCAGCAGCAAATCCGGACTCGGTGCATATGTAGTCACCAAGCTTCAGGGCTACCCGGTCAGCAACAACTGAGTTCTGCCCTATAGCAATGTTAGCAAAGGGGCCGGCGTGGACGAAAACGGGCTGTCCTTCCAGGGTCTGCATCAGGTTGGGGTTAAGGGCTTCCACCATCCAGGCAGTCATGGCACCATCAACATCCAGATCTCCTGTGGTTACAGGATTACCCTTCTTATCATAGGCTACCACAATCTTAGCCATGCGCTCCCTCATATCCTTCAGGTCATTGGCTACGGAAAGAATAGCCATGATCTCGGAAGAAACAGCAATGGCAAATCCGGAGTGCATCATGAAACCGTCCATCTTTCCACCAAGACCTATAATTATGTTACGAAGTGCCTGGGCACAAAAGTCCATAATCCACTTCATTTCCACGTTCCTGGGGTCAATATTCAACCTCTTGAGGCCTTGCTTCTCCAGGAAAGCATCACTGTAGTTAAACTCATGCTGTATGCGGGAGGTGCAAGCAACCATGGCCAGGTTGTGAGAGTTCATCACGGCGTTAATGTCACCGGTAAGACCCAGGGAGAATTCGGTAAGAGGAATACACTGGGCTAATCCACCACCAGCAGCAGAACCTTTAACGTTCATGGTAGGTCCACCAGAGGGCTGCCGAATGGCACCAATAACGTTTTTGCCCCGCTTACCTAATCCCTGCACCAGTCCTACCAGGGAAGTAGATTTACCTTCTCCCAGGGGAGTGGGGGTAATGGCTGTAACATCAATATACTTACCATCAGGCTTATCCTTTAACCGATCTAGTACTTTCTTATAGTCTACCTTGGCCACATAGTGACCGTAAGGAAGTAGCTCTTCCTTCTCCAGTCCCAACTCATCACCGAGTTGATAGACCGTTTTCATCGTTTTCTCTGCGGCTTCCGCTATTTCCCAGTCCGCATGTTTGGTTGGATCTAAAGGCATTTAATGACCTCCTTAAAATTTTTTAAGATAGTTCAAGTTGTAACTATCTGCTAAACAAAACCTGCCTGAATTATTCCTGTATCCCCTCCTTCTTATGATAAAATTTTAGCTGTACTTTTTGTACACTTTTATATAATTGTATTATATATGATTGACTCTCTTTAAGATTTGCCAATTATATTATTCTACAATTATGAGGCAAATCCTTCTCGGCCCAATTAAATTGTAAAATTTTTTTTAATTTCAAACTATTAAAAAAAGAATAAAAAAAAGAAGGTAATAAAACCTTCTTTTTTTATTCTTCCTTTTTCCGGGGATAGGGAAGCATTCTTATTTCTGTTTGCAGATTTCCTTTTAAGTCTGAAGTCTCCGGGCTGGAATTTTTCTCCTGGTCCTTTTCCATACCCATGACCTGTTCACCAGAAATTTCTTCCGAAGCTTCTTCTTTTTCCTTTTTAATCTCTTCTTCTTCTTTTCCTTCGATAATAGCTGCCACTTCATCAGCTTCCAGGGTTTCTTTTTCCAGCAAGGCCTGGGCCAAATCTTCCATTTTATCCATGTTGTCCCTTATCAGCTGTTCTGCCTCCTGGTAGCATTTATCAATAATGTTCCTTACTTCCCTGTCTATAGAGGAAGCTATTTCTTCACTGAAATCCCTGTCCCTGGCCAGGTCCCTTCCCAGGAAAACCTGTCCCTGTTTTCTACCCAGGGTTATGGGGCCCAGCTCCTCGCTCATCCCGTATTCCATAATCATCTGGCGTACTATATTGGTGGTTCTTTCCAGGTCATTTTGGGCTCCCGTGCTGATTTCTTTTAAAATAATTTTTTCTGAAACCCTTCCAGCCAGGAGGGTAGTAATTCTCTCCAAAAGCTCCGTTTTGGTCATGTAATAACGGTCTTCTTCGGGAAGCATCATGGTATATCCCCCTGCTTTACCCCGGGGAATAATTGATACTTTATGAATGGGATCCGTGTGGGGCAGTAAATATCCTACTAAGGCATGGCCTGCCTCATGATAAGCTACAATCTTCTTCTCAAAATCGCTAATAACCCTGCTCTTTTTCTCGGTACCTGCTACTACCCTGTCAATAGCATGCTCCAGCTCTTCCATGCCAACTAAATGCTTGTTTTTTCTTCCCGCCAGTAAAGCCGCTTCATTTATAACATTTTCCAAATCGGCCCCGGTAAAACCTGGGGTGCGACGGGCAATAACTTTCATATTTACATCATCCTCAAGGGGCTTACCCCGGGCATGAACTCCCAATATCTCTTCCCTTCCCTTTACATCGGGAATATTTACCACAACCTGCCGGTCAAACCTTCCAGGCCGCAGCAAGGCAGGGTCAAGAATATCAGGACGGTTGGTAGCTGCCATAACAATTACACCCTCATTAACATCAAAACCATCCATCTCTACCAGAAGCTGGTTTAAAGTTTGCTCCCTTTCATCATGACCTCCTCCCAGGCCGGCTCCCCTCTGACGCCCCACGGCATCAATTTCGTCTATAAAAATTATACAGGGAGAATTCTTCTTGGCATTCTCAAAAAGATCCCGGACCCGGGAAGCACCCACTCCTACAAACATTTCAACAAAATCTGAACCGCTAATTGAAAAGAAAGGTACTCCTGCTTCTCCAGCAACCGCCCGGCCAAGAAGGGTTTTTCCCGTCCCAGGCGATCCCACCAGCAAGACACCCTTGGGAATCCGTGCTCCTAATTCAATAAACTTTTTAGGTTCCTTTAGAAAATCNACAATTTCAATCAGTTCCTCTTTTTCCTCATCTGCCCCGGCTACAGCACCAAAAGTAACCCTCTTTTTTTCTCCTTCATAGAGACGGGCTTTACTNTTACCGAAATTCATTACTTTGCTTCCGCCTCCCTGGGTCTGCTGCATAAAAAAGAAAAATATACCTATCAATATTAAAAAGGGTAATAGATAAGTTAGAAGGGTAGTCCATAAAGCCGGTTCAGGCTCAGGCTTGGGTTCGTAGGGAACATTATNCTCTAAAAGCCTGGCGGTTAAATCATCATCTTCCGGTCTAAAAAGTTGAAAAGGGGTACCATCAGTCAGTTCCCCTGAAATTTCATTTCCTTCAGTTTCTACCCAGGCAACCTGGCCGCCTTCTATCAGCTCAATAAACTCACCATATTTCATTGTTTCGGGCTCTTCCTCAGTTATATTAAGGGTTTGAAATAGGGCAATAACAATCATCAAGATTAAAATATAAAAAGTAGCCTGTCGAAAAAACTTCTTCAACAAAAAACCTCCTCTCAAGCCCACAAATACTCACCATGTCATTTTACCACAATTTATATTAAAAAACAAGAAACTGGCTAGCGATGTAAAACACATACATCCGCTATGTTCCGATACTTTTCAGCACAATCCAACCCATAACCTACCACAAATTTGTCCGGGATAATAAACCCCCTGTAATCGGGAGTAACCTCAACCTGACGGCATTCAACCTTATCCAAAAGGGTGCATATCTTTAAAGAAGCTGGTTTCCTTGTTTCCAAATTGTCCATTAAATAGCTTAAAGTAAGGCCGGTATCCACTATATCCTCCACAATAATCACATTCCTGTTTTCAATGCTTGTTTCCAAGTCCTTTAAAATCCTGACTACCCCTGAAGTAACAGTAGATTTTCCGTAGCTGGACACCGCCATAAAGTCAATTTCCACGGGGACAGTCAAAAATCGCATTAAATCGGCTAAAAAAACTACTGCCCCCTTTAAAACACCAATTAGAAAAACTTCCTGTCCCCTGTATTCTTCAGAAATCTGTCCCGCCATTTCCTGGACCTTTTGTTGAATCTTTCCCCTGTCTATTAAAATTTCCAGATACTCCTGGCTCATTTTCACCATTCCTCCCCTCTTCCTTCTCTAAAGGATACACCCTTAAAACCAGGACTTCCCGGGTATTGTCAGTGACTCTATAGGGGTGGCCAATCCTTTTTCCAACCACCCACAGGATATCCCCATCACTTATTATGAGGGGTACCCGGCTCCGTTCCTTTAAAGAAATCTTTTCATCCATGAAAAAATCTTTAAGTTTTTTTCTACCTCCCATTCCCAGAGGGCTAAACCTGGCTCCGGGCCAGCGAAGGGTTAGATAAAGGGGTAAATTCACCTGGTCATAATCAAGATAAGCTTCCCTTTTGGGATCGGGAGGCCAGGGTAGTCTGTCTCGCTTTTCCCTTTTTCCTTCAATCACCAGACCCAGCTGGAAAACATAGGTTTTGCCCGGAATATTAAGGGGCACCCCCTCTTTCAAGGATAAAGTTTCCCCTTCTTTGACCTCTTTTTCTTTTAAATCTGACTTTATTTCTAAAAAATTATAGCTCCTTACAGCCCTTATTCCCCGGGGCAAAGTTAGACTGCTGTGCCCTCCTTTTTCCCGGGCCAGCTTCAAAATTCCTTCCAGGTGCTTGGCTTCTATGGTTTTCAGGTCCCCCCTCAAGCTTTTCAAGCCCTTTCTGATGACTCTTAACTGGAGAGCTTCGTGATAATTTTCAAGTTCCCTTAAATTTATATATAATCTTTTGCCAGGCTTTTCCTTTACTATTTTACTATATATATCTTCTGCCTGTTTTCTTAAATAATCATTTTCCCTGGAAAGNTTTTTTGCTACCTGTAAAAGCCCTTCTTTAAAAGNCGGNTTATAATTATCTTCAATATAGGGAATTAACTCCAGCCTGACTTTGTTCCTCAGGTAAAGGGGCTTTAAATTAGTAGGATCAATCCGGTAATTAATTTCCTTTTGCNGGCAGTAGCTTTCAATATCTACCCTGAACACCTCCATCAANGGGCGAATAAGAAAGANTCCTCTTCTCCCTGGAAAGGGGGCCTTGAATTCCATTCCTGATAAACCCTCCAGCCCGGCACCCCTTAAAATCCTCATAACTACCGTTTCTGCCTGGTCATCCGCATTATGACCCAGAGCAACCTTGTTTGCTTGAATTTTATCAGCTGCCTCCCCTGCTTTCTTTAACCGGGCCCTTCGAGCAGCCTCCTGGAAAGATAGCCCTGCCATCCTATGGTAGCGGAGCACATCAAAGGTTTTATAATAAAAGGGTAAGCCCAGGCGGGAGGATAAATCCTGGACAAATTTGGCATCCTCCCGGGACTCATCTCCCCTGGTAAGGTGGTTTAAATGAAACACAAAAATCTCTATTTTAAAAGAAGCAGCCAGTAAATTCAGGAGGTGGAGCAAGCAAACAGAATCAGGGCCTCCCGATACTGCTGCCAGAACCCTGTCCCCTTCTTGTAGAAGATTATGTTCTCTAACAGTTTTTCCCACCTTTTCTTCTAAAAACAACAGGCCACCCCCCTGGTATCATATATTAAAAAGTTATTATACCCAATTATACCCTATATTAAAATTTTGTATAGTTTTATAATAAAAAAGGAGCTTATTGCTCCCTGAAAATGGTCTTTTGACCTATATAAGCTGGTTAACCTTTTGTTTAATCTGAGTAATCTTACAAACTATTACGGTAAAATCATCCTTTACCTCTCCCTCAAAAAGCTGATAGGCCTGCTCCAGAATACAGTCTGCCATTATTTGGGGATGAAGATATTTTACCTCTTTAAGTATTTCTTTAAACCAGGCATCCCCGGCCCTTCCTCCCCGAAGATCAGTAAAGCCATCAGTTAACATAACAATATAATCATTGCCCCTCAACCTTTCCCGGGAAGTAGAAGGCTCCACCCCAGGTACAATCCCCAGGGGCAAAGAAGAACCCTTAATCTCAATTACCTCCTCACCCCTCTTGATATAACTGGTACAGGCACCTATTTTGACAAACTCCCCTGTTCCTTCTACCAGGTCCAGGATTAACAAATCTATAGTAGAAAAAGTTTCTTCAAATCTCAACTGCAGAAGGGTATTTACTGTGCTGACTGCTACTTCCTTCCGGGAGCAAGTTTTAAGGACTTTTTCCAGGAGGTTTACCGCCATTTTACTCTCTTCTCTGGCCCTTTCTCCCTTTCCCATTCCGTCGCTTAAAATAACAGCCTGTTTTTCCTTTCTAATATCAAAAAAACCAAAGGAATCCCCGGAGACCTCTTCCTCTGCCGGAGCCATCTGGGCCACCCCAATTTCTGCGGTAAAAAGGTTAGCTGTTATTTTCCCCTCCCCTCTTCCCTGGCTTTCCACCTTCACTTCCCGGGACAATTCTTTTATTACTCCGGATAATCCCTGGAGTTGCATCCCAAGAATTTTCCTGCTTTCCCTTAACTGTTCCTGGTATAGATTATCTGCAGAACGTTCCCTCCAAAGGTTATTGACGGTTTGTACCAGTTCTTTTTTCTGAAAACACTTCTTATTTAAATAACGGGGCAATTCCCTGTAAGAAATTTTTCCTTCTTTAGCCAGATAATTATAAATTAGATACATACCCTTACTGGTCTTGGTATAATTTTTTTCCCAACACCAGCTGTAATTACTGCAACTGCCGCAGTGAGAAGATATTATTCCATCAGTAAACCAGGACAACTCCTCTTCCCGGGAAACCTCCTTACTACCTTCCTTACCTTTATTCAGGTTAACAGCCATTTCATCAAATATTTTGGCCAGATCCATAATCCGGTTTGCTGCCAGGTTATTGTATTTTTCTATTTCCGGAGATCCATTTATTTTTTCCTCCCCTTCATCATTTACAATCCTATCTTTAAAAAGTTGAAGTTTATGGTAATAGCTTATGGGCACGGCGGCAAAGAAGATTGAAGCCAGGGCATCTTCAAACGCTATATTCCTTAAAAGGGAAGGGTCATAAAGGTAGAAACTCAACAGAAGGGAACCAGCCAGGTAGCCAGCCGTAGATCCCAGTTTCCCCAGTTCCCGAAAAATTCCCCCCAGCAGTCCTGCCAGGGCAAAAACACCTATATAGGGCATAAACTCTTCCCCGCCGTTAAGGGTAACGGTAAAGCCTAAAACAGCCCCGGCAGCAGCCCCCAACCCTCCCCCTCCCAGGTACCCAAACAAGAGGATTATAAACCTGGTGACCAGGCCTTGAAGGGTGAAAGGGCCCAGGGTTTCCTGTCCTATTCCTATTATCATCATTATACAGGCCAACATAAGGCTAATACCTGCCTCAAAGGATATTCCCTGGGAAGGGAAATTTCCTTTTTTAAAAAGAGGAACCACCTGGGTAAAAACAGCCCAGGCAAGCAGGGCCAGGGCAACCTCAAATAACAAAATAATCAAGTCATATAACAGAAAATAATTTACCACCAGCTGGGGTAAAAAGGATAGCACCATAGACACAACCATAATTCCCCAGGAGGGAAAATTAACCTTCTTTTTTTCCAGATAATGATAAATAACCATATAACTTACCACCGCCAGAACCAGCCTCAGGGGATGCCAACCCAGGGAAATAGTAAGGCTTCCCCCAATAATACTCAGGGCAACATAAAGGCTCTTGTAAGGAGTTAAAGTAAATACCACTGTCCAGAAGGGAAATCCGAAAGGTGCCATCTCCCCCAGAAGGATCGACCTGCCTAATAAAAAGCCCACCAGGCAGTAGAGAAGCTTTCCTTCCAGAAAAGCCTCTTTTCCCCTGGTTATTATCTCGAACAAGGCTGATTCCTTCAGCCCTGTATAAGCTTTTGGTCTGGAAACATTCTGCAGGGCTCCGCCTTTTAATCTCATACCGGTACCTCCTCAAATTTTTCTACCATTATAAACCATAGATGGTAAAAAACTTGTCATACTTGGGAGGAGGGCTTAATTTTATTTTCGACAAAAAAATAAAAACGGCTGATGCCGTTTTATTATCACTAAATTATGGTTGCGGGGGCAGGATTTGAACCTGCGACCTCCGGGTTATGAGCCCGACGAGCTGCCAACTGCTCCACCCCGCGCTGTATGTTTATATTATAACATAAACTCGGGTAAAAATGAAGGATAAATTCCTTACTGATGAACACCCAGGCTTCTAACAAAAATATTTTTAGCCATTTCTTCATCCAGGGCAGCCAGGGTATACCCTGACCGCAGCAAAATAACAGGATATCCTTCTTCCAGTATTATTACTTCTCCCGGTAGTAACCCCAGGGCAAAAAGTTTCCTTCTCTCCAGCTCACTTCCCCCTACTTTAACTATTATTCCCTCTTCCCCTTTATTTAATGCAGTCACAGGCATTTCTTTCCTTCTTATTTTGACTTTACCCTTCAACCCCAGGCTCCCTCCTTTAAAGTCCCCCTCCCCAGGATAATCCTGTTAAAAACAAATTTAATAAGCATCCCGCAAGGAAGGCTGAAATCATCACCAAAATCAATATAATAAAACCTTTTAAATAGCCTTGCTCCCTGATAATCATGACAAATTGGGCGATACAGGGAAGAAACAGGGAAAGTGTTAAGGAAGCAACCAAAAGCTGGTTAATGGTCAGCTCCCCTTCCCGTAAAAGGGTATACAAGCCTGCTGCCCCATAATCCCGGCGAAAAAAACCTATCATAAAGACCGAAGCCAGGTGCCGTGGCAATCCCATAGCCTGAAGAAAAGGAGCACTTATCTCCGTTAAAAAAGTTAATAGCCCGGTTAAACTTCCTAATACCATAAAAACACTAATTAACAAAAAAAGGGGTATCACCTCCTTCATGTACCACTTAACCCTGGCCAACGTCTTCTTCAAAACCGATCCGGGGTTGGGAATTCTCAAGGGGGGTATCTCCATATAAAATTTCGATGGCTTACCAGGTAGAAATTTATCCATCAAGTACCCGCACACACTTAGCACCACCAGAAGGGCAGCACCCCAAATTACCAGGGCTGCAGGACTCATAGCCAACATGGCCATTATTATTCCCAGCTGGGCTGAACAGGGGACCCCCAGGGCCAGAAGGAAAACAGCAATAAACCTTTCCCTCTCTCCTTCCAGGGTTCTGGTAGAAAGAACTGCCATGGTGCCGCAGCCCAATCCCAGAACCAGAGGAATAACCGACCGGCCGTTTAGCCCAAACTTTTTAAAAAATCTATCCAGGAGCATGGCCAGCCGGGGAAGATAGCCGGAATCCTCCACCACTGACAAAAACAAAAAGAAAGTGCAGACTATAGGCAACACTATAGCCAGGCCATAACGAAAACCCAAAGTAATAATTCCGTAGGGGGAAAGAAATAAATACTTAAGCCCCGGCAGAGGTAGGTGCTCTATAGCACCTACTAAATGAGGAATAACCCACAATTCAAATATTTGTCCATCCAGGTAATCAACCAGGGTCCCAGCTCCAAATATTCCTACAAACTTGTAAAGACCTATATAAAGAACCAAAAAAAGAAGGGGGAGTCCTCCCAGGGGATGAAGGGTAATCCTGCTTAATAAGTCCCTTCTTGAAATAGTTTTTTCCCTTGAAAAGTGGACAGCACCTTGCAGTATTTCCCTGGCTTTTCCCAGCCTCCAGGAATTAATCAATAAAGAAAAATCCCTGGATTCTTTTTCCCTTATCTTCACCAGAGTTCTATAATTTCTGCCTTCACCTTTTTTTAAAATCTCTTCTGCCCTGGCCTCCCCTTGAAGGAACATCAGGGCTAAAGCCCTTTTGTTAAATTTATAGTAACCCTCCATGTGAGAAACCATTTTTTGAAGGGGCTCTTTAACAGCAGGGGGATAATCCCCCAGTGCAAAAGGAATTTTCCACTTTGTTAATTTCTTTCCCAGCTCTTTGTCTATGGTTTCCTTGAGTTTATTTATTCCTCTTCCCCGGGTAGATACAGTGCCCACCACCGGGATTTTTAACTTTTTTTCCAGCTCCCCAAGATCTATCCTAATTCCTAACCTTTCCCCTTCATCCAGCATGTTCACTACCAGCACCAGGGGAAACCCCGTTTCCATAAGTTGAAAGGTAAAGGGCAGAGTTTTTTCAATGTTTTTTCCTTCCACCACCTGAACTACCAGGTGAATATTTCCTTCCAGCAAAATATTTAAAGTGACCTCTTCTTCCTTAGAAAAAGGAAGCAGGTTATATATTCCCGGCGAATCCAGAACCTGGTAGGATCCTCCAGACCCTTCCCCTGTACCTTTCCTTACTTCTACCGTGGTCCCCGGGTAATTAGAAACCATTCCATATGAACTGGTAAGCTGATTGAAGATTACACTTTTCCCTACATTGGGCCTTCCTACCAGCNCCACCCTTTTCCCCTTGCCCACAGATTATCCCCGCCTTGCGCTGCCCCTGGTACAGCCTTATTCATATTAAAATGTATATGCGAAGACATCAGTATATTTCCAGTTATTTTTGTTTAAAATAAACAAGATTATATCCAAAGGGGGTATATCTTTAATGTCCGCCAAAATTATAGCCTTAATAGTAGCAGTGTTTTCAGGGTTATCCATGGCCCTCCAGGGTTCCCTTAATTCAGTTCTGGGAAAAGTAATTGGGCTTTTGGAAGCTACTTTTATTGTCCATCTAGTAGGACTGCTGGTTCTACTTGCGGGCTTATTTGCATTTAGAATAGGAAAAGGTGACCTGCTAAAAATACCCCAGGCTCCCTGGTATGTTTATTTAGGAGGCATCCTGGGGGTAATAATTGTTTACACGGTGGTATACAGCATACCTCGCCTGGGAGTTGCTATTACCACCACAGCCATAATAGTTGGCCAAGTAACCACTGCCCTATTTATCGACCATTTCGGCCTTTTTGGGCTGGAGCAAATTTCCTTCAGCTGGGTTAAGGGGTTGGGCCTGGTCTTCCTGGCCCTGGGGGCTAAGTTGATGCTCAGCTGAAAGAGTATAAGATTCCCAGGAGAATATCTCCCTCACTGACGGTAACCTCTTTAAATTGAAAGGTATCCATAATAGCCATTACGGCCAGGGTTCCGGCAATAATAACATCAGCCCGCTGAGGCTGCAAGCCGTAAATTTCCTTTCTATCTTTTTCCTCGAGGGAAATAAATTTTTTCAGGAGCATCTCCATTTCTTCCCGCTTAAGAACAAAGCCGTGTATCCTGTCAGGGTCATACTCCTGTAACTCCTGCCTGACCGCTGCCAGGGAGGTTATAGTTCCTCCCACCCCAACNANCTTTTCTCCTTTAACTTCTACTTCCTTTTTCAGGTTCTTTAAGATTCCAACCGTATGGTTTGTTAACCTTTCAAGTTCCTTCAAAGAAGGTGGATCTGAATGTAAAAATGCTTCCGTTAATCTTACCACTCCAATTTTACAACTTCTACAAATAACCTCCCCTTTTTCCTTCCAAATGAATTCCGTGCTCCCTCCACCCAGGTCGAAAACCAGGGGTTCTTCCTGGAGACCGGGGAGAAATTTTATAACCCCCCCATAACTGAGTTTTGCCTCTTCCTCTTCCGAAAGAACTTTAATTTCCTGACCCGTTTCTTCCTTTACCAGGGAAATAAAAAATTCCTTGTTGTCCGCTTCCCTAACAGCACTGGTAGCTGTAACCCAAAGATTATCAACTCCCTGGTCCTTTATTTCCCTTAAATAAGCTCTGATAACCTTAAGAGTTCGCTTAACCGCCTTGCTCGTGAGTTTCCTTTCTCTTCCAATTCCTTCCCCCAGGCGAGTAATTTCAACCCTGTAATTAATGGGCTCAAACCTGTCTCCTTTGAAATCTCCCACAAGCATCCGCACAGAGTTGGTTCCAATATCTATCACTGCTTTTTTCATTCTAGATCCCTCCAATAAAAAAAGTATTCCCCTGGAATACTTTTAGATTTACAAAAATATAACTAAACTGATTGAATAATAAATATTAACCGAGTTCCTGGTTATAAGAGCCTTTTCCACCCCTTTTGGCCTCGGTATTCTTTTTCAAATCATGCTGCCTTTCATCACTTTCTTTGAAAAATTTTGATATTCTATCTTCAAAGTTTGAGCTGACAGGTCTTTTATTTTCCTGACGTTTATCTCTACCATTCTGGCTCTGCTGATTTTTCCTGCCAGAACTTTCATTTGCCTGTTTAATGGACAGGCCTATTTTTCCGCCCTTGTCAATACTTAATACTTTAACTTTAACTTTGTCTCTTTTTTTAATATAATCGTTAATATCTTTAACGTAGGTATCAGCTATTTCCGAAATGTGCACCAGGCCTGTTTCTCCTCCTGGAAGTTTAATAAATACACCAAAGTTGGTAATTCCCGTTACCAACCCTTCTACAATGCTGCCAACTTCAAGTGACATACTAAAAAAATCCTCCTCCAATGAATGTGATTAATGTTTTTTTGCCAGGAACAGGGATAGTCTTTTACCTTTGCTTTTCCTGGAATACATACCTGTTGTTATCTACATTAAATAATACATCGCCTGATTTTATCAACCCCAATTCCTTTCGTGCTAGTGTTTCAATATATTCATAATTATGGAGAAGTTCTACTTCCCGCTCTAATTCTTCATTATATCTTTTAACTTCTTCTATTTCCATCTTTAATTCTGCCACCCTGGAGTCCATTTCATTCATTTTTAACATCTGGTTTACAAACAAAACACCAAAATAACAGAGGAAAACACAAAATAACACCAATGCTACCCTGGATTTTGAAAATTCCTGGGTCCAGGAACGAAATTTGATCCTTTTTACTTTACCCCTTTTTTTATTTTGCCACCTTCCAGGTAACTCTTTATTTATCATTACCTATAAAACCCCCTGTATTGGATATTATCATTCTACCTGTCTTTTGAAAAATCCTTCTTTTTAACTAATAAATTTTTTCTAAATTGCATAAATATATTAATTATTTTACAGAACCTATTTCTTAGTGTTACATAATAACCAAGATATCCCAGAGCCATGGCCAGGAAAACATAAAATCTTACCTGCCCCCAATTAATAAGTAAAAGACCTGTAAAGGCTCCACCTGTTAATATAACCCAGATGGTAAAATCTATAATAATATTAAACCACGAATTTTTTATATTCCAGTAGCTTTTAAAAATATAAAATAGATCAAAGGCCATTCCCAGTAAAAACCCTATGGCCATTAAAGACAATAAAATGTTGACTTCAACTGATATCGACAAGCCTTCACCTCCACTTTACCCCGGAGAATAAAAAAACGTGGAAGCCCACGTATTTTTATCTAAAAAGTCTTTCCAAAAGACCCTTACCCTTTCCTCGCAATCCCTGGTTGCCTCTTTCCTCAGAATAAGCCAGCTCCAAAATAAATCCTTCGATATTTAATTCTCCTTCTTCCAGGTTTAAATGTTTAATGTGAAGGTCTTCACCCCGCACAGCCAGCAGGCCTAACTCCGTTTCTAATATTATTTCCTCATCATCAAAGCTGTCCACATGGAGCACACCACCGATCTCCATATATTCCCTGTTCTCAATAGTTAGCCTGTGTCTTTGCTGATTTCCCTGGCGCCTTTTATCCTCCATTACCAGCCCTCCTTCATAATCTCATTATTATCCATAATATGCAGTAAGAATAAATTTATACCAAAAAAAACAAGCCCCTCCCCGGGGCCAAAAACAACACTGTGTATTTAGTTGTTAAGTTATTTATTCCCAAAGCTTTACTATCTCTACATCACGATAAAAGTAATTAACTATTTCCTCTGCAGAAAGTCCATCTTCCGCCTGAGCCCTGGCTCCCCACTGGCACATACCCACTCCATGGCCGAAACCTTCGCCTTCAAGGGAAACCCCTTCACCTTCCATATTTATTTCCTCGATATAGGTTGAGCGCATCCGGGTACTATCCAGGGCTATCCTCAAATCCGGTGCAGAGACTTCCATATCATTAATTTGAAAAAGAGTGGCCCGTCCCGAGGGACCCTTTTGGGCAGTTTCAAACCTTTCTATGGAACCGGGATCATTGCCCGTCTGCTCTTTTACCGCTTTTCTTATCTCTTCCAGGGTAAAGGACTCACTCCAAAAACCTTCTTCTTCGGGCACAATATCCCTTCCCGGACTCTTTACCCCTTGTATATAAGGAGGATTAGGCCCTTCAAAAGCCAGACCTTCATCAGCCTGGGCTGTCCTGGGCCCTGCGTAAGCATGGAACCACCCCCGGATAAAATTACCCTGGTGAACAGCTACCTGGCCTCTGGTTTTTCCTATGGCCTCCTCTACCTGCTGGGTAATGGAATCAGCATCATAAGCTTGAAATTCTTCTATATCAGTAGAAGCATGGGCGTTTTTATCTGGCACCCCTCCTTTTTCCTGAATTTTTTGCAGGGTAAAGCTCCGGGCAATGATGGCCTGGGCTGCCAGGGCTTCTTCAGGCCAATCAGGCTTCATTTCTCCTGCTACAACCCCTTTAATATATTCTTCAAAAGGCATATCCTCTACTCTATCCTCTTCATCAATGTAAACCCTTAAGACAGGCTCTTCCTTTTCTTCAGCTTCTATTTCTGCAGGTAATTCCGGCAAAGCTCTTTCCTGAAAAGGGGAAGGCCTGTTTTCTATACGGGGCTCCATTAATTTACCGGCCCCGGCAACAGCCACCATTATACCAAGAATAACAGCAACAATTGTAGCATTTTTATTTTGCAGCATTCCTTTCTAGAGCCTCCTATATTTTTATAAATATCATTTATTTTAGTTTTCTCTGTTAGTATTCTCTGGGGGAGACTCATAATATACTTTAAGGTTATTTTTTTCCCAAAAAAAATTAGGCCTTTCTAGACCTAATTTTCATTTTAAATGCTTGTTTAAACCTTCCAAGCACTTTTAGCAAATTCATTTACTTAACGTTTTCTTTCAATGCTTTACCAGCTTTAAAAACTGGAACTGTAGCTTCGGGTATTTTAATAACATCACCTGTTGCAGGATTCCTTCCCTCCCGCTCCTTACGCTTTCGCAGGTCAAAGGTACCAAATCCTATCAGCTGAACTTTCTCTCCTTCGGATAATGCATCAGTGATGCTTTCAAAAACTGCATTAACTACCTTTTCTGTATCCTTTTTTGTCATCCCCGATTTTTCAGCTACTACACCAATGAGTTCAGACTTATTCAATCGAAATCCCTCCTACTGTTATATTTATTAATAGAAATACAATAAGCTAATTCGCTAAAAATTTTTAAACTCCTGCAAAAATTATGTTATTTTTGCCCTAAAGGCCCTTTTTTTTAGCATCTTCCCAAATTTTATCTAGATCTTCCAGGTGGTAATCTTTAAAATTCTTTCCTTCCTTTTCAACTACCTCTTCAATATAGTGCATTCTCCTTAAAAACTTTTCCACGGTAGCTGCCAGGGCCAGTTCCGCATCAATTCTTAAAAACCTGGAGATATTAACAATGGCAAAAATTAGGTCTCCTATTTCTTCTTCTATTTTATCCCGTTCCCTTTTATTATATACCTTTTCCAGCTCTTTAAGTTCTTCTTTAACCTTTTCCCAGGCGCCTTCTACATGGTCCCAATCAAAGCCATAACGTGCTGCCTGCTGCTGTACCTTTTGAGCCCTCTTCAAGGCAGGCAGGCCTGCAGGCATAGAAAATCTACTTTTTTTATCTTTTTCCTTTAACTTGATCTCTGACCAGTTGAAAGATACTTCATCCGCGTCTTCAACCTTTTCCTTACCAAAAACATGGGGATGCCTTCTAATAATTTTCTCACAAATTCTTTCTATAACCTGCTCCATGGTAAAGGCCTTTTTTTCTGCCGCCAGCTGACTGTGAAATACTATTTGTAAAAGAAGATCCCCCAGTTCTTCGCACAGGGCTTCCTTATCCTCCAGATCAATGGCATGTACCACTTCATAAGCTTCTTCAATAAGATGAGGCTTTAAGGACTTATGGTCTTGCCTCTGATCCCAGGGACATCCCTGGGGGCTCCGCAGCCTGGCCATGGCCTCAATTAGTGATGAAAGGGCTTTGCCAGCCCTTACCTGCTCTCCTTCTTCCAGGTTATCCTTTGGAGATCCACCTTCTGGTACAATAACCACTTCCAGGTTTCCCTTACTTGACGCAGTCTCCATTATACCCTTAATTTTATTCATTTCTTCCTTGAAGCTCCCGGCCAGGACAAAGGCAGCCTCGTCCCTTCTTATAGCTTCCTCCACTACTAACTGGTAATCCAGGCCAGTATTATCCTCTTTTCTTTCCTCAAAGTAAGTAACTTCAACCCCTTCTTTTTCCAATTCCCTGGCTAATCCTTTAAGGGAGCTCCATAAGTAAAGAGGCTGTACCCTTGTTAACAGTCTCCAGGTTCGGGGAGAAAAATGTTTTTTCTCTACCTGCCCGGCTAAAGTAATTAAATAAATTCTTTTCATAAAACTATCCCCTCAATATGTGTAAGGCATTAGCAAGCCTTATCAAGTATGGTCCCAACTTAGGTATCCTTTGTAAATCCTCCCGGGTTATGCTTCCGGTAATAAAAAGCATTGCCCCGTATACAATCATCCCTATCCCTATGGATATCAGGGTAGCAGCAGCGTTACTAAGGGCAGGGGAATACAGATCCGCGAAAAACATATTTAAATAATTATAGGATAAATAAACAGCTACTCCCATTACTGAAACAGACAGGACAGGTTTTAACAGGTGATGATTGAAATCAAATCTCATCCCCGTGTCCCTTTTCACCTGGTACAGGTTGAGAAGAGAAGAAATGGCAAATCCCACCAGGGTAGCAAGGGCTGCTCCCTGAATATTGACCTGGGGGATAGCCGTTAAAGTCCAACCCATAATAATTTTGATTAAGGCCCCCAAACCCATATTTTTAACGGGAAGAATCGGTTTGCCTAAACCCTGGAGAATCCCGGTAGTAGTCTGGTACATGGTTAAAAAGATTACGCTGAAAGCAATAATCCTCAAGGGAACAGCAGCCTCTACATTATTAAAAAGTAAAAGGGTTATAGGTTCCGCCAGGACATAAAGCCCTAATGCTGCCGGCATCCCCAGGATCAAAGTAAGCCTTATGGCCAGATTGGAATTTCTTCTTATTAAATGGTAATTATTAAGGGTCAAAGCTTCCGATATGGAAGGAACCAGGCTTACTGCCAGGGAAATAGTAATAATAGCCGGTATGTGGGCCAAAGGCGTAGCCATGCCCGTCAACTGACCGTAAAGGGCCGTAGCCCTTTCTGTGGTAAATCCCGCCACATGAAGTCTCTGGGGTACTATTATCAGATCCAGAATGTTTATCAGGGGTAAAATAAGGCTGCCAATGGTAATGGGTACTGCCAGCTGGGCAATCCGGTAAAGAACCTTCCTGAAGCTTACCCGCTCCTTTATCCTCTGTTTCCTCACCTTTTCTGCCATATATCCCTTTTCTTTAACATAGAGATATACTAAAAACAATAATCCAAATATAGCCCCAGCCACTGCTCCAAAAGTGGCCCCAGCCGCAGAATATTCCAGGCCCATGGGCAAAAGAAAAACAGCCAGGAACAGGGCTATACCTACCCGGGTCAACTGCTCAATTATCTGGGAAACTCCCGTAGGTACCATGGTCTGCTGACCCTGAAAGTATCCTCGAAAAGTAGACATAATGGCTACAAAAAAAATCGCAGGAGACATGGCCACCAGGGGAATATAAGCCCTGGGATCCCGGGAAATATATGTTACAACAAAGTCAGCCCCTAAATACATGGCCAGACTGATAATAAAACCGCTGATGGTCAGCAAAGTTAAAGCTACTTTAAACACCCGGGTTGCCCCATAATAATTATTCAGGGCAATATTTTCCGATACCAGCTTGGAAACTGCAATAGGTATTCCTGCAGTAGATATGGCAAGAAGACCCGTGTATATAGGATAAGCCATTTGGTAGAGGCCGATACCCTCGTCTGTTATAAGGGCTGCCAGGGCTATTCTAAAAACAGCCCCTATTAATCTAGAGGTAAGACCGGCTGCAGTAAGGATTAAAGCTCCTTTAATAAAAGATTGCTTTCCTAACAATTAGTTAACTACCACCTTTCTTCCTCTAAACAATTAATGCCCAACCAAAAACAATTATACCATTAAATCCCGGAGGTTAAAATAAAAAAGTAGTAACTGGTGTTACTACTTTCTTTGCCACTTTTTTGGGTAAATTACTGCTCCATTTGTTTGGCCAGAAAGCTGGCCGCAGTTTCTGCCAGCTTCAGTTCCAGGTCCCCCATGTGGGCATCTTTATCTTTGGTGCCCAATATTACTGCACCTATAGGGTCTCCTTCAGCAATAATAGGGGCAATAACTTCTGAAGCAAATTTTATGGTTCCCTCTTCATCCCCTTCTTTATAGTAGGAATGTTCGGCAGTATTATTAATTAAAACACCTTTTCTGGTTTCCATAACCTTTTCTACTGCAGGACTCAAGGGCCTGTTTAAAAACTCTTTTTTGGGAGCACCGGAAACGGCAATAATTGTATCTCTATCGGCTACACAAGCAATATGACCGATTGCTTCATAAAGGGAATCAACATACTCCTGGGCAAAGTCACCAAGTTCACCAATGGGAGAATACTTTTTTAAAATCACTTCCCCATCGCGATCCACAAAAATTTCTAAAGGATCACCTTCTCTAATACGTAAAGTTCTTCTTATTTCTTTGGGGATAACAACTCTCCCCAGGTCATCAATACGTCTTACAATACCTGTTGCTTTCAATACCTTCCCTCCTTTTTCTGCTTTCAATTACATTTTAAACCTTCCTTGTTTTAGTATATATCCGGAGGGTGGGTTTTATTCATTTTTGCCTGTAAAAAATTAATTGGTTTCCAGGTTATTAGTTATATCTGCCTTTTCAAACAAATTGTTAAAATATGATGTAAAAACTTCCTCTTTCTTAAATGCCAGGGCTTCTTCCTTTACTTCTTCAAAGGTGAAATCTTTAGCTTCCTGTCGATCATGAAGTTTAATAATATGCCAGCCAAACTGGGTTTCAACGGGAGGGCTGATCTCTTCGGGGGATACTTCAAAGGCTGCCCGGGTAAAATCCTGATCAAAATTCACATCTTCTTCATAAATGATAAACTCTCCCGGTTGGTCCAGGGAAACTTCTTCTGAAAGAGCTTGAAAGCTTTCTCCCCCTTCCCACCTGCTTATAACTTCTTCTGCCTCCTCCAGGCTCTCCACTAAAATATGGGAAACCTGAACCTGAGTAGGGTTGGAAAATAAAGCCTTGTTTTCCTCAAAAAACGCCTTTCCCTCTTCTTCCGTTACTTCTTTTGTTACATGCTCATAAAGGACCTGGGTAAGGTAACCCTCCCTGACCAGGTCTCTTAAAACTCCTTCTTCCAGATTTACTTCCTGCATCTTCTGGTAAAGATTTTCTTCTGTATCAAAATACTCCCTTATTATTTCCTCCACTTCTGCCTGGAAAGTCGCCTCAAAATCTTCCTCATCGAATTCCAGCTCTAACCTTTCCAGCTCCTGCTCCATTAAAGTTCCCTGTATCATGGAAATCAGGAGATTTTGCTCCACATAACCCCTGAAGTAATCATCCTCCAAAGATTGGGCATACTCGGGACTGAGCAGATTAAAAATGAGCATCCTCTCTTCTAACTGGCCACGGGTAATTATATCCCCGTTAACCTCCGCTGCAACTTCCTCCTTCTGGCAGCCCCCCAGGGTCACCAGCAAAAAAACCGCCAGTACCAGTAACAGAATTTTTACTGCTGGGCCATTCACAATTAACACCCCTTGTCATATTTTATTTTATCCCTGGAATCAAAAAAATATCTTAAAATATTATTACTCAGCTAATTATATGTTATTATTTCTTTATCTGCAAGGCCATATATCTCCCTACAGAAGGACAGGAGAAGTTCCAGCAAACTCACCTCTCCATAACCTGCAGTATTTAACTTGAATCCCAACTGTCTGCCCGTCAGCAAAGTTATCTGGCCGGGAAACTTACTGGTAATTTTGAAAAGATCCTCTCCGGCAGGTTTATAACTGGGATGAAACTTAATTATTATCCTCTCTTTATCCTGTATAATGGAATTTATAAAAAGGCTCTGGGCATAAAGCTTAATACGGGTCACCATCAAGAGATTATTAACCGGAAGGGGAATCTTACCAAACCGGTCCTCCAGTTCCCTTTTCACGTCCTTTACCTCTTCCTGGGAGCCCAGGGAAGCAATCTTTTGATAAACCTGCATTTTTTGGCTGTGATGAGCTATATAATGAGATGGTACATAGGCATTAACGTTAAGCTCTATCTTGGTTTCGGGGGCACTTTCCCTTTTAATACCCTTCATTTCCCTTATGCTCTGCTCCAGGAGCTGACAGTAAAGGTCAAATCCAACAGCCTCCATATAACCGTGCTGTTCCGGTCCTAACAGATTTCCTGCCCCTCTAATTTCCAGGTCCCTCAGGGCTATCTTAAAACCTGATCCCAGTTCCGTAAACTCCTTGATGGCCTGGAGCCTTTTTTCAGCCACCTGGGACAAAACCTTATCCTTTTGATAGGTCAGGAAGGCATAAGCCAGGCGGTTGGACCTTCCTATCCTGCCCTTAAGCTGATACAGCTGGGCTAAACCCATTTTATCGGCATCATGTATTACCATGGTATTTACGTTGGGGATGTCCAGCCCCGCTTCTATGATGGTAGGTGCAAAGAAGAAGGTCATAATCCTTGTTCAAAAAATGAAACATCACCTTCTCCAGCCTGGACTCTGGCATCTGACCGTGGCCTATGGCAATACGGGCTTCAGGGATTAGTTTCTTTAGTTTCTTTTCCCATTTTTCTATTGTCTCCACCCGGTTGTGCACAAAAAAGGCCTGACCTCCCCGGTTTAACTCCCTTAAAAGGGCCTCCCGGATAAGGGATTCGGAATATTCCACCACATAAGTCTGAATGGGATACCTGTTTTCGGGAGGAGTTTCTATTACACTTAAATCCCGTACTCCTACCAGGGACATATGAAGGGTCCTGGGAATAGGGGTAGCGGTCATGGTTAACACATCAACCTCCCGGCGAAGCATTTTTAGTTTTTCTTTATGCCTGACACCAAAGCGCTGTTCTTCGTCAACAATTAACAAACCCAGGTCCTTGAAACTAACATCCGATGACAACAGCCTGTGGGTGCCAATGATAATGTCTGTCCAGCCTGACTTTATTTGTCGAAGGGTTTCCTTTTGCTGAGCAGGAGTTTTGAAACGGCTTATTACATCTACATTAACTGGAAAACTGGCAAATCTTTCTTGAAAGCTCTGGTAATGCTGTTGGGCCAAAATAGTGGTAGGAACCAGAAAAGCCACCTGCTTCCCCTCCATTACTCCTTTAAAAGCTGCCCTCATGGCTACTTCTGTTTTACCATATCCCACATCGCCGCAGATTAAGCGATCCATGGGCTGGGGTTTTTCCATGTCCTCTTTTACTTCTTTAATAGCTTTAAGCTGGTCTTTTGTTTCCTGGTAAGGGAACCTGGCTTCAAAATCCCTCTGCCAGGGATGGTCTGGAGAAAAGGCATGGCCTTCTGCCGCCTGGCGGGAAGCGTAAAGGGAAAGAAGTTCCCGGGCCAACTTTTGCACCGATTCTTTAACCCGGTTTTTGACCCTGGTCCATTCGTTGCTGTCCAGGCTGTGGAGTCTGGGCTTTTTCCCTTCTCCGCCAATATATTTCCTTACCAGGTCTATTTGGTCAGTAGGAATAAATAGCTTATCTTCTCCACCATACTTAAGACACAGGTAATCTCTGTTAACACCATTTATTTCTAAAGTACGGACTCCCAGGTACTGACCTATACCGTGATGTTCGTGAACTACATAGTCCCCGATTTCCAGTTCATGATAGTCTGATATCCTTACCCCTTCCCGGGAACTTTTCCATATTCTTTTCTTTTTTCTCTGGGGGATTATCTCCTGTTCCCCTATCAAGGCCAACTTAAGCTGAGGTAAGATAAAGCCGTTTTCCAGGCTGCAGGAGATAACCCCTACCCTTTCTCCCGAATTTTCTAGAGATAAACCAGAAGACGCCTTTATATTCTGTCTTTCTAAAAACTCTACCACTTCCCCACACCGCTGGGGAGTAGAGGCCATTAGATTAACCCGGTAGCCTTCCCTGAACCAGTGGTTTATTTCCTCCTCTAAAATATCCCATTTTCCATAAAATTTCGACATGGTTTTGTTAGGTATATTTATTATCTTATCTACCTGCATCCCTGGAATTTTGCTCATTAAAAGGGAGAAGGAAACCTGTTGATAGCTTTCCTGGAAAAGAAATTCTTCAGGCCGACGGTACAGGCCCTTCTGGCGGGGAAGTATCACCCCTTCTGCCAGGAGTGAGCTGTTAGTTTCATTTATTTCCTGCCAAAGCTTTTCCCCGTTTTCCCATATGTGAAGGGGTTCATCCCAAAAAATCAGGGTGTCCTCCCTTAAATAATCTATAAAAGTCTGGAGATAAGGGAAAAAATATGGAAGGTACTGTTCAATGCCTTCAAAATATATCCTTTCCCCCAACTTCTCCAGCTGGCTTTCCACTTTTTCCGATAGTTTTTCTGATATTTTCCTGTTTCCTTCCCGGTTTAAATAAGATAATCTTTCCTTTAAATCCTTTTCTATTTCCTCCCTACCCCTTTGGAAATCCTCTTCTTGAAGGACCATCTCTCGAAGGGGAGACAAAATGATTTCCTCCTTATTCCTATCAGACCTCTGGGTAGCAGGATCAAACTCCCGGATGGATTCTACTTCATCATCAAATAATTCTATTCTGAGGGGACGATTAGAAGAAAGAGGAAAAACGTCTATAATTCCTCCCCTGATACTGAACTGGCCTCCCCCCTCCACCAGGGGGGCCCTTTCATAACCAAAGTCCCTTAAAATTTCCTTTAATAAATCCAGGTCCACCCTCTCTCCTTTTTTTACAGTATAAAAGCCCCTTTTCCAGCTGTCTTTGGGTGGAAGCAAGGACAGGAGAGAGGAAACAGGAGCTATAACCACATAATCCTCCCCTTTTAACACCTTTTCCAGTACTGTCATCCTTTCCTCTGCTACCTCCTTACTGTAAGTAAGGGTTTCATGGTAGATACTTTCCCGGGAGGGAAAAATCATAACCCGGTCCTCGGGAAAAAAGTTTAGAAGATCCCCATAGATTTCTTCTGCCCTTTCCAGGTGAGTAGTTACTACCAGGGCCGGTCTTTCCTTATACTTTTTAATTCCCGAAAGGAAATAGTTTTTCTGACTTCCATCTATCCCATAAAGGAGCTGGCTGCCCACTTTTTCTTTCAGGGTATTAATCACTTCATTAAATTTTTCACAATTAAAAAGAAGGCTTAAAAGCTTTGACCCGGACACATTGATACCCCCAAGAAAACTACTACCAAGCCGCATGTAAAAAAGAGCCTAAGCTAAAGCACAGGCCCGCCTTGAATTAGTATTCATCCATATTTTAAAAATCAACTGATAATATTATATATCTTTTTCCTCTGCCAAGTCAACGAAGTCCCGTTTATATAAACCCTGGTTGTTAGAACTTAATTTATATATAATATACTATGCCCCACCTTACAAAAATATATCTATTACATTACACAGGAAGATCTGCTTCAGGATAAGAACCTAAAATTTTTAAAAACACCGTGTTCTCTTCTACAGCTTTTAAAGCCTTTTTAATATCTTTTTTCTCCCTATGTCCCTGTAAATCTACAAAAAATAGATAATCCCCGAAATTTCTTTTAGAAGGCCTTGACTCAATTTTGGTCAGGTTAATCTGATTTAAAGCAAATTCCTTTAGCACCTGGTACAGGGCTCCAGGCCCATCTTTAATACCAAATATAAGGGAGGTTTTATCTTTCCCCGTAGGGGAAGTATCCCCCTGGGGAGATAAAACTATAAACCGGGTGTAATTGCAGGGGTAATCGTGGATGTCCCTCTTTAAAATTTTTAAATTATAAAGCTCTGCTGCCCTCAAAGTTCCTATAGCTCCCCAGGATTTGTTTCCTTTTTCAGCCACGATCTTCGCCGCCTGGGCGGTGCTGTAGGTTAATTCCACCTCTCCTTCGGGCAGGTGCCTTTCCAGAAAATTCCTGCACTGCGCCACTGCCTGAGAATGGGAATAAACCAACTGGATGTCCTCCAGGGTAGCTCCTTCCAAAGCCAGGAAGTGGTGATCGATAGGTATAATCACCTCTCCTATGATTTTCAAGTCTCTATCCTCCGCTAAAAGGTCGAGGGTTATGCTGACAGAACCTTCCAGGGAATTTTCTACGGGAACTATGCCTTGTTTTACCTCTTTCCCCACGGCTTTAATAACTTCAGGAATTGTTTTATATTCTTTTATCTCCTCCCTGGGCAGCTCTTTATAGCGACGGAGGGCTTCCTCCGTAAAGGTTCCGGGAGGCCCCAGGTATCCCATTTTATACATAATTTTTTCTCCTCTCCTTGTTTAGTTTCTCCCTGCAGCCTTAATAAAGGGTTTTAATTCCTCCATGAATCTGCTGAAGTTTTTAGGACTTAAAGACTGCTTCCCGTCACACAAAGCCTCGGGTGGATTTGGGTGTACTTCGATAAGAAGCCCATCAGCCCCGGCAGCGATAGCTGCCCGGGAGAGGGAAGGCACCAGCTTCCAGTCCCCTGTGCTGTGGGAAGGATCCACCATAACGGGGAGATGGCTCAAGCCCTTAATCACTGGAACAGCACTTATATCCAGAGTGTTTCGGGTATATGTTTCAAAGGTCCTTATACCCCTTTCACAAAGGACTACATTATAATTTTCTTCGGCCACAATATATTCCGCAGCCATTAACCACTCTTCTATGGTGGCGGAAAGCCCTCTTTTCAAAAGTACCGGCTTACCCGTCATGCCCACGGCCTTTAGCAGGGCAAAGTTTTGCATGTTCCGGGACCCTACCTGGAGCATATCCGCATAACTGCTGACTAACTCCACATCTTGAGGATTAATAACCTCCGTAACCACCGGGAGGCCTGTTTCCTCCCGGGCCTGGGCCAGTAACTTCAGTCCTTCCTCCTCCAGGCCCTGGAAACTATAAGGGGAAGACCGGGGTTTATAGGCACCACCCCGCAAAATTTGTCCTCCTGCCTGTTTTACCTGGCGAGCCACGGAAATCATCTGTTTCTCATTTTCTACGGCACAGGGGCCTCCAATGGTTACCACCTTTGAGTTTCCTATTTCAACCTCTCCCACCTTAACCACCGTGTTTTCTTCCTTGACCTCCCGGCTTACCATTTTGAAGGGATTCATAATGGGAACTACCTTTTCAACCCCCGGGTAAGATTCCAGGTTTATAGAACTGGCAATTTTTCTGTCCCCTACAGCTCCCAGAACCAGTCTTTTAACCCCCTGGATAGGATGAATTTTAAAACCCAGGTTCTCCAGCCTGCTCTTAACGGCACTTACTTCTTGGGGAGATGCCTCCAGTTTCATAACCACAATCATTTTTTAAAACCTCCTTAAAATTTTATTTTATAAACAAAAAAGCTTATAAGCCTTCAGGGACGAAAGCTTATAAGCCCTTAGAATCAAAAGAGCTCCTCGCCCACTAGGACGAGAAGCTTTGACTTCCGCGGTACCACCCTGGTTGATTTCTACATATGCAATAAAGTAGAAATCCCCTCTTACAGGTACGGGATGTTTTTTTAATACATCCGATACCTGCTTCCTAACTAACGGGGGAAGAACCCGGCACAGCCTACTTACCTTACCTGAAGGTTTCAGCCTGCAGCTCAAGAGGGAACTTCAACCGGACCATCCTTAGCAGTGCTTTCAGTCTCTGGCACCGCCTCCCTGAAATTCCGAATCCGCTTTACTTTCCTCTTTCATAGCTGTTATTAAAGTAACATTTTTTTAAATATAGCATAAAAAATCCTTTTAAGCAAGATTTATTTCTTGAAATAATTTTAAAACCTTCAATAAACTTATAATCCCCTCTTATCTGTTATGCTTATTCATGGATGCTTCAATACCTTCTACCAGAAAGGTTTCTAAAGCCTTCACCGCCCTGGAAATAACCTCCTCTACTTCTGTCTCTTCCCTGGCAGTAAATTCTTCCAGGACATAGTCTCGGACCTCCTGGGTTCTCAGGGGCCGGCCTATACCGATTCTCAATCGGTTAAAATCGCCTGTTCCCAATTTTTCTATAATAGAGGATATGCCCCGGTGTCCACCGGTACCCCCCTCCCGTCTCAGCCTGAGCCTTCCCAGGTCCAGGTCCAGGTCATCATGGATTACCATAAGATTTGAAAGGGAAACTTTAAATTCTGTCACCAGGGCTTTAACAGCCCTTCCGCTCAGGTTCATGTAGGTAAGGGGCTTGGCCAGTATTACCTCTTCCCCCCTGATAACTCCTTTACCTGTGGCAGAATTTCCTTTAAGACGGTTTAAATTAATCCCGTGCTTTTCCGCCAGGGAATCTATTACCATAAATCCTATGTTATGCCTGGTTAAAAGGTATTCCTTCCCCGGGTTTCCCAGTCCCACAATTAACTTCATGGAGGCCTTCTCCTTTAATCGATAAAGAAGCGTAACTGTGAGTTACGCTTCTTCCTCGCCTTCATCTTCTTCGGGGGCTTCTTCACCCTCCGCTGCTTCTTCCAGTTCTTCCTCCAGTTCTTCCTCTTCTTCTGCTACCGGCTCCTCGGTAGGCACAACCACAGTGATGATGGTTTCCTCCGGGTCATCTAAAATTTCTACCCCTTCAGGGACCATCAGGTCACCAATATTTAGGCTTTCTCCTATATCCAGATCTGATACATCTACCTCCAGGTACTCAGGAATAGCAGTGGGAAGGGATTCTACCATGACCTCCCTTAACTGTATAGAAGGTACTCCACCTTCCTTAGATCCCTTGGGTTCACCGTTAAAGTAAATGGGAACCTTAACTTCTACTTTATCTTTTAAGGATATTCCAATAAAATCTACATGTAAATAAAAATCTTTAAGGGGATGCTTTTGCACTTCCCGTACCATAACCGTCTCTTTACGTTTTTGGTCATTATCCTCCATAATCAGGTCAATCAATACGTTGGAACCAGCTGAAGTATTAAGGGCCTGAAACAGTTCCTTCCAATCTACAGCTAAAAGGGTGTTATCTATTTCTTTCCCATATACAACTGCCGGGATAAAACCCTTCCTCCTCATCTCTTTTTTGGCACCTTTGCTGGTACTTTCCCTTTTTACAGTCTTAAGCTCAAGCCTTTCCATTAGATAAAACTCCTTTCTTGCCTGACAAAAAAATCACAATTGTAATGCATCTTTATATCACAATAAGTATTATAACTACTATTTACCCTGGAGTCAAATAAACCTGACTATAAAACTTAAAAATATTATTAATCAAAAAGCTTGCTGACGGATAACTCTTCATGAATACGGATGATAGCATCACCAATAAGGGGAGCTACCGATAAAACCTTCATATTGGGCAGCTTCTTGTCTTCCCTTTGGGGTATGGTATTGGTAACCACCAATTCTTTAATAGGAGCATTCCCCAGCCTTTCCAGGGCCGGACCGGAAAGAAGTGCATGGGTGCAGCAGGCATAAACCTCTTCACACCCATGGTCTTTAAGGGCTTTAGAACCCTGGGCAATAGTTCCTGCCGTGTCAATTATATCGTCTATCATTATAACTGTCTTGTCCTTTACCTTCCCTATAATATTCATTACTTCCGCTACATTTGGCTCAGGCCTTCTCTTATCAATAATAGCTATGGGACAATTAAGAAAGTCTGCCAGCTGCCGGGCTCTGGTCACCCCACCCAGGTCCGGAGAAACTACAACGGGCGCATCAATTCCCTTTTCGTTAAAATACTTGGCAATAATCGGTACACCTGGTAGGTGATCTACGGGGATATTGAAAAATCCCTGAATCTGACCGGCATGCAGGTCCATGGCAATAACCCGGTTTGCCCCGGCCGTGGTAATAATATCAGCCATCAATTTTGCCGTAATGGGATCCCGGGCCCTGGTTTTTCTGTCCTGACGGGCATACCCGTAGTAAGGTATAACCGCATTTATGCTTTTGGCAGAAGCCCTTTTAATAGCATCTATCATGATCAGGAGTTCCATTACATTATCACTGGTGGGAGGACATAATGGTTGAACCAAAAAAACATCCGCCCCTCGTACACTCTCTCCTATATAACTGGTAATCTCTCCATCACAAAACTGCTGTATCTCTCCCTTGCCCAGGGGAATACCTACATGCTGAGCTATTTCTATAGCTAAGGAAGTGTTAGCTCTTCCAGAAAATATCTTAAGCTTCCTATCGGGATACACTTTGCAAAAACCCCCTGCCCTGAGTTTTTCTTGCCTTCTTTATTTTCTCTTTGTATAAAAGATTTTCCTGCCGCTATTTTTGGTTTTTTGATAATAATAAAGATTTCAACCTTTGAGCCGCCTTCAATTTATTAACCTGGGGGGGCCGGGCAAGGGCCAAAGCATCTTCTGGCACGTCTTCATTTATGGTGGAACCCGCTCCTACGTATGCACCTTTTCCCACAGTAAGGGGAGCAATGAGGTTGCTGTTACATCCTATAAAAGCTTCATCTTCTATATTGGTAGGGTGCTTTACTGCCCCGTCGTAATTTACAATGATAGTCCCGGCACCCAGGTTAACCTTTTCACCAATAGTAGCATCTCCCACATAAGAAAGATGGGGCACCTTGCTTCCCCGGCCTATAAAAGATTTTTTAACCTCTACAAAATCTCCTATTTTTGCTCCGGGGCCGATGGTAGATTCAGGCCTGATATAGGCAAAGGGCCCAATTTGAGCCTCCTTCTCCACCCTGCTTTCTACTATAACGGAGTTTTGGAAAACAACTTTATCTCCCAGAGAAGCATTCACCAGCCTGCTCTGGGGACCTATTACACATTCTTCCCCCACTATAGTTTCCCCCTCCATGATGGTTTGGGGATAAATTACCGTATCCCTTCCTACCTGGACCTCACAATCAATATAGGTGGAGCTTGGATCAACAATGTTTACTCCCTCCAACATTAGCCCTTTGTTAATTCTTTCTCGCATCAATTCTCCCGCCTGGGCCAGTTGAACCATGTTATTAATACCCAGGGCCAGGTTAAAATCTTCAACCTTATAACCTGATACCAGCTGGCCCTGACCCTCTAAAATTTCCACCAGGTCAGTAAGGTAATACTCTCCCTTAACATTTTTATTAGATATTTCCCCCAGGCATTTTTTTAGCCAGGAGGCCTCCAGGCAATAGGTCCCTGTGTTAATTTCCTTTATTTTTTTCTCCCGGGGGGAGGCGTCTTTGTCTTCCATAATTTTTTTAACTTTTCCTTCTTCATCCCTAATTATTCTCCCGTAACCGGAGGGATCCTCCATGTCTGCCGTAAGTACCGTCAGGGCAGAACCCTTCTCCCGGTGATACTTTAACATTTTCTGGAATATATTTTTAGTGAGGAGGGGAGTGTCTCCACAGGCTATAATAACCTGACCTTCCTGGGGGACCAAATCCAGGGCCTGGGCTACCGCATGACCCGTTCCCAACTGTTCCTTCTGGTAAGCATATAAAACTTTATCCCCTACTTCTGCTTTTACCTCCTCTCCCCTAAAACCTACTACCACCACACTTTTATCAATTAAAGGATTTAAATTATCAAGCACATGGCCTATCATTGTTCTTCCACAAATCCTGTGAAGAACTTTTGGGATCCTGGATTTCATGCGGGTTCCTTCTCCTGCTGCCAGAACAATAGCCATAACCATGAAAATGCCTCCTGTCATGTCATATTTTTCCCTTGAAAGAAAAAAGGAGCTGGTCGCTCCATTTTTAAGGCTGAGTTATTTCATCAGTGGCCGGTTCCTGTTTAACCATTTCAGAGTCATATGCAGTCAAAACAGCCGACTGAATAACCTCCCTAGTTTGTGAGGTGATGGGGTGAGCTATATCCTTAAACTCCCCATCAGGTGTTCGTTTGCTGGGCATGGCAACAAACATCCCGTTATTACCTTCAATAACTCTTACGTCATGGATAACAAATTCATTGTTCAGGGTAATAGATACAATAGCCTTCATTTTTCCTTCATGATTAATCTTTCTAATTCTTACATCTGTTACTTCCAGTTCCAAACACTTCACCACCCTTCAAAGCCTTCTATGAATTATGTATAAATATGTATAAAAGCTTTTTCTACATTAAAGTATATAATTCCTGCAATGAATTAGAAATATATAGTAATAATTCACATTACCTCCTGCTCCCGACTATAACTATCCTGATTATTTAATTATTTCTTAATATTTTTTCTGCCAGTTCCAGGTCTTCCAGTTTATCCACATCCACACCAATTTCCGGATAAGAAGTAATCACTGCCCGGGCTTTAATCCCAAAAAGACGGGAAACTTTTTCTTCCGCCTCCCTTATAGTCAACCTTTTAAAAACATATTTAAGTATAAAAGCTATTCCCAGTTTCATGGCCAGAAGGTGAGGTTTTTTTCTCAAGGCAATGAATTCCCCTGCCTTACGGGCTGTACTTTCCACCACATGGGGCTTAACAAAAAATATATTACCTCCCGTAAATGAACCCTCCCTAAGTTTAGCGTATGTCCTGACACCCCCCGGGTATTTTTCTTCACAGCTTTCCCTTTTAATAATGGGGTAGCAAAAATCCGCTTCCAGTTCCCGGCTTCTTTTAATAAAATCCTCCAGGGATTCCCTGGTAATCATAGGAATGTCAGAGGTTAAAAGAATTAACGGCTTTTCCAGGGAAAGATTGTTAACTCCCTGCAAAAGGTTATCAATAATATCTCCCCTTTCGGGGACAATTTTAAAGGTAGTTTTACCCTCTAACTTTTCCAGTTCTCCCGGGGGGCCTACTACAATTATCTCTTCAATCTCTTCCAGGGAGTTTAAAACCTCCAGGACGTAATTAATCATGGGTTTCCCTTCAAGGGGTATGAAGGCTTTGTTATCCACTCCAAAGGCCTCTGTTAAAGGGGAAGCCCCTCGGGCCCCAGCCAGCAATACTGCATTCATTATGGTTTCTCCTTTCCCTGGCCCTCCGGTACTGTTTTGGTGATTATTACCTTAACCCCTTCCCCAGGTGAAGAGGATACTGCCTCTTCCAGCTCTTCCCTGGAAGAAGACAAAGAAAAAAGGGTTGGACCACTACCCGTCATCTGGATACCTCGAAGGCCCCGTCGGTAAAGTTCCTCCTTTACCCGGGCAACCTGGGGATATTTCTTCAATGTTACCCCTTCCAGCACATTACCCATATGTTCCTGCGCTCCCTCCATATCTTTATCTTCCAGGGCAGAAAGAAGAGAAAGGGTATCGGGTCGTCCCTCTATTTTTTCCAGGTCAAGGCTCCCGTATATTTCTGCCGTAGAAACGCTGAAGGGAAAAACCACCAGCAATACCCACAGGGAAGGCAGGGGAGACAGCTCTTCCAATAGCTCTCCCCTTCCCCGGGCCAGGCAGGTTCCCCCCTTTATACAAAAGGGGATATCCGAGCCCAGCTTACTACCTATCTCCATTAATTCTTCCCTATTTATATTTAATTCCCAAAGCCGGTTAAGGGCTAAAAGGACAGCGGCAGCATCGGTGCTTCCCCCCCCTAATCCGGCCCCCAGGGGTATGTTCTTTTCCAGTTTTATTCTACATCCCCTCTCCCGGGGCAACCTTTCCTTCAGTAAGTTAGCCGCCTTAACCGCAAGGTTTGATTCACCCGAGGGAACCTGGGGATGGGAGCAGTAAAAATCTACCTGGGGCAAGCTGCTTTCCTCCAGGATGACCACATCAGCCAGGGTAATACTCTGCATAATCATCTCTACCTGATGAAACCCATCAGTTCTTTTATGTAAAACATCCAAAGAAATGTTAATTTTAGCCTTTGCCGGATAAAATATTTTATGCATGCCTCTTTCTCCTCACAACTCATTAAGTAAACAGGTTTTAATTTCTATAAATATTATGGATATCCTTTATAAAATATAAAATAATAAAAGGGACTGCTTCCCTTGGGGAACAGTCCCTGCCCCTTTATTATTTATTTTTTTCCTCCTGCATCAACCTATCAGCCCTTTCAATTGCCAATTTGACCAGGTTACCACAATTNCTCGAGCTGACCTCTCCAAATCCCCGGGTTTTCANAATATGATCTACACCCAGCTCTTTTGCCAGCTCATACTTCAGATCTTCAGACATAATGCCACGTCGCCTGCGGGGCACCAGGCATCATCTCCTTTTATAATAAAGGGACATTATTATTTTTTGTTTTTTTTTGAAAAGTATTTAACCAATAGCTAGATATTTTCCCATAACCATAAATGCGAAACTTAATTTTTTATTTTATTAATAATAGCTTCACTCAAGTCTTCCTCGGTTTCGTACTGGTTATAATTAAAATTTAAGTTAAATAATACATCCAGAGCTATCCGGCACAATAGGCTTTCATTAAGCTTTCTTTTCCCTTTTTTTCTGTTTTCAAAAACTATTGCCGCCAGCTTCTCTACCTGTTCAGAGCGCAAGTATATTCCCTTTTTTACCAGTATTTTATCCAATTGTCCCACTCCTTCAATTATATACAAATTATTGTTATACAGGTCTACCTGGAGTATTTTATGCTTAATAAAGCACAATCGTGAAAATAATTAGTCCTTTTCCTGATAATAACAGTAATAAAAAAGGCTATCCCTTTATCCAACTGGGACAGCCTGGTTAAACCTCTGATGATCTTATGGTTTTTGCATGAACAACTGGGTGTAAATTTTACCGTACCTGGAACCTTCCACAATACCTATCCCTATATGAGTGTAGTTCTGGTTCAGGATGTTGGCCCTGTGTCCTGGTGAATTCATCAAAGAAGTATGGGCCCTTTCCACCTGGGGTGAGCCGGCAAGATTTTCTCCAGCCCTCATATAAGATATCCCGGCATCCCGCATCATATCAAAGGGACTTCCATAGGTTGGGGACTGATGGCTGAAGTAACCCAGGTCAACCATATCCTGGCTTTTCATTCGGGCAAGCTCCACCAGCTTCATGTCAATTACTAAAGGGCTTAAACCCCGGCTAGTCCTTTCCTGGTTAACCAGATCCAACATAACCTGCTCATCTCTAGTTAATTGAGTGTCGGCAGGGGGTGCTGGCTCCGGAACAGGATCCGGATCCGGGACAGGTTCTGGTGCTGGCACCGGGTCTGGTTCCAAATCTGGATCAGGATCGGGCTTTGGCTCCGGTTCAGGGTCCGGTGCTGGTACATGGTCCGGTTCCGGAGCTGGATCTGGCTCGGGCTCAGGTTCTG
>SL_8KL_010_SEDDRAFT_10000489_pt1 | contig 34669 bp, 29 predicted proteins | sample SodLakKL_010_SED_4_FD_11160 | JGI IMG/M metagenome (IMG submission 11160)
TTTCTAGCGTGGAGATAAAAATGCTTAACTTCCAGCAAAATATTGTTAATAGCGGGGCCGGCTGTTATAATATTTTATAGTAAAAACTGGCGAGGTGTAAAACCTGCTCCGGGAAAAGCCCGGTTCTAAGCAGGTTCCAAGCAATGAGCAAAGATATCAATACAAAGCCACTCAGTCCCGGCGAAAAAAAGGCTTTAAAGAAAAAGATCCACCGCGCCCTCGTGGAAGCCAGAAAAGCCCGCTACCGGGGGAACGAAGAAAAAGCCCGGGAAATCATACGTCAAATGATGGCCGAGGCCGCTCCGGCGGCATACCAGGCCAGCCTGGAGGGCGGCTTCAACTGGGTCGTAGAGGCATTAAAACCGCTTGATGAGTTTATGCTTCCCGACGACGATCCGGATGGCAGCTAACGATGCAGGCTCCCGCTTAAAAAAGTAGAACCGATGTTGCTGTTCAGTCATTCTTACGCAAACAACTCGGACTGGTCAAGATATAATAATTATCCCCGCCGCTCCAGGCTTAATTAATACTCATTCTATCTTGAATCAGGCGGCAATAAAAATCGCCGCTACAACGGCTATCGCGATCGCCACCGGGATGGCAATAATGATCACAAGGTGGATTATATAAGCGCCGATACTGGCTCCCGTGGAAAGGCCATGGCTTTCCCGCAGGGCAATTACCTGCAAAACAATCACCCATATTGATAGCCCAAAGGCGATTAAACCGCCAAGTATGGATCCTACCAGGCCCGCATAAGCGGTAAACAGAGTAACCGGGACACTGATGATCAGTGGAAATTCGGCAAAGGCATAGGCGCTGAACAGGTTCCAGTAACCTCCCGTGCCCCCAAACAACCTGGCTAATAGATGCAGCAAAAGGGTAATAATAAAGATGGAAACTACAGTAATTATTGCCGCCCCGACGATTAAGAAGGGAGCTGGAATAAAAACTCCCAGTTCAGCCATCGATTCCTCCAGGAACAAATACCCTTGCTCACCAAACAGGTTGGAAACCATGACCAGGACCGCTACTCCGAGGTAAACCAGGAGAGCCAGCCCTACCGGCTTTTCACGGGCAATTTCACTTAACGTCCGGACCGGGCTGGCCAGTACGCCATAAAGCCATTCTACTAGTTTTTCTCCCATTTATTTAAGCAACCTCCTTTTTGGATAACAGGGACACAGCCTGCATTACTTTCAATTTAAACAACCTGAAAGACCCGAAAATTCGGGGCTGGTGGTTTAATCTGTTCCGAAAAAAAACGATAAAAAAGGCAGCGCCAGTTTAGGGCTCTGCTTTCAGCAACTAGCTTTTACCTGACCTGGTAACGTATCTCGGGAGGAACCCCTTCCTGCAATTTCTCCAGCAGGATCAGCTTTGGATCGATGAAAGCTCTTTCCAGGGATGACAGGACACTGTAACCGTAGCCTAAGAACTGGTCAAAAATTGACGGCGCCGGGAACTCGTAACGGACCGGGTGATCCAGGTCATTCAATTCGGCCAGGTAGTGGATCGCTTCATCAACTCCACCCAGGCGATCTACCAGGCCCAGTTCCTTGGCCTGGCTGCCAATGAACAGCTCACCGGTGGCCAGTTCCCGGACTTCTTCGATGGCCATATCCCGGCCTTCAGCCACATCGCTGATAAATTGTTCGTAAGCCTGGTCCGATATCTCCTGCATCAGTTCTCTTTCCTGGTCGGTCAGGCCCCGGCTGAACATATCTTTGTGTTCGCCGGACTTGATGGTTTCAACCCTTATCCCCAGTTTTTCATATAACTCTTCCATATCCATGATGCTGCTGATCACTCCGATGGAGCCGGTCATCGTTCCCGGTTGAGCCACAATACCCTGGGCCGGGGCGGAGATATAGTAACCCCCGGAGGCAGCCATATCGGCCATGGAAACCACGATCGGTTTCTCAAAATCACGGACCAGGGCCGCTATTTCCTGGGAAGCGGCAATTGAGCCGCCCGGGCTTTCCACGCGCAGCACTACTCCTTCAATATGGCGGTCCTCTTCAGCCCTTTGCAGCTGGTTATAAACATAATCGGGTGAAATACCCCCGGCAAATAAGCCGCCCATCCCTTCCTGAATTGGGCCCTGCAGTTTTATAACCACAACCCGGTCCTCATCTTCCGCGATACGTTCCCTTCTCGGGTCCACACCATCAATAAAGGGAAGAACCAGGACCGCAATTACCGAAATCGCTATCAGGGCAATTATGAAGATTTTCTTTTTGTTCATGGTCAAACACACCTACCTTTAATTTTTACTCTTTCCGTACAATTAGACAGCGCAGCTGTGAATCCTGCCGGGTCCTCTGAAAACCTCCTATTAAAGAGACCTGATCAACATGGCGCAGGAAAATATAATAAAAGCCCGGGACGCAAATATATATGAGAAATGAAAAGGGCAATAACCAAATATTAAGGTTGTATGCCTGACGGGCTTATGATAAAATATACTTAACTGATATGGTTATAAATTATTGGCCCCCTAAAGGAGGAAACGAGATGAATGAAAACAAACTGATCGAACGGGCTTTGTCCTTAAAGGAACTGGTTGAATACCAGGATGGGTCTATTGTCAGCAAGGAAGTTCTGAAAAAAGACACGGGAACAGTAACCCTATTTGCTTTTGACCAGGGTCAGGGGTTGAGTGAACACACCGCTCCTTTTGACGCCATGGTCTGTATTCTGGACGGCGAAGCAGAAGTGATCATATCGGGACAACCACACCGGGTCCGCGAGAACGAAATGATCATCATGCCGGCCGACAAACCGCATGCCCTTAAAGCCAACAAGCGTTTTAAAATGATGCTGGTTATGATCCGGTCTTAATATTTATAAGCGGAAAATATTTTTATTGCCCGGAAAATATTTAATTGGAGGTTTTATAAATGTCTTTCAAGGTAAACGATAATGTGACCTGGGTTGGGAAAATTGACTGGGAACTGCGCAAGTTCCACGGCGAAGAGCTGAGCACCCACAGGGGGACCAGTTACAACTCTTACCTGGTCAGGGGCAGTGAAAAGACTGTTCTAATCGATACTGTTTGGAAACCCTTTGCCGGGGAGTTTGTCGAAAACCTGAAAAAAGAAATTGACCTGAACAAAATCGATTATATAGTGGCCAACCATGGCGAAGTCGATCACAGCGGCGCCTTAAGCGAACTGTTACGGGAGATACCGGGCACACCGGTTTACTGCTCCAAGGCTGCTGTGAAGTCACTGCAGGGCCAGTTCCACGAAGACTGGAATTTCCAGCCTGTAAAAACCGGGGACAAGCTGAGCCTGGGTGATCGGGAGCTAATTTTTGTGGAAGCAAAAATGCTCCACTGGCCGGACAGCATGTTCTGCTACCTGACCGGTGACAATATCCTCTTTCCCAATGACGCTTTCGGGCAGCATTACGCTTCCGAGCATATGTACAACGACCTGGTGGACCAGGATGAGCTCTACAGGGAAGCGATCAAGTATTACGCCAATATCCTCACTCCTTTCAGCAAGCTGGTTACCGCCAAGATCAAAGAAGTTCTGGATCTCAACCTGCAGGTCGACATGATCTGTCCCAGCCACGGTATTATCTGGCGCCAGGATCCCCTGCAAATAGTTAATAAATACCAGGAGTGGGCGGATGCTTACCAGGAAAACCAGGTAACCATAGTTTATGACACCATGTGGGACGGAACCAGGCGAACCGCCGAAGAGATTGCTGCCGGGGTTAAGGAAAAAAACCCGGAAATAACGATCAAGCTGTACAATGCCGCCCGTTCAGATATTAACGACGTTATAACAGAAATATTTAAGTCCAGGGGGATAGTAGNAGGTTCTCCCACCATCAACAAAGGTATCCTGCACTCCATCGCCGCCTTGATGGAAATTGCCAAAGGCCTCAAATTCCAGCAGAAAAAAGCCTGCGCTTTTGGTTGTTACGGCTGGAGCGGCGAATCGGTTAAACTGATTAACGGCCTGCTGGAGGAAGCCGGTTTTGAACTGATCAATACAGAGGGACTGAAGGTCTTCTGGAATCCCGATGAAGAAGCTGCTGCCGCCGCCAGGGATTACGGAAAAATGATCGGTTCCGCCCTGGCCTAGTGCAAATATAATTATCACCAGGGGCTTCAACCCTCGGAAAACTGCTATAAAAAGGGGATGCGGGCTTAAATCCGCTCCCCTTTTTAATGCCCCTGCCAGTTGCGGGAGCTGCCAATTCCGTTCCAGTAAATATCGAGAAGGCCTTTTAAGTGCTCCTCTTCCACCTCTATATTATCGAGGACCACCATTTCGCCTATAACCATGTGGTTGAGGGCCAGGAAAAACCGTGCCGCCATTTCAGGATCAATATCGGGGCGAATTTCGCCAAGCGCTACCCCCTTTTGAACCAGGCCGGATATTTCAGCAAGCAATTCCTGGCGCCGCTCGAGTATCCAGCTTTGCAGTTCCTTTAGGCTTTGCGGCCTTTCGTTGAAAAGGAGATGGAGTTTGTTGCGGTTCTCTTTGATCAGGGCCAAATGATTGATAAAAATATCTTCCATAGTCCTGCGGGCTGAAATTACCTCCGAAAGGTGGGTCCTGAACAGCTGCAGGTAGGCATCGGCACAGTAAGAAAAACTTTCTTTAAACAGCTCCTCCTTGCTGGAAAAATACTCATAAACAGTCCCCTTGCCCACTCCAGCCAGCTCTGCAATTTCAGTTACCGTCACCTGGTAAAAATCTTCATCCAAAAACTTTTCCACAGCTGCAAGCAAAATCTTTTCCCTCTTGGTGCCTGCTTCTTTACTGCGCTTGCTGTTTACCGGCACTGACACCAGCTCCTTTCAGTAAGGGATTCAAAACCCCTTTTCCTGCTTATGGTTGGATAATTAGGCCATTATTCCAGCCTTCATGCCAATGTAGAACTTTAATCATCTTATTACCATCAGTGTTTCCTGGCCCGTTGTATTGAGCAAAAACAGGATCAGGGCGGCCAAAACCAGGACAACAACCATGCGCAGAATAATCATGGCCAGCCTATTATTCTCCCTTTTCTTCTTGAGGATTCCATTTTGTTCCTTGATAATGCGCCCATTGTTCCTGTCCGGGTAACCCAGGCCGGAGTAATCTTCCCTTTCGCCTGTTCCGCTTCCGGCAGGAAGTTCCCGGGTTACAACTTTATAAATCGAAGGCACGGCCAGAAGCAGAAGCAAAGTCCCCGTAAACTGCCCGCCAATTATGGCGATGGCCATCGGGGCCTGCAGCTCCGCTCCTTCACCGATTCCCAGGGCCAGGGGAAACAGTCCCAGGGCGGTGGTGGCAGTGGTCATCAGGATCGGGCGCAAACGGGCCGCCGCTCCCTCCACGATCGCCTTTTTAAGTCCGAGCCCGTGCAGCCGGCGCTGCTGATTGATGTAATCGACCATAATAATGCCGTCGTTGACAAGGATACCAGACAAAACGATCAGCCCGATCAGAGCCGGCACACTAATACTGTTGCCGGTTATGATTAGAGCAATTATCGATCCGGCATAAGCCAGAGGCAGGGTGCAAATGATGATGAAGGGATGAAGCAGGGATTCAAACTGGGCCGCCATTACCAGGTAGACCAGGATCATCGCCACAACAAGGACCAGTTCCAGCTCATCCAGGATATCGTCCATCATCACCGCGCTGCCGGCGGTAGCAATTTCATAGCCTTCGGGAAGGGCGATCTCTTCCAGGGCCTCCAGGGCAATGTCCGTTGCTGTGCCCAGGTCAATATTCCCGTACTGGGCTTCGATCTGACCGACTATCTCCCGGTTTTCTCTCGGAATGTTCCGGGGCCCGAATGATTCTTCCAGCTCGGCTACCTCGTTAATAAGGATATATTCGCCACCGGCCGTATAAAAACCAATTTCGCCCAGATCTTCAAAGGTTTTAATATCCTGCTTTTGATAACCTAGAACAATGTTCATGATCCCGGTTGTGGTTTCGATCCGGCTTACAGGCACCCCTTCCAGCGACTCTCTAACGGCGCCGGCCACCTGGGCCAGGGTAACTCCTTTCTGCAGAGCCTCGCTGTGATCAAGGCGAACATGGACCTCGGGGCGGTTTTCTTCCAGGGAAGACTGCACATCGGTGAACTGGTCATGGTTCGCTAATATCTCCGCCGCCTCTCCGGTTATTTCTATCACCCGGTCCAGGTTGTCGCCCCTGATTACCAGGTCCAGGCTGGTTTCCAGGCCTGCAGCATCCAAAACAGACTGGCGGGAAAAAGATGCCTTCGCTTCATAAGACAGCTTTTCTGCTTCCTCTCTGACTTCATCGATAACCCGCTCAATCGAGCCGCTGTATTCAGGGTCGATATCCACCCTCAGTCGGCCCTGGTTGGAGGATCCACCGCCTCCCATCATGCCCATGAAACCGCCTCCTCCCACCCGGGCCGAGTAGTTGGCCACTTCCTCCCTACCGGCAATAATATTTTCCAGCTCCGTTATATAAGAGTCGGTTTTATCCAGGGTGGAGCCCGGAGGAAGGGTAACATTAATTGTAAATGATGATTCTTCGGGGTTGGGGAACAACTCAGTACCCAGGGTAGTAAAGCCAAATGCTCCCCCGGCCACAAAAATTAGGGCAAAAATGATTACCCACCAGGGATGGCTGACTGCCATTCCAAGCAAACGGCGATAAAAAGGCAGGCGGGGCATTTTTAATCGCGCTGCTTCAAAATCCTTTATTTTTTGCAGGGATCGGGAAGCAAGCAGAGGTATGACCGTCAGGGCCATAAACAGCGAGGCCAGGATGGCGCAGCCTACAGTCAGGGCAAATTCCCAGAACAGCTGCCCGGCCAGGCCGGTCAGGAAGACAACGGGAAAAAAAACGCTGATCGTAGTCAGGGTGGAAGCAGTAATCGCTCCGGCTACCTCCCGGGCTCCGTTAATGGAAGCATCGGCGGGATTTTCGCCCAGCTGGTAATGACGGTAAATATTCTCGCTGACCACGATGGCATTGTCAACAAGCATCCCCGCAGCCAGGGCCAAACCGCCCAGGGTCATCAGGTTAATCGTGATATCTGTAAAATAAAGCAGGGTAAATGTGGCAATAATCGCCGCAGGGATACTGAGGCCGATAAACATGGTGGTGCGCCAGTTTTTCAGGAACAGGAGCAAAACGATGATGGCCAGGGCAGCCCCGCCCAATAGCGACCAGGCCAGGTCGGCCAGGGCAAATTCTATTTCTTCAGCCTGGTCGAAAACGGTATCAAACCGGACCTGGGAAAAGTTGCCTGTACTTTCCTCGGAAAGCTCATCCAGGGCCTGGCGAACCTGCCTGGCCACGGTAACCGTGTTGGCATCTCCTTCTTTTTGGATCATCAGGCCGATGCTGGGCTGCATATTATAACGGGAGATGGAAGTGGGTTCATAGGTATCCTTCACAATATCCGATACCATGCCCAGCGACACCGGAACAATGGGAAAATCATCACCGAGATCTATCCCGGCAAAAGGATTGCCGCCAACAGACATGTTGCCTCCGATCATTGATGTAGCCAGTTCGGTGAGCAGGCCTTCCAGGTCACGGGATGCATCATCAAGGCCCCGCCTGGCTTCAGTTTCCAGGTTTGACAAATAGCTTTCCAGGTCGGGGATAGAAATGAGCGGCTCCTGGCGTATTTGGGGCCAGTTTTCATGAAAGCTAATCAGCACATAATTGGTGGCGGCATCGGTTATCAGGGGGTGTCGTTCGGCCAGACGCTCCAGTTCAACCAAAGAGAGATCATAGTCGGCCAGGGCAGCCGGGTCCAGGGGAACGATAACCCGGTCATTATCCCATTCCGCGTAATCGATCAGCCAGAGTTGTTCAAGGGTAATGGGTCCGCTTTCTACCAGTTCTGAAATATCACGGCCCGCAGGCACCGGCGTTTTGCCGAGCGAATCCAGGGAAAGGGCCAGCTGCCTGCTTTCGGCCTGGTAGGTTATTTCCGGGTTCAAGGTAAAGGTGCGCATGCTTCTATCAATGTCGACCTCTTCCCTGCCGGCAACTGTATCCCTGACGGGCAGGACAATGCTGCTTCCGGCAATCGCGGCCCCGTTAAAATCAAAAATATCATCCCAGTACAGCTCCCGAACGGGCAGGTTGCCGGAGCCTCCACCGGTAAAACCGGCAGTTTGATCCTGGATCATGCTATTTAGATCAATATTTATCTCCTGTCCGACCAATCTCTCCAACTCATCCTGATCGATCTTAAAACCGACAATCAGGTCAGAAAGCATTTCCGGTTCCGCAAAGCGGCCCAGGAAACGAAGCCTGACCTGGCGATCTTCCAGGTCAATAATACCGGCCGGCAAATCCATCAAGCTGGCCCGAAGCACATTGGCTACCTGCTCGAACGATACTTCATATGCAGCCATATCCTGGGGGGCGGCCCGCACAAATATATCTTCCTCTACTCCGCCCTGAACCTGGACCTCGGCGACACCGCGGATCGATTCCAGCCTGGGAGAAGCTGTATCCTTTAACCAGGAAGTCAGTCGGGCCGGATCGTCGGCGCCGCTTGCCGAAACCTGCATAATCGGCATCAGGGTGGGATCAAACTCAATCACCATGGGCCTCTGGACCTCATCGGGCAGGTTGACCAGGTCTAAGCGCATCCTGACGTCTTCGCGCAAACTTTTCACATCAGCGCCCCAGTCAAACAAAACAATGACCAGGGACATATTTTCCTGGGATATGGAGTTAATGCCGGTAACCCCGCCGACGGTGGCAACGCTTTCTTCGATAGGTTTGGTAACCAGTTCCAGTGACTCTTGAGGAGAACTGCCGGGGAAAGCAGTNACAATAGCCAGCACCGGGGCATCAATATCCGGCAGCAAATCGAGGGGGCTCTGAGAAAGGCTTACCAGCCCGATCACCAGGATCAGAATTAATATGGCTCCGGTNGCAACCGGGCGCTTAACCGCAAGTTTGGAAAGGTTCATTTGTGCTATCTCCAGGGGAAAANCCGGCCTGCATTCTCCTGTGTTTTTATAAAAGAGGAGCCTTGACCAGGCCTGTCTCCGCTATCTTATTTTATTAACCGGGGCCGATTGAAGATGAAACCGGCCGACCGGTCGGTCNGTTNTTNTTATTATAGCACAAAAAGTTAACATAAACGAGAAAAAATAAAGTTTATATATTCTGATATCGCTTTTAAAGCTGCCCGGCAGTGTCAATAATCAAAGCCCAGGCGTCGCGGACATGTCTCTCCTGCGTCGTCCTCTGGCCGATGGCCATACGGAGGGCATAGCGACCTTTAAGTGAAGTATGGGTCAAGAAAACCTTTCCGGACCGGTTCACCTTCTCCAGCAAATCGGCATTTAATGCATCCAGTTCCCTTTCATTGAGGCCGTCTTTTTTAAAGCGGAAGCAAACCAGGCTGAACTGGACCGGGGCCATCAATTCAAAGCGGTCGTCTTCCTCCACCCATCCTTTAAAAAGGTTGGCAAGGTGGATGTGTTCCCGGACCATTTCTTTTAGACCTTCCACCCCGTAAGAACGAATCACGAACCAGAGCTTCAAAGCCCGGAAGCGGCGGCCCAACTGGATCCCCCAGTCCCGGTAGTTTTTTACTTCGCTATCCCGTCCGGTTTTAAGGTACTCGGGGTGAATTTCAAAAGTCCGGACCAGCGCTTCTTCATCCCTGACGAAATAAGCTGAACAGTCAAAGTTGGTCAACATCCACTTGTGGGGATTAAAAACGAAGGTNTCAAAATATTCAGAGCCGGCCAGCAGTTGNTTCTTTTCCTCCAGCAGGGCCGCGGTCCCCCCGTATGCAGCATCAACGTGGAACCAGAGGCCGTGGCGGCGGCAGATCGGGCCGATCTCGGCCAGAGGATCTACAGCGGTAGAGGAAGTTGTGCCGATAGTGCCGATCACACAGGCCGGCTTAAGGCCCTCTGCCCTGTCTTTTTCAATCGCCTTTTCCAACTCCCCGGGGATCATGGCAAAATTCCGATCGGTGGGAATATGGCGCAAATAGTCGAGGCCATAACCGGCTATTTTAATATCCTTGTCGATACTGGAGTGCCCTTCTTCGGAAGTATAAACGCACAGAGGCAGACGCAGACCGCTGCGGTTGGACTCAAAACCAGTCGCTTTTTCCCGGGCCGTAAGCAGTGCGCAAAGAGTAGCCGTGGATGCTGTGTCCTGGATTACCCCGCTCATAGTCTCGGGCAGACCGATCATACTACCCAGCCACCGCATAACCACTTCTTCCAGTTCGGTCGCAGCCGGCGAAGTCTGCCAGACCATGCACTGCGCCCCAATGCCGGCGGTTAACAGTTCGGCCAGCACCGAAGCGGGGCTGTTGTTGGCCGGAAAATATGCAAACCAGCCCGGATGCTGCCAGTGAGTAATGCCGGGCAAAATGATTTCCCGGAAATCATTGAATATATTATCCATCGGTTCACCGGACGGCGGCGGCTTTTCCGGCAAAACTGCCCTGATTTCACCCGGTTTAACAGTGGAACGGACGGGATACTTTTCCACTTCTTCGAAATAGTCTGCCACCCAGTCAATAAACTCGTAACCATGGCGGCGGAAGGTTTCTTTATCCATCAGGATCAGGCCTCCTAAAAAGATTATAGATAGCGGTCCCCATACAGGCAAAAAAGGCGGGGTAGAGCATGGTCAGGGCAATACTGCCCCTCAGGAAAATCTCGACAACGACAAAAAGGGCCACCGTAACCTGGGCCAGGCGAACACGGCGGGTATCAAGCAATTCTTTCCCATTGTCACCGGCAATACGCCGGGTACCCGCCCGGGCCATAAGGATACCGGCTGACAGGGCCAAAACCAGGACGGCGGACCCGGTATAGAGGTCAAAGCCGGGCCTGTAATCAAGCTGCGGGTAATAAAAGGGGACCATAGCCGCAAAAAGGCCCAGGGAGAGAATAGCAAAATATATATGCCTGCGGTTAACGGGTGAGGCTTCAAAGAGAATGCTATCAAGCCAAAAGGCTGCAGCCAGGATCGGCAGGGCAATGACAAAACCGCTGATGAACAAGATCGCTCCCAGGATAATGAGCAGCAGTGCGTCCAGAACGGTGGTCCTGTGCCCGGTCGAAAGGTTTAACATTCTGCTTAAGAGCAGGATAAATAAGAGGGTTGCCAGAGCCGGCGAGCCATAAAGCACAACGGCGCCAAGGGTAAAGGGCAGGGCCGGAAAGGCGGCCCAGTCATGATAGGGATCTATTTCCCGGCTGATGGCCCAGCTGAGGAAAAAAGCAAAAGCAGCGGCGCCGGCCGAACCCAGCGCTTCCAAAAAAGCCTCACCGAGGGTTACCTGATAGATAAAAATTAAGACCAGGACAACCAGGGATAAGAGGACGATCAGGCGGTTGGTAACATGACTGAAGACAAGCGGCCGGCCAAGACCCGTTATCTGGTTAATAGCAATCCTCCCCTTATATCCAGATCCGGTATTACAAACCGCCCTGGCCCGGGCCGGTATGTTTCCGGTCCGATTATATTCACAGCAATTATGGTTGCGCTTCCTGTTTTTCCCTGCTGTAAACAATCCTGCCGCCAACTACCGTTTTATCAACCTGCAAATCAATTATCCGGATAGGATCAACGGTAGTTATATCTTCTGATAAAACTACCAGGTCGGCTAATTTCCCCTCAGCGATACTGCCTTTTTGGTTTTCTTCATAAGTGCAGTAAGCGGAGCCCATGGTATAAATGTAAAGGGCCTCTTCGAGTTTAAGGCGCTGGCCGGGATTCCAGCCCCCCGGTGGATTTCCGTAACGATCCTGCCGGGTTACAGCGGCATGGATGCCTTCCAGGGGCTCATAATTTTCTACAGGGCAATCGGATCCACCGGCCAACCTGATGCCCCGATCAATAAAATCTCTCCAGCAATAAGTCCAGGCTGCCCGTTTTGGGCCAAGGTGCCTGTCAACCAGGGCATAGTCAGACGGAATAAATGAAGGCTGGATATCAGCTATAACTTCCTGTTTTTCAAAGCGATCCAGGATCCTGGGTCCGGCCATCGAGGCATGGATGATCCGGTAGCGGGGATCGGCTTGCGGGTAATTCCTGGCTGCTTCCCGGTAAATTTCCAGGACCATCTTTACAGCCGCATCGCCGATAGCATGGACGGCGCACTGCATCCCCCGTGACGCGGCCATATTAACCAGCTCCTCGACCTCCCCGCGGGCCAGGACCGATACCCCGCAGGTTTCAGGTCTGTCCTCGTAAGGAGCAGAAACCAGGGCCGTTCGGCCGCCGATGGAACCATCGGTCAAAAGCTTAAGGGGGCCGATCTTGAAATGGCTCCCACCCTGTCCGGTCTGATAGCCCTGCGCAAGGAAAGAACTCAAAAGGGCCGGTTCTGGCAGCAGGGCCTGCAGGTTTACCCGCAGGGGCAGTTCCCCTGCCGCTTCAAGTTCCCGGTAGGTATCAATTACCAGCGAGGCAAACTCCCCTCCCACGCTGGCCAGGTCGTCGGTTTGAACCGAAGTCAGCCCGGCGGCAATAAAATCGGCGGCAGCTGATTTTATTAATTTCTTTAGCTTCGCCCTGTCGAGGCAGGGCTGCAAACCGGAAACCAGGCTCATGGCCTTTTCTTCCAGCACCCCGGTCGGCCTGCCCCTGTCATCGACTTCTATACTGCCGCCTTCCACTGTAACAGCACTTCGGTCAATTCCGGCAACCTTCAAAGCGGCGGTATTGACCGACATGATGTGACAGCAGGTGCGTAAAATAGCCACGGGATGCTCCGGGGCGGCCCGGTCCAGGTCTTTGCGGTCAGGCATACTCTGTTCCCTAAACAGGCTCTGATCCCAGCCCCATCCGAAGACCCATTGTCCTGGATCCAGTTCATTCTCTTTGATGAAATCCGCGATAGCCTCGACCAGCTCATCAATACTCCGGCAGCGCCGCAGATCAACTTTTTCAGAAGTTAGAGCATAGCCTACCAGGTGCATGTGGCTATCGTTAAAGCCGGGCACAAGGGCCCGGCCTTTTAAATCAACCAGGGTAGTATGAGGTTTCCGCAGTTCTAAAATATCATTGGCCCTTCCTACAGCCGCAATCATGCTCCCGTTTACAGCCACAGCATCCGCTTCTTCCGCTCTTTCTTCAACGGTGATCACCCGGCCGTTGTAAAATATCAGGTCGCTCAATACTATGTCACTCCCCGCATCAATTAATTACAGTTCAAAAAGCTCGCTATGGATTGCTACCGGTGAAACATTAAGTTGTTTAAGTTCATTTATCACAGCTCTGCTCATGCCCGGAGGGCCGCAAACATAAAAATCTTTGTTATCAATGGTTTCAATATAATTCATAATCATCGGACCCTTAATATGGCCCTTTTCTCCCTGCCAGTCGGGTTGATTGGACATAACCGGAATTACCCGCAGGCCGGGCATTTCTTTCTTCATCAGCTCCAACTCCTCGCGGAAACAGAGGTTTTTCTCGCTGCGGTTGGCCCAAAAAAGAGTAACTTTCTGATCCTGCTTCCGGTCAAACATGTAGCGAAGCATGCTCATAAAAGGAGTTATGCCGATTCCCCCGGCAAAAAAGACCGGCTCCCCTCCGGCGTAATTAAGGAAGCTGAAGATGCCGTAAGGAGCATCGATAAAGGCCCGGTCCCCCGGTTTTGTATTCTTGATAGTGCTGGTGAAATCTCCCAGTTCTTTGGGGGTGATGGAGATGTATTCGGCAGTGGGGCTCGATGAGATAGTAAAAGGATGGGGCGATGAGAGTTCCCCGTTCCTCAAAAGTTGGATGAACATAAACTGGCCCGGCTTATACTCCGGGCGGGGACCTTTAAAAAACAGGCTCCAAATATCTTCCGCTTCCTGCCGGACTTCGACCACTTCAAAAGGATTGCGGCGGACAGCAGCAATCCTTGCCACACGGTAAAACGCCACCGCTAAAAAAAGAAAAGCCAGCAAAAGCAGGTAATAGTAAAGCAGGGAACCCGGCGCGGCATGATAAAGGGCATGGATCATGACCAGGGGAAACAGGACATAATTTACCAGGTGAATATTGCGCCAGGTTTCATAAGCCAGACCAATTTTTTTGTAGGTCGAAGCCACCCCTGCCGTAACCATGAAGCCCAGCAGGCCCAGGATCCCGATCAGGATGAACAGGTTTATAAAAACTTCGCCAAACTGCAGCAGCTGGAAAGCGATTATGAGCACAGCATGAAGCGTAACCAGGATCAGGCCGGCCCGGCCAAAAACACGATGCCAGCGTAACATGCGGTCCAGCCCGAAACCGCTTTCCAGCGACTTAATTCTCGATACTAAAATAAACTGGACCAGGATAGAGGCCAGCCCCAGCGCAGCCAGGAGCAAGCTGACAAAACGCAGGTAATTTTCACCAAAAAGTCCGACATCCACCCTGAAGAACCAGGCCGCTGCGGCGGCTAATAGAAGTAACGCAGTCAATACCGGCAATCGTTGTATTTTCATTTAATGACCTCCCCGGCAGAACTGTCCCCGATGATCCGGGGCACTCTTTGGCCCTATTTTATAAAAAAGTTATGATAATTACAAACAGCAAAGCATGCGCTAACTGGCGCGAGATTGAAAAAGATCCAATCAAGATGCGCACCCACAGCGGTATTGCTATTTTCATTATTTTTATCTATAGTATATTTAAGAAAGACAAATAATGCCTGTTACTATTTTATTTAATTCGGNCCCAGGACTAAACAGAAACGGAAACAAANAAGTGATCGATAAGAATAAACCGATCCCAAATAAAACTTTACTAACAGTCATCCTGATGCTGGGATGGATATTATANGTGTCCTATCCCAATCCCCTTCATCTTTTCAACAGCATTTCCAGGTTATTAAACCCGCCGGTGATGCCCGTNGCCGTCAGCGACTATGCCCGGGAATTGGATAATAAGACCCCCGTTGAAATTGAACAGTTTGTATACTCCAGGCTGCCCTACAGCTACGATTGGGAAGTTTACAGCATGCCCTGGTATTTCCCGAGCCTGGACGAAGCCCTGGAAAAGGGGACCGGCGATTGCAAGGCGCGTTACTTGCTGTTTGCTTCCCTGCTGGAAGAACTGAATATCCCCTACCGGAAAAATGTGTCATTAACGCACATCTGGGCCGATTATGAAGGAAAACCACATAGCGCCCTGGAAAATGCCGGTGAAGCGATGGTCGTGATCGACGAACAAGGAAAACTGAGGGTCTCCAGACCTGAACCGGATCTGTCCAGGGCCTGGCGCAGTTTCAGGCAGGGGTTCTGGGAAGCAATGCCCGGCAGCAGAAAATATCTGCTTTTTAGCGGCTTCCCGGTCATCCACATTCTGTTTTACCTGCCCTGGTTAAACCAATCACAGCATCTGCCGGCGCTCGGCGCCGGTTTGCCTGCCGGTCTAAAGCAAAAAGCCGCCCCCGGTTTGCCCACTCCCGCAGGTAAAGTAGCCGTATTATCATTCTTAAGCCTTTCACCATCAATCCGGTCCATTATTGCCCGCCTGTTTAATTGATAGCGCGATACGGCCGCGTTCCCGATCGATGGAAAGTATTTTCACCGACACCACCGCTTCGATCTGCAGAACTTCAAGGGGATGCTTAATAAAACGATCGGCTATTTCAGAGATGTGGACCAGGCCGTCCTGGTGAACCCCGATATCTACAAATGCGCCAAAATCGACAATGTTGCGGACGATACCCTGGAGGGTCATGCCAGGCTTCAGGTGCTCGAGTTCTGTTACCGATTGCAAAAAAACCGGGCGCGGCAGGTCTTCCCGGGGATCGCGGCCCGGCTTGCGGAATTCTTCCAGGATATCATTTACCGTCGGCGCTCCCGCTTCTAAACGGCGAGCTAAAGCAGCCACCTCTTCACTGTCAGGTGCAGGCACCGCTCCGGGGCGCCCAAGTTCTTCTGGTTTGATATCTAAATCAGCCATGATTCTCCCTGCCAGCTCATAAGATTCGGGGTGCACCGCGCTTCTTTCCAGGTAGTTTCCGCTATCGGGAAGGCGAAGGAATCCGGCGCACTGCTTAAAAACTTTCGGCCCCAGCCCGGGAATTTCCAGCAGTTGCTCCCGGTTCTGGAAAGTGCCTAGATCGTTCCTCTGGGCTACAATTTTTACCGCCACTGAAGAATTTATGCCGGCAACATAAGAAAGCAGAGCCGCTGAAGCGCTGTTTAAATCTACCCCGACACTGTTGACACAGCTTTCCACCGTCCCCGCCAGGGCTGAATCAAGTTCTTTAGGCGGCATGTCGTGCTGGTACTGGCCTACCCCAATCGCCTTAGGATCGATTTTAACCAGTTCGGCCAGGGGATCCTGGAGCCGGCGGGCAATAGAAACAGCGCTTCTTTCGGCTACATCCAGGTTGGGGAACTCTTTTTTAGCCGCGGGGGATGCTGAATAAACACTGGCCCCGGCTTCATTGACAATAGTATATTCCACATCCAGAGCGTGATCTTTAATCAGGTCGGCCACAAACGTTTCACTTTCCCTTGAAGCAGTCCCATTACCGATCGCTATACAGTCAATGCGGTATTTTTCCAGCAGCCCAAGCACTTTACGGGATGCCCCTTCTTTGTCATTGCGGGGCGCGGTTGGAAAAACAGCTTCCGTTTCCAATAGTTCTCCGGTTTCAGAAACACAGGCCAGCTTACAACCAGTGCGGTAACCGGGGTCCCAGCCCATCACCCGGCGGTGACGCACCGGTGGGACGAGCAGCCTCTTTTTAAGGTTTTCCTTGAATACTGTCAGCGCTCCTTCCACTGCTTTATCTAAAAACTCCTGCCAGGTTTCCCTTTCCAGGGAATGATGGATCAGGCGCCGGTAACTGTCGGTGGAAGCTGATTCAATGATGCGCCGGCAGGAAGGAACATGTTTCTCAGTAATATAGCGTTCCAGGATGACAGGAAGGGCTTCTGCTTCCGNAACGGACACTTTCAGCTCAAGGACCTTTTCTTTGACCCCCCTGTTTATTGCCAGAACCCGGTGCCCTTTAATCTTGGCCAGTGGTTCCCTGTAGCCATTGTAATCGTCGTAAATATCAACAGATGCGTCTTTTTTCTTTTTAACTTCAACATCGCCCCTGCCGCGATAAATTTTCCGCAGCGCTTTACGCACCACGGCATCATCGGAAATCATTTCTGCTATGATATCAGAAGCGCCCTGGAGGACGGCCGCGGTATCAGGCAGATCACTGTCAGGATTAATGTATTGCCGTGCTTCTTGTTCCGGATCCACCCTGCCCTCAAGGATAGCAAGGGCCGGCGGTTCAAGCCCTTTTTCGCGGGCTGCAGAAGCCCTGGTCCTCTTCTTGGGCCGATAGGGGCGGTAAAGATCGTCCAGTTCAGTTACCGTGGCTGCTTTTTGAATCTGCAGCTTAATCTCATCTGTTAAGGCGCCCTGCTCTTCAATCAGGCGCAGGACTTCCTCTCGCCTTTTTTCCAGGTTGCGATAACCGTTCAACTTATCTTCAAGAAGTCGGACCTGTTCATCTGTTAACCCGCCGGTCATTTCCTTGCGATAGCGGGCAATAAAAGGGACTGTATTCCCTTCATCGAGCAGGGCCGCGGTTTGGACCACCTGATTTTCCGAAATCTTAAGTTCACTGCTCAACCGTTTATAAATCTTTTCCTGCATTTACACACTTCTCCCATTCTATCGGTTAATTTCTGCGGGACAAATAAAGGTGGCAAATAGTTGGCCGGCTTAGCCTTTAGGTTTCTGTAAAGAAAGGCCTTCCCGGCAAAGCGGACAATCTTCCGGCGCAAAAGACTCGATCTCTAATGACAGGAGAGCCTGCATGGGTACGCCAAAATCCACATTTCCAGAAGTGCGGTCGATTAAGACTGAAACTCCTGTTATTTCTGAGCCGATCCGGTTCAAGAGGTCTATCACCTTCCGGACTGATCCGCCGGTGCTAACCGCATCTTCCACAACCAGAACCTTTTCACCGGCTTTAATCTGAAACCCGCGCCGGAGAACCATTTCCCCTCCATCCGTCCGTTCCGCAAAAAGAGCTCTGGCGCCAAGGGCCCGGGCCGTTTCATAAGCAAGAATTACCCCGCCCATAGCCGGTCCGATCACGGTATCGATTTGCCTGTTTTGAAAGGGTTCCGCCATCAAGCGGCAGAATTTTTCAGCATGCTGCGGATACTGCAGTAGTTGAGAGCACTGCAGAAAACAACCGCTGTGCCGGCCCGAGGTGAGCAGGAAATGGCCCTCCATGATCACTCCGGTTTGTTTCAACAGTTCGATCAAGTCGGCTTCGTTATAGTTATGGTTGGTATTCATGATATCTACTCCTTCCACTCCGGATAACAATATCTAAGGGTTGATGCCCATTTCCGCCAGGATATTGCGGGCCGCCACAAAGGGATCCGGCGCCCTCATCACCGGCCTGCCGACCACCAGGTAATCCCCACCGGACCGGATCACTCCGGCCGGAGTGGCAATCCTGGACTGATCGCCGGCATCTTCTCCAGGGGGCCTGACTCCCGGGGTAACAGTAATAAAATTATCCGGGACCTGCTCTTTAACCGGATCAATTTCGAGCGGCGAGCAGACCACTCCGTCCAGGTCACATTCTTTGCTTAGCCGGGCCAAACGAACCACCCGGTCGGCGGCGCTGCCAACACACCCCGTTTCAATCATCTCCCTGTCGTCCATGCTGGTAAGCACAGTCACTGCGACAAGAAGGGGTTTTGGGGTCAAACCTTCCAGCGCTTCCCGGGCGGCGGCAAGCATTTTCCTGCCCCCGGCAGCATGGACATTAATCATCCAGACCTTTAGCGAGGCCGCTGAACGAACCGCGGCAGCCACCGTGTTGGGTATGTCGTGGAATTTCAGGTCCAGGAATATCTGAGAGCGCCCGGCCAGGTCTTTAACCAGGGGCGGACCGCCGGCTAAAAACAGCTCCAGCCCCACTTTGAAGCCGACTCCAAGCGGAGAGAGCATCTCCACCAGTTCCCGGGCCCGGCCCGGGTCGGAAACATCAAGGGCTACAATAAGCTGACCGGGAGACACTTCTTTGCCTCCGCCGAGGCCGTGTTTCGGGTTGTGCTTGTCCGTCATTTTTTTATCCCTTCTTAAATCTTTATCTCTTTCTTAAAGAGGAGCCGTTTATATAGCCGGGACACTCCATAATTATCTAGATATCTTGTCACTGATCATCATTTGCCTTTTAATAATGATCAACTCGATCCGGGCTGTTCATAACACCTTTAAATTTTACCCGGGCAGGAGAGGCAAAAAGCAATTACTTGCCCTGTTCCTGCAGGGTGCGGGCGATCCCTTCAATTTCACTCAGCGTGTAGATCCCTTCTTCCTTCATGTACTCAATCAAGCCGGCTATAATTCGCGAAGGCAGCCCGGGTTCGTAAAAAAAACCCGTGCCCACGGCTACAGCGCGGGCCCCGGCCATGATAAACTGGAGGGCATCATCGGCTGAGACAATCCCCCCCATGCCCAGAATGGGGATTTTTACTGCTTCAGCAGCCTGCCAGACCATTTTCAGGGCTACAGGTTTAATAGCCGGGCCGGATAGGCCGCCGAAAACATTGCCCAGCAGGGGTTTTTTTTGCCCGGTATCGATCAGCATCCCGGACAGGGTATTAATAAGGGAGATCCCGTCTGCGCCCGCTTCTTCGGCAGCCCGGGCGATCACCCCGATATCGGTGACATTAGGGGACAGCTTGACCAGAAGGGGCAAATTTGTTTCGCGCCGAACGGCCGTTACTACCAGGCTGGTAGCTTTTGGATCGGTTCCGAAAGCCATGCCTCCCGCTTTAACATTCGGGCAGGAAATATTCAGCTCCAAACCATCAATCCCTTCCACTCCTGCAAGGCCCGAAGCCACCCCGGCATATTCTTCGACAGTACAGCCAACCACATTGACAAGCAAGCGCGGACCGGCTTCCCGCAGGGAAGGCAGGTGATATTCGAGAAAATCTTTTAACCCGGGGTTCTGCAGGCCCACAGCATTAAGCATTCCAGAAGAAACCTCCGTCACCCGGGGCGACGGATTTCCCTCCCAGGGCTCCAGGGAAACACCCTTGACAATAATTCCGCCCAGATCTTTAAAGCTTCCCAGTTCCCGGTATTCGTGCCCGTAACCAAATGGGCCCGAGGCGGCCAGGATCGGGTTGTCAAGTTTAATACCGCAAAGGTTCACTGCCAGGTTTATATCCATCGGCAGGCCCGGTTCATTCATCAAAAATAACCTCCTCTGCCGAAAATACAGGCCCGTCCCGGCAAACCCGTTTGTATCCGCCGGTGGTAGCCACAGCGCAGCCAAGACAGGCCCCGATTCCGCAGGCCATCCGTTCTTCCAGGGAGAACCAGGCTTTAATGCCCGCCTGCAGGCAAATCTCTTTTACGGCCGCCAGCATCGGCCGGGGTCCGCAGGCAAAAACCGCTTCCGCTCCTTCAATCCGGTTAAGCAGGAGATCGGCGGCAGTGCCCATTTCTCCCCGGCTGCCGTCATCCGTAGCCTCTATGATGCTCAATCCCGGAAAATCAAGGTCGGCATGCGGACAAACAAGCCGGCTTGCTGTCTGCGCACAGTACAGCAAGGTCCGCGGGACATCGGCCGAAGCAGCCAGGAAGGCCAGCGGCGCAATACCAGCCCCGCCTGCCACCAGCAGAGAGCCGGCTGGCGGTACCGGAAAGCCTTTCCCCAGCGGCCCCAGAAGTTCCAGGGCAGCACCGGTTCCGGTTTTTGCCAGCAGGCCGGTTCCCTTGCCCTTAATCTCGATAAGAAGGTCCAGTTCGCCGGTTACTGAATCAGCCCTGTAGATGCTAAAAGGCCGGGGCAGCATGTTTTCATGCTCCGAAGGCATGAAAACATGGACAAACTGACCCGGTTCGGCCAACCGGGCCACACCCGGCGCATGCAGAGTGATCCGGCAAAAACCGGACGCTATAGAGCGGTTTTCCAGAATCGGGCATTTTTCCCGCCGGTAGTTAGCCCCGGGCTGCTCTTTCAGCGACTACACCTTCTTTCATGGTTATTTCTCCTCCGGTAACTGTATAAACCGGGGCTCCTTTCAGGCGCTTCCCGGCAAATGGCGTGTTACGCGATTTGGAGTACCATTTGTCCGGGTCGATTATAAAATCGCGGTCCGGATCAATGATGGTGATATCTCCCGGACTGCCTGATTTCAAGTTCCCGCCGGGGAGGCCCAGGATTCGCGCCGGCGCACAACTTAATTTATCCACCAGCAGGGGCAGGTTAAAATCTTTCACCCGGCCGGAAGCCGCTTCATCCAGGAGTAAGGGCAGGGTTGTCTCCAGGCCCGCGATCCCGCAGGGGGCAAAATCATATTCCACGTCCTTGTCGTCCGGGTGATGCGGCGCATGATCCGAGACGATAGCATCGATGGTCCCGTCGAGCAGGCCTGCCCACAGCGCCTGGCGGTCATTTTCTGTCCGAAGCGGAGGGCTGACCTTGGTATTGGTGTTGTAACCCGAATTCTTAACCAGGCGATCGGTGAGCAATAGATGATGGGGCGTTACTTCAGCCGTAACATTAAGACCTTCAGCTTTGGCCCGGCGCAGCAGTTCCACGGAACCGGCGGTGGAAACGTGAGCGATGTGCAAACGGCCGCCGGTAATTTTTAATATCAACAGATCGCGGCTGATCATAGCTTCTTCAGCTGCAGAAGGGATCCCTCTCAAGCCGAGCACCGATGAAACCGTCCCTTCGTGCATCATCCCTCCGGCTGAAAGATGTGCGTCTTCTTCATGGACAATGACAACAGCACCGATACCGGCAGCGTACTGGAGGGCATTGCGCATCATCATTCCATTCATAACCGGCTTGCCGTCATCGGAAAAGCCGGCTGCCCCGGCCAGCTTCATCCGGCCCATCTCGGCCATTTCTATACCTTCCAGCCCCTTGGTTAAAGCCCCCAGCGGGTAAACCCTGGACGCTGCGCCGGATGCTTTCTTGCGAACATAGCCGATCATAGAAGGGTCATCCCCTACCGGGTCGGTGTTGGCCATAGATGCCACGGCGGTAAAACCGCCGGCCGCCGCGGCCCTGGTCCCAGAGTGAATATCTTCCTTGTATTCCTGTCCGGGGTCACGCAAATGAACATGAATATCGATCAGGCCGGGGGCAACGATCATCCCGCCGGCATCGATTACTTCCGCCGCGGAAGGAGCTTTGAGGCCTGGCGCCACCTTTTCCACGACCCCCTCTGCAATTAAAACATCGGCGACCTGGTCATAGTTTTGGGACGGGTCAATTACCCGGCCCCCTTTAATGAAAAGTTGTTTCATTGTTCCTTCGTCCCTCCCAGCAAAAGATAAAGCAGCGCCATCCGGACAGCCACACCCGAAGCGGCCTGCTCTAAAATGACCGACCGGGGGCCATCGGCAAGGTCTGAGCTGATTTCTATACCCCGATTCATCGGGCCCGGGTGCATGATCAAAAGATCTTCTGCGGCCCGGGCTATTTTATGCGGCGTTAATCCGTATAGCTCGGAGTATTCGCGCATACTCGGAAACAACCCGCTTTCCTGGCGCTCCTTCTGCAACCTGAGAGCCATGACCACATCTGCTCCTTCAACAGCTTCTTCCAGGTCATGGCAGTATTTTACTCCGAATACATCAAGGTCCGGGGGCATCAAAGTCGGGGGACCGGAGACCACTACTTCCGCGCCCATCTTCTGCAGGCCCCACAGGTTGGAACGGGCCACCCGGCTGTGCCGGATATCGCCAACGATGACCACTTTAAGTTCCTCCAAACGCCCTTTCTTTTCCCAAATTGTAAACATATCGAGGAGGCCCTGGGTGGGATGTTCATGCATGCCGTCGCCGGCATTAATCACCGAAGCTTCGACATTACGGGCCAAATAATGAGAGGACCCGGATACCGGGTGCCTCATGATCACACATTCAATCCCCATTATTTCGACATTGCGGACCGTATCTTTAAGGGTTTCCCCTTTGACCAGGCTCGAGGAACTTCCCGCTACGCTGACCGAATCCGAACTCATATATTTCTGGGCCAGTTCGAAGCTGGCCTTGGTCCTGGTACTGGGTTCGTAAAAAAGGTTTAAAACAGAACGGCCCCGCAGGGTGGGCACTTTCTTGATTTTACGCTGCATTATTTCCCGCATGGAGCGGGCAGTTTCCAGGATCAGGTTTATTTCTTCAGCAGAAATTTCCTCCAACCCCAGGATATCTTTTCGCCTTAAAGTCTGCACCTGTTTATATACCTCCTCCTGCCATAAACATTCAAATTACCTTCATACCAATAAATCAGCCGTTTTTCTTTTCCAGGATATCGACCCGGTCTTCCTGGTCGATTTCCAGCAATTTCACTTCCACCAGCTCGCTGCGCGAGGAAGGCACATTCTTGCCGACATAGTCGGCCCGGATCGGCAATTCGCGGTGACCGCGGTCGATCAGGACGGCAAGCTGGATGCTGGCCGGGCGGCCCAGGTCAATCAAAGCGTCCATGGCCGAGCGAATGGTGCGGCCTGTAAAGAGGACATCGTCGATGACAATAACATGCTTGCCGGTCAGGTCGAATGGCACTTCTGTAGTGTGGACTACGGGCTGATCATGCCTTTCGATCAGGTCGTCGCGGTAAAGGGTAATATCGAGGATGCCGAGGGGGATGTCGGTGCCTTCAATTTCTTTCAAGTATTCCTGCATTCTTTTAGATAGGGGCACGCCGCGGGTATGTATGCCGATCAGGACAATATTTTCAGTGCCCTTATTGTGTTCAATAATTTCATGGGCTATGCGGCGGAGGGCCTGTTTCATCGACTTTTCATCCATGACGGTTGCCTTATGATGCAGCGCCATCTTATCACCTCCTTCCCCGCCCCGCCGGGAAACGGTAGGCGGAAGGATTACGGGCGCATAAAAAACCGCCCCTTACAGTGGGAGCGGGCGGAAAAATAGATCTGAAACTGTCGCTCCCTTGCCAGCCTCACAGGACTATCCTTAAAGGGTGCCTGACTGTAAAAAGTTTAGCACCTCAAAGGGACGCTGTCAAACCTTTTGGCCAGGTAACCTGCACTATATTCTTCGCTGCCGGAACGGGTATTCCCTCTTTCAGATCTTTTTGATCACCCCTTTTCACAGAGAAATATTGCAAAGCAGGCGCCTGTTAAAACCTCCCAAAAAAATAGGGCCGTTTAGCCGCCGGCCCCATCTTTTACTTATCCTTTTCTGTAGATCACCGTTTTTCTCCTTGCCTGTACACTTTATTTGCATGCCTGTTCTATTCTTTACCCCCGGTTATTGGTTTCCCCTGTTTCAGGCTACTCATTTTCCGCAGGGTCGGCTGCAGGATCTTCCTCCACTTCTTGATTTTCTGCAGGCTCTTCTGTTTCATCAATGTCCCCGGGATCCAGATCATTTTCAGCGTCCTGCTCATGCTCTCCATTTTCTTCCGGCGCTTCCGGCTGTTCAGGATCTGGCTCTTCTTGATTATTCTCATCTTCGGGTTCGGGGTCGGGTTCAGGCTCAGGTTCGGGTTCGGGGTCAGGTTCCGGTTCCGGATCTTCAGGCTCAGTTGCCGCCGGCCCGGGGAGTGATGGCATAGACCTCTGTTCGACCGTTACTCCAAAAACCTTTTCTATAATGCTCACTCTATCTGCCTCATTGATCACCAGGTACCAAATATTCTGGCCGGACCGGTAAGAAAGCTGGCCGCTTCCGCTGAAAACAGCAGTATCAATTTCGGCCGGATTGACCCGCAGGCCGAACAAACTCAGCCCCAGTAGCTGGGGCAGGCTTAAATCGCTCTCCGTGTTATTGCTTAAAGCCTGGTACAGGACCGGAATACGGGGGATGTTGGCCGGCTGCTTAAACTGCTCAAAAAGGGCAATCATAATATTCTGCTGCCTTTCGGTGCGGCCCCTTTCACCACCCTGGAACCCGGCTCTGTTGCGCACATAGTCCATGAATTGACTGCCGTCGAGTCTCTGGTAGCCCTCTTCAACCAGCAGGCGGCCCTGGCCAAATTCATCACGCACTTCACCCTCGACCTCGTAATAAACACCGCCGATAGTGTCGATAATTGATTCTGCGCCCTTGATATCGACCACTACATGGCCGTGCAGGGGCACGCCGCCCAGGAAGTCGACTACTGTCTTAAGGGTGGTATCGATGCCGCTCCGGTAACGGTTTTCTCCTTCACCGGCCCGGTAATGGCCGTACATGAAAGAATGGTTAATTTTATCATAGGTGTCGGTGCCATGGATTTTGACATAGCTGTCGCGGGGAATGCTGACCAGGGACAGGTCACCGGAACGGAAATTGAAAGCAGCGATCAAAATTGTATCGGGACGATAAATGTTTTGCTCCTTGTCGGGGGAAACCGCGCCGTCAAAACCGAGCAGGGCAATATTAACGGTTTCACCACGGAACAATCCCATACCCGCTTCCCCATCGGTCGCAACGGCAGGCGAGGCAAAAAGCAGGTCCGGGAAAAAAGAAATAATAGCCCCTGCGGCCATTAAAAGAATCAACACCACCAGCGTTAATTTAAAAAATGAAAACTTTTTCTTTTTAAATTTTCTTCTGCCCATTAGCTATACCGCCTTTTGTATTGATGTTTGTATAATGTTGATAAACCGAACAGGGTTCAAACTGGCTTACTGCCCCTAAAACAGGCTGATGCTGTCGAGGGGAAAGAAGCGCAGGATCACCCGGCCCTGGATATTGCTGATCGGGACCGGCCCGATCTGCCTGCTGTCGCTGCTCCGGTTCCGGTTATCGCCCATTATATATATATGACCATCCGGAACCTTAACTGGTTCAAATGCTGAAGTCATTTCTCCGGCGGTATAATCCTCTTCCAGTTCCGTGCCATTACGGTAAACACTGCCGTCCATGTATTCCAGCTTGTCGCCCGGCAGGCCAATCACCCGTTTAATCCAGAGATGCTCATTGTACTGACCGGTAACCACGGAAACAATCGGGTTATCTTCAATGCGGTCCAAAAAAGTCCGCTCCCTGTCCACCCTGCTGTCGACAATCAGGATGTCGCCGTGATCAGGTTCTCCGTTGAAAATATAGGGGGTTAAAAAAACGAGAACCCGGTTCCCCTGCCGGTCGAAAGTCGGCTCCATGGAAAGATCATTAATGTTGTAGGTCTGAACAAGCAGGGTGCTGATCAGCAGGGTGACCACTATAATCAGGAGGGCCTGCTTGATCCAGTATACAGCCATGCTGGTAAACCCGGCGGCTTTTTGCTCTTCAACCATATGCATATTGCCCTTTCTTTGATCTCTAAGTAATCTTTGTTGTTTGGCATCTTTATTGCCACACCGATTATAGCATTGCCAGCAGAATAATGTCAGGGGCAAAAACATAACCAAACCTTCATTAACCGTCAGTATCTGAGCGGAGAATTCCCCCAACCCCTAAATCTTCTTTTTCCTTTTCGGTGATAATAATCCTTACTGCTTCTTTCTTGCAATTAAGAGTTTTGACCATCGCTTCAGTTACCTCTTTGACCATTGATCTTTTTTGTTCAATTGTCCTTCCTTTGATCATATCTACCCGAACTATTGGCATTTTAAATCCTCCTTTTTTTACTTGCCCTGTCAAGATTGCAGCAATCTTGATACACTCATGATTCGACCAGCTTGTTGTTGATCGCATAAATAGCCAGCTGGGTCCGGTCGCTCAAATCAAGTTTCTCCAGCAGGTGGGTCACGTGGGTTTTAACTGTTCTTTCGCTGATAAATAACGCTTCAGCGATTTTTTTGTTTCCAAACCCCTTGGCAATCAAGCGCAGCACTTCCATTTCCCGGGGGCTGATCTTCAGCCGACCTTCCTGCTCTCCTCGATCGCTCTGAACCTGCTGCATCATCTTCGATGCCGCCATGGGATGAAGGGTCGGTTTTCCTGATGCGGCCCCGCGGATGGCACCGGCCAGGTCCGAGGCGGAAACATCTTTAAGCAGGTATGACAGCGCCCCTGCTTTCACTGCCGGCAGGACCAGGTCATCTTCAGCCTTGCTGGTCAGAACGACAACCTTCGAATCGGGGCTGGCTTTGAGGCAAAGCCTGGTCCCTTCCACCCCGTCGACACCGGGCATGATCAGGTCCATCAGGATTACATCCGGTTTCATTTTTCCAGCAAGGGCGGCCGCTTCTCTGCCGTCTGCTGCTTCCCCAACCACTTCAATATCGTCTTCCACCTCGAGGTAGTATTTCAGACCTTCCCGGACCATACCATGGTCGTCTACCAGCATTACCCTGATCATCTTTTGCCTCCTCCTTCATTATCAGGCAATATAACCGTTAACCTGGTCCCTTCTCCAGGCGCACTGGTTATTGTCGCATTAGCGCCAATAGCTTTCGCTCTTTCCCGGACTCCCGGAAAGCCCAACGGCTGTAGGCCTAACCCTATTTCCAGGATCAAAGCCGGTCCCGTTGTCAGCAATCTCCAGCACAATCTCCTTTCCTTCCCCGGTAAGGCGGGCCTCGATTTTATCCGCTGAAGCATGCTTGCTTATATTATTAAGGGCTTCCTGGGCAATACGGAAAAGGCTTTCCGCAACCGGTCCGGTAAGCCGGATTTCATGATCAATTTTCGCTGTCACCTGCCAACCTTCGCGTTCCGCTGTATTCTTGACATACTCATCCAGAGCCGCGCCCAAACCCTCATTCTCCAGGGTAACCGGCCGGATCTGGAGGATCAGTGCGCGGGTCTGGCTGTGAGCCTGCCGGGCCAGTTCTTCAAGTTTCTCCATTTCAGAAGCCAGTTTTTTAGCCCCGGCATCTCCTTCTTTCTCCAGGCGATTTTTCAGGGCTGCGGTACGCATGGCCAGCACAAATAACTGCTGGTTAACCGTATCATGGAGATCACGAGCCAGGCGCATCCTTTCCTCCAAAACCGCACCCCGGCCCGCTTCCTCTCCCAGGCGCCTGTTCTGTTCGGCTAAATCCTGCAATGAAGCAACCGCGCTTTCCAGCTGATCGGCCATGTGATTGAGCTGCTCCTCCAGCCAGCCCACTTCATCTCCCGGGCCGGGTTCAACCCTGGCCCGGTAATCACCACGGGCTATTCTGCCGGCCATCCGACCCGCTTCCCATAATCTCAGTTTGGCTGCCCGGTTAATCAGTAATCCGGCTATCGCCCCGCCCAGGCCCACCAGGAAACCGGCCAGGGTCCCAAGGGTCATAGCAGCATACAAATCCAGGTCGAAATATTTACCGCCTTCGTAAACGACCAGGGCCGCCAGGGCGCTGCCTGTGCCGGTTACTATGAAAATAAAGGCCTGCCGCCATCGCAAGCCTAATGTGCGTTCTCGTTTCAACTCGATACCCCCGGTACAGCCGGCATGTAAAGAACTTTCATATCCCCGATTCCCATTCTTGCTTCGATCTGAATGGTCGAGTCGGTATCACTGACATTAATATTTCTTTTTAAAGAAAGGCCGCCAATTCCCGATTTTTGCTCGCCAAATACATCCAGCTCACCCAGACCCACCGAAGCATCTATTTCAACATTAACCCTGTCAGGGATCCTGATCGTAACATCGCCCACTCCCGCCTTGAGGTAAACCCGGTGCGTCCCGGGCTTAATCTCAGCAGTGGTAAAATCGAGGACCACATCGCCGATACCATGAAAAAACTCCAGATCCTGATCCAGAGTCCAGGGAGCCCGGCCGTGGTATAGATCACCGATATGACGTACCTGGGAATAGCCGCCCCCGACAGCTTCATCATGGTCGCCCCGTAAAAAGAGCTTCCTGAAAAAAAGGTTCCGATCCCCGAACAAGATGGAAAGCCCGATAGCCACCAGGATCAGAGGCCAGCCAAAACGGGCAATATCGCTGCCGCTTATTTCAGTTACTCCGGCATTGAAAAGTATGCCAAAAAGGCCGATCCCCCCTACCCATAATCCCAGCCCGAGGGTGATCCAGGAAATCAGGCCAAAGCTGATACTCTCTGTCAAGATGACAACACCAAGCAATAGCAATACCGTCGGCCAGANAGCAAGCCCGAGATCATAAACTCCCAGGACCTGCAGCAAGACCAGAACTCCGAGAACAAGAAAGATTACACCCCATAACTGCTTTTTCATAACAAACAACCCCTTTGCCTTCTAAATTACGGCCCTGCTCCAGTTCCCCGGCCGCTGAGTATAAGATACCTGGAACCACATTTAAAACAAAGGTCCGGCAGAACGATATTTATATCGTACCAAAGTATGATTTTTATAAGGATTATATCACAAGAATATTTTTGTAACATTGAGATATTCCAGGCCTGAATTATTCCGCACCCCCCGGGTATTGAGGTCATGATTTAGAGGACAACTTGTGGTAAAATCTAAGGTGTGTTTTGCTGATATTTTCTACGAGGTGAATAAACAACCATGCATAAAATATTTTACCCGGACTCGATCGTTATTATCGGCCTTTCTTCAAAATCGAGCAATATTCCCAGGTTGACCCTGGAAAACCTGCTGCGCTGGGGCTACCGGGGCAGAATCTTCGGGGTTAACGAAAGAAGCGAAGACGTCCATGTGGACGGGATCAGGATGTATAAAAAAATCGAGGACCTGCCAGAAGTTCCGGATATGGCCTACTGCATGACCCCGGCCAAGCTTATCCCGGATATGATGAAACGCTGCGGAGAGTTCGGGATCAAAAGGATGGCCATCCCTTCGGGCGGTTTTTCCGAATACAGTGAAGAGGGAAGGGCCCTGTCCGGGCAGCTGATGGAGCTGGCCCGCAAATACGAGATCCGCTTTGTCGGCCCCAACAGCGTTACAGTAGCCAATACCGACAACGGGCTCTGCCTACCCTTCGTAGCCCTGCACAAAGCGCCCAAGGGCAACATGTCAATCATATCGCAAAGCGGCGGGGTAGCTCTGACCATGCTAAACTACCTTCAGGATGAAAAGATCGGCCTGGCCAAATTTGCCAGTATCGGGAACAAGCTCGACCTGGACGAGGTCGATTTCCTGAAATACTACGGACAGGATCCGCAAACCGAAATTATCTGTGTTTACCTGGAAAGTTTGAACCGGGGCCGGGAATTTATCGAGGCAGCAGACAAAATCAACAAACCGGTCATCGTTTACAAGGCCAGCACCACCGAGACGGGAAACAAGGCGGCCATGACCCATACTGCCGCGGTTAGCAGCGATGAGAGCGTTATTAATTCGGCCTTTGAAGAAGCCGGGGTGATCCGCGTCAAAAATTTCCTCGACTTTTTAGAAGTAATCAAGGCTTTCCAGCTGCCGCCGATGAAAGGGCCTCGGATCATGGTTATGAGCCCGGCCGGAGGGTTTTCAGTTATGGGAGCGGACCTGTGCGAAAAAGAAGGCTTCGAATTCGCCGATATGGGCAAAGAGTTTTACGACAGCCTGCAGCAGTTCAGCAATGCCGGGGTCATTAATTTTTCCAATCCCCTCGACATGGGCGATATATACGATCCTCAGCTCACTGCTCATGTAATTTACTCGGTTATGCATTCCAGCCGGGTTGACGGCGCTATGTATATCAGCCAGCGCCCGCAGATGCCCTCAGGCGACAATATCTTTCAGAGGATGTTTTTATCCGACCTTTCCAAGGAAACCTGGGGTTCAATCCTGTCCTCGGGTAAGCCCCTGGGAGTATGCCTTTTTGGCCCCACCAGGATCATCCAGCAGAGCAAACGCTCCGTGGAATTTCCTATCTTCAACAGCCCGGAAGAAATGGTCAAGGCCATGGCAATACAAATGAAATACCATCGCCGCAAAGATTCCGGTCAAAAACTGGGCCGACACACCGTGCCGGCAGGTATTGACCGCAAGTCCGCTGAACAATGGCTGGAGAATAAAAACGGCGATTACGGTGAAGAAGCCCTGGAACTGCTGGGTGCTTACGGTTTGGAAACTGCGCCCTCGGCCACAGCGCGCAACCGTGAGGAAGCGGCGGCAAATGCGGCTGCACTGGGCTTTCCGGTGGTCATGAAAGTAGTGTCCCCAGATGCCCTTCACAAATCTGATGCTGGAGGGGTACTGCTGGGTCTGAAAAATCCGGAGCAGGCAGCAATAGGCTTCGACACCATCCGCCAGAATCTTTTCTCTTACAAACAAAACGCCCGCTTTGAAGGGGTGAGGATCCAAAAAATGGCCGGAGAAGGCTACGACATGTTTGTCGGAGGCAGGCAGGACCCTTCTTTCGGGCCGGTTGTATTTTTCGGTATGGGCGGTATTTATGTCGAAGCATTTCACGATGTAGCCAATGTGATCTGCCCTGCCGGAACTGATAGCGTGGAAACCAGGCTGAAGGAACTGAACGCCGCCAGGATCCTTGAAGGCATGCGAGGAAAAACACCGGGTGATCTAGAAGCTTTTATCGACCTGGTGGTCCGCACCTCCCACCTGCTGGCCGATTATCCCGGCATCGAAGAGCTCGATATTAACCCGATCCGGGTTTTCCCCGCGGGGGAAGGCGCTGCAGCGCTCGATGCCAGGATAAGGATTTCCGCCCGGAGGGCGGAAAAAACCGCCTCCGGCCGGATCTAAAAGCAATTAATTTGCAGTTTCATTAACTGCCGGACATACTTACACTTACTGCCGCTTATTCCTGATAATGCCCGAACAGGGTATTATTTCAACACCCTTATTCTCAATATCGTCGAGGAGCAGGTTCATGCCGACTGAGTCACTGGAAATATGACCGGCTATGACTACATTTATGTGGTGTTTTTCCGCCTGTTTGCGGTTTTTTTCGCTGATGTGCATACCCACTACAGTCCCTACACCGGCCTGGGAAAGCCGGGCATAAGCTTTATCGGAGCCTCCGGTGCCGCCGGTCATATCGACCAGGACTTTGCCGGCCCGGCGCTCCTTGCCGCCAATAAAAATATTGGGGCCGGCCCCATGTTTGGCCGCCTCGGCATACTCGGGTATCTCTTTTAAGAGATCAAGAATATCCCCCAGGGTTCGTGGTTCCTCGCGATCAAACATTTCTTGCAAAAAAGCTGTTACCTGGTTGTCGGCCACCGTATGGGCGCTCATCATGGCAATATCCAGGATTTTTGCCGCGTCAATGGCCCGGTTATGGTTGATTGGCATCAGGCCGCGTTTGACCTCGCTGATTCGGGAAGACATAATTCCTTCAGCCACATTGATCGGAACCCCGTAACGGGCTAAAATATCTTCCTGCATATGCATGACATCGTGCAACCGGGAAAGGGCCTTGCCTTCCGGGTGGTGGGTCATGATCAAATCAACAGGACGATTTTTTTCAGCCAGTCGATCCGCCAGCAGGACTTCTCCAACTTCAATATCGACCCCGACCATCATTCTCTTTACTTCAGCGCCCGGGTCACCGCAGAGGATCCGGGTATCACTGTAGGGGTTGGTAAGCTTCTCCCGGTCATATTCTTCTTTTTCCTTTTCTTTCATCTCTTCAAAGTTCTTCTGTTCCCTGGCCAGTAACTCTTCCACCCCATCGCGTTTGCGGGGGTCTTTTTCAATGCCTTTTTCCACTACATAGTCGTATATTTCTTTGATTTTCAAGTTGGCGAACGCTCCTTTGTATTGTTTATTTTAGTCCTATCGCCATAAATCTACTTAATCCAGGCGAATCGATCAACAGCAATATCCCGTTTAAGATTTCCCGGTGCCGTTTTCGGCCAACCTGCGGATTTCTTCCAGCAGGCGATCAACTTCTTCTTCGGTATTGTAAGGGCAAAGTCCTGCCCTGACCAGCCCGCCATATGGTTCAAGTCCCAATATTTCTACCAGGCGAATGGCGTAAAAATGCCCATCCCAAACAAAAATTCCTTTCTGACCCAGTTCTGCAGCCACCCTTTGCGCATTAAGGCCTTCGATGGTAAAAGAAATGGTCGAAGTGCGCGGGTAATCTCGCGGCGGCCCATAAACCCGGACCCGTTCTATTGATGACAGCTCCTCAAGCATTTTATCGGCCAGGGGCCGTTCATATCGCTCCATTACCTCCATCCCGGCCAGGACATGCCGCCGCCGTTCAGAAAGCTGCTCACCGCCCGCTGCGGATGGGCCTTCCCAATGACTGCCAAACCGCCTGCCCAAATCGGCAATGAATTCTACCGCCTCAGAAGCCCCGGCAATGCCTTCATGGTTGAGTGTCCCGGTTTCGATCAGGTGAGGAATCGAACCGGACTGGGTCCTGAGCCGGTAAGAGGCAAGCTCAGAAAACAGTTCCCTTTTACCGTAAAGGACGCCGATATGGGGACCGAAAAACTTGTAGGCCGAACACAGGAGATAATCCGCATCAATTTTTTTGACATCTATGGGACCGTGCAGGGCGTAATGCACCGCATCGACGACCGTGATGGCCCCGACCTCATGGGCCAGTCGGATCATTTCTTCCACATCATTAATGGTGCCAACCCCGTTAGAAGCATAGTTCAGAGCGGCCAGAAAGGTATTTTCCGAAAGTTTATTACGGTAATCCTCCATATCGATGGTGCATGTTTCCGGGTCCATCTTCACCTCACGGATAGTATAACCTCTTTCTTCCAGGGCCAACCAGGGCCCCCGATTGGCCTCATGGTCAATCTCGGTAATAATTATTTCCCGCCTCCGCCCCGGGCTGCGAGTAAGGGCCAGGGCCAGCTGGTAATTCATGGTGGTCATATTCTGGCCAAAGGCAATTTCGTCGGAATCCGATCCTAAAAAATCGGCCAGCGCTGACCGGGCCTCCTTGATTACAAGGTCCGAATTGTTGCTGGTCAAAAACTTGCCGCCGGCATTGGCATTGCAGTAAATTAGGTAATCGGCTACGGCATCTAAAACGCGCTGGGGCACCTGCGTCCCTCCGGGTCCGTCAAAAAAAGCCGCGGGATAACCGTTCGCTTTTAGCGAAAGGGCCGGGAACTGGTTCCTGATATATTCAAGATCGTAACGGGGGGTTGAACTGGAAGTCATGTTTTACACCTCTTTTTGTGTAGGAATATCTATAACCATTCCGGTGCGAAGCTTCCGGAAGCGGTCCTTTAGCCTCTCCAGCAGGCGGGCTTCGGCTTTCAAGCCGGTGCAATGTCCGGTGTAAACCAGGCCCACACCAAGCTCGGCCAGACTTTCAACGGTTTTATCTATCCTGTCGTCCGAGGCATCGATCAGGTGGAAGCCCCCGATAACAGCCACAATATTTTTTACACCGGTCAGTCGAACAGCAGCTTCAATAATGCTAATAATCCCGGCGTGCGAACAGCCGGTCACGATTGTAAGCCCTTCCTGCATAATAAAGACCAGTGAGGTATCGTCTGCCATCAGGTCAGGTACTTGTTTCCCATCCTGCAGGGTCTGCAAGGACAGGGTTGGGGAAGATTCAAAATCGACCCGATCCTTAATTTCCCCGGTGGTGACAGCCCCCGGCATCAGGGACAAGGGCTCGGAGGTGAGGATCGTTTCCCCGCCCGCTTTCCTGATCGCTTCAAGGGTGCTTCCCGGACCCATACCCACGGAACGCAGGCCTGATTTAACCGAGTAATTGGGTCTGAATATAGCGGGATGAGCTATAACCGGAAGCCGGCAGCGGTTGCCGGCCTGGAGAATATCCACCAAACCACCGGTATGGTCGTAATGGCAGTGGGAAAGTAAAACCATATCTATATCCTGCGGGTCTTTCTTTAGAGTTTCCATATTGCCCAGCAGCGGTCCGGCAGACTGGCCGGTATCAAAAAGAATGGTCCGTCCCCCCTCGCTACCGCGGCCATAACCGGCCTCGATCAGGTAAGAAGCGCCGTGCT
>SL_8KL_010_SEDDRAFT_10000494_pt1 | contig 34440 bp, 40 predicted proteins | sample SodLakKL_010_SED_4_FD_11160 | JGI IMG/M metagenome (IMG submission 11160)
GAAGGAACCACGACGGTAAGAGCTGTGTTCATGGTAGATCCCGAATCAACTATCAGAGCGATACTGTACTATCCCGCAGAATTAGGTAGGAACATGGACGAGTTCATCAGGATGATCAAAGGATTCCAGAAATCGGACAAGGAAGGCGTCGCAATTCCTGCCAATTGGCCAGAGAACGAACTGATAGAAGATAGAGTCATAATCCCTCCGGCAAACAGTGTTGAAGCCATCGATGATAGAAAGAAGAGGGAGGAAGACGGAGAGATCGAGTGTTACGACTGGTGGTTGTGCCACAGGGAATCTTAAAACCTTTTTTTAATTTATAGTAAGATGAAGAAAATAAGAGGTGTTCGAAAATGAGTGAAGAAAAAGAAGAATTAGGCGAGATGACAAAAAAGTCTTTGAACGAAGCATTCCAGGGCGAGTCCATGGCGCACATGAAGTACCTACACTTCAGTGACGTAGCGGAAGAAGAGGGTAAAGAAAACATCGCGAGGCTGTTCAGGGCGATAGCCTATGCGGAGAGAGTGCACGCAGGAAACCACTTCGAGGAATTGGGTAATTTAGGAGACACTCTAAGAAATCTTCAAGCGGGTATAGACGGAGAAAATTTTGAAGTTAGCAGTATGTATCCCGCTTACCGGGAGATTGCGGAGCTTGAAGAAGAGTACGGTGCAAAAACGTCGATAAACTACGCACTAGAAGCTGAGAAGATACACGAAAGGATGTACGAAGAAGCGAAAGAGGCGGCAGAAAAAGACGAAGATATCGAGCTAGACGATGTCTACATCTGCCCCAAGTGCGGCTATACGCATGAAGGCGAACCCCCTGAAAACTGCCCCGTATGTGGTGTATCATCGACCAAGTTCAAGAAGTTCTCCGCATGAAGGTGATGAAGATGATAGATGAGGAGATGGAAGAAGCACTGAACCAACAGATAAACGCGGAGTTCTACTCCGCTTACATCTATCTGTCCATGGCCTCTGAGTTCGCGTCCAGGAGCTTGGACGGCTTCGAAACGTGGATGCACTCCCAGTTCATAGAGGAGATCAACCACGGTATGAGGTTGTACCAATATGTTAACAGCAGAGGCGGACGGGTTGAACTAGAAGCCATAGAGAAGCCGAAGATCGAGTGGGACTCTCCGCTGGAGATGTTCAAGGAAGCCTATGAGCACGAACAGTACGTCACTGGAAGGATAAACGAACTTGCGGATCTAGCGGAAAAGAAGAACGACAGAGCGACCCTACAGATGCTGCAGTGGTTCATCGACGAACAGGTGGAAGAAGAGGAATCTTCTGAAGCGATAGTAGATAAACTGGAGATGATAGGAGACGATTACAGAGGATTGATGATGCTCGATAAGGAGTTAGGACAGCGACCCATGGAAACCGTGTTTCCTGTAAAAGGCAAAGATGATGAGTGACGGGGTCTTCTTTCAAAAACCTTTTTTTTCATTTTTTGTAAGAGTAAAATACTAAATATAATGATGTGATATCACTAAAAAGAGGGATAAAGATGAAAGATGAAGATGTTTTCACGTATTTGATAGGAGGAAAGGCAGGAGAAGGAGTCAAAAAGGCGGGAACGGCCGCTACACGTTTCTTTTTAGACCTTGGTAGAGAATCATTTCAGATGAACGATTACCAGAGCCTGATAAGAGGAGGGCATAATTTTTCCGTGGTGAGCACATCCACTAGAGAAGTCTACAGTCATCATATGGAAGTGGACCTGATAGTGAACCTGGACGAACGGAGCCGCGATCTTCACGAAGAGCATCTAGCTAAAGAAGGGATCATGTTCTACAATTCGAACGACTCGGGAGAGAGAGATCAGGGGCTGGGCCTTCCTCTAGATGAGATGGCAGAAGAGTACTCGAAGCCCGATCTGATCAAAGGTGTGGCCGGTATAGCTGTTTTAGCAGCTTGTACTGGTATGGACAAAAAAGGTCTTGAAGACATGATCAAAAAAGAATATTCTAGAGGTGTTGAAGAGAACTTGTCTTTTGCGAAAGAGGTGTACAAAAAAGTTGGAGAGAATATAGATGAAACATTTGATTTGAAAAAAGGAAAAACCCATTCTACGGTCATCACTGGGAATGAATCATTGTCTTTAGGCGCCGCCGCAGGTGGCTTGGACATATACATAGGTTATCCCATGACTCCCGCATCGTCCATACTGCACTTTTTTGCTACACATAGAGATGATCTTAATATAATGTCTATACATCCAGAAAACGAGATCGCCGTGGCCAACATGGCCGTTGGAGCTACGGTTCCAGGGGCTAGGGTTATGGTTGGTAGTAGCGGCGGGGGTCTAGCACTCATGGAAGAAGCCATCTCACTTGCAGGGATGACAGAGTCACCCATACTATTCGTCCTCGGTTCTAGACCAGGACCGTCCACGGGAGTTCCCACATATACTGAACAAGGTGATCTACACTTTGCTCTCAATCAGGGACACGGAGAATTTCCTTTGATAGTATCCTCACCAGGGTGCATCGAAGAAGCTTTTCATCTTTCAAACATGATGTTGGATCTAGTATGGAAATATCAAACCCCTGGTATATTACTAACGGAAAAGCATCTTTGTGAAAGCAGTATGAGCGTAGATATCGATATGAAAAAGTTCGAGGAAGGTGTTTTTAAAACTGAAAAGGCTGATGAGGACCAGGATGATTATAAAAGGTACGAAAAAACCGATCACGGCATATCTCCTTTAAAATATCCTCCATCAGATGATCTTATCAAATGGAACAGTTATGAACACGACGAGATGGGTTATACCACAGAGGATCCTGATATGATCTCCGAAATGCACGATAAGAGAAGAGAAAAAAATGAAACACTTATACTCGACCTGAAAAACATAAACTGTGTGAATGAATTTGGTGAGAGCACCCCTATAATCTTCACCTATGGTTCAACCACCATGAGCGTAAGAGAAGCTTTGATCTCAGGTGATATAGATGCAAAGATCGTTCAACCTTTATTTTTAAATCCCTTTCCGTTCTGGGAATTGGAGGAGTACATCCATGAGGAAGTCATAGTGGTAGAGCAGAGTTCCACCGGTCAGTTCGCATCTCTTCTGAGGGAAAAGTGTAGGGTAAAGCCAAAAGAAGTGATAAGAAGATATGATGGACGTCCATTCGAGCCCGCCCGACTCGCTGAAAAGATAGAGGAGGCGATAATATGAAGATGGATGAAGAACTTTCCGTTGAAAGCGACGTGGAAAATACTTGGTGTCCTGGGTGTGGTAATTTTGGCATACTCAACGCAGTGAAAAAGGCGGTGGAAAGATTGGAGAGCGAAGGCTTCCATAGATCTCATCTGTTGATCTCCGCGGGCATCGGCTGCCACGGTAAAATATTCGATTATTTGAATCTCAGCGGTTTATACTCACTCCATGGAAGAGAAACCGCCACCATCCAGGGGATGAAGTTTGCGAATCCGAGCCTAAAGGTGATCGCTTTCGGAGGCGACGGCAATGCCTACGGCGAAGGTTTAGCTCACTTGATCTTCGCAGCTAGAAGGAACTCGGACATCACTCTGATAGTACATAACAATGGTAATTATGCTCTCACCACGGGTCAAAAATCCCCCACCAGTATTAAAGGATTCAAGGGACCTTCTACACCCGACGGCAGCGTGGAAGAACCCATCGATCCTTTAGATGTCCTTCTCTCTTCGGGAGCAGGATTCATAAGCAGAGGTTATCCCGGTAAGATGGCACATCTGACCGAACTCATCGTCGAAGCGGTGAAGCACCAAGGCTTTTCTTTGGTAGACGTGCTTCAGCCCTGCGTTACCTTTAACGATACATATGAAAAGTACAATGAACTAGTAGAAGTGTTGGAGGAACCTGCGGAGACCCGAAAAGAAGCGGTAGAACTGCTAGAGAAAGAAGAAAGTATCCCTATAGGTATACTTTACAAAGAAAAGATGCCCGTCTTCAACGAGAAGATTTATCCTGAAAAAAATCCTATGGAAGATAGGATGGATGAAAAAGAAAGATTTGAGGCGGTAAAGAAAATATTGGAAGAAAGGAGGTGAAGATTATGGAATTGGATGATGTGATAGAAAAAAGAAGAGCCTACAGGTCTTTGGAAGAAGTGGAGATAACTGACGAGATCATCGAAGAGTTGGCAAGAACTGCTCAACTCTCGGCATCCTGTTTCAACAATCAGCCCTGGAATTTTGTTTTTGTCCATGATGATGAGATGCTAGAAAAGATGGAAGATGTCATGATGCAGGGTAACGAATGGACTCAGAACGCCTCTCTTATCATCGGCGTTTTCAGTAGAGTGGAGGATGACTGCGAAGTTCAAAAAAGAAAATACCATCTTTTCGATACTGGTCAAGCTTCCGCTTATTTACAGTTGAAAGCTACGGAGATGGGGCTGGTAGCTCACCCTATAGCGGGATTCGATGGAGCTGAGGCGAAAGAACTGCTCGATATACCGGACGAATATAACTTGATAACGTTGATAATCGTGGGAAAACACTCGGAAGAGATGGTGGATATCCTTTCCGAGGAACAGATCGAGATCGAGAAAGAGCGGCCTGAAAGAAAAGATCTCGATGAGTTCGTGTATAAGAATAAGTTTGAATAGATCCGAAAAAACATTTATCTTTCTTTATTGTAGGATGTAGAATCCTCTACTCCAGTACCAATCTGTATCGAAAAGTCTAGCTTCTGCGATCTCTTCTTCGTCTTCAGGCTCTAGTTTTCCGCCTACAGATTCTGCCTCAAAAAGGAGATGCCACCGTTCGAGTTCGGCGTTCGAAAAATGGAAAAGGACTTTACGGATCTCTTTCAAACCTTTAAGGTCTACTTCTAGTCCAGTTTCTTCTCTCGCTTCTCTCTTGGCACCTTCAACAAAATCCTCTTTTTCCCACACCCGGCCCATAGGGAGTACGAACTTTTCACCTCTAGCGTGTTTTACGCCCACCACCTTATCGTCTTTCGCGATCTCTATAACGGCTTCGCCCTTACAATCTGGATAGTCTCCCGTGAATTCTAGGCTGGACAGAGTGACCTCTTCCTTTTTTACCTCCGGCTCTTCGAAGTCACTATAAAGCTCTTCCAGCTCCTCTTCCCCGGGTCTTTCTTCCTTCATATCTGCATTCACAACCCTAGCTCTTCGTCGATATCCTGTATAGCTCTCAAAGCGAGTTCCAAGAAATCATCTTTACTGAGCCCTATCTTTTCGCAGGATAAGATCTTGTCTCTGTCTATGTTCTTTGCGAAGGAAGAGTCGTCAAATTTTTTCTTCACGGATTCTGGCCTCGCCTCTTTTACTTTACTGTTGGGCATGACCAATGCCGTCGCAACAACTAAACCCGATACGGCATCTGCGGCGATGAGCGCATGCTCCATATCTTTCTTTGGCTCTACTCCAGTATGTTTGCAATTGTGAGCCTTTATCGCTCTGATAACGTCCTCCGGCACTTTTCCTTCCATCATCTCCGCCGATTTCAAAGCATGATTTTCGGGGTCGTCTTTAGTTTGCTCGTAATCCACATCGTGAACTAAACCTAAGATCTCCCACTTCTCTTCATCCTTCTCCATCTCTTCAGCCAACCTTTTCATTATCTGAGCCACTGCAAACATGTGACTCTTCAAATTTTTGGTATCCACTCTTTCATCTATAATATCTACCGCACGCTCTCTAGAGATCATCTTATCTTTACTTTAAACTCTGACGAGGTTTAAAATCTTTTCCGAAAATCTAAAAATAAACAAAAAGACTATATCGGGTTAAAAAACTTACAGTGATCAAATACAGAGGAGAAAAAATGGTATCAATCTACAAAGACCAGAGAGTAGGTATATTCGTGGACGTTCAGAACATGTACTATTCTGCCAGAAATATCTACAATAAAAAAGTCGATTTCGAAGGTCTGCTGAAAAAGGCGGGACAGAACAGAAAGATCATCAGAGCGATCGCTTACGCCATCGAGGCAGACACGCCAGACGAAGAGAATTTCTTCGATATGCTGGAAGAGATAGGTTATGAAGTGAAGAAAAAGAAGTTGAAAACTTACTACGGCGGAGCAAAAAAGGGCGACTGGGATATGGGGATAGCCATAGACGCCTTGAAGATATCGAGTAAGCTCGACGTGGTTTCTTTAGTGACTGGAGACGGTGATTTTACCCACCTGGTATATCATCTCCAGGCCAGCGGCTGCCGTGTGGAAGTTCTCGCGTTCGAGAAAAGTGCATCTAAAGAACTAAAAGAAGCGGCCAATAATTTCATAGATATGAGTGATAACCAAAGGGCGTTCTTGATGTAAACGCGCGTATATCCTCGGTTGATGTGAGTATGAAAAATATCGAAGAGTTGATGGAAAGATTCTGGGAGGATTACAAGGAAAATCCTCGGGGATGGAGTTTTTGGACTCATAGATCGAAGGATTTTTTCAATATCTATGTGATACATGAAGACAAAGGATACTTCATAAAACTCGATTCGATATACAACAACAATCCTTTGGGAGTGGGAACCGAGATAAAGGTGGAGAAAGATCAACTCGAAAAGGATCTTCCTGGATTTGGCTTTAGGAGGTTCACTAAAGAAGAAATCGAGGAGTTCATGGAAAGTTTTTCTCAGGCGGAAGATGAAGACAGTAAGAAAAAATTGTTAGAAAAGCAGATCAGGAAAAAACCTACTCTTCCCATGGAAGGCGAAAAGGAAGATTACTTGATGTTAGGTCCGTTCTACGGTGGTTCTCCGTTCAAGTATCATCTAGAACAGCAGGAAAAAACTGATGAAGAGCTGAGAAAAAAATTAAAAAAAGAATTCCGAAGAAAATATCCTATGTATCGGTAAAACGTTTCAGAGAGCCAATATGATGAGAAGTAGATTGAAGATAGGGCTAGCTTTGATAGTGATAGGGGTACTGATCATCTCCATGGGATACATTATGTTAGATGATTTTCGGGAGAGGGAAGAAGAGCCTGGAGAAGAACCGGAAGAAACCTTGTTGGAGCATGGAGTTATATTGGCTATGAATTTTTGTGGTATAGTATTTTTTCTAGCCGGTCTAGTCTTGTTGATCATCACTTTGCTGGATAAAGGCCAAAATGAACTCAGTAAAAAAGGAGAAGACAAAGTTTAAATCTTTTCGTTTAGTTCAGGAAGACCTCAAAGGTGATCAGATGGCGGTAAGAAAGTTGTTAAATGAAGTTTATGAAGTTGGAGCGCAGCATTATGATAGAGAGTTGTTCGATGAACTCATCCCTTTACCTGACGGGACAAGTTACAACGCTTACGTGATAAAGGGGAGTGAAAAGACAGTTCTTCTAGATACTGTGGATCCGTCCAAAAAAGAAAAATTGTTAAATAACCTCGAACAGCTTGGATCGGATCACCTCGATTATATCGTGTCGCATCATACCGAACAGGACCATTCTGGAAGTATACCCTTTATTTTGGAAAAATATCCTGAAGCAGAGGTTGTCACCAACCCCAAAGGCAAGAAAGCCCTTACTGACCATCTTCATGTACCAGAGAACAGATTCAAGGTAGTTAACAACGGGACCGAATTATCCTTGGGAGACAAGACTTTGAAATTCATGGATATGCCCTGGGTGCATTGGCCAGAGACCATGGTATCGTATCTGAAGGAGAAAAAGATCCTGTTCAGCTGCGATCTTTTTGGATCTCATCTCGCAACCAGTGATCTTTACGTACAAAATCAAAGAAAAGTTTACCTCTCAGCTAAGAGATATTATGCAGAGATAATGATGCCTTTTAGAAAGTCCATCAAGGATCATCTAGCCAAGATCGAGGAGATGGATATAGATATAATCGCACCGAGCCACGGTCCTGTTTACCGCGATCCAAAATTCATCTTGGATGCCTATGGTGAATGGGTGAAAGACGAAGTAAAAGAAGAAGTCGTGATCCCCTATGTTTCGATGCACGGGAGCACGGAGATCATGGTAGAACACTTAGTTGATCATCTGCAGAAAAAAGGTGTATCTGTACAACCTTTTAACCTTGCAACCACGGATATGGGGGAGTTAGCCTCTTCACTGGTAGATGCTTCAACGATTGTAATCGGTACTCCCACCGTGTTGGGTGGTCCACATCCTAAAGCGGTTTATACGGCACATCTTTTCGCTCTACTCAGGCCCAAGACTAGGTACGCCTCTCTCATAGGTTCCTACGGCTGGGGTGGAAAGACGCCCCAAACGATCAAGAGCATACTGAAAAGCTTCAAGGGTGAATTTTTTAATCCCGTGATGGTGAAAGGACTTCCAACAGAGCAGGATCTGATAGATATAGAGAAACTAGCCCACCGGATCGTAAAAAAGCAAGAGAACGACGAACTAGTGGTGTGAACCTAACATCTAACCTATAGTTATAAATAGGATTTATGAACATATGTTGCCAAGATATACATGGATGGTATCGAAATAACCGATCAAAATTTGTTTACCGACGAGGACGTTGAAACGGCCAAAAGTAAGATACAATCCGTCTTTAACGCAGAGGCGAATATTCTTTTACGGGGATATCAAAACCGTCTCGAAGGGGACGGCTTTTTGAACTCATATGAAGTGGAGTTTTACCCACAAGAAGACGGTACCTGGATACGTGTTAAACACGGCGCCACCATTTTGGGGCTTATCCTGGGTGTTATCTTCTTGCTCTTGGGCGTGATCATAGGGCTCATAATCATTTTATTGTGGTATATCAAGATGGATAGGGTCAAGGGCGCACTGAACAGAGCTTTCCCTCAATATCATGTACCCCCTGCCCAGGGATTTACCGCTCAGACTCAGCAACCACCTCAGCATCAACAGCCCCCTCAACAGCCTAATCAACAAACTGCAGGAGACATAGAGGATCAGAACAACTATCAAGAAGCAGAAGATTTAGACGAGTCGTAGAAGTAAAAGAAGTAAAAGAGAGTTCACCAACGGTTCGTTCACTATTTCTTAAGAACTTTATCGTTGGGACGAACTCTTTTTTTTACTTTCATCCCTACATCGTCTCCCCTTTCGACTTTTTCGACTTCCTCTCCTTGGATCTCCATGGATTTTACTTCCTGTTCAAAATCGGTGTTCTCCCCCTTAAATCGTATCGTATCTCCGATCTCGAGGGTTCCATCTTCTATCTTTATGGCCGCCACGTTCGGTTTTCTGAAGTACTTAAATACCGTCCCTACTTCTTTTTCCATATCAACACCTCAGTATACATAAAAACATACTTCGTAATCAATTTTTTGCTGGTCAAAGACGTATTCACTCAGAATAACGACCAGACTTGAATTCTTTCTTTAATTCCTTGAATGTGATGGGTTCGTTATTGAAAAGCCCTTCTTTCTTCACCGTTTTTATAAATTTTTCTCTTTCTAGTATCCTCTGTTTGTAAAAACTTTCAGCTCGTTTCCATCCTTTCTGGTCGTAAACCACGAATATGAGGTTAGGCTTATCGGTCACGTCGAAGTAAACTTGCAAAACATTTTCTAGAGGTATACGTTTTTTTGTTTTACTGATATCTGGATTGTATTTGATTATGTCCCCGTCTTCGAAGTGTAGTTCGTCCGTCAGTGATATGAGAGCGGAACCGTCCTTGTAGGATGCGTAGATGAAATAAAGGATCATCAAAACCGCAACACCGGTTAAAAGTATATCATTGGTGTCTCCTTTCCAATTGAGATAAAGGTAGACAACAAGGATACCTAGCAGGATGATGCCCGCGATATGCCTAAATATCCTTATTCTTCGTCTTCTCTGCTCTTTTTGGAGCAATTCTTGGTAATCATTTTGCCGGACTTCCATCCTCACTTGCCTCTGTTTTTGAGAGTATAGAAGAGTATAAGATTTAACTTTTCCGATTTTTAACTTTTTTCATCACGATACCGCTTTCTTTGTTTTTATAATAATCGTTGATCTTTCCTTCTCTAAAGAAATCTAATTTTTTGTAAAACTCCACAGCCTTCTCGTTAGAAGGTCTCACAATGACAAAAAAATTATCCACGTCCATGGCTTTTTGGACGGCTTCCATGAGCGAGGTTCCCACACCTTCAAGACGCTGTGTCGGAGAAACAGCGATGGAGACGATGATCCCGTATCCATCTCTTTTCTCACCCATGACGTAGCCCGTGACCTCATGGTCGTCATCTTCATGGACCAGGAACAGATCACTTCCGAGATACTGGTAAAAAACTTCATCAGGATATGGATATTCGAAACTATCCTTTTCTATCTTGATGACGTCTTCGAGGTCGCCTTTTTTACATTTTCTTATAGACATCTTTTAAATAATGACACTACTCTTTTTAAATATTTGCGGAAAAGAGACGAAACCACCCTAAAATTAATTATAAATAAAAAAGTTACACCTCCGTGAAACGATGAAAAGACCGGAACCTTTCAAGATAAAGATGATCAAAAATCTAAAACGTTTGTCTAAAGATGAACGAGAAAAGAAGATCGAAGAGGCAGGATATAACGTTTTCAAATTAAGATCCGAAGATGTTTTTATAGATCTGTTGACCGATTCAGGTACTTCCGCCATGAGCGATCAACAGGTGTCGGAGATGGTAAAAACGGAGCAGGCCTATGCAGGTAGCGACTCCTATTATATATTGGAAGAAGTGGTAAAAGATATATTAGGGTTCGATAGATTCGTTATAGTGCATCAAGGACGGGCTGCGGAAAATGTTCTTTTTTCTACTCTTTTGAAAGAGGGAGATTACGTTCCCAACAACATGCATTTCGATACTACCAAAGCCAATGTAAAACACAAAGGCGGAGAACCCGTTAATCTGGTTGTAGAGGAAGCTTACGATATGGACTCCAACACGGACTTCAAAGGCAATATGGACATTCAGAAGCTGGAGGAATTCATCCAAGAAAAAAGCATTGAGAAAATACCCATAATAATGCTGACCATCACCAACAACACCGGTGGAGGTCAGCCAGTTTCCATGGAGAACATAAAAGAAGTCTCTGAGTTGGCAAAAAGTCACGGGATCCCCTTCTTTTTGGACGCTTGTCGTTTTGCCGAGAACGCGTATTTCATCAAAAAGAGAGAAAATGGATACGAAGATAGATCTATCAAAGATATATCCAAGGAGATGTTTTCATATGCCGACGGCTTCACTTTTAGTGCCAAAAAAGAAGGCCTAGTCAATATAGGCGGACTCTTGGGTGTTAGAGACGAAAAGCTGCATGAAAAATTTAAAAACTTGAGCATAATCCTCGAAGGATTCCCCACATACGGGGGTCTGGCGTGCAGGGAGCTCTCCGCCGTGGCCCAAGGCATAATAGAAGTAGTCCAAGAAGAGTATCAAACTTACCGCCATCAACAGGTTGGATACCTTGCGGATCTTTTACTCGAAGGAAACATACCGATCATCGAACCCGCCGGAGGTCACGCCGTATTTGTAGATGCAAAACGTTTTTTACCCGATATACCTCAAGAGAACTTTCCCGCACAGGCTTTAACAACGGAACTCTACAAAGAATCGGGTATACGCGGCGTGGAGTTGGGTACCAGTGCTTTCGGTGAGCTGGACGGAGAAGGGAATATAATACCTGCCCAGATGGAGAACATGAGACTGGCGATACCAAGGAGAGTGTACACCTTCAATCAACTAGAGTACGTGGCGCATTCGATCCAAAAGCTTTACGAAAAGAGAGATGAAATAAAGGGATTAGAGAGAACCTACGCTCCGAAACTGCTCGGTCACTTCATGGCCGAGTTCAAGCCCTTGGAGTAACCCGTTAGGGGCCAAAAAGGATAGATTTAAATAATATCGGTCGCAACCTCTTAAAAGGAAGTGTTCCAACCATGTCCAATAAGCCCATGAAGATGTGTTTAATGGTTACTCTTTCCTTTTTCTTGGTCAGTTTATCTTTTATGCCTATTTCATCGGGCGAGAACACTCTAGAGGATATCTCAGATCTAAAAGAGAGGCCGATTCTTTTTGGTAACTATACCGATGAGGGGGTAAAGTTAGAGTGGAATTTTTCTTTAAGTGAAGAACGGATCAGAGGATTCAGGATATATAGGAGTTTGACGGCTTGTTTTAAATTATTGTACCATGAGGTGGAAGGCGACTCTTACGAATATTTAGACGAAGACGTAGAGAAGGGAAGAACGTACCATTACTGGATAACCGCCATGATCCAGGAAGAGGAAGAGAGCAAATTTTCCGAAGGTTTAGAGTTATGGGTGGAGGGTCAAAACGTGCCCTTACCTCCCAGAAATATAGAGGCGTTTCCAGGCGATGAGAAAGTTAGATTGAGGTGGGATAAGCCACTTGACTGCGGCGTACCTCAAGATGATGAGATGGGACATTATATACTATACAGAGAAAAGGAAGGCACGGAGATATCTAGCGTTTATCCTGGGAACGAAGCACAATCATGGCTCGACGAGGACCTGGAGAACGGCAAAGAGTACACATATCGTTTGAAAGCCCAAAACATCGTGGGTAAAAGTGAACCCACGGAAGAAGTAGTCTTCACGCCCACCGCCGATCTACCCGAGCCTCCAAGACCCGAAAATTTTAGAGTATTTTCAGGTGTCAATGAAACAGAATTGACTTGGTCCGCCCCTAACGAGGATGAGGATGTTGTTGGATACAGAATTTATAAAGAAGGCGAACCTCTTAAAATCGTTGAAAGAGACACAACTTTTTATGTAGATAAGGATGTAAACCAAGGAGAGAATTATAGTTACTCGATAGCCTCCATGAACGTCGATGGAAATGAGTCGGTGACCACAAGGAACGTAACCGTTTTTGTTTATCCTGATGCGGAAAGACCAGGGTCTCCTTCGGATCTACGTGCGGAAGGATTTGATGAAAAAATAAAATTGACGTGGGATACTCCTTCCGATCCTAAAGAAACGGTTGGCTTCAACATATATCGAGGGGAAGCCGAGGATGACCTCAAGTTCTTGGCCAACGTTCAAGATGGCTATGAATTCATGGACGAGGATCTAGAAAATAAAAGGGTCTATCACTATGAGGTGAGAGCTGTGGACTCTAACGAAACACTGGGGCAGCACTCGGAGATGACGCACGCAGTTCCCCTGGAAGAGGAAAAAGAAGAAGGTATATCCCTGTGGACCGTGGTAGGATTTGTGATCATAATCGCCATAGCTATCTTATCCATACTCACGGCTCTTAAAAAACGTGAACCTAAAGGTCCATTAGATAAGATAAAAAAGAAGAAGTGATCAAAGGTCTCGATTTTTTCATCATTCTAAGTCGTGGAATTGCACTTCATATCTTTTGTTAGGTGATGGCGAAATACGCAATATGATATCTTTTTTTAGGGAGTAGTACTTCCTTCTTCCTCTCTCTCTCGAAGAGACTATTCCGGCCTTCTCCAATTTTTCGAGGTGGTGTTTTGCCGTTTTACCGTCCATCCCCACTTCTTCCATTAACTCGGAGACGTACATATCTCTGGTAGATAGTTGGTGAAGTATTTCCAAGCGGGCCTTGGATCCGAGTATTTTTAGAGGGTCCATCTTATCAAGTATAAAACTACTAAGAATGTTTATATATATTAATCTTTTGTACTTATAATGTGATAACATGCCTGAGATACCGAAAAAAAACGAAGACAAAAAAAGATTGGTGAAAGAAGGGGACTTCGAGCACGAAGTATATCTGGACAAGTTGCAGATAGCTGACTTTCTGGAATCATTAGCAAAACAGATGAGAGAAGGCGATACGGTAACCATCAAGACCGACGACTGGGAGCTGCCTTTCACTTTCAGAGAACCCATCGAACTCGAGATAGATTACGAAGGATACGGCGAGAAAGAACTAGAGATAGAGATAGAGATGAAAGAAAAGAGAGACGGGCAAGCGCCTACGGTCTCCTAAAACCCTTTTTTTACTTTTTTTGAAGAACAACTAAGAGTACACCGACTACAAATTATAAATACCCCCTGCAATTAGTCGCACCCGCACAGGTAGGTGTCTCATGGAAAAAGAAAAAGCTCGGAACCTTTTGTTAGAAGGTATTGAGCAACACAAACGACGTATAGCGTTCATATCCATCGGCATCATTTTGTTTGTTGTTGTGTATTACAACTTATTCAGTTTTTTAGCTCCATACGTAAGTGTTTTTGAGTGGATAAGCGACGGATTGGGAGGTCTCAGCCCGGACATGAGGGCCGCATTAGGTATACTTTTGCTAGCTGCAACGCTCTGGATGACAGAAGCAGTTCCGCTCTACGTAACTTCTCTCGTTATTGTGATCTCCCAGGTACTTTTTATTCGAGAGGAGACCGTTTCTGCGAATGAAGCTTTAGCTCCTTTTTTCAGCCCGATCATCGCTTTGTTTTTAGGTGGTTTCGTTCTTGCAGCGGCTTTGAGTAAATACAAACTCGATATAAAGATTGCAAGGGAGATGCTCAGAAGAGCGGGGAAGGCCCCGAAAAACGTTATGCTGGCTTTGATGGGTATCACTGCATTTTTGTCTATGTGGATGTCCAATACAGCAACGACTGCGTTGATGGTGGCTCTGGCTTTTCCGATCTATACTCAAATACCCGAAAAAGAGAAATTCAAGAAAGGACTCATTTTAGGCATCCCTTTCGCAGCAAATATTGGTGGAATGGGAACTCCTATAGGCACACCTCCCAATGCCATAATAATGGATGAGTTGGCGAATCCTTCTACGGATATCATCGGGGTGGAAGCCATCAACCTTACCTTTTTGGATTGGATGCTTTTAGCTTTACCTCTAACTTTGATAATGCTCGTTGTCACCTTTTTGATACTGTACATCTCATTCAAACCCAAAACAGACAAATTGAAAGTGAATTTTAAACAAAAAACAAACCAGGGATACTCGAAGAAACAAACTTTTGTTATGATAATCTTTCTTGTAACCGTATTACTTTGGTTGATGTCTTCGATAGAAACCATCGGAGATATATTTCAACACTCTGGTATAATCGCTCTGATACCTATAGTGGTTTATTTCGCTACGGGCATTCTAGACAAAGACGATCTAGCTGATCTTAACTGGGATGTTCTATTACTAATGGGTGGAGGGCTTTCACTGGGGAATGCATTAGACGCTACCGGACTGGCTGAAGTGATAGTCGAAACCATCCCATATGGTGGGTGGGGTCTGCTCTTGATCATAGTGGTGTTCGCGGCTATAGGTATCATACTTTCTACATTCATGAGCAATACGGCGACAGCGGCAATGATGGCTCCGATAATCATAGTGATAGGGTGGGATCCCGACGTTGGTGCACCACTGGCACTGATGGCCGCCGTAGCGCTAGCCTGTTCTATGGCCATGGCTCTTCCTGTGAGTACGCCGCCTAACGCTATAGCCTACGGCACTGATGAGATAAAAGTAAAAGATATGATCATCTACGGTACGATAATTGGGATTATTGGGATCATCCTACTGATGATAATGTTCGGGTTAGGATTATTCTATAATCCTTTGTGAAGTAACCAAGTAGTGCTGCCCTTACAAACTGTCCGACAGCCCCTATCTCCAAGTCTACAATTTTTCGAGTTCGCTCATCACACTTTTTTTAACGTTTTCAGGAGTGAATTCTTCCAGATGGCCAGGGACCTCGGCCACGGGTATTTTACTACCTAAGAACTCTAACATGGGCTTGGTCTTTTCTTGAAACTCTTGAAGCCTTGATCTGATTTTCTCTTCGGTGTCATCGGATCTCTGGATCACATCCACACCACACTCTTTACATTTTCCGTCCTCTGGCGGATCATATTTTAGGTGATAGACTTTTCCACAATCAGGACAGATCCTTCTTTTGACCGTTCTTTCGATTATCTTCTCGTCTGTATTACGCACCCAAACTATGAAATCTATTTCAAAGTCCTTTTTTTCCATGATCTCTAAAAGGTATTTAGCTTGGTCTAGAGTTCTAGGATAGCCGTCCAATACTTGATTCCTATAATCTTTTTTTCTGAAGTACGACTCGAATAGTTCGTTGGTGATATGGTCGGGTACGAATTTACCTCTATCCACGAAATATTTAGCTTTAAGACCTAGGATGATGTCCTCTTTTTCGGTCCCTATCTTTTTGGAGATCTCCTTGTCTGACACGAAGCTTTCTTTTTTATCGTCCCATAACTCAGATATATCTCCTTGGTGATCGAATTCGTTGGCCTTTTTTAGGTAGGATCTAAATATGTCTCCTGTAGAGAGTTGTTCTAGATCGTATTCATCAACCAAAACATCTATCCTCGGCTGTTTTCCAGCACCGCTTTTTCCGGTGACTATTGCGTTATCGACATCCTTTGGGGCATTTTCAAACATGATTTCCCGAAGGCCATAGATGCCTATATATTTAATGATTTTTGAGACGATCCGAGAAACCACGGTTTTTCGGGAAAAATATATATAACGAGTACCCTTTACGTTACAATATCAAGATAACACCCTCCCACCCCCCTTACTAATTATCAAGCATTTACGATAACACCCTCCCACCCCCCCTTATCAACCATCTATTTTTGAATAAAGACTATCTATTTTTGGATAAAGTATACTCTCTCATGTAAAGAATGGTCTCTCATGTAAAGAATGGTGGGGCCGCCGAAATTCGAATTCGGGTGCCTACCGCCCCATGGTAGAAGGATGGACCAAGCTACCCCACGGCCCCATTCTGAAAAATATTTTCAATTAATACTTCATCACATCGTCGATGAGATCTTGGTGTGACAAAAACATCCTCCGACAGCAGTATCTATCTATGCCTAAGTCGTCTAGGACTTCACCTGGATCTTCACCTTGTTCCAATCTATCTTTGTATACCTCGTAAACGTTCCCTATCACTTTGCCACACGTGAAACATCTTACAGGGATCATCATGTGATATCACCTCACCTGTAAGACTTCTGTCTTCTCGATCTGGCTCCACGTCCCATCGGTTGTTTTGGTAATTTTCTCCTTGGGTCAGAAACCAGTAGACTCCTGTCGTATTCCTTGAAGAGTTCTTCAAGTTCTGGATCTGCAAAGTATTCAACGAAACAGTTCGCTATGGCGGTCCTGGCAGCGTCGGCTTGTCCCATTATGCCTCCACCTTCTACTTTTACATCCACGTCTACGTCCTTCGACCTACCGCCTACGAGTTGGATGGGTTCCATGACTTTTAGGCGGGCCATCTCGGGTGAATGTATCTCTAGAGGCTTGGTGTTGATCCTAACTCTGCCTTTGCCGGGCCTGATCGTGGCCTTAGCTATCGCTTCTTTTCTTTTTCCTGAGCGGGTAACCGTTTTTTTACTTTCATCTTTTTTATCCGTCATGCTTACACCTAGAATTTAGCTCCAAGATGTTTGGACACATCTTCAAGGGTGATGCCTATTTTTCCTTCGGACCCTTTCACATCAGGCTCTACTATCTCTTCGTCCTCTAACTCCGAAGGCACACCGATATATGCACGCAACCTTTTTAATGCTTTTCGTCCCCTTGGTTTTTCCCGAGGGAGCATGCCTCTAACGGTCCTCTTGAATAATTTTTCGGGTCTCTTGGGTATCTTTGGAGCGTTTATCTGTTTTCCCCTAGCTCTTTTCTTTTCGTATTCCTTTAGGATGTGTTTTTTGTTTCCTATTATGAATATTTTTTCGGAGTTCACTACTTTGATCTCCTCGCCATCTAGAAGTTCGCTGGCAATTTGACTAGCTAGCCTTCCTAAGACCTTACCTTCTGCGTCATAAACTTTCATACTTCATCACCTCATCATCTTTATTCCGCTGCCTTCAGGCTCTCGTTCTGCCAGCTCGCGGATTTTGAGGTACTCTCCGCCAGCTTCCGATATGCTCTCTTTTGCGCTTTTACTGGCCTTGAATGCTCCAACGGTGACCTTTTTTTCTAGAATCCCTGCACCCAGGATCTTCCCAGGTATCACTATGGTGTCTCCGTCTTCAGCGTATCTCTGGATCCTTGAAAGGTTTACCTCAGCCCAATTTTTCGAGGGTTTCTCTAACCTTTCCGCTACGTCTCGCCAGATAGCTGCGTCTTTTTCTCTTGCCTGATCCTTTAAGTCTTTGATCAGGTTTACCAAGTTTGGATTTGTTTTATATTCTATCGTCATATCTGACTCCTCCGACACGGGAAAGGAAAATATAGTACAATTTTCCTCAGTATACGTGCTTTTAAGAGTATCTACACCCAGTGAAGGGGGTTGGTTATAAATTTTACTCCCGAACCTCTGCCTAAACTATATGTAAAGGCGAACTTATCATGGATGAAGATGAACCCTGAAACTACCATCGAAGAAGAAGTCTTGAAACGCGTCAAACCAGACAAAAGTGAAAGAAAAAAGATAGAAAGGGTGTGCCAGGAATTTTTAGGCCTGGTAGATGATCACCTAACCGGTCCAGAAAAACCTAGGTTGGTGGGGTCGGTATCTAAAGGCACGTATCTCAAAGATCCGGACATAGACGTATTCGTAAATTTCCCTCTTTCTACTTCTAAAGAGGGGATGGAAGAAAAGATATTAAAACTTGGAAGAAAGATATTGGACGAGCCAGAGGAAAGATACGCTGAACATCCCTATATACACGGCTTTTTCCAAGGTTTCAAGGTGGATGTGGTTCCGTGCTATGACATAGATGATATATCTCAGATGAGATCCGCCGTAGACAGAACGCCGTTCCATACCGACCACATCATAGAAAATCTATCCAAGGAACAGAAAGACGAAGCGATCTTGATAAAGGCGTATCTGAAAGGCATAGATGCCTACGGGGCAGAGGCGAAAGTGTGGGGTTTTTCCGGATATCTATGTGAACTTTTGGTACTACACTACGGTTCCTTCCGCGAAGTACTCAAAAATGCAAAGGATTGGAGGCCCGGGAAGACCATCGAACTGGTAGAGGGTGAAAAAAATTTTGACGATCCTCTGGTAGTCATAGATCCCGTGGATCCTGAGCGGAACGTTGCTTCACCGGTTTCCATGGAAAAATTCGCTTTATTCGTTTTATCTGCCAAGCAGTTTTTGAAGAGACCTGATATCAAGTTCTTCTTTCCCAAAGAGATCAGCTTGAAAAGTGACGAAAAATTATATGATGTGTTGGAGAGAAGGAGCTCAAACTTTTTAGGATTGAGATTTTCTCGGCCTGATATCGTGAAAGATAATCTCTACCCCCAGGTTCAAAAGTGCATCAACAAACTCGAACATCAATTGGTGCACAAAGATTTTGATATCATCCATACAGACTACTTCGTAAAATCTCGTAGAATATTATTGCTCTTCGAGACCGAGCAGCGTGAATTAACGGGTATCGAGCAGCACAAAGGCCCTCCTGTATGGGTCAACAACACTGAAGACTTCATCGAGAAACACGGGGAAGAAGTATACATACAAGACCAAAGGCTTTGGGTGGACAGGGAGAGAGACAAAACTGAGATAAAAGAAGTCATGAAGGAGATAATGAAAGAGGTTGACCTGGGAAGTGATATCAACCCTTTACTACCTGAAGAAGCCGAATTTATAGAGAACGAAAAGTTAGTGGAAGAGGAAAAAAAGGCACTGAACGAGTTTTTGGACAGGACCTTCCCATGGGAACGCTGATAGTCTAGATCACCTGGGTCGATCTTTTCAGCTCTTGCAGGTTTAGTCGTACATCTCCTTTGAATATAGAAGAACCGGAGACCAATACGTTAGCGCCGTTCTCCACCACTACTGGTGCCGTTTTTGGAGATATGCCGCCGTCCACGGATATATCTATATCGCATCCTAGATCATCCACGGCTTTTCGGACCTCTCTTATTTTAGGTACCATCTCGTGCATGAAACTTTGTCCACCGAAGCCTGGCTCTACAGTCATTATGAGTACGAGGTCAACATAGGGTAAAAATTTATTTGCGCTCTCGAAAGGGGTGTTAGGTTTAAGACTAATACCAACTCCTGCACCGCTTTCTTTGATCGTATCTATCACGCTCTCAACATCTTCCACCGCTTCGATGTGGAAAGTTACCATATCTGATCCCGCTTCTACGAACTCATCTATGTACTTTTCAGGTTCTGAGATCATCAGGTGTGTGTCAAAAACATGTTCACTCTTACTCCTTATCGCCTTTATCACACAGGTTCCGAAGGTGATGTTGGGTACGAAATGTCCGTCCATCACATCTATATGAAGCCACTCCGTGTCTTTTACCTCTTCAACCGACTTTTCTAAACAAGAAAAATCCGCCGATAAGATGGAAGGAGATATTTTTATTTCGCCTTTCAGACTACTCATGGTCTTAACTCCTATATTCAAACGAATCCAAATCTCTTTTTCCAGAGAAACGTGAAGTTTTTGAACCCATCGCTCAAAGTGCGTATCTTAGCCTCACCTTTCCTTTGTCTGTATTCGATGGGCACTTCGTCGAATTTTAGATCTTTCTTTATGGCCTCGATCTTGATCTCTTCGGAAAAGGGCATACCGTCGCTGGTAACGTTCAAATGCCTAAGAGCCGTTTTTTTGAAGACCCACATCCCTGACTGAGAATCGTTGATATCCGTTCTGAAAAGAAGGTTCATCGTCGCTTTAAGTACCCAGTTCCCAAATCTGTGCAGCCATCCCATCACATCGGAAGAAACGTTGGATAGTCTGTCCGTGCTTATGAACTCGTATCCTTCCTTCTCTATCATAATCACTATTTGAGGTATCTTGTATGCGGGATAAGTACAATCTGCATCCAGCGTTACGATTATATCGCCTTCCGCTTCTTCAAAACCAGTTTTATAAGCCCTTCCGTACCCTCTTCTTGGCTCATCAACTACCCTGGCTCCCTTTGAGCGGGCTATCTCACGTGTTTTATCAGTGGATTTAGTATCTACGATCAGTACCTCATAATCCTCATCGGAAAGAGCAGCATTTATCTCATCCATCACAGTCCCGATGGATTCCTCTTCGTTCATTGTGGGTATGACTACAGATATCTTCATCTACTCGAACACATACTACGGTCCTTTATAATTATTTCCTCAGGAGCCACAGTATTTTTTTGGTATTCCAAAACCTCAAATCATAAATACGAATAGACCTATCCACAGTTGAAATCGATCAGGATGTGTTCAAAAATGCTGATGATGGCACCCCAACAGACTGCTCAACATATTAGAAACGTAAGAGAGGCGATGAGTCGTTCCATGGAAAAGCTAAGGGAGAGAGACGAGTTACTCCTGATGACTCCAGGACCGACGGAGATACCTCCGATGGTAAGAGAGGCCATGGTTCGCCCTATAGAACATCCATACGCGCAGAAAGAATTTATTGAATTTTACCATTCTCTAGAAGAGAAACTTCAAAGGATATACGGTACAGAAGACGATATGGTGATAGTTGGAGGTGAAGGTATACTGGGTCTGGAGGCGAGCATGGCCTCTTTATTGGATCCAGGCGACGAGGTCCTATGCATCTCCAATGGTATCTACGGAGACGGATTCAAAAGATATGTGAAGATGTACGGTGGAGAACCGACAGTATGTGGTTTCCCATACGATGGTCCCATACTCATGGAGGAATTGGAGCATCATCTTGAGCAAAATGATTTTGATGTAGCTACCATGGTCCACTGTGAAACACCCACAGGGACTTTAAATGATCTTGATATGATATTGAAGCGTTTGAAAGAAGAATGTATCGTTACCGTTGTAGACGCGGTATCTTCGATAGGGGGAGTTCCCGTACCCGTTGAGAATATGGATATATGTATCTCAGGGTCTCAGAAATGCTTCAGTTCTCCTCCCGGTCTGACTCCTATCTCCATAAGCGATGAAGCCTGGGATATGATCATGGACGATAAAGAGGATAAAAGTTTCTACACCAGCCTAAAAGCTTGGAAAGAGACATGGCTTGAAAATGAAAGCTTCCCATATACACCTTTAGTTTCTAACCTCTACGCACTAGACGAATCGGCGGGATCGATAATCCGTGAGGGTATACCCTACGTTTATGCAAGGCACGAAGACGCCGCTAATATGTGTAGAAAGAGGGGAAAAGATATGGGGCTCGAACTATTCCCAAAAGAAGAAGAGCTTTGTTCAAATACCGTTACCGCGTTTGAAGTGGAAGGTAACGCTGTCCAGATACAAAAACGATTGAAAAAAGAGCATGGTATATTAGTGGCTACCGGTCTCGGAGAAATGAAGGAGGATATCATCAGGATCGGCCACATGGGTTTCAACGCCAAGAGAGATAAAGTGAAAAGAACCATGGATGCATTGGAAAAAGTCGTTAAATAGATCGCCTACCGTAAAACTTTTAGGGAAGGAAATAAAAGTTTAGGTAAAATAAGTAGGAGGAAACAGATGAGGGCTAAGAAAGGGAAGATCAGTTTGTTGATCGTTCTGTCCACCATGTTGGTAATCTCTTGTTCTATCACCACTGTAGCTCATCCTCCACACTACGATCACGACGAAGCCGAACTGAATCTATCCATGGTGCATGCATCTTTGAATCTCACCTTGTCTGAGATGGTATCCTCTTTAGAATACAATCTGCAAGTCAATTATTCACAGACTTACGAAGTGGATAAGGAGGGATACGGGTATGGCTTCATGAACGGAACTTATGAATATAATAAGTTCGAGTTAGCCTTCGAAAAAGAAAGGATAATAAGATCTGACTTGAGTAACGTACGTAGGTTGATAGAAGAGATAGATGATGACGTACCCAGTCATGTATACCTCAGGAGATACTACCTTCCTTTCTATGACCTCTCGGCAAATCTAACATCTTTTTCGGAAAATCATCACAGCTTTCTTTCGAACTTGACTCGAAGTATAAACACTTTCAACAGCATCTCAGAGAACGAGACCGCCGATCTATTTCACTCTGACTTGATGAGAGGGATCGATAACTCTTTAGTAGCGTTGGAACGGATGGAAGAAAGTTTGGACCGTGCCGAGTTCGATATAGTAGAAATAGAAGAGAGATTAGGCGAAGACCTTTTTGATTTTAGTGAGTTGAGGGAGAAGATAGACGAATTGAGGGATCTGATAGAAGAATATAGAGAATATCTAAGACTTTTCATAGATCTTCAGGAAAAGTTACCTGCCTTTTTGACTGCAAGAGCACCTAGAACAGTTCATCCTGGGCAAAGGATAAAGGTCGAGGGCGTCTATGTTGGAGGATTTTTATTCGAATTAGATGCACAGGATCACGAGTTGGAAGAAGGTCCTATCTCAGAAGATCTGAAGGACACATTCATAGAAAAAGGTCGCCCCATCGAAAATGCTTCCATCCGCGAACAGGAAGAAGATCTGATATGGCTCATAGAGTTGGAAGGAAGGAGGACCTACAGGATAGAAAGAAAGTCTTTACTCGAGATGGACACTTTATACGTATATTTTGATGATGAGTTTCGCACGACGGAACGGATCACCATATATTTAAACGGTAAAGAGATCGGCCATAACGAAAGCAGAGCCGACAATTACTACAGATCCCAAGTAAAGATACCTTGGGATTTATTCTCAGAAGACGGTGATTGGCAGTTAAATCCAGGGGATGAGCTCGAACTGAAAGCGGTTTCTGATGAACAAAATATAACATCGACCGTAGAAAATGTGACGGTAAGAAAGTGGCCTACCGAGATAGGATTGAGTTTAGAAGAAGAAAAGAGAGGATATTTCGATGAAAACGTCAGTATCAAAGGAGAATTTATCACCGATGCACCCGTAGGTTTTGATACGTTCAACTTGACCGTATCGCCGATAACCCCGATAAATAAAGATGTCGATAATTTTACATTCCATATGTCTTTACACACTGGGGAGTTAGATTGGGGTGAAAACGAAGTCGATGTAACCTACCAAGGGAACGAAACCATGGTGGGTGCGTCTGAACAGATCGTTTTTGAAAAGAGCATCCCTACGCTTTTGACCATCGAATCGAACAAGGAGGATGAAGACCTAGAGTATTTAGAGATAGAGGGTCAGCTTTTGAACGCATCTTCTCAACTGGAAGAAGGCTTGGAAAGTAAAGAAGTGGTTTTAAAAGTAGACGGCGAGATATGGGATGATTTTACTACCCATGGTGAAGGGAAATACAATTTTAGTATCAACGTAGATTCGCTACAAGGAAGACAAGAACTCTACGTTTATTTTGAGGGCGACTTGATATTCAGAGAGTCTAGCTCCGAGGTATTGCGGATCAGTGAAGACGTGATACACGGTGAAGACGATGAAGACGATGAAGACGACGACGGTCTTATTGATGGTATAGTCCAGATGATCATCGATAATTTTGGAATCTTCCTCCTTTTGTGCATGATAATCATCATCGGCTTGGTCATCTTTTTCTTTCACTGGAAAAAGAAACGACCATCATCTGCAACCGAGGAGGCTCAAATATATTCTTCAGAGGGAACCCCGGAGGGTGTTGAAGAACCGGTTCAAAGAAAAAAGGTTCCCTCTCTTCAAGCCACTTCAGAAAGAGAGATTTCCTCGATGTATGGAGAACTATTGAGAAGGTTGTATGCCGATAACATATTATCTGTGGAAAAAGGAAAGACGCATCGAGAACTTGAGCGAGAATTGATCTCGAGGACCGGTCTAAAGGAAGATATCAGCAACATAACCTTGATATTTGAAAAAGCCCTTTTCAGTGACCAGTTGGTAAGTTCTTCCGACCTACAGGTATTCAATTCTTCTTTGAAAGAGGTGGAGGAGGAGTTGCTATGAAAGAGAGTATGAAAAAGATCACAGTTTATGTCGTCGTGATCAGTGTATTTGCGCTCATCGTTTTCTTGTCGGTAGCGGCACCTATCTTGATGAACAGCGCCGATTTCAGCATATATAATCCAGGATGGAACGGATGCAGCGATCTTGCTGTAAGAACGTCAGAACTGGGAAGGATCAGGCCCAACATAGAATTGGCCGAAGGAAAGAGTACTGAGATCACTCAGCGGGAGCTGACAGGATATGATGTCGAACCTTATGATACCAGCATATTGATCATCGGCCCTGATCAAGAGTTCACAGAAGGCGAAAAAGAGTTTTTAGACGATTTCCTAAGAGAGGGAGGTAGATTGATGTTAGCGGATAGTTATGGAACTGGAAACACCTTACTTGAAGGACTTGACACTAATTCTTCTTTTTACTCTGATCCTGTTTTGGACTTGGCCTTCGACAAGGAACCTCATTTCGGCATAGCCTATGATGTTGAAGAACATGAATTGACACAGAACGTTTCTCACGTGATGTTGAACAATCCCACGGGTATAGATAAGGACGAAGAAGCCGTCTCGCTGTTGAACAGTTCAAGGGCTTCTTGGATGGAGAGGGACGGAGAAAAAATCAGGGAAGGGCCGTTCCCCTTGCTGACCGTCGAGGGCTACGGCGAGGGTGAACTCATACTGGTTTCAGATCCTAGTCTATTTATCAATTCGATGAGAGACAAGATGGATAATGATATATTTGTCCAAAATATGTTACTCTATCTTTCGGAAGGAAGAGAAAATATGATATTCGATGAGAGCAAGCGAGAAATGAATTTTGTTTACAGGATGGTTTATACAGGAAGTTATCCCGGACGGACTACAAGCGCTCTCATAGTGTTGGCGGCCATGGGCGTGTCGATATCGATCATATTTCCCGAGAGTAAAAATAATCTGCTCGAAAAGGGAGGCGATCTATTACTATTCTTCTCGAAAGAGGAAGAAGATGAGATGGACCCCATGACAAAAGTGTTAAATAATCATCCCGAATGGGATAAGAATAAGCTTCAGATGATAAATGATAGATTCATCAAATCAGGAAATGGAGATGGAGAAATTGAAAGATCTAGATGATTATAGGACTAAATTTGAGCAGGTAAGGGGAGAGGTAGGAAAAGTCATAGTAGGATACGAGGAGGTTGTAGATGATTTTTTAGTGTGTCTTATCACCGGAGGTCACATACTCCTCGAAGGGGTCCCAGGGATAGCTAAGACCACAATGATCAAAGTCTTCACCAAAACGGTGGGTCTTGACTATGAAAGGATACAGTTCACCCAGGACATGCTTCCAGCGGATATCTCCGGCCATTACTACTACAATCAAAAAAAAGGTGATTTCGAACTCAGGAAGGGACCGATCTTTGGTCAAGTGCTCATGGCCGATGAGATAAACAGAGCACCACCTAAGACACAATCATCACTTATAGAGGCCATGCAGGAGAGACAAGTGACCATAGAGGGAAAAACTCTCAAGCTTCCAGAACCTTTTTTGGTGATAGCGACACGAAACCCGATCGAAACCGAAGGTGTGTATCCATTACCCGAAGCCCAGTTGGACAGGTTCATGATAAAGAGCGAGATGGAATATGTATCTCCGAGTGAAGAACTCGAGATGCTGAGAAATAAAAATGATGGAGTAGAAAAGGAGCACTCAAAGAACGAATTAGCCCGGGTCAAGACAGTGGAAAAAAACTTTGGTCATGAGATTGAAGGACTGCACCAAGAAGTCTTTGTTTCTGATGATATTTTAAAATACATTCAGCATATAATCTTGGAAACTAGGAATATTCACGACTTGGTTCTAGGTGCGAGTCCCAGGGCCGCGGAGCAGATGCTGTATGCTTCTAAAGCCTATGCCGTAATCAAGGGAAGAAACTATGTGATACCCGACGATGTGAAGGTAGTCAGCGAAAAGGTCTTGCCACATCGATTGATACTCTCGGTGGAAGCCGAACTGGAAGATGTAAATGAAAAAGAGGTTTTAAAGGACATATTGAATAATAGAGTTGAAGCTCCGAAAGGCGGTTTTAAAAGAGATTAAAACTTTGCCTCTAAAAGTACGTGGAAGGGAAGGATCATCAGCAATCCGAAACCAGCTAACAGTAGGGCTTGGGGTCCCTCGTTTCCCGGGGCTAGGAAAAATTCAAAGATACCGATGAACATAGGTAAGAGGTAGAATAGTAACAAGGTTAGAACTATGTATGAAACTGCAACAGCGACCCCTTTGTATTCTATTTTAAGGTCGGTATAAGATGAAAGTACAAGTACCCAATATATGAAAAAAGGTAGTACGAAGCTCAGAGAGTAAATGATGAGAGAGCCCCATTCGTCCATACCTCTAGTTGAGATAACAAAGGGAACGTAAAGTGTTGAGGCACAGAGAGCAGGAAGTCGTAACCAGTCCTTCTCTTTGTAAATACTGAACGAGATCGAAAATATAGGTATGGCTATAAGTAGAGAATAGACGTGACTGGAATGGTATAAGGTAGAGAAGATCACCAAAATACCCATGGTATGTAAAGCTATGTCTTTGGTATCTAGGTATTGAGTTCTATCAGTGCTCATGTTTTTTTCTCCTCCCACTCTTCTAGGATCATGAACCCTTCTTTTCCAGGATGGAGTTCAAATATCGCGGTTTCAAGCTTTCTTAAACGGTACAGTATCTTTTCCAGTTTTTCGTACTCGGTATAAGCCTTTTCCAAGATCTCTTCGTCCACTTCTTTTACTTCGTACCAAGGGCTGAACGGCACAACCAGCCAAACGGTGTGCTGCATCTTTTTTAGATGTTCGACGGCCTTTATTGTAGCTTGTGGATTCATCTCTAGATCGGAGATTATGATCACAAGTTTTCTATCTTCTCCTGCACTCCTGAGCTGATCTGTCGCGGAGATGATACCTGCTATATGATCCTGTTTTGTTCCTGAAACGAATCCACTGAGTTTTTGAGAGAAAATTTTTTCTTTGTCGTTCAAAGAAGAAAGGTCCAAAGAATCCTGATACCGTTCAAGAGTGATATTCTTATGTTCGATGGCTCCCGGTAGCTCGTTCACCTTTTCGTATAGAGTTCTAAAAGCTATCTTTTCTGATCTGGGCTCTTGGTGAAAACGGACTTCTTTGTGGTCGTAAGCGGTCATGCCTATGTCGTGTCCTAATATCTCGAAGTTTTTCAGTATCTCTAGAGAAACGTAGATGGCCTGTTCCTGCTTGGTCTTTCCGTCCGGTAGTCTTCTTCTCATGGAGGGAGATGTGTCCAAAAGTATGTGAGTCCCTACTGGAGCAAGTTTTTCATAGACTCTCGTCATCATGGTTTGAAATTTGGATAGGGACTTCCAGTGTATGTCTCGAAGGGAGTCTCCAGGATGGTACTTTCTGATACCCTCGAACTCGTTGGATTTCGAAGTGAACTGGATAGTACTTTTTACAAACTCTTCTGTGTGTGTTCTCCTTGCATATGTTTGTGCTTTCTTTATGGCCTCTTTAGAACTGTTCACGATGAGTTCCATATCGATATGATGTACTACGTGTTTTTTGTAGATCTTGAAAGGATCGTAAACCCAGGTCTCTAAGTTACCTATATGTTGATAACCTCTACTTTTTGGTACCACCTTGTAATCAACATGGGAATTTGTTTTCATCAGATGTTCTTTTTTTCTTTCCTCTTCAACGAGTTCGAATTCTTTTTCGTTCTTCAGCGAAACTACTATGGGAAGGTCCTTTTCGCTTTTTATCATATGCGTTGTTTTAAAGGCTTCGTCTACGGTCTTATTTCCTTTTGGTATCTCATCTACGAATTCCAAAGAAATTTTATTTACCTCGTACTTAGCATAGAGGAACAAAGAGAATAGTGAAATCCCCAACAGGCCGGTATATGGTACTCTAAGGAAAACACTTATAGACAATAAAAAAAGCGGCATGAGCATCAGGAATTTTCCTCTTTTACTGAGTTCGATTTCTTTTACTTCGATCAAACTACCCCTCCCGAACATCTACCCAAATATGCGTACTCCTGTAGACTTCCTGGTCTCTAAGTAAAAAGAAACTAACTTTATATGGATCGTCACTTGACTGTTCGATGGAAAAGTTGATCCATCGGTTCCACTCTTCTTCATGATCTAAGGTCAGCTCGGTGTGTCGATAAGTGTTATTCCTTGGGAGCGATACATTGTGATCCTGCGGTATCTCGCCCAACCGTTCCATGTTTTCATAATTTCTCTCCACATCCCCCAAACCGATGCACAGGGTATAATTTACTGTCTCGTGCTCACGGTTAATCGCCATGACTATAACTGTGCCGGTTTCGTTGACCATGAGCTCGGATGGATAATCATCGGCCATTCCTCCGGGACCAAGGATACCGAACTCGGTGAACCTCTCTCCAGTCCTGGGTGTAGTCGCGATATGATAACCTAAAGCACCTGAAACCACCAACAATCCTATGGTAGCTACCACCAGAGCTTTGTCTATCGTATCGTAATCTTCCCAGTCAGGAGTATTCACTTCGAATTCTATACCAAATTTTTCCTCGCGGGGGATGGAATTTCGACGGAGATAAGCCAGGATAGAAAAAGTAAAGATGAATAGTGATTGTGAGTACAGGATGGGCGTGAGGCTGATCTCCCATACGTAATTCAAAAGCAGACCTATGAGTGGTGTTATGGCTATGCTGAGACCGAAGGAAAGAGCTATCCTTTCGATGTGATCCAGGGGCTCTTTTTCAGGGAACAAAAAAGATATCAGGACGTAGCCTGGAAAGAACAGGATGAAGGGAAGACCTAAGATAGTTCTAAAGGCGCTGTCAGGCATAATCGCTATGAATAGTATGAGCAAAGCGGTTATACCTGAGACGAATATCAGGTCCCATGGATTATCCCTGATCTCTATCTTCAATTTCGTAAACTCCTATGATTTAAGATTATCAACTTCTTTATAAATCATTTCGTTCCTTTAGACCTCATCTTGGGAAAAATGATATAAACGTGGTTATCTATAACAATCTGGTAAAGGTGAAAAAGATGGCTCAAAGGATATTAAGGGTAGATATGGATGATCTGAAGGTCAAAGAGGAAAAAGTGCCAGACAAGTACAAAAATTTAGGCGGGAGAGCTTTAACGTCTCAGATAGTGGCGGACGAAGTACCCCCTAGGGCTCATCCCCTTGGCCCGAAAAACAAATTGGTCTTTGCACCGGGCATAGTAACGGGAACAGGCTCACCGAACTCAGGAAGACTATCCGCTGGAGGAAAATCTCCACTGACCGGAGGCATAAAAGAATCGAATGCAGGGACTCCGTTCGCCAGGGGCATAGCTCGAAAAGGTATAAAAGCGATAATAGTGGAAGGAAAAGCGGAAAAGGACAAGTATTATCTCTTAAAGCTGGATGAAAGCGGAGGGGAACTTGTAGATGCTAGAGAGTGGCTGGGAAAGGGGCTTTACCAAGCCTTCCAGGAACTCCACGAAGAATTCGGAGAGAACATCGAGATCGCAGGAGCGGGTATAGCTGCGGAGATGGGAGCTTCCAACGCAGGTATCGCTTACACAGACCCGGAAGGTATGTCTTCTAGATATTCTGGTAGAGGAGGTCTCGGTGCGGTCATGGCCTCTAGAGGTCTGAAATTCGTAATGGCTGAAGAGCCCGAGGATAACAATGTCGAGATAAAAGATGAAGAAACGTTCAAGGAAGGTAAAAAGAAGCTAGCTAAAGCGCTAGCTGAACACGACGTCACAAAAAAAGATGGAGCCCTATATACATACGGGACTTCCGTTCTGGTAAACATAATAAACGAGAGTGGAGGTCTACCCCAACGGAACTTCTCCACGGGCAGCGACGATATGTCCGCTGAGGTCTCTGGTGAAAAGAAAGCTGAAGAGATAAAAAAGAGAGGAGGTGTAGAGTCACACAAGTGTAGCCCCAGCTGTATCATAAAGTGCTCTGAGATATGGACAAAAGAAGACGGAGAAGATCCAGTTGGTGTTTTGGAATACGAATCCGTCTGGGCACTTGGGCCCAACTGTGGTATCTACGATCTAGACACCATCGGCGAACTCAACAGAGCATGCAACGATCTGGGCTTAGACACCATAGAGATGGGTAACACAATCGCGGTGGCTATGGAAGGCGGTTTATTAGACTTCGGAGACGGCGAGAGGGCATTGGAATTGATGGATGAGATACGTGATAAGACATCGCTAGGTAGAATATTAGCCAACGGGACGGAGTTCACCGGAAAAGCCTTCGGTGTCGATAGGATACCTACCGTCAAAGGACAGGCCATGCCGGCTTACGATCCCAGGCCCATCAAGGGCATAGGAGTAACTTATGCCACGACCCCTATGGGTGCTGACCATACAGCGGGTTATGCGATAGCTCCTGAGATAATGGGCGTGGGTGGAAAAGCGGATCCCTTCGACACTAAAAAAGGTGAATTATCCAAGGGGCTGCAGCAGGCAACAGCGGCTATAGACAGTTCGGGTTACTGTTTGTTCATCGCATTTGCCACCATGGACATCGACGAAGGTATGGAAGGCGTTGTTGACACGGTGAACGGAGTTTTAGGCACGGACTTTTCTGTGGAGGATGTGATGAAGTTCGGCCAGCAGGTACTTGAAACAGAAAGAGAATTCAACAAAAAAGCGGGCTTCTCTAAGGAAGACGACAGATTGCCAGAATTCATGAAAGAAGAAAAACTACCACCGCACGATGTGGTGTTCGACGTCCCAGATGAAGAAATAGATTCAGTCTGGACGGACTGAACTCCCTTTCTCTTATCTTTTTATACAAAAACCATGTCTAAAAAAGTCAAGATCAAGTTGTTCGCGCAGATCAGCGAACTAGCGGGCAGAAAAGAATTGGAATTAGAAGGAGAAGACGTAAAGGACCTGCTTGAAAGTTTAGTAGAAGAAAAAAAAGCGCTGGGAGAAGTGATCTTTAAAGATGAAGAGCATACGGAGTTAAGGGAAGATATCATAATACTCAAGGCCGGCAGGAATATAAACTACCTGAAGGGATTAGAGACTGAAGTCAAGGAAGGAGATAAGATATCCGTATTTCCTGTCGTAGGTGGTGGGTGAACTAATAGGATGTAAGTAGTATGAAAGTAAAAGTCATAATGTACGGAGGGCTGAAAAAAAAGGCCGCCGAGGTAGATGAGAGTACTGGTACTATAGGAAAAACGGAGATCGATATCAGAACTAGAACGACCATAGCGGATTTACTAGATAGATTAGATATCGAAGAAAAAGACGTGAGCCATATCTTTCTCAATAGAGAGTACTCGGACCTGAGCAGAGAAGTTGAAGACGGCGACAGGTTAGCTTTGTTTCCGAGAGATATGGCTCTTCTTTACAAGTGGTACTTTACTAGAAAAAAATGAAGTTTATAGAAGCTGACAGATGGAGTTAAAAATATGTTGATCATGGAATTCGACGGCGCTTGTAAAGAGGATCCCAAGGGCCAGGGAGGATACGGAGTCGTGATCAAAAAAGACGGAAGGGTCATAGATGAGCTGGCGGGCCGCATAAAAAACATGAGCGATATAACGAACAACAGGGTCGAATACATAGCACTTATAATCGGCCTAAAATACGTTAAAACACATTATCCGGAACATTCAGTAATATGTAGGGGTGATTCAAAGCTGGTCATAAATCAGATGACCGGTGAATTCAGCGTTAACAGCGACAATCTCTTCGACCTCTGGAGGAAAGCTTCGAAAGTTGCCAACAAGATGAACGTGTCCTTCGAGTGGATCGAAAGGGATAGGAACAAAAGAGCGGATGAACTCAGCAGAAGGAAGATACCCTTTTTGTGACTTTACAGCAGAAATCAGAGACCATATATCGGTTTGTATTTGTCTTCTAGATGATCGATATGATATTTTTCGTTGAGTCTTTCTCCTGTAAGCTTTTTGGTCATCTCTTCGGCTTTGTACCTTCGTCCGTACCGATGTATCTTTTCTTTCGACCAATCTCTCAAACTGTCGAAATTTCCTTCAGCGATCTTTTTATTCAGATCTTCGATCTCTTTTTCCGCGGTCCTGAATATCTGTGCAGCGTAAAGATTACCCAATGCATAACTCGGGAAATAACCGAATTGACCAGTGGACCAGTGAACATCTTGAAGTACACCTTTAGAGGCGTCATCAGGCCTTATATCGAGATACTCTTCCATCTTGTTCTCCCATACCACCTTTGTTTCTTCAGGTTCTATTTCATCTCTGAAGAGCCCCAGTTCGATATCATACCTGAGAGCTATATGAAGATTGTAGGTCACTTCGTCAGCTTCTACCCTGATCAATGTGGGTTTCACCCTGTTGATCCTTCGATAAAATCCTTCCTTGGACACATCTTCGAGCCTCGGAAACTCTTCGCAGAGTTTTGGAAATACATAGTCCAAAAATTCTTTGCTCCTGCCTACAAAGTTCTCCCACATCCTAGATTGTGATTCGTGATATCCCATGGAGATCCGTCTACCCAATGGATGACCGTACCATTCGGAAGGCAGCCCCTGTTCATACAGCGCGTGGCCTGTCTCGTGCATCAAACTAAAGATTGAGTTTATGTTCTCTTCCGTATATCTATTAGTGATCCTTACGTCGTCGTCCATGCCCATGGTGAAGGGATGTACCGCCTTATCGAGTCTGCCGTGTTCATAATCGTACCCTAAGCTTTCCGCCAATCTATGACAAAATTTTCTCTGTTTATCGATGGCAAACTTTTTTCCTTCGAAGACGCCCTCTCCAGGTTTGATATCGGTCGAAAGGATTTCTAAAACCATCGAACTGAGCTGCTTTTTCATCGGCTCGAAAATTTTCTTTATCTTTTCAGCCGTAAACCCTGGTTCGAATTCATCTATGTGTGCGTCGTAGGGTTCGTTTTTATACCCTATATATTCAGCAGCTTCCTTTTTTAATTCTACCTGCTTCTTTAGATGTGGTAAGAAATGTTCGAAATCCGATCTCTCCCTAGCGGTCTCCCAGGCGGATTGAGCCTTGGTAGATGTCTTGGACATCTTCTTTATGAGTTCGTCCGGTACCCTGTATCTCCTTTCAAAATCTCTCGTCATCTCTCTGACTGCGGCTCTCTGGACTTCATCGAGTTCCGCCTGATTTGATTCTTTGTTCAACTTCTCGATACATTTTTTTGTCTTTTCGGAGGTGAGTTTTTGGTGATAAAGGCGTGATAGTTCAGCCTTACTTTCAGATCGTCCTTCTACTGCACCTTTAGGCATATAGGTCCTTTCATCCCATGCCAAAAGGTATAGTGCTCGTTGTATATTTCGTAGCCTGTTAGAGATCTCCAATAATTCGTCAAAGGGTGACATGTTTAGAGGAAAAAGGGAGTACTAATAAAATTAACTCTCGATTCTCAGACCACAAATATTTACTATAACGTTTTACATTGTATAATATATGTATGAGAGAGTTATCATTCCTACCGACGGATCCGACGTTTCGTTTCAGGGAGTCGAAGAAGGATTGAAGGCCGCAAAGGCCTATGGGATTCCAGCTTTAGCTCTTTATGTCATACCTCCCAGTTCTATCTCGGGACATAGGCTCGAAGAGTACGGGATGGAACTGATCGACCAGTTCAGGGAACATCAGAAAAATAGGGGGAAAAAAATCCTAGCTAAAGTAAAGAAAGAGGCTCATGAGATAGGCGTGGAACTCAAGACCGAGATAAGAGAAGGTCCTCCCTATGAAGAGATCTCATCTGTAGCGAACCCAGGAGATATAGTCTATATCTGTTCACA
>SL_8KL_010_SEDDRAFT_10000495_pt1 | contig 34404 bp, 33 predicted proteins | sample SodLakKL_010_SED_4_FD_11160 | JGI IMG/M metagenome (IMG submission 11160)
TGAGGGTGCCATATGGGCGAATAGCTCAGTTGGGAGAGCACCTGCCTTACAAGCAGGGAGTCGCAGGTTCAAGTCCTGCTTCGCCCACCATTTTTTGCGGGGACGTAGCGAAGTGGCTCAACGCGCCGGCCTGTCACGCCGGAGATCGCGGGTTCAAATCCCGTCGTCCCCGCCATTTTTAATCAAGCCGATGTAGCTCAGTTGGTATGAGCGCTTCCATGGTAAGGAAGAGGTCACCGGTTCGAATCCGGTCATCGGCTCCATTCTAAAGGTGGGGATGTAGCTCAGCTGGGAGAGCGCTACACTGGCAGTGTAGAGGTCACGGGTTCGAATCCCGTCATCTCCACCAATTATTTATATTCTATTCTACCATAAATCTGGTGCAGGCATAAGCTGCCTGCTTTTTCAGATTAAAATTAAATATGGGGAGGGGTAGCGAAGTCTGGTCAAACGCAACGGACTGTAAATCCGTCGGCGCTGCCTTCGAAGGTTCAAATCCTTCCCCCTCCACCACTAACTTTTCGAGCGGGTGTAGCTCAGCTGGTAGAGCGCCAGTTTGCCATACTGGAGGTCGCGGGTTCAAATCCCGTTGCCCGCTCCATTTTTATTTTGCCCCTGTATACAGGGGTTTTTTGTATTTGAGCTCAGATCACTGCATCTGAGGCAGCCGTATTTGACTATTTATCAGCAATGCCTTAAAATTGAGTTAGTGAATATCATAGCATCTGCCGGTTTTTTGACAGCGTCAGCATTCGGCCTTTTCAATGAGGAGAGTAAGAGATGACTGTAAGACAGCGCTTCATATTAATACTTTTTTTCTCGCTTGCCGCTGTATTTGCCGCCTTTGTTATCGCCCTGGCCGTGGGCAGCACGACGATACCCTTTACCACCGTGATCGAGGCTCTTTTTTCCGGTGAAGGTGAACTGCAGAGATACAGCGTGATTGTCCGTCAGATTCGGCTGCCCCGCATCCTCCTCAGCTTTCTGGTGGGGGCCGGTCTGGGCATGGCCGGGGTGATCTTTCAGGGGGTCATACGCAATCCAATGGTCGACCCCTATATAGTCGGCATCTCTGCCGGAGCAGGCACTGCAGTCACCATCGCCATCGTCTTCAATTTGAGCTTCACCTTTTTATACTTCAGCACCATCCCGCTTTTCGCTTTCCTGGGGGCTCTAATCACGGTGATGGTGGTCTATAACCTGGCCCGCACCGGGAATAAAATTCCCGTCATGACTTTTATGCTGGCCGGTGTGGCAACTGCCTTTATCCTTGATGCTGTTCGTTCGCTCGTCATGGTTCTGGGAACCCAGGATATTCAGCAGGTGGTATTCTGGCTTATGGGCTCTCTCTCCGGATCCAGCTGGGGCGATATAGGAATGATACTGCCCTATTATCTGATCGGAGTTGTGCCCATGGTGTTTTATTTAAATGATCTCAATATGATTCTTCTGGGCGAGGAGAGTGCTCACCATCTGGGTGTGAATGTGGAGAGAGTGAAAAAGCTTTTGATCGTCGGGGCCACACTTGTCACTGCAGCGGTGGTTTCGGTGAGCGGGGGGATCGGTTTTATCGGGCTGGTCATACCCCATATAACCAGGATGATAATCGGACCTGATCACAGAAAACTAATGCCCCTGGCCGCAATTCTGGGCGGGATATTTCTGGTTATCTCCGACATGATAGCCAGAAGTGTCATACCTCCCATGGAGATACCGGTCGGCATCATAACTGCTCTGGCAGGTGGGCCCTATTTTATCTACCTGCTGCGGCGGCGCAAACAGGAAAGATGGTGATCTGCCGTGCTAAAAGCTGAGAACATCTCCTTCTCCTATCAGAGCGGAAGCAGGATATTAAAGGAGCTAAATATAATAATCGACAGCGGTGAGTTCACGGGCATAATCGGTCCGAACGGCTCAGGAAAATCCACCTTCATAAAAAATATTTGCAATCTTTTCCACCCCGACAGCGGTGTCATATACCTCAACAGCCGCAGATTAAATCAGATGTCGGCCGGTGAACTGGCCAGAAGTATGGCCGTGGTGCCGCAGGAGACCAATATCAGTTTCAATTTTACCGTATATGATCTCATCATGATGGGCAGAAATCCCTATCAGGACAGGTGGGGCAGGATAGATGATGAAGATCGAAAAAAAGTCGAAGAAGCCATGAGGCTGACTGATGTGAGGGATTTTCGGGACAAAACAATAGATCAGCTGAGCGGTGGTGAGAGACAGCGGGTCATAATTGCCAGGGCTCTGGCCCAGTCCCCTGAAATTCTGCTTTTAGACGAGCCGACCTCCAGCCTGGATATCAATTATCAGGGGGAGATATTCGATCTCCTCTCCTATCTCAACCGGGAGAGGGATCTGACCATCGTGGTCGTATCTCATGATCTCAACCTGTCAGGCCAGTACTGCCAGAGGCTGATACTGCTCAAGGATGGACGGGTCTATACTTCCGGCAGTCCCGGGGAGGTGCTTACTGAAGATAATATCAATGAAGTCTATGAAGCCCGGGTTATCGTCGACGATAATCAACTGACAGGCCGCCCCTTTATATCGATAATGCCCCGTGAACAGGGTGATTATCTGGATAAACTGGATGGGGCCGGCCGTGTCCATGTCATCTGCGGTGGAGGAAATGCTCAAAAACTGCTGCAGAGGCTCTATCGCTGCGGCTTTAAGGTTAGCTGCGGAGTTTTGAATCAGGGTGACAGTGATTGGGATCTGGCCCGCAGGCTGGGTTTTGAGATAGTTGATATTCCTCCCTTTGCCTACATAGAAGAGGAGGATCTCGACAAAAACAGGGAGATATTTTCTGATTGTGAAGTTATACTTGTGGCCGATCTGCCCTTTGGCCATGGAAATGCGGGCAATCTGCTTCAGCTGCAGGAAGTGGAGGATAAAGATATAATCCTGCTCCAGCGAAGGTCGATAGAGGAGAGAGATTATACAGATGGAAAAGCTGCAGCTGTATGGGAGAGCCTCACCTCCAGAGACAATGTTCATACTGTTTCCGATGTTGAGGAGATGATTGAGAGAACATCTCAGCTTATAACCAAAGCAGATTAGACAGGTAATATGCAGGAGAGGAGGATTCAGTATGATCAGACCGGCCTCTTTTGAGGATGAGTGTTTTATAGTTCTTCTGCCCGGCGGACTCGTGGCGGAAAATGCTGGCAGACTGCAGAGGGTCATATCAGATGAATATGAGCTCTATAATAGAGATGAAATGCCGCCACTTCATATCACACTGGACAGGATCAGGAGAGAGGATAAACTGGAAGCCGCCAGAATTGCTGTTAGGGCCCTTAAAGAAAACTCCACAGAGATGAATATAATGGTCGAAGATTTCAACTGCATGAGCCAGGATGATAACAGGTTTCTGGTTTTAAATGTGAGGGCAACCAATTCTCTGCAGGAATTCTCCCGTGAGCTCCACGATCGCCTCAGTGATGCCGGCATATCAACACTCGATAACTATGATGAATGGCAGTTTCACATCACACTGGTCAACAATCACTTTGTCGATCGTCCTCTCACCTTCAGTGATTTTAAAGGGCTCTGTCTGGAGCTTGAGGATGAGGTGAGCAGGATTATATCCCCGGCCAGACGTCTGGAGATATGGCGTCCGATCTCTGATGAGGAAAAAAGAAGATATTTCAGCATAGACCTGACCGAAGTGCGGCCAACTCAAAAGGGGGAAACAGCAAATGGGTGAGATAAAGGGTGTAATTCTCGATCTGGATGGCGTCATAACCGATACAGCAGAATTTCACTTTCTCAGCTGGAAGCGCATGGCTGAGGAGGAGGGCCTGGAGTTTAGCCGTGAGGATAATGAACAGCTGCGGGGGGTCTCAAGGCGGCGCTCCCTGGAGCTCATTCTGGGAGATGAGGAGCTGCCTGAGGAGGAGATGGAACGTCTGATGGAAAAGAAAAACAGCTATTACCAGGAGAAGATAGCGGAGATGGATGAAGATGATATGCTGCCAGGTGCCCGGGAGCTCATCGAGGCCTGTAAGGAGGCGGAGGTAAAGCTGGCGGTGGCATCTTCCAGCCGCAATGCCCGGCCTGTGCTGGAGAAATTGAAGATCACAGATGAATTTGCAGCCATATCGGATGGTTACAGTGTAAAAGATCCCAAGCCCGCACCGGATCTGTTCTTACATACCGCCGATAAGCTGGGGCTTGATCCCCGGAATTGTGCTGTCATCGAGGATGCCGCCTCGGGAGTAGATGCCGCACTGAAGGCCGGTATGCTGGTCGTGGGCGTAGGACCTGAAGATAGAGTGGGACATGCCGATATAGATTATGAGAAGGTTGAGGATATTGATATAGAGGAGATCCTCTCCGCGGCCCGGAAATAGATCGCACAGATGAGCCGGGAGGAACCACGGCGGTGTCCTCCCGGCAGACATAAATTCAAAAAATTTCTCTTCTGCGGGAGGAATACGGCTCTGAATGTCGAACTATAAAATCAGGCGCAGTGGATATCTGGAGTGAACTTTTATTTTTTCCGCTCTTTGCAAGCGCTTGCGTAGAGGTGTAAATGATGACAGTAAACCAGAAGGATCTGGCCAGGATGGCCGGTGTTGCAGTATCCACAGTCTCTCGTGCTCTCAATGGCAGGCCTGGTGTGAGTGAGGAGACGAGGGAAAGGATTTTGAGCCTGGCCGAGGAGCATAATTACAGGCCGAATAAAATGGCCCAGGGTCTGGCCAAACAGAAAACAAATATGCTGGCCCTGCTGCTCCCGGATTTAAAGTCCCCCTCACATCATCTGATAATTGAAGCGGTGGAAGCGGTGATCGAGGACAGCGGATATCATATTGTGATCTGCAATACACAGAGGGATGAGATAAAGGGGAAAAATTATCTCGATCTGCTCAAATACAATCAATTTGACGGTGCACTGATTGTGGGCGGGACACGGCTGGGAAGAAAGCTGGTGGAGTTGAGCTGGGAGAAAGAGAACAACGACAATAATATGGTGCTCATAAATCAGCTGGTGGAGGAGCTGGCCCTGCCCAGTCACCTCGTCAACTACCGCCAGGAAGGCAGGCTGGCTGCTGAGGCTCTCATAACATCTGCCGGCCGGAGCGCTGACGGCTCCTCCCCGCTGGTCATGTTCTCGGGCCACCACAGGGATTATGTGGAGGAGGAGCGCCGGGAGGGCTTTGCTGAATACTGCCGGGAAAGGGGCATGAATAATTTCCGCGTTTTCGAGGATATAAATACCCGGGAAGAAGGCTATCAGGCTTTTTTGCAGGTTATCGAAGAGCTCTATCCCCTTCCAGCCGGCTTCTATCTCACCTCAAATCTAACGGCTGCCGGGCTCATGGAAGCTATCAAAATGGGAGGTTATATGGTGCCGGAGGATTTTGAGGTGGTAGGCACCGGGGATAATTATATGGCAGATATGATCAAACCGGAGCTGACACTTGTCGATGAACCGCTGGAGGAGATCGCGGCAGAAGCCGCCAGAACACTTCTGGGGCTTGTGGAGGATGAGCCGCCTCAGGAGATGATAAAGGTTTACGACCCCTCGATCAGATGGGGTGATACCACCAAATAAATAAAAAAGCAGTATCTATGCAATCTTTCAATCAGGGAGGTATAATTAATGGCCGGAGTTACTCTTCATGAAGTTACCAAAACTTTCGATAATGGCGAGGTTGTGGCAGTTGAGGATGCTGATCTGCAGATAAGGGATAAGGAATTTCTGGTGCTTGTCGGGCCATCAGGCTGCGGCAAATCGACCACACTGCGCATGATAGCAGGCCTGGAGGAGATCACCGAGGGCACGATTGAGATAGGTGATGATGTTGTAAACGATGTTCCGCCCAAGGACAGGGATATCGCCATGGTCTTTCAGAACTATGCCCTATATCCCCATATGAATGTGTATGATAATATGGCCTTCGGTCTCAAGCTGAGAAAATTTCCCAAGGACGAGATAGAACGCCGTGTCAACGAAGCTGCCGATATACTGGGGATTCCCCAGCTGCTGGATAGAAAGCCCAAGCAGCTCTCCGGAGGCCAGCGTCAGCGTGTGGCCCTGGGAAGAGCGATAGTGCGCGAACCCAAGGTCTTCCTCATGGATGAGCCCCTCTCAAATCTCGATGCCAAACTGCGTGTGCAGATGAGAGCAGAGCTCTCAAAACTGCATGACAGGCTGCAGACCACCGTGATCTACGTGACCCACGATCAGACAGAGGCCATGACCATGGGAGACAGAATTGTGGTGCTCAAGGATGGCAGAATTCAGCAGGTCGCAGACCCCATGACACTCTACAACAAACCCGTCAATATGTTTGTGGGCGGCTTTATAGGCAGCCCGGCCATGAACTTCACCGATGCCAATCTGGTCAAAGAAAAAGGTGATCTCTTCGTGGAGGGCAACGGGGCCTTTAAGATAAAACTGCATGATGAGCTGGTGGAGAAGAATCCTGATATCCATGATTATGTTGGCCAGGAGGTAGTTTTTGGCATCAGGCCCGAGGATTTAAATGACGCCTCTATAACCCAGGAAGTTGATGTAAAAGAGGAAAACTCCTTCGATGCGGAAGTGAACGTTGTGGAACCGATGGGTTCGGAGATATATCTGTATATAGACTCCGGTGAACATGAACTCATAGCCAGGGTCGAAGCTGACAGTGATGCTGAAGTCGGTGATAAGATCACGCTGGCGGTCACCCAGAGCAATATGCATGTATTTGATCCTGAAACCGAAGAGTCCATATTCTACGCCGATCTGATGGAATAGATTGGTCTTATCCGGAGGCCAATTTTTCTCAAGTCTTTTTGGCCTCCGGATAAGAAGGAATTATCACTCCGGTATAGAAATGTATTGGCAGTAGATAATGGTTTTTATGAATTTGCGGCCGGGGGGGTCTGCTATGAAAGATGGTAATATCAGATATCTGTTCCTGAGAAGATTGTTACCCCTGGTGATAGCTGTAATAGTTTTTTTCTCACTCTATCATATGGTCGGCAATTTCATGCAGATAAGAAGGCTGGAATCCGAGGTCGAGCAGCTGCAGCAGGAGCTGGAAGAAGCTGAAGAAAAACAGCAGGAGCTCGAGCTGGAGGTCGAAAGGCTTGATGACCCTGAATATATTGAGCGAATAGCCCGGCGCAGGCTGGGGCTTGTTCGCCCCGGGGAAGAGCTTTTTCTGCCCTATGAGGTAGAAGAAGAGGATGAAAGGGGGAATTGACCGGCAGATGTTGAGGTGAGTGGAATTTGTGAATTCAGTTGCGTTTGACAGTGTGGCTTAGTTAGGATATAATTAAATCAATATTATCACTCTGAGGAGGAGTTTATAAAGCATGTCCATTGAAGAAGGAGCCACCGTGAAAGGTGAAGTTACAGGTATTACAGATTTTGGTGCTTTTGTTGAGCTGCCAGGGGGAGAGACAGGTCTGGTCCATATTTCCGAGATTGCCAATTCATATGTGAAGGATATTTCCAACTATGTGAAAAAAGGTGAGGAGATCAAGGTCAAGGTCATCAACATCGACGATGATGGCAAGATCGGACTCTCCATTAAACAGCTGGATGATCCTTCCGACCGCAGAGATCATGCTCCCAAGAAATCATTTGAGGAAAAGATGGAGGAGTTTCTGCAGCAGAGCAGTGACAGACAGAAAGATATAAAGGATAGACAGGCCAACTCCGAGAATTAGACCGGGCAATTATCTATCCCATCATTTCAAAGATAAAATTCCTGTTATATAGATCCGGATAGGCAGGAGTTTTTCTTTAACATCCTCATCAAGAGGGTGTTTTTTTTTCATGAGTGAGCATATCACAGGAGGATTTAAGCGGCAGATGAAAAGAAAAAAATGCTGTATAGATCACAGCAAAAACAGTATTTCTGAGCGGGAAAAACACATTATCTCAGGACAGCTGGGGAGAGAGCCGGAAAGTGCACTGGAGATTGTCAGGAGATGCTCCGCCGGCTTTCCCCAGCTTCTGCTGGTTCATCCCTTTAGAGGGAAGAACGTCTTTCCCACGATTTACTGGCTGAGCTGTCCCGAATTAAATGACAGAATATCCCGGCTTGAGGACAGAGGGCTTCTGGCAGAATTGACCCGCCGGGAAAAAGATGACGGTCTTTTCGGCAGGAGAATGGCGGCTGCTCATAAAGATTATGCCCGCCGCCGCCGGAAATTGATGTGTGAAGATGACTGGGAGAGAGTGAAGGCCCTCTCAGATGATGCGCTTAAAACCCTCAAGCACTCGGGAGTTGCCGGCATCAGAACCAGTTCCGGGCTCAAGTGCCTGCATGCCCATTTTGCTCATTTTCTGGCAGGTGGAGAAAATCCCGCCGGTGAGAAAACAGCAGCCCGGCTGAATAGACCCTGGCTCTGCCGCAGATGCTGCAGTTTAGATGGGAGTCTCTGCTGAGTTTAAAAGAGGTGATAGCATGAACAGCAATGGTGCAGCGGCTATAGATATAGGGAGCAATTCATGCCGGCTGTTGATTGCCGGCAGGCAGGGTGACAGAATCGTTCCCCGTGATCATGGCCTGAAAATAACGCGTCTGGCCGCAGGGGTTGATTCCAGCGGCAATTTAAATGATGCTGCTCTGTCCCGGACATTTGCGGTTTTGTCTGATTTTAAAAAGAGAATCGAAAAAGCGGATGTGAGCAAAATTGCAGCCGTGGGCACAAGTGCTCTGAGAGAGGTAAATAACTCCTCGCGGTTTCTGAACAGGGTCAGAGAGGAGCTGGAGATTACCGTTGATGTTATAACGGGAGAGAGGGAGGCCGAACTGATACTGAAGGGGGTTGCAAGCAGAGAAAACCGCCGGGTCGATCTGGTGATAGATATCGGGGGCGGCAGCACCGAGATCATATTTGAAGGTGGTGCTGAAAATGTAAATGCTTTGAGCCGTAAAGTCGGGGCGGTCAGGTTTACAGAAAGATATGTCGATGATCCATCCCGTGAATTCCCCGCTTCGACCTGTGAGGTTATCAGAGATGCTGCCCGGGGGATATTTTCAGAACTCGATCTTCCCTGTTTGCAGTCCGGTAATGCTGCCGGAGTATTCGGTGTGGGCGGAACCATAACAACTCTGGCCGCTGTAAAACTCGAGATGAGCAGGTATCGGCCGGAGGAGATAGAGGATTTCAAACTCAGCTATGAAGAAGTTGAAAAAACTGTTGGGAGGCTGGCAGGGATGAAGCTTTCCCAGCGTAAAGAAGTTGCCGGGCTTGCACCCGGCAGAGCCGATGTGATTCTGGCCGGGGGTTTGATTCTGCTGGCTTTTATGGAAGAGGCGAATCTCAACAGCCTTAAAGTCAGCGATCGCGGAGTGCTTTACGGGCTTATCTCTGAATCTCTGCCGGTATAAAAATGGGACCTTCTTTAAGGCAGGAGAATCACTAACTTTATAGAAATAGAAGTTGAGGAAACGAACGGAGGGAGTATCCTTGAATCTGCTGGAGAGGTGCAAAGAGTACTGTGATGAGGAAAAGCTGATCTCCCCCCGGGATGAGCTGCTGCTGGCTGTATCCGGTGGTCCTGATTCTCTTGCCCTTCTCGATATTTTCGATCGTCTGCAGGAGGAGTGGGAACTGAAGATAGAGGTTTTCCACCTCGATCATGCCCTGCGCCAGTCTTCTGCCGCAGAGGCCGAATTTGTGGCAGATGAATGCCATAAGCGGGGTATTGAATGCTGGCAGGAGAGGATCGATGTGGAAGAAGCCAGACAGAAAAGGGGTGGAAGTCTGGAGGATACCGCCAGAGATATTCGCTTATCTCTGCTCTACAAATATGCCAGAGAGCATGACATGGATGCAGTCGTTTTGGGCCATCATGCTGATGATAGGGCTGAGACAGTTCTGTTCAATCTCATGCGCGGGGCGGGTATGAGAGGGCTCGGGGGCATAGCCCCGATCACCGATTTCAGGGGAGTGCCTTTTGTCCGCCCGCTCCTTAACTTTCGCAAGGAGGAGCTGGAGCGATACTGCCAGAGCCGCTCACTTGAGCCCCGGATAGATAGCAGCAATTTTTCCACAGATTACGACCGCAACAGGATAAGGCAGGAGCTGATACCCTATCTGGAGAATAATTTCAACCCTGAGCTCATATCGGTCTTAAATTCCACCGCCGATCTCATCAGAGAGGAGGACCGATATCTGCAGGGACTGGCCGAGGATTTTTTTGCTGCAGAGGCTGAGGTGATGGATAAGCACAGGATTGATCTGGAGATTGCCTCCCTTGTTGAGCTGGATCCTGTGCTGCGCCGGAGGTTGTGGCGGGCAGTAATCAGGAGATTGCTGGGATCGACCGAGGGTTTTTATAGAGACCATTTTGAAATCATCGAGAAGATAGTAGAGGATCATGAAGATAAGAGAGGAGGCAGAGACTTTCACCTGCCTGGAGGTATAACAGTCAGAGAGGAATATGGAATAATATCCTTCCGGGATAAATTTTGGCAGCAGAAAAACCAGCGGCTGGGAGAATTTTCCCATGTGGTAAGTGAGCCCTGTGAGCTTGAGCTTCCCACCGGTGATTTTTTGAGATTTCAGCAGAAAAAGCTGCCGGATAACTGGAAGGAGGTTGCCCAAAAGACCAATACAGCTCTGCTGGATAACGAAAAGATAAGCTGGCCACTCCTGGTCAGAAATCGCAGGGATGGAGATAGATTTCAGCCCCTGGGTATGAGCGGGACAAAAAAGATAAAGGATTTTTTTATTGATGAAAAAGTTCCCGGATATAAGAGAGAAAGAATCCCGCTCATAGTCGACAGCGCTGATTTCATACTCTGGGTGGCAGGCTTTCGATGTGATGATCGTTTTAAGATCAAAAGCAGCACGTCCGAAACTCTAATGATCAAATATTTCCCCCAAGGAGAGGAGTAACCCATATGTCTCTTGATATTATCGAAGAAGATATAGCCGAAGTGATAATCGATCAAGATGAGCTGCAGCAGAGGATAAAGGAGATGGGCGAGGAGATAACGGATTCCTACCAGGAGGGCACAGAGCTGAGGCTGATATGCATACTGCGGGGGGCTGTTATGTTCATGGCAGATCTCTCCCAGCATATCAACCTGCCCGTGACTTTTGATTTTATGGAAGTATCGAGTTATGCCGGCACAGAATCCAGCGGCACAGTGAGAATTATCAAGGACCTTGAAGATGATATCACCGGAAAGAATGTCCTCATCGTTGAGGATATAATAGATACCGGTTTAACACTCAAAAATGTGATCAATATGCTGGAGACCAGAAATCCGGCCAGTATAAAGGTGGCCACACTGCTCGACAAGCCGGAACGCAGGGATTACAAACATGTTCAGGTTGATTTTAACGGTTTTGAGATTCCCAACAAATTTGTGGTGGGGTATGGGCTGGATTATGCCGAAAGGTACCGCAACCTGCCCTGTATAGGTGTTCTAAAGGAAGAAAAATACAGCTGATTTATTTTTACAAAGCCGCAATCATATGGTATAATATCAAAATGTATATTCGCATCTTCACAGCTGTCGTTTTAAAGGTCAGAGAGGAGGTAAGCGCATTTGAATAAATTTGCTAAAAATATAGGTTTTTATCTGCTGCTGATCGCGCTCTCCATCCTCGTTGCTCAATTTTTTATGCAGCAGGGACCTCAGGAGGTCGAGGAGTTTACCTATTCTGAGCTGATCAGACAGATAGAGGCCGGCAATATCGATAATGTGACAATAATTGGAAGCGAGAGGGTTGAGGGTACTTTTGATGGTCAGGAGTTTGAAGTTGATGTTCCTCCTGAAGATACACCTTTCCTTCTGCAGACACTGCGTGCTCAGGATGTGGAAATTTCCACCGAACCTGAGCCCTCAGCGCCCTGGTGGCTGAATATTCTGGGCTACATGCTGCCCATTGGTATTCTCATAATTGCCTGGATATTTATAATGCAGAGAATGCAGGGTGGCGGAGGCAAGATGATGTCCTTCGGCAAGAGCAAAGCCAATCAGATGCAGGAACAGGATAAAGATGTAACATTCGATGATGTTGCCAATTATGAGGAGGTCAAAGAGGAGCTCCAGGAAGTTGTGGAATTTCTCAAAAATCCCCGCAAGTTTTCCCGGCTGGGGGCAGAGGTGCCCAAGGGAATACTGCTGGTAGGTCCGCCCGGTACCGGAAAGACACTTATGGCCAGAGCAGTAGCCGGAGAGGCCGATGTGCCTTTCTTCTTCATAAGCGGATCTGATTTTGTTGAGATGTTTGTCGGTGTTGGTGCTTCCAGGGTCCGTGATCTCTTCGAAAAGGGCAAGGAGAACTCCCCCTGTATTATCTTCGTCGACGAGCTTGACTCTGTTGGCCGCCAGCGTGGTGCCGGTGTGGGCGGAGGACACGATGAGCGGGAACAGACATTAAACCAGCTCTTAAATGAGATGGATGGTTTTGAGGCCAATGAGGGAATAATCCTCATGGGGGCCACCAACCGCCCGGATGTTCTCGATCCCGCCCTGCTCAGGCCTGGACGTTTTGATCGACAGGTCGTTGTCGACAAACCGGATGTGAGGGGCAGAAGATTGATACTGGAAATTCACCTCAAGGATAAACCTGTTGCGGATAACGTCGATACCGAGATTCTGGCCAAGCGAACCCCCGGCTTTACAGGTGCCGATATGGAGAATCTGGCCAATGAAGCCGCCATTCTCTCCGCCCGTCGGGGCAAGGATGTTATCGAGATGACCGAGTTCGATGATGCCGTGGACAGGGTTATAGCCGGACCTGCCAAGAAGAGCCGTGTTATCTCTGAAGAGGAGAGAAATCTGGTGGCCTATCATGAGACAGGCCATGCTCTTCTGGGCGAGCTGTTAGAGCATGCTGATAGAACACACAAGGTATCCATAATTCCCCGCGGTGGGGCGGGTGGTTTTACCATTCCCCTCCCCGAGGATGACAAGAACTTCATGACCAAGCGTGAGCTTTTGGACAGAGTAACCGCCCTGCTCGGCGGCCGGGTGGCAGAAGAGCTATTTCTGGAGGATATTTCCACCGGAGCACAGAATGACCTGGATAGAGCCACGAAGATAGTCCGGGCGATGATAACCCAGTACGGTATGAGCGAGAAGCTAGGTCCTCTCACACTTGGGGATAAGGAAGATGGCCAGGTCTTTCTGGGCAGAGACCTCTCCACCCGCAGAAATTACAGTGAGGAGGTGGCCTCCGAGATAGATCAGGAGATCAGCTCCATAATCGAGCAGTGTCACCGCAAGGCCAAGGACCTGCTCAAGGAAAACTCGAGTATAGTGGAGAGAATAGTTGTAAATCTGAAAAAACACGAGACACTAAATGCAGAACAAATTCAGAAACTGATAGAGGGTGAAGAACTGGAAGAGCCTGATACCGATGAAACTGAAGAGAGTGAGGCCGGGGAGGAAGAAGAACTGCCCGATCTGCCCCGGACCGACAGGGGCAAAGAAACAGGGTCTGTGCCGGGCCACTGATGCTCATCCCGGTCTAAGTTGCCCTGCATATCAAGTGAGGAGAAGCCAGTGATGAGCAGATTCTCGCTCTGCTTTCTGCAAAATATAATAGGCAATGAAGATGAGGGATGCGGCTTTACGGTCGCATCCCTTTATTGATTTAATCCGGCAACAGAACAAATACGGGGGGAGTTATTTATGATAGAGATCAATGGCGAAGAATTGAGCATTGAAGAAGTGGGGCGGGTCGCCCGGGATTATGAGGAAGTAACTCTGGCGGAATCGGCCGTTGAGGATGTAAAAAAAGCGCGCCGGCAGGTGGAAGATGTTGTGGATGAAAACCGCATCTGCTATGGCATAACCACAGGCTTCGGGCGCTTCAGTGATACCCGCATATCACCACAGGAAGTTCTCAAGCTGCAGGAAAACTTAATACGCAGCCATGCTGCCGGCACGGGGGAATCTCTGCCCCGGGAGATAGTGCGGGCAACAATGCTGTTGAGGATTAACGCTCTTGCCCGGGGTCATTCAGGGATAAGGTGTGAGACTCTGCAGCTGCTTGTAGATATGTTAAACAGAGGAGTGCATCCTGTAATACCCTCACAGGGCTCACTCGGTGCAAGCGGTGATCTGGCCCCACTTGCTCATATGGCGCTGGTGCTTATGGGAGAGGGCAGAGCTGAGATAGATGGTGAGGAGATGTCCGGTGATGAGGCTCTGGCCCGCTGCAGTCTCTCGCCTGTCACACCTGACAGCAAGGAGGGACTGGCGCTGATAAATGGCACACAGATGATGACTGCCATCGCCTGTCTGGCCCTGATCGATGCCCGCAGTCTTCTGCAGCATGCTGATATTGCCCTTGCTCTGACAATGGAGGGACTGCAGGGTATTCTTGCACCCTTCAAAAGCGCCATCCATGAGGTTAGACCACATCCGGGCCAGAAGCGTGTGGCTGCCAATATTTACAAACTGCTGGCTGACAGCTCTTTAGTACTGGAAGAACGCGATGACAGGGTTCAGGATGCTTATTCCCTGCGCTGTGCTCCTCAGGTGCATGGAGCCAGCCGAGATGCCTACAATCACGTGAAGGAGACGATCGGCCGCGAGGTTAACTCTGCCACAGATAACCCCCTGCTCTTCCCGGATCGGGATGAGATTATATCCGGCGGCAATTTTCACGGTCAGCCTCTGGCTCTCACACTAGATTATCTGGCCATGGCTCTATCAGAGCTGGGCAATATTTCGGAGAGAAGGGTTTTCAGGATGGTAGATGGCACTTTAAATAATGATCTCCCCATGTTTCTGACCGAACATGGTGGTTTGAATTCGGGATATATGATAGCCCAGTATACATCGGCCTCACTGGTGGGAGAGAATAAGATGCTGACCTCGCCTGCTTCCACAGATTCTATACCGACCTCAGCCAATCAGGAGGATCATGTCAGCATGGGAGCAATCAGCGCCCGCAAGCTGAAGCGGATAACCGATAATCTGAAGAATATCATCGCCATAGAATTTGTGACAGCGGCTCAGGCCGTCGATATGCGCACAGAATACCCGGAAGATGATCTGGCATCTGCCACCGGCAGTGTTTTTGGGAGGATAAGGGAAGTGGTTCCCCGGCTGGAAGAAGATCGTGTAATCGCCGATGATATTGCCGGCATGAGAGATTTGATTGAGGAAGAGGGGATTCTCCAAATGGTAAAGGGTGAGGTTGATTTTTCCTGAACACCGTTTGAAAACAGTCTGCTGCCATTGCAAACAATGACAAAATGTGTTACAATTTTGTCAAGTGGCAGAGTAAATGGCTGTGCGTGTTAGTGCTCTGGGATGGGACGTCGCCTGGAGACGAAATGCCCGAGGGCTGCGGTACAGCCATTGCGTCCGCTGTCGCCAAAGGGCCTTTCTCTTTGGTGCCAGGGTTATCTGCCATGGACCAGAGAGAAAGGGGGTGTGCAGACAAAGATGAAATTCTCCACCCAGCGGCTCGTTTATGTTTCGCTTCTGATCGCGCTCAGCATCGTATTTACCCGCTTTTTGAGCCTGAGAATAGCCCTGGGCGGGGTGGAGGGAATCAGGATAGGCCTGGGAGGCCTGCCCATTGTTTTTGCCGGCATAGCGTTTGGTCCTCTGGCCGGAGGAATTGTGGGGGCACTCTCCGATCTGATAGGTTTTTTTATCAGCCCAATGGGAGCATATATGCCTCATTTCACGGCAACTTCATTTTTAACAGGTTTTCTGCCGGGACTTTTTGTATGCTATCTCTTCTCCGGCAGGAAAGGTTTTAAGAACCTGCTGATAGCTATTGGTGTCACTCAGATATTGACAGCCATAATCCTGGTACCCTATTTTCAGAACACTCTATTCGGAGTGCCTCTGGTGGCCACCGTGCCCTCTGCTGCGATTTCCCAGGCCGGCATGATCCCACTCTATGCCTATCTGTCGGGAATGCTTCTGGGCTACGATCTGGTCAAGATCCCTGAGAAATGCAAGCCAGCCCGCGGTTAGCGAAAATCGATGTGGTCTTTGCTCTCTGTATCTGATTGTATTTAAAATGTGATGTGAATTTATCAGAAATTAAAGAAGCTCCCGCAGCCTGTCAAACAGGCGGCGGGAGCTTTTGATATTCAATGTATTTAGTGGTATTCAATCACCACTTTTCTGTCTGCTGTCTTTATTGATCCTGGATCTGGTCGGGCACCTGGCCCAGCTCTGCGATGATCAACTCAGGTGATCCATCACGGATGATATTCAGCATTATCTCCTCACCGACCTCTTTTTCTCTGATGGCGCCGGCGAAATCATCGACTGTCTCTATTCTCTCCTGCTCCAGCTCTCTTACCACATCATAGGGCTGGAGCCCGGCTTCATCCGCAGGACTTCCCTCCATCACATCTGTGATTATTATACCTGTATCATCCTCCAGATCAAAATAGCTCTGAATTTCCTCTGTGACGCCCCGATAATAGACTCCCAGCCAGGGTGTGCGGACTTCACCGTATTCCTGAATATCCTCCAGGGCAAATTTAACTTCATTTATGGGGATGGCAAAACCTATACCCTGAGCCTGGGTGGCCACTGCGGTATTGATACCTATGACCTCACCTTCGATATTGACCAGAGGTCCACCGCTGTTTCCGGGGTTGATGGCAGCATCGGTCTGGATGAGATTGCTGTATCTCCTGATCTGGCCTTCGCGTGTTGGCACATCGATGGGGCGTTCAAGTGCACTTATAACACCGAGCGTTACGGTATAATCCAGACCGACCGGATTGCCGATGGCTATAGCCCAATCCCCCTGTCTGATATCATCTGAATCGCCCATGGGCAGGGGTTCCAGTTCTTCATCGGTATCAACCTGGAGAACGGCCAGATCCAGACTTTGGTCAGCCCAGATCAACTCGGCTTCTTTTTGCTCCTCAAAGTCCCTGATGGTGACCATTACTGTATCGGCGTCGGCAACCACATGCTCATTTGTGACTATATGACCGTCTTCAGTGGCAATAAAACCGCTGCCAATACCCTCCCGTGTGTAGGGATCATCGGGCTCTCTTTCCTCAAATTCGTCCTCCATATCCGGAAAGAAATAGCGGAAAATATCCTCTTCGGCAAAGGGGCTTTCCCTTTCCACCTCTTCGACTGTATCTATCATGACAACTCCCTGCTCCACTTCATCGGCAATATCGGCCACAAAGTTCTGACTTAAATCCAGCTCTTCCTGAGCAAGGGCAGAGCCGCTTAAAAGCATGGTGACAGCAAAGATCATGACCACAAAGACAACAGATCTACCATTATCTCTTCTCAGCATTTACCTCACCATCCTTTCTTATGATTTGCGATTATAGCTGTTTTTTTCATGGTTTTTTGAGTTGCTTCACACTTAAAATTATATTATAATGTGTTTGGCAAGTCAATCGAAGCTGAAATGGTTGCGCTGGATAAGGGTGATTTAGTATATTATGGAAAACAGACTGTGGACTGAGTCCAAAATAGAAAAGCTGCAGAGAAAGCTGAGCGAGATCTGGGAAGATCTCGCCTTTGAGTTTGTGCCGGTGCTGGAGTCGACAAATACGCTTTTAAAAGAGAGGATCAAAGCCGGGAGGCTGAGGCCACCTTTTCTGCTGCTGGCCGGCGAACAGACTGCCGGCCGGGGGAGGAGAGATCGCGGCTGGTATTCACCGCCGGATGAAGGCCTGTATTTCTCACTCCTGCTAAAATCAGATATTCCCCAGGAAAGTCTCTATCTCTTCACGGTGATCTCGTCTCTGTCCGCACACGGTGCTCTGGATGAGCTGGGCTACAGCCCGGCGCTGAAATGGCCCAATGATATACTGCTTTCCGGCAGCAAAGTGGCAGGAATTTTAAGCGAGCTTATAACCTGTCCTGATGGCGGCAAATATGTGATTGTGGGCATGGGCATAAATTCCCATATGGCTACATTCCCCTCACAGCTTAAGGATGAGGCAACCTCACTCTATCTGAAGGGAGGCTCAGCCCCATCTCCCGTCATTCTGATGCAGGAGCTATTGGTGAGATTCCGCAATTATTATAAAAGGTTGTCCCTGCCCCGGGAGGAAGATGAGATAAGGGATGACTGGGTTGAAAGGCTGGATATAATTGACAGGAGGATAAAATTCAGACGGGGAGGAGATATGAAGCAGGGAAAGGTTGTTGATCTCTCGCAGAGAGGGGAGCTGATAGTAGAGTGCGGACAGGAGTGTTACAGAATCCTGGCCGGAGATATTGATACTGAAGCGGAGGCTGGTGAAGAAGATGGTTAAGATAGGTGAGCTCGAACTCGTTTCCCCCATAATAACAGCTCCTATGGCAGGTGTTACCGATTTCCCCTTCCGTCAGATTCTCCGTGAATATGGAGCAGAGCTTTGCTTTACCGAGATGGTAAGCAGCCACGGTCTCGTACAGGGAAATGTCAGAACCAAAAAACTGGTTGACTTTTCCCGGCGGGGAGGTCTGATAGGTATACAGTTATTTGGCTCTGAGCCCGGGATAATGGGAGAGGCGGCGGAAATACTGCAGGAAGAATACTCACCGGATATTATAGATATAAATATGTGCTGTCCGGCCCCCAAAGTAACCAAAACAGGAGCAGGTGCCGCACTTCTGCAGGATTATGAGCTGGCGGAGAGGATCGTAAAGGCCGTCAAAAACAGCATCTCACTTCCGCTGACGGTGAAGATGAGAAAGGGCTTTGATGAAGGTGAGCTAAGCTGTATCGAGCTGGCCCGGCGGCTGCAGGAAAGAGGGGTCGATGGGGTGAGTATTCATGCCCGCAGCAGGGAGCAGTTCTACGAGGGCAGGGCAGACCGGGATGTTATCGCCCGGGCTGTTGAGAACCTGGATATACCCGTTGTGGCAAGTGGTGATATATTTACTCCCGAAGATGCTTCTGATATGCAGCAGGAGACCGGCTGTGAGGGCGTTATGCTGGCCCGGGGTATGCAGGGTAATCCCTGGCTGGTGAGCCGCAGCAGGGCTTATCTGGAGCATGGCAGGGACATTTCCCCGCCTGATTTCAGGTCCAGAATCGATCAGGCACTGGCTCATATGGAGAGTGCTATAGAATATTATGGTGAGGAGAGGGCCGTGCCTCTGATGCGCAAACACCTCTCCTGGTATATCAAGGGCCTTCCCTGCTGCAGCGAGATAAAGGAGAGAATCAACAGGGCAGGAAACAGGGATGAGGTTGCAGATATTCTCGGTGAATATCTGTAAAAACTGGCTGATCGCTGCAGTTAGGCCAGATAATATAAATATCTCTTGACAAGTAATGGAAGTTACCATATAATAAAAAGCAATTGTAAGAAGATATAATCTGAAAATTCTCTGCAGAGTCCTTCTGCTGCACAGATCTTGCACAGATCTATCAAAAAACAGGAAAAGGAGTATGATCTTATGTCAGATGAAATTCTATTGACCGAGGAAGGTTATGAAGAGCTGGAAGAGGAATTGAGACATCTCAAAGAGGAAAAGAGAAAAGAAGTGGCCGAAAAGATCAAAATCGCCCGTGATTATGGTGATATAAGTGAAAATGCTGAATACGATGAGGCCAAAAATGAACAGGCCTTTGTGGAGGGCAGGATTAAAAAGCTGGAGAAGATGCTGGAAAATGCCCGGGTCGTTAAGAAGGATGAGATAAACAATCACACCGTGAATGTGGGTAATGCTGTGGAACTGAAGGAGCTCGGCAGTGAAGAGGTCTATACCTATACACTTGTGGGCAGTGCTGAGGCAGACCCCCTGCAGAATAAAATCTCCAATCAGTCTCCCATCGGCAAAGCTGTGATCGGAAATTCTATAGGTGATGAAGTTGAGGTCGAAACGCCGGAGGGAACAGTGGAGTACAGGATACTCTCCATCCAGGCTTAGCCCGTAAAATCATTTATCATAGATAAATCCGAAACTGACAGTCCGGAGGAGATAGACTGCAAAACTGCATACAATTCAGCAGGGAAGAGGTGTAAGATATGTCTGAAGATGAAAGACGGGAAGAACTGCATAAATTGAGAGCTGAAAGACAGAAGCATCTGGATGAGCTGAGAGAGGAAGATATAGATCCCTATGCCGAAAAATATGAGCCGGACCATGATGCTGAAGATATAATCTCGAACTTTGCAGAATATGAGGGGGAGAGAGTTTCTCTGGCAGGACGGCTTATGGCCCTGAGGAGCCACGGCAAGGCCAGTTTTGCCGATCTGCAGGATTTTAGCGGCAGAATACAGCTCTATCTAAAATATGATCTGCTTGGTGAGGAGAATTATAATTTCTTCCAGGATCTAGATATTGGCGATATAATCGGTCTGGAAGGTGAGGTTTTCAGGACAAACCGGGGCGAGACGACCGTTAAGGTGGAGGAGTTTAAGCTGCTGACAAAATCCCTCCGCCCTCTTCCGGAGAAATTTCACGGCCTCAAAGATAAGGATCTGAGATATAGGAGGCGGTATCTTGATCTGATAGTAAATCCCGGTGTCAGGGATACCTTTGTCAAGAGAAGTCAGATAATAAGGGCCATGAGGGATTATCTGGAGGAAAAAGGTTTTTTAGAGGTCGAAACCCCCATGATGCATCCCATCGCTGGCGGGGCGAATGCCCGGCCCTTCATAACACATCATAATGCTCTGGATATGGAGCTCTATCTGCGCATAGCCCCCGAGCTCTATCTCAAACGCCTCATTGTCGGCGGCATGGAAAAGGTCTTCGAGATCAACCGCAATTTCCGCAATGAGGGCATGTCATATAAACACAATCCGGAATTTACCATGATGGAGCTCTATGAAGCTTATTCCGATTATGAGGATATGATGGAGCTGACGGAGAATATGATCGAGCATATCTCCCGTGAGGTGCTGGGAACAGCCACCGTTGAATACGATGGCACCGAGATAGATCTCTCCACACCCTGGCAGAGGATGACGATGGTCGAGGCCATCGCCAAACATACCGGGGCAGATTTCAGCGATATCGATGATCGGGATGAAGCCTATCAGCTCGCACGTGATATCGGTCTTAATCCCGAAGAGGACCTTGCCAGGGGGGAGATCATCCATCATGTATTTGAGGAAAGAGTGGAGGAGGAGCTCATACAGCCGGTATTTATCAAAGATTATCCACTTGAGGTTTCACCTCTGGCCCAGCGCAAGGAAGAAAACCCGGACTTTACCTATAGATTCGAACCCTTTATATACGGTCGTGAGGTCGGCAATGCCTTTACCGAGTTAAATGATCCCCGGGAACAGCGCCGGCGTTTCGAGGCTCAGATGGCCAAAAGAGAAGAGGGGGATGAAGAGGCTCAGATGATGGATGAGGATTTCATCAGAGCTCTGGAATATGGAATGCCTCCCACAGGCGGTCTGGGCATAGGTGTCGATAGAATTGTCATGCTCCTTACGGATTCACAGTCGATCAGGGATGTCATTCTCTTTCCCACCATGAGACCTGAAGCAGGCGAATGATATGCGTATTTTGATCTCACCGGATTCATTTAAAGGTTCTCTTTCCGCACCTGAGGCCGCCCGGGCTATCGCCCGGGGGCTGGAGAGAAGCGGCGAGGATTTTGAGTGTGAGACTCTGCCCCTGGCCGATGGGGGTGAGGGCTCTGTCGACTGCCTTCTCTCCGCAGTTTCCGGAGAGAAGGTGAGCGTTGAGGTAAAAGGACCTCTGCGCCGCCCGGTCAGTGCTGAATACGGGCTGCTGGATGGTGGAGAGGTGGCTGTAATGGAGATGGCCGCTGCTTCAGGTCTTACGCTGCTGGAGGAAGATGAGCTTGATCCCCTGCAGACCACCACATATGGCACAGGTGAATTGATCTGTGATGCCCTGGACAGGGGTGTGGAAAGAATCCTGCTGGGAATAGGCGGCAGTGCTACCAATGATGGAGGTATGGGCCTGGCCCGCGCTCTGGGCGTCAAATTTTTCGATGAATCCGGTGATGAACTCTTGGGCTGTGGTGCCAGCCTGAACAGGATAAAGAGCATAGATACCTCCGGTCTCGATGAGAGGATTCAGCGGACGGATATTGAGGTGGCCTGTGATGTCGATAACCCCCTCTATGGAGAGAGAGGGGCTGCCCGCGTATATGCTCCCCAGAAGGGAGCTTACGGAAAACAGGTTAAAGTCCTTGATGAGGGATTGAGAAATTATTCCTCGCGGCTCGAGGAATTTCTGGGTATCGATATAAGTTCACTGCCCGGAGCCGGCGCTGCTGGAGGTCTGGGGGGTGGACTCAGGGCTTTTCTGGATGCTGAACTTCTTCCGGGCATCGATATGATCATGGATTATTTTAATTATGCTGAACTCCTGCAGGAATTTGATCTGGTGATCAGCGGTGAGGGCAGCTGTGACCTGCAGAGCCTTCAGGGCAAGGTTGTCGGCGGTGTGGCAGAAAGAACTTCTGCTGCCGGAGTGCCTGTGGTGGTGCTGGCCGGAAGCATCCCGGAAGAAAAGCGGGAAAAATTTCGGGAAAGGGGCATAACATCCCTTTTCAGCATAGTTGATGGACCCGCTGATCTGAAATCCTCACTCGAGAAGGCCCCGGATCTGCTGGAATCTACGGCCGAGGAGATCGGGTATCTGCTTGCTATATAAGACAGTTTTATTCTGAAAATATACTGGTATATAAATATTCCCCGGGGGTGTGTTATTGTGGAAAAGTTAAGTGTGGAAACCGGAGATAAATGTGAATTTATCGAAATAACTTCCCGGCTTAAAAGACTTGTCGATGGAGCTGATATAGAAAATGGGGCTCTTCTGATCTCCATACCACATACCACTGCTGCCGTAACTGTAAATGAATCATACGACAGTTCTGTCAGGAAGGATATAGTCAATAAACTGAACGATATCGTGCCATTCCAGGGCAGCTATACTCATAGAGAGGGAAACTCACCGGCCCATATCAAGAGCACGATCGTGGGCTCTGATCAGCTCATACCGATCGAGAATGGCAGTCTGGTGCTGGGAACCTGGCAGGGTGTGTTTTTCTGTGAATTTGACGGTCCCCGCAATCGCAATATACATGTCCAGTTTCTCGACTCGCATCTCTGAAAAGATCACCCCTATCTCATCCCCTCTGGAATATCCTGTTCTGATATCATCCACCCCTGCCGGGGTGGTTTCTTAATGTGCCTTCAGGGGAAGAAAAACCGGTGTGCGAATGCGTCTCAGGGTTTTAATTGCCTTATATCTGGCTGATTCGCCCCAAAACAGCTATATTTGCGCTTGCAAAATGATATAAAAGTGATTATCATTAAATTAAGGTCAAGAAAAGTCAAAGACAGATTGTGAAGCAAGGAGGGGGAACCATGGCCAGTCTTTCTGATCAGATTGAAAATTATCTGAATGAGCTCATCGGTCAGGATGAGGGCAGAATTGAGATCAAAAGAAATCAGCTGGCAGATAAGTTTGACTGTGCACCATCCCAGATAAATTATGTGCTGAATACACGCTTTACGCCGGAGAAAGGTTATATAGTGGAGAGCCAGCGCGGTGGAGGCGGATATATAAGGATTATAAAGGTATCGATCGATTCCGTAGATGAGGCGCTGCGCAAGCTTATCTCCAGATTAAATCAGCCGGTAAGCCAGCAGGATGCCCGGGATATAGTGCACCGCCTGTATGAGAATGATATAATCAACAGAAGGGAGAAATATCTCATCGAGGTAGCCACACACAGGCAGGTTTTGGGAATAGAGCTGCCTGAACGGGATTTTCTGCGCAGCAGAATAATGCAGGGTATCCTGGAGGTCATACTGAAGACAGAGGGAGAGGAGGGGGAGAAGGCAAAGTGAAATGCCAGAGCTGTGGAGAGCGTGAAGCAAATGTCCATCTGACCCGGATAATCAATGACAGAAAACAGGAGCTTCATCTCTGCTCTGAATGTGCCGAAAAGACCGGTCAGCTGAATTTCAGCGGTGATCCTTTTTCATTCAAACAGCTTCTCTCAGGTATATTGAAGCCCGAGATGCTCGATGCAAAAACAGCTCCCGCTGCGGAAAAAGCCTGCAGCAGCTGCGGGCTTTCCTATCAGAAATTCGTCGAATCAGGACTTTTTGGCTGTGGTGATTGCTATGATAATTTTTCCGATCAGGTAGAATATATACTCCGCAAGGTACAGGGGGGAAATAAGCATCAGGGCAAAACCCCCAGAGAGCACAGCGAAGAGTCCGGCATTCCCGCCAGGATAGCGGAGCTGCGCTCGGAGATGGAAGAAGCGGTGGAAATAGAGGACTTTGAGAGGGCGGCAGAATTGAGAGATCAGATAGAAGAGCTGGAAGCTGGATGGGAGGATGAAGATGAAGGGTAAAAGGAAGATACCGGACAGACTGTCCGGCTGGGTTGAGGCCGGTGAAGCCAGTGAGGATATTATAATAAGCAGCCGGGTGAGGCTGGCACGCAATCTGGGCGATTATCCCTTTCCAAATCAGGCGGAGAAAGAGGATCTCTTTGGTGTGAGGGAGGAGATCGCCTCGGCTCTGGAGGGCTGTAATGATGAGCTGGACAGCTATAATATGGAGGAGCTGACCCCGCTGGAGAAGGAAGCTCTCATCGAAAGGCACCTCATCAGCAGGGCTCATAGCGGGAGTTCCCGGCCCTGTGCCACTCATATCAACAGCGAACAGACACTGAGCATTATGGTAAATGAAGAGGATCATCTCAGGATGCAGTTTATAGATGCTGGTGATAAACTCGACACCCTCTGGGAGAGAGCTGACAGCCTTGATGATCTGCTGGAAAAGAATGTCGATTACGCCTTCTCGGATGAGATAGGCTATCTCACCGCCTGTCCCACCAATGTAGGGACTGGGATGAGGGCCTCTGTGATGATGCATCTGCCGGGATTGACTATGAGGGACAGCATCGAAAAACTCCTGGGAGGTGTGGGCAAATTCGGTCTGACAGTCAGGGGCATATTTGGAGAGGGAACAGGTGCGGAAGGCAGTATATATCAGCTTTCCAATCAGGTTACACTGGGCTTGAGCGAAGAGGATATACTGGAAAATCTGCACAGCATACTGTCACAGGTGATCGCCGAGGAGAAGAGAGCGCGCCAGAAATTGCTGGCAGAAAATGAGTATGAGATAAAGGATAAGATCATGAGGGCTTTTGGGATTCTCAAAAACGGTTATAAGATCAACAATCTGGAAGCAGTACATTTTCTCTCACTGCTGCTCCTGGGCAATTATTACGGTCTTTTTAAAGAGCTGACCCAGAAGAAGATTCTGCAGCTTCTGATAACAACCAGACCTGCTCATCTGCAGCTGTTCTTCGATGAGAAGATGGATCCCACCCGCAGGGATGTGCTGCGGGCAAGCTTTTTGAGAGATGAACTGGCTGAGTTTTAATCTGCAAATAAATATGGAGGTGTATTTTTATGTTTGAGCGCTTTACGGAAAGAGCCAGAAAGGTCCTGGGATATGCTGAGGAAGCAGCCCGGGAGCTGGGGCATAATTATGTGGGAACAGAGCATATCCTGCTGGGACTTATAAGGGAGGATGAAGGTGTCGCAGGCAGTGTTCTGCAGGAACACGATGTGACCTATGAGAAGGTAAAGGAGAAGATAGGCGAGATAATAGGCGAGGGCCGCAACAGACAGAGCAGTTCACAGGCTATCGGATTGACACCCCGCACAAAAAAGGTGCTGAATCTATCCATGGATGAGGCCCGGCGTCTGGGCCATAATTATATCGGAACAGAACATCTGCTTCTCGGCCTTATGCGTGAGGGTGAGGGTGTAGGTGCCAGCATCATCTCCCAGCTGGGAGGTGAGCCCGGTGAGATCAGAAAGAAGATCGTCCAGATGCTGGGCGGCAAGCAGAGCGGCTCCTCCCAGACCACACAGGAGCAGAGCGATACACCCAACCTGGATGAATACAGCCGGGATCTTACCGCCATGGAGAAGGAAGGCAAACTCGATCCCGTTATCGGAAGGGAGAAGGAGATAGAACGTTTGGTCCAGGTGCTGAGCAGAAGGACCAAAAACAATCCCGTGCTGATAGGTGAGCCCGGTGTGGGTAAAACGGCTATCGTGGAGGGTCTGGCAGAACAGATCAACAAGGAGAACGTGCCCGATCTTCTGTTAGATAAGAGGGTAGTTGCCCTCGATCTCAGCTCACTTGTGGCCGGTTCAAAGTACAGGGGAGAATTTGAAAAGAGAATGAAAGGAGTCATGGAGGATATCCGTAACAGCGGGGATATAATCCTCTTTATCGATGAGCTTCACACACTGGTGGGAGCCGGAGCGGCCGAGGGTGCAATAGATGCCGCCAATATTCTAAAGCCGGCACTTGCCCGGGGTGAACTGCAGGCCATTGGAGCCACGACACTCGATGAATACAGAAAGCATATAGAGGAAGATGCAGCCCTGGAACGCAGATTTCAATCCATTCTGGTTGAGGAGAATTCACCCGAAGAGGCGGTTGATATCCTCAAGGGTCTAAGGGATGCCTATGAAGCACATCACAAGGTAAAGATCACCGATGAGGCCATCGAATCGTCTGTACAGCTCTCCCACCGCTATATACAGGATAGATTTCTGCCTGATAAGGCTATAGACCTGATGGATGAGGCCGCCTCCCGGGTCAGATTGAACAACAACACCAGACCGGATGAATTCAAGGAGCTGAATCAGCAGCTTGAAGATGTGCGCAAGGAGAAAGAGGCGGCTGTGAAAAACCAGGAATTTGAGAAAGCGGCCGATCTTCGCGACCGGGAGAAGGAACTCGAATCCGAGCTGGAGGAGATGAAAAACTCCTGGCAGCAGGAAAAGGGAGCCAACGGCGCCTCGGTCACCGCTGAAAATGTGGCTGAGATAGTCTCCAGCTGGACGGGAATACCCGTAACGAGACTGGAGGAGAAGGAGAAGGACAGGCTTTTACGCCTGGAAGAGGAGCTTCATAAACGTGTAATAGGACAGGATGAGGCAATTGTGGCAGTTTCTGAGGCGGTGAGAAGAGCAAGAGCCGGACTCAAAGATCCCCAGCGCCCCATAGGTTCCTTTATGTTCTTAGGACCCACGGGGGTTGGCAAGACTGAGCTGGCCCGCACACTGGCCGAGGCTATGTTCGATGATGAGGATGCCATGGTCAGGGTCGATATGTCCGAGTATATGGAAAAGCATTCTGTCTCCCGCCTGGTCGGTTCACCTCCCGGATATGTGGGCCATGATGAGGGCGGCCAGCTTACAGAACCCGTGAGAAGGCGGCCTTACTCAGTTGTTCTTTTCGATGAGGTGGAGAAAGCCCATCCCGAGGTATTCAATATACTGCTGCAGATTTTAGAGGATGGTCAGCTGACAGATACACATGGCCGCAGGGTGGATTTCAAAAACACCATAGTGATCATGACCTCCAATGTGGGAGCGGATTTCATTGAGAAACAGACCAGCCTGGGTTTTCAGCCTTCAGCTGAAGACGGAGAGAACCGGGAATACGAGCGTATGAAGGAAAAAGTCATGGACGAGCTGCGCAATACCTTCAGACCTGAATTTCTCAACAGACTGGACGATACCATAGTATTCCACGGCTTGAACCAGGATCACATCAAGGATATAGCAGATCTGATGATCGCCGAGCTCGAGGAGAGATTGAATGAGAAGGAGATGTCAATCGAGATAACTGAAGCTGCCAAAAATAAACTGGCTGAAGAGGGCTATAACCCGGAATTTGGAGCGCGGCCGCTGCGCAGAACTATTCAGCGCATGGTTGAAACACCACTCTCCGAAAAACTCCTGGCCGGTGAACTGGAAGAGGGAGATACGATCAAAGTCGACCTGGAGAATGATGAGCTGATTTTTATTCCTGCAGATCGATAGAATCCCGGGCTACTTCTTGTAAATCAAAGAGTAAAATGGTATAATTAAAGCACTTGTTATGAGCTTTGTAATAAACTGTTCCAGCAGATGTTCGAGCAGAGGAAGGGGAGTTTTTCTTGGCCCGGGCAGAGACCATCTATAGATGTCAGGAATGTGATTATCAAACCACAAATTGGATGGGAAGGTGTTCCAGTTGCGGCAACTGGAACACCTTTATTAAATATAATAAAAATTCTGAAAAGGTAGCCGCCGCTTCCTCTGATACTGCCGGGGATTATGCTCCGGCTGAAGCTCTCACCGAGGATATAAAAAAGAGGGATACCCCTCCCCGCTTCAACACAGCCATGGCTGAATTTGACAGGGTATTGGGCGGGGGGATAGTTGCCGGCTCTCTGGTGCTTCTGGGGGGAGCGCCGGGTGTGGGCAAATCGACTTTGATCCTCCAGGTCTCACATATGCTGGCAGAGAAAGAATTGAGGTGTCTCTACATTGCGGGTGAGGAATCGGCAGATCAGCTTGCCCTCCGCGCTGAAAGGCTGGGGGTTTTTCACGGCAGGATAGAGATACTCTCTGCCACATCCTGGCAGAAGATATCCTCACATCTTGAGGATGAGGAGTACGATTTTGTCGTTGTGGACTCGATCCAGACCGTCTACGACAGCTCCTATCAGTCCTCACCGGGCAGTGTGACACAGGTCAGAGAGGTGACCTCTTCTTTTCAGCAGCTGGCCAGAAAACAGAACATACCCGTGTTTCTAGTAGGTCATGTGACCAAAGAAGGCCAGCTGGCAGGACCAAAAGTCATGGAGCATATGGTCGACACAGTCCTCTACTTTCAGGAGAGTTCAAATTTTTACAGGCTGCTGAAAGCTCATAAAAATCGCTTCGGCACCACCGATGAAGTGGGAGTTTTCGCCATGGGTGATAGCGGGCTGCGGGAGATAAAAAATCCTTCCTCACTTTTTCTGGAAGGCAGACCTGAAAACTGCTCCGGCTCCGCTGTTGTTCCCGTTCTTGAGGGCAGCAGGACCATACTCGTCGAACTGCAGGCTCTGGTCAGTTCAAAGGGCTATGGCCACTCCCGCAGAATAACTTCCGGGCTGAACAGGGATAGGGCCGATCTGCTCCTGGCGGTTCTGGATAAGAGGCTGGGGCTCGAACTGGCTGAAAGGGATGTTCATTTCAACGTGGTCGGCGGGCTGCAGCTGGATGAACCCGCCCTGGATCTGGCCCTGGCAGCGTCAGTTATTTCCAGTTATCTGGATATAGCTCTACCCCCTGATCTGGCTGCCTTCGGCGAGGTGGGCCTTTCAGGTGAAGTTCGCGCTGTTTCCCGCCCCGATAGGAGGGCGGTCGAGGCCAGCAAGATGGGCTTTAACGGTCTGATGCTGCCCGCTTCCAGCCGGCTGGAGGAGTTCGATCCCGGTCAGGAGATGGAGATAATAGAGATCGATCGCATAACAGATCTGCTGGGCTATATCAGAACTCTGGCTGAAGATAGCTGAATAGAGCTGGAGAATTTGAGAGGTGGCTGGGGAGGTGTAATTATTGGATAAATATGAGCAGGAGATGCTGGATGTTTTAGACCTCATCGCTCCCGGCACTAAATTCCGGGCCGGACTGGAGAATATTCTGAGAGCTCAGACCGGTGCCCTGATTGTTGTTGGGGACAGCGAAGAGGTGATCGATCTCGTAGATGGGGGTTTTCAGATCGATGCTGATGTTACTCCGGCCAGATTGTACGAGCTGGCCAAGATGGACGGTGCAATTATATTAAATTATGATCTGGACAGGGTTCTGATAGCAAATGCTCATATTATACCCGATTCTTCCATCCCCTCAAATGAAACCGGGACAAGGCATAGAACAGCTGAGAGGGTGGCCAAACAGACAGATGAGCTGGTAATAGCAATATCTCAACGCCGTTCTATCATCACACTCTATAAGGGTGATATAAAACATGTGGTTGAGGATATCAGGGTTGTCCTCTCCAAAGCAAACCAGGCCGTACAGACTCTGGATAAGTATCGGTCTGTGCTCGATCAATCCCTGACCAATCTCAGCGCTCTGGAGTTTGAAGATCTTGTTACCATTGCTGATGTAGTTACGGTTCTGCAGAGAGCTGAGATGGTGCTGAAAATTCAAAAGGAGATAGAGAAGTATATCACCGAGCTGGGCTCTGAGGGCAGGCTGATCAAGATGCAGCTGGATGAACTCGTAACTGATGTCAGAGAGGAGTGCGTGCTGCTGATCAGGGACTATATCAGATATGAAGATGAAGAGAATAAACCCGATGCCGGGAATCTGCTCCAGGAGCTCACAGACTGGTCTTCAGATGAAATGCTCTCCACCAGTACCATCAGCAAAGCTCTGGGGCTGGGCGGCAGTGTCAACTCCATGGATCTATCGATTTCACCGCGCGGTTATCGCCTTTTGCGCAAAATACCCCGGCTGCCGATGCCGGTCATAGAGAATATGATTGCTCATTTCACCGACCTCTCGGCGATAGTCGATGCCAGCTCGGAAGAGCTGGATGAAGTCGATGGTGTTGGTGAGGTCAGGGCCCAGTCGATCAAAGATGGACTGCGGCGGCTTAGAGATCAGGTGCTGCTCGACAGACATATATAGACCGGATGCTTTCCCGTAAAGCTGAAAAATTTTCTTATACCGGCAGCATTTTATTAAATTGACAGGGTAAATCATTGTTGGTATAATAAAGGTTAGGAATAAAATGGTTTGTATTAAGAGGAGCTGATATTTTCATAATGTTTGATATCGGTGATAAGGTTGTCTACCCCAATCATGGGGCCGGAACTATTGTTGATATAGAATCCCGGGAGATACTCGGGGAGGAAAAGAAATATTATATTATGAAGCTTCCCATAGGTGAGATGAAGGTGATGATACCGGTCGATAAGGTCGATGAAATCGGCGTCAGAGATATAATTGACGAGGAGGAAGCCGATGAAATAATAGCTCTTCTCAAGGGAGATCAGAGCAAGATGTCCCAGAACTGGAATAGAAGATATCGTGCCAATATGGAGAAGCTGAAGACCGGCGATATATATGAGGTCGGCGGCGTGGTCAGAGATCTGACCATAAGAGATGAGGAGAAGGGCTTATCGACCGGCGAGAAGAAGATGTTGAACAACGCCCGCAAGATACTGATAAGTGAACTGGTTCTGGCCAAAGAAGCAGCTGAAGAGGAGATCAAAACCATCATAGATAAGGCTTTTGATAATAATCCCCATATAGAGGAAGAGGAGGATTGACTGTGCCGGTGAGTTATTGAGCTCATCCTGATGCCGAGGAAGGGGGGTGAAGGTGGTTGCTAAAACGGGGGATGCGTCTCATTCTGGCAATAATTGGTGGTGTCATAGGTTATAACCTGGTAGTTATTATGGATCTATCGAGCGAACTGGAATTATCTCTAAATAATATCGATAATATCCTGACGAGCGCCCAATTCCTGGGTACAGCCGGGGGTATCCTGGTTGGATTTTTTATTTTTTCCGCCCTGATTGAAAAGCTTCTGGGATTTGTTCTCAGCTTCGATTATGACTTTAAGACCATAACACCTAAAAAGATAATAGCCGGTTTAATAGGTCTTGTTGTCGGTCTGATCTTTGCGGGCATAATAAACTTTGCCTTTCCCATAGGGAGAATTCCCCGCCTTGGTCTGGCCCTGCAGGTTCTGATCAATATTGTCTTCGCCTATCTGGGTTTTTCCCTGGCTGTTTACAAAAAGGAGGAATTCCTGGAGGTTTTTCCTTCCAGTCCCTTCGAGAGCGTTGAGCAGGATTTTGAAGGTGAGAGGCCGGAGCCCAAAATACTCGATACAAGTGTCATAATAGATGGACGCATAGCCGATATATGCAAGACGGGATTTGTGGAAGGTGATCTGATAATTCCTGAATTCATACTGGAGGAGCTTAGGCATATAGCTGACTCCTCGGATGAGTTAAAGCGCAATCGCGGCCGCAGAGGCCTGGATATTCTCAAACAGATGCAGAATGACTCGGATATAGAGGTGGAGATAATAAATAAAGATTTTGAGGATATTCCCGAGGTGGACAGCAAGCTGGTCAAACTGGCCCGCATAATGGCCGGGAAAATCCTGACCAATGATTATAATCTCAATAAGGTAGCCGAGCTGCAGGGAGTCAAGGTGCTCAACATAAATGAACTTGCCAATGCGGTCAAGCCGGTGGTGCTGCCGGGAGAAGAGATGGAAGTGGAGCTGATTAAAGAAGGCAAAGAAGAGGGACAGGGTGTTGGATATCTGGATGATGGGACGATGATAGTTGTGGACGAAGGGATAAAGTACATCGGCGACACGATCGAAGTTCTGGTGACGAGCATTCTTCAGACGGCTGCGGGCAGGATGATATTTGCCAGACCCAAGATGCATGCTGATACTGCCGAAAAGAAAACTGAGGGATCATAAATGAGAACTGTGCTGATGGTTGCAGCTGCCGGTGAGGGAAAGCGCATGAGCTCTGACCGGAAAAAGCAGTATATGGACCTGGGGGGTATGCCCCTGCTGTCCAGAACCCTGAGGTCCTTTGCCGGCTGCTGTGAGCTGTTTGAGAAAATAATACTCATAATCCCTCCCGGGGATGAGAGCTTTATAGAGTCTGAGATCATCTCCAGCCTGCCCACTGATCTGGCCCGCAGGATCGAGCAGGTGCCTGGCGGTGAAAGCAGGCGGGAGTCGGTCTATAACGGTCTTAGAAGAGCACTTGATTTTTCCTCCGATTATGTCTTCATACATGATGGTGCCCGACCCTTTATCAGCTGTTCTTTGATCAGACGGGTTTTGCAGGCTGTCAGGAGAAAAGGAGCGGTGACGGTCGGCACACCTGTGACAGATACCATAAAAATCAGAGATGAAGATGGCCTGGTGGAGAGCACTCCGGACAGAGATAGGCTCATGGCTGTCCAGACTCCCCAGGCCTTTTCCTGTGAACTGCTAAAAAGAGCTCATGAGGAGACAGATCACGATGTAAAGGCCACCGATGATGCCTCACTTGTGGAAGAGCTGGGTCACGAGGTGCTGATCGTCAGGGGCAGCTATGATAATATTAAAATCACCAGACCCCGGGACCTCAAGCTGGCTGAGATCATACTGGAGGAAGGCGGGTTGTGATATATCATGAATGAACATAGAATAGGTCTCGGTTATGATGTTCACAGGCTGGAGCAGGACCTGCCTCTTGTGCTGGGAGGCTGTGAGATACCCTTTGTTGAGGGTCTTGTTGGACATTCAGATGCAGATGTTCTGCTCCATGCTGTTATAGATGCCCTGCTGGGGGCGGCAGGAGCAGGAGATATCGGACAGCATTTTCCTCCGGGGCGCAAAGAATACAAAAATATATCGAGCTGTCTGCTTCTGGAGAGAACTGGAGAGATTTTATTTAAAAAAGGCTTTGAAGTGATCAATATAGATGTTACCATTATTATGGAAAATCCCCGTCTGCAGAAAAAACACAGGGAAGAGATGCTGGCAAACATCGGAGATAGCCTTGATATCTCTAAAGGCAGGGTGAATATCAAGGCTACCACCTCTGAGGGGCTGGGGTTTGCCGGGCGCGGTGAGGGCATAGCCGCACAGGCAGCTGTGATGGTCAGGAGAATTCAGAGCAGGTAGTACAAAACATATTATCAGAGAGGTGAACAAAATGTTAGTCAAAGATATCATGACAACTGATCCTATAACCATAGAGGAAGATGCCTCAATATTACAGGCAGAGAGGCTGCTGGCTATCAATAAAATCGGAAGATTGATAGTTGTGGATGAGGATGACGAGGTGGTCGGCATCATAACTGATGGTGATTTTATGGAACGGGACGATCTCGATGCCAGCATATCAGAGCTGGTCTCCAGAGATCTCATCTCCGTGGAGGAGAATACCAGCGTTAAGGAGGTCGCCCAGCTCATCTCCGAGCATCAGATAGGCGGTGTGCCGGTATTTGATGGCGATGAACTGACCGGTATAATCACGGCCGAGGATATTGTCGATGGATATGTTCGTTATGATAAGGAACAGGAGGAGATAGAGCTGGATAAAAACAGCATAACACCCGAAAGTGCGGCCATTTATCTGGCTATGACCAGGAGCAGGGAATATGAGAATTACTGGCTCGATAAGGTGCAGAATTATGGATATAAAGGTGCCATAACCCAGACAGGTGCCAGTGCGGAAAAGCTGCCGATAAAGCTGCGCGAGAGCACGACTGTAGCGGCAATTGCCCGCGGAGTTATCGAGGAAAACCCCCGGGAAAAGATGGCCATCTCCAATGCTGTCAAAGATGCTTACAGTCAGCTGGCCCTGATCAACCCCGGTCTGGGCGGAGGCTTCAAGATCGCAACAGTGCGGGGGCAGGAACATGTTTCAGTAGCTATATTCGGTAAATTTGGCCATGCCCTTGTCGACGGTCCCGAGCAGCTGGCAATAGGGACCAGCGTAATCTAGATTAAGGAGTTGATATAATCATGTCAGAGATGAGGCTTAGGTTTCCACCTTCACCGACGGGTAAAATTCATGTTGGCAATATCAGAACTGCTCTCTTCAACTATCTGTGGAGCGAAAAAAATGAGGGCTCACTTGTGCTGAGGATCGAGGATACCGATACAGAGAGATCGACACG
>SL_8KL_010_SEDDRAFT_10000499_pt1 | contig 34250 bp, 32 predicted proteins | sample SodLakKL_010_SED_4_FD_11160 | JGI IMG/M metagenome (IMG submission 11160)
TATAAAGAATTTTTTCTCATTAACTAAACCACGTCTATTTGTCATTTCTTAATTCTTATCTCCACAAACCGTACAGTTGGGATCTTTCTCAATATCTATCAACTCGATATCATTTCTCCCTACACCGAAGATTAGCAATTTGCCTTTAAGCATATTTCCGTGACCGGTCACTGCTTTGATAGCTTCGTTCGCTAAAAGAGTTCCAAACAAGCCTGAATTCGTACCTAGAATAGGAAAAGTCTCTTTTTTCTCTGGAGGTTCCGGAAAGAGGCATCTCAAGCATGGAGTTTCTCCAGGGATGATAGTAGTCATCTGACCATGAGTGCCTTCAACCGCAGCATGGATTAAAAGAACTGTCTCTTCTACAGCGAATTCGTTCAATAGATATCTGGTCTCAAAATTATCGAGAGCGTCTACAATCACCTCACAGCCTTCTAAAACATCCAAATTCTCCTCAATAATCTTTCCATCGAAAACTTCTACTTCTATATCGGAATTGAGTTTTTCCAACTTCTTGGAAGCAGATTCCGTTTTCTTTTTCTCACCAATGTCCTCTTCCCAGTGGAGGATCTGCCTGTTCAGATTACTCAGCTCTATTCCCTCATAATCTACGAGTAACAACTCACCCACACCAGCAGATGCCAAGAAAAACGAAGCTGGACAACCGAGACCTCCTAGACCTACAACTGCGACTCTAGAATCCTTCAACTTTTCCTGACCCTCCTCTCCGAAGACTCTTATCTGCCTATCGTATCGCTCCAAATCTCTATCATTCAACTCTTCAGTCATCGGACTTTTTCCTCCTGACATTTTCCTGTTTTTCTTCGTTAACCTTTAACTCAAAAACATCTGGTCTCGAGTAATGACCAACCACGTCAAATTCAAATCTGCTTTTACAGATATCTCCAATGTCAAGTTCAGCATAAAGTACTCCTTCTTCACCGTATAGAGGCCCTTCGATAGTTTTCCCCATAGGTGAGATTATCGCGCTGCCTCCCCTACATATGACCTCTCTATCAAAATTCAATTCTTCCAAAGCATAATCTGGATACATATCTCTAGTGACGTATTGATTACATCCTAGCACAAAACATCGACCTTCATAAGCTATGTGGCTCAAGGTAGACTGCCAAACATCTTCGGTCGCTGCAGTAGGAGCCAAATATATATCAACTCCCTTCTCATACATCGCGGTCCTAGCTAATGGCATGTAATTCTCCCAGCAAATCAGACCTCCAACTCTGCCAAACTCCGTTTCTATAACATCTAGTGTACTCCCGTCTCCCTCTCCCCAGATAACACGTTCAGCGCCGGTAGGCTTCAACTTTCTATGTTTCCCCCTAATCTCGCCGTCAGGACCAAAATAGATAACAGTGCAGTATAAAGTTCCGCCTCTTTTTTCAGCTTCCCTCTCAATAACACCCATCGCGAGGTACACTTCTTTTTCACGGACTATCTCTGCTAACTTGTCTGTTATCTCCCCTGGTATTTCAACTGAATTTTCGTAATATCTCTGCCACAAGTTTCTTCCCTCTTTCTCGTTTATACCAACTTTAGCTCCAAAATCTAGACCTCGAGGATAAGCGGGTATGAAGGCTTCAGGGAACAGTATCAATTCCGCCTCCTCAGATACTTCCTCGATCAAACCACATGCTTTTTCCACCGTCTTCTCCTTGTCAAACAAAAAAGGCGCGGCCTGAACCACCGCAACATTCACGGAATCTTTTGAATCCGACATATCGATCATAAAATGGAATTACATAACAACAATTAACATTTTTCTATACCCTCTTTCATAAAGACTTTAGACCGGAACCTGTTAACGGTATCAAAACACTGTCTCCTCTATCAAATTCTCCCTTCTCAAGTAAATCTAGAAAAGCTGCATAGGGCATTGCTGAAGTTGTCTCAACAAGAAATCCCATGGAGAGCAGTTCCTCCTTAGCGAGATCAATCTTCTCATCCTCCACCGAGATGGAAAAACCGCCGGTCTTTTCAAGCACTTCTCTCATCTGGTCGGTCCTTGGAGGTTCTATGATCTCTACTCCAGAGGAGAGTTCACTCTTTTTCTACTCATCTCTCGTAAACTTTCATACCCTTTTGCTTCAACTGCTATCATCTGTGGAATCTTATCGACCACTTCAAAACTGGAAAGTTCAGAAAACCCTTCGTAAATTCCCAGGAACAAGGTTCCACTCCCAGTAGGGACCAAAACTCTATCCACTTCTTGATCTACACCTACCTCATATGCAGATATCTTCGTACCGTCCAAAAAGAAAGGATTGTACCAGTGAGAAACGTAATTAGCGTCTTCAAATTCTAGAGCTCTTTCATGTACATCCATCCTAGTTCCAGAAATTTCGTGAATTTCAGAAGCTAACTCATCTAAGATCCTTCTCTTGGCTTCTCCTATCTCGTCCGGGACAAATATATGCGTTTTTATTCCCTCAGATTTACCATAAAGAGCTAAGCTTATGGCAGCATTCCCAGAAGAATCTAAGCTCACCTCATCTATGCCTTCTTCCTTCAACTTCGCAACGCTAACGTAAGTACCTCTATCTTTGAATGAACCGCTAGGCATAAGATACTCTAATTTGAAAATTACATCAACACCTTCTATATTTTTCTTGATTGTCGGCGTTATAGGAGGGGACAGATCGGGAAGAAATCTATCCTCTACCGAGAAGAAACCCCAATATCTTCTCATATCTGATTTATCTAGATTGATTATTTTCTCAAAAGATTTATCGAAATCATTTTTTATTATCAAAGGGCCTCCACACTCACATCTCAGACGGAATTCAATCGGATAGTTCGAATCGCATTCTGTGCATCTTAAAAGCATATTATGTTATCTCAAATTCCTTTTCGTTAATCCAATTTTTCCTAGTAAAGATTACCATGGAGAAAACAATCTCTTATGTTCTACCTTTTCACCCAAAATACTCTATATCTCTTCTCCTCTTCCATGTCCAAGATGATCTACACCATTTTGGACCTAGGTTTAGCTATTTTACTGTTGTTCTGGGTCACCTATGACATAACTAATGAAAATATGAGCCGCAAATACTATTGGGGATGGATGACCGCAGTGGTGATAGGATATGTCATTTGGACGGTGATAGGAGTCTTGTTAGTCGTCACAGCTTATTACATTTGGAGTAGATATCATCACAGTAAAGAAAAATGAATCATTTAGTGAAAATTAGCTCTTCTATATCGGTTAATCATGGAAAAAGATATTAACTACTAATTACATTGTTATATTGGTTGACTAGCCCCAAAAATGAGATCGAGCATTTTGATAAATCTTTTTTATCATTTTCAACCCTCCCTCTCTCATCATGGGGCTGGTCGGCCGTTTAAACCCTATTTATATAAGTGTAGAATATTCAAGTGACTAAGTTTGCTTTGGTAAAAATTAATTTTCGAAAAAACATTGTTATACCAAAAAACTCTTATTCTCGGTCTATGATAATTCATTTTGGAAATGATTAAGAAAATCAAAGATCATTCATTCATGATGCAAGCGATACTTTTTGGACTTACAGCTTTTCTTCTTTCTCTCCTGCGACAGGATCCTATGTGGTCAGCAATCAGTTTTCTTTTTCTTTTCCTTACTTTAAATATATCGAAAATAAATAGAAAGAAAAGGACAAAACGTAAGGTTCTCAAAATAGTTTTAATACCACTATTGATCGGGGCATTTTCTCCGATTTATAGCCCTCTTGGTAAAGTAGCTTTGGCAGCTATTTTGCCCATTCTAGGATTTATGCTCTTGTTTTCCCTACTCCATACTAGTGAATTGAACACTAATCTTCACTTCACATCAGCCTTCATTTTTCTCTTTTCTTTAGCAGGAGGAGCTCTCTCAGGAATAGGGAAATACATGAGTGACAACTTCTTAGACACTACCTATCTACTGGGGAACGATTCCTTGATGATGGAACTTTTACTAATAATGATGTTTGGTATATTGGGGACTTTAATTTTCATCCAATACATGAATTCTAAAAGCCTAGTTAATCAAAAAACAAATCAATTACGATTTCATCTAAATATTAAAAAAGAATATTCTAGCAAGCATTTTTTTAAGATATTAAACTCCTTTTTCTGGGACAAAGAAAAAGCATCACTCCAACGCACCTCCAAAGTGCTTCAGATAGGGATATTAGTCTTAGTCTTCTATAACCTCGAGATACAAAATTTCTGGGGATATTCAATTGCCCTAATCTCTTTCATACTATCGATATTCCCTACATTATATTCCCGGGTTCAAAGAATAAAATTATCACCTTCATTTCAGTTTTGGTTAGCAAGCGCTCTGTTCTTGTATGCCTCAGGTGAATCTTTAAGATTCCAAAGTCTCTTTGGATGGTGGAATCCTTTTACACATCTAATTGCAGGCATTATGGTCGGAACCCTAGTTTTCATCTATCTTTTCTATCTTGAAGATGTCTCTGAAAACCTTCATATCCCTAACAGGATGATTCCGATATTCGTTTTGATTTTTATATTATCGCTTGGTGTTTTATGGGAACTCTTTGAATTTTTGATAGATAGTTTTTTCGGAACCAGCTTACAACCTAATTTGCAAAATACAATTTATGATATGATTTTTAATACTATAGGGGCTTTTTTTGCCCTTCTAATAGCGAGTGTCCTAACCCCATTCGAAGTATTTAGCTGGTTTAATAGAAAAAATAATTTATTTAGATGGAAACAAGCTATCATTTCATATCTAAATGATGTATCTCTCTTCTATTTTGGTTTTTCTTCTGGTTTAATCGCTCTCTCTTTATCGATATCGAGATCAGACTGGATCTGGGCAATGATAAGTTTGATATTCATTGTGCTAACTTATGGCATATCGATGGTAGGAAGAAAGAGGAAAATAAAATGGAAAGTATTTTTATGGTCATTGATCCCCTTGTTCTTAGGGGCTATAGGAATATTTAGGATAAGCCCAATTTACAGAACAGTTGGCGATTTAGCTATTGCCGCTATCATTCCGTTTTTGAGTTTCATGATTATCTTTAATCTCACTTACCACACCAAATTCAAAACCAATTTTCACTTCAGTATTTTTCTCATGTTCATTTTCTCCTTGTCTATAGGGGCTGTACTCAGTATAACAAAATTTTTCAGCGACTTGTATCTCGGCAGTCATTACCTGACAAGTGTTGAACTACTGATGATGGAATTCCTAATCATCACAATCTCAACTCTTATCGGTATATATTTGGTTATTATATATTTAAATAAAGTAAAAGATAAAAACTCACAAATCATAATGCCTTTCACTTCTAGAAGCTACTTGGCATCCGAAAGCCCAAGAGAGGATTTCTTATCATTATTGAACTCTTTTTTCGGCAAAAGACTGTATTATGATTTGCCCTGGATTACGAAAGTATTACCATTCGCTATTATCTTATTTGCTATCTACGGTTTTTACTCTTATAATTTTCGAGCCATAGTCATTTCTTTACCCGCTTTAGCTTTTTCAATAATACCTTATATATCTAAAAAAGGATTGAAAAAGAGCATTCCCAATTCTTTTCAATTTTGGTTTTCAATAATCTTGCTCATTTTTTTAATAGGGGAGATATTAAGAGTTTATCCGCGGTTCGAATGGTGGACTTTAGTGACACATCTTCTAGGAGGCATGGTCATCACTCTTTTTGTATTCCTCGGTCTCTTGTACATCGATCAAAACTCAGATCCTCTAGAAATACCGTTTTGGATGATACAAATTTTAAGTTTGACAGCTCTTTTATCTGTAATCTTTTTGGAAAAGTTATCACTATTTACACTAGATGCCGTAATAGGGACGAACCTTCTAGGAAATTTGAATTACACAATTTTGGATATTATGTCAGCCTTGATAGGTGGAGTCTTCGTGTTGCAGCTTATAAAATTAGAAGAGAGAATATAAAAATAATTGTCCGTAAAAAGTGTCGTAAAAAACTATATTAATCAAAAACTATTTCTCAATAAACGATGTCACTAAAAGATATTATAGATTATGTTAAGGATGAAGGTGCTACATACTGCGACATACGAAAGGAAAGATGGGATACCACCAATCTAACATTGAAGGACGGAGAGATGGAAAAGATAACCAGCGGAAGTGAAGAAGGAGCGATGGTAAGAGTTCTGTACGATGACGGATGGGGGAATGTAGGAACATCTGATCTTTCCGAGTTAAAGAAAGCTGCCGATAGAGCCATCAACATGGCGAAAAAAAGCAACGAGTACAAAGAAGAAAAGACCGGGATGGCTAAGGTTGAAACACACGAGAAAGCTATCAACATGCCGATGGAAGAAGACTTTTTAGACATATCTACCGAGGAAAAAGTTTCCTTTCTTAAAGATTTAGAGAAACACCTAGATAAAAAATTTGTCAGATCTACCGAATTGAGATATATCGACCGCTTGGTCAATAAAGAAATAGCAACAAGCGACGGAACACACGTTAAGATGAAGATCCCAAGGATCGTAACTTATCTGATAATCACTGGTAAGAGCGATACCATACAGAGAGCCAGCGAAGGAATCGGCGGGACGGGCGGATATGAATTGACTGAGAGAGCCTACGAAAAAAAAGACGTTGTTTTAGAGAGATTGGAAACTTTGCTAGAAGCTGATACACCACCCAGCGGTAAGATGTCGCTGATTATGGATCCCCATCTCACAGGGGTATTCTCCCACGAAGCTTTCGGGCATGCAGCAGAAAGTGATCTAGTATCTACAGGGAACAGTTGCCTCGAAGGAAAGATAGGCGAGAAAGTCGCCTCGGATATAGTAACCATACGAGACGATCCTACTATGGACGGCTATGGTTCATTCCCCTTCGACGATGAAGGTACCAAATCAAGAAACAGAACGCTGGTGAAAGACGGCACTCTCAATGATTTTATACTAGACAGGGAGAACGCCTGGAAACTGGATATGGAACCCAATGGAGGAGCTAGAGCAGAGGACTTTAGAGTGAAACCGCTGGTGAGGATGAGCAATACTATCATGGAACCCGGCGATATGGAATTCGATGAATTAGTAGAAGAAGTGGACAAGGGTGTTTATGCAAAATCTTCAGGTGGAGGACAGGTTAATACGGGTGAAGGTACCTTCCAGTTCAACGCACAAGAAGCTTACCTCATAGAAGACGGGGAGATTGTCAAGCCGCTTAGAGACGTTAGTTTCAACGGCTTTACACTTCAGACACTTCAAAATATAACCGGGATTACAAAAGAATTAGACACGGGAATAGGTCACTGTGGTAAAGGACAAACCGCCGCGGTCACCGACGGTGGAGCAAACGTTTTGATATCTGAAGTAACGGTAGGTGGTAGAGAATGAACGGGAAATTAGTCGAAAGCGTTAAGGAAGCGCTAGAGTTGCTTGATAAGAAAAAATTGGAAGGGGATGTTTTCGGTATAAAAGAAAGAAATATCAGCTATTCCATCGAGAAAGGAGAGTTGGCTGAGAGTTCAGAGTACGAGGATCTTGGATTGGGTATCAGAATTATCAAAGAAGGAAAAGTCGGATTTGGATATTGTACTCCTGGTAAAGAGGAAAAAGGTGTTCGAAGAGCTGAAGAACTCTCTACGATCTCTCAGGAGCTTGACCTAGAGCTGCCCGAAGAGAAAGATACACCCGACCCAGATATCTACGACAAAGACATCGAAGAACGATCTTCGGAAGGCGAGGGAGCAGAATTCACCCAGCAGGTTATAAACGGAGCTAAAGAGCTGAAAGAGGATATCATACCAACAAGGGGAAGTTTGTCAATAGGCATTGGTTATAAAGTCCTAGGTAACACTAATGACTTGTTCTTGAAACAAAAGAGTACCGCAGTATCAACCGGTGTTTTGGCGACCATCCCAGGAGATGAAACCTCGATAAATGCTAGTGAATCTAGATTCTCTAGAAAGATGGACCTCGATTTTACCGATATCGGAAAAACTGCAGCGGAAAAAGTCGATTCGTTGAGAGAAGCTTCGGAACTCCCCAAAGGTGAGATTCCAGTTGTGATGAATCCTGATGCGTTCGGTATGCTGATGTGGTTCGGGATAATACCTGCCATAAACGGTGAAAACATCAGGAAGGGAAAATCAGTCTACGAAGGAAGGAAAGGAGAAAAAGTGGCTTCAAAAGAACTTCTCATGAAGGATGACCCCACTATGGATTGGGGTGTCGGAAGTGGTCCCTTCGACGATGAAGGTGTACCGAGCAGAGAGATACCTATAATCGAAGACGGAACTCTCAAACATTTCATCTATGATTTAAAGGAAGCTGTAAAGAGCGATACCGAAAGTACAGGAAACGGTCTGAGAGGAGGATTCAAAAATCCACCAGAGATCTCTGATAGAAACATAGTCCTGCGTGGTGAAGGTGAAAATAAAAAGAATTTACTCCCTGACAAAGGTATCCTTGTGGACGGAGTGATGGGCGCTCACACTCTCAATCCGGCTAGTGGGGACTTCAGTGTTGTAGGAACTCCCGCCTGGTTGGTCGAAGATGGAGAGATAAAAGGCAAAGTGGAAGGCGCGATGATATCAGGTAACTTACCTGAGACGCTTGAATCTATAGAACTTGCGGATGATTACAAGAAATCTTACGCATCGATAGGCAGTAGAGAGATAAAGATGGACCTTCCTTCAGCAAGATTCAATGACGTGACCGTCTCTGGGAAATAAAACCCTTTTTATCTTTCTATATATCTGTTTTTTCGTCTTCATCGATTGTTTTCTCTTTCCACTTGCCAGTCCGGAAGTAGCCATAGGAGAAAAATGCTATGAGAATATTACTCAGTGACATACCTATCCAAACGCCCAAAATTCCAAGATCTGCACCTATATGAAGAGTGGTAAAACCTAGAGGTACAGAAGAGAATGCAAGTAAATAAGAAAGGCCTATCCTCAATCCCAATATTCTTGTCAAGGAGAGAACCATCGCCGGTTTAGTGTGTCCTGTACCTCTATATGTTGAATCGAATATCCTAAATATGCCGAAAAACGGTATAGCGAAAACGAATATCGACACGAAACGAGCGGATTCATCAATCACTTCGGTGTAATTTTCGAGGGCAGCTTCGTCCGCGAAAACACTGACAAGACCTGTTCTGAAAGCAAATATAGCTATTGAAATAGTTACCATTAGAAAAGCAGATACCATGATGGTCTTTTTGACTATCGTCTCTGCTCTCTTCGTATTTCCCGCACCGATATTTTGTCCGACCATCGTCATGGTCGCACTTGCAAAACCCCAGATACCCAAGTTTACCAGCTGGATAACTCTTCTGCCTATACTATAAGCGCTCAAGGGTATGGTCCCAAAAACTGATACGATGGCTATAAGACCAACGAAGCCAAGAGAACTACCGGCTCTAGCGGCGGAGGCTGGAAGACCGATGTCGAATATCTTTTTGACCCATTTCATCTTTAGTTTGAGATGTTTTAGTTTCAATTTTATTCCCAATTTCCCACTGAAAAGCAGATATACTCCGACAGCAGAGGCTACACCTCTTGTGGTAACGGTGGCTACCGCTGCTCCAGCTACACCCATTTGAGGAAAGGGACCGATACCTAGAATCAAAAAGGGGTCTAGGATAATATTCAAAACCACGCCGATAGCTCTCAAATACATCGACGTTTTCATGTCTCCTATACCTCTCAATATAAATCTAAATGAGGTGAAAGCATAGGTTATAGGAGCACCGATAAAGATGATCCTGGTATAGCTTAATGCTAGAGGATAAACATCTTCGGGAACGCCGATTATATTCCTTAGAAGCCAACCAGCGGAGAAGAAACCTATGGCCCCCATGATCACACTTATGATCAGCAATAGTCCAAAAACCTGCCCAGCGGACTCATTGGCTTTTTCACTGCCGCCCTTACCAGTATGTTGAGATACGAGGGAGATTCCCGCCGTAGCGAGGCCCATACCTAAGGCGAGAAGGACCATCACAAGGGGGAACGCGACACTCGGAGCCGCAAGAGCTTCTTCACTAACTCTCCCGAGCCAGAATGTATCTGCTATATTATAACCAGTCTGTAGCATGCTTCCGATGACTATAGGCCAAGCTAGAATGAGGAGTGTTTTTACGATGGGACCTTCAAGGATCTCTTCTCTCCTTTCTTCTATCGATCTCTTCATCTCTAGCACTCCTTCAAAAGTAAACTTTCGACCAGATGCTTCAAAGATTCTCTAGCCTTCTCAGCTACATCCCTGTCTGTAGATATCTGTCGGACTCTTCCGCCGTCGATAGTAGAAAGAATCAAGGTAGCTATCTCGTCTGGATCAACTTCTCTGAAATCTCCATTTTCTATACCCTCTTCTATGATCTCACTCACTTTATCATGGATGAATGTGTCGTTCTGGGTGATCTTCTCCCTGTACTTTTTATCATAAGGTGCCTGAGATCTCATTTCCATAAGAACGGCGTGAAATTTTTCAGGTATTTCTTCACCATTGATACCGAAAAGCATCCTATCGATAAGGACAGTCAATTTTTCTTCTGGATCATCTATATCCGGGACGATTTTCTTTTCAAAACCTTCCAGCAGATAACTGATAAAATCAACCATCAGGTTTTCCTTGGTCCCATAATGGTAATGTAAATTAGATTTGCATTTATCGTATTCATCCGCTATATTGTCCATAGTTAATTCTGCATAGCCATGTTTACGGATAGCTCGGGACGTGGCTTTCATGATGTTTTTTCTAGTTTCGGAGGAAATTTCTTTTTCCTCTGACATCGATACTGACTAACTAGTCAGTCAGATTTAAAAAATTTTTGGAAGGTATTCAATCATCATCCTTTATTCAGGCAATCAAAAAACATTAAATATAATTATCTCATCTGTGTACACGATGTCTTCTCCTAAATGTCCAGAATGTGGAAAAGAGATGGAAGAGGTCGTGGGTTTTTCCGGATATGTTTGGTGTAGAGACTGTCATATCACTGAAAAAATAGATGAAATAAGTGATCCTAAAAGTCCTCAAGATTCCTCTGAAAAGTTAAAAATCTAGATATCATCATCTTTTTTTTAGATGAGTTTAGATTTTATTTGTTTAAGCCTATTGAGTGATTAGAAGGTAAATTTATTTACTACGATGAAGATAATTTAACGGTGATAGTTATGACCGAGATAAGGAGGTTAGCCCATTCATCTATATTGATAAAATGTGATGGGAAAAATATCTACGTAGACCCATATCGACCTGATTCTTTAACTAATGATCTCAAAAAATTCTATGAAGAGCCAGCTAAAGCAGATTTACTCTTGATCACGCATCCTCATCACGATCACTGTGACCCAGCAACTTTTGAAAAAATGGTGAGCGAGGAAACGAGAGTGATCGCTCCGGAAGATTGTGCCGAAAAAATTGAAGATGATTTTACTACACTCCGTCCCGGCGAGAGTTTATCATTCGAAGGAATAGATGTCGAGGGAGTCCATGCTTACAACATCAAAAGAAAGAGAGATTCAGGAGAACCGTTCCACCCTAAAGGAGAAGGTCTAGGTTATCTGATAACTGTAGAGGGAAATACGATCTACCATCCCGGTGATACAGAAAAAATACCGGAGATGGAAGATATTGAAGGGGTTGACATAGCTTTTTTACCCATCGATGGAACCTATACCATGGATATCGATGAAGCAGTGGATGCTGCGAAACTCATCGATCCTGAGATGGTCATACCATTCCATGAGAGAGAAGCGGACCCAAAAAAATTCAAGGAAAAATTGGAAAGTGAGAGCGGGATAAAAGTGGATATCCTCGGAGAGGGAGAGGTTTTCAAATTGTAAAACTTTTTGATGTTGGACAAACAGATATTAAGTAGTAAAAGGATGTGTTAAAGATGAAAGCTATGGTGGTGTATTACTCACAGACTGGCAATACTGAAAAAGTAGCAAAAGAGATAGCTAAGACGCTAGATAACAAAGGTGCAGATGTTAAAACAGTATCTATCGAAAGAAGTCTAGAAAAATCATACGAGGAAAATGTAGAAGATGCAAAGAAGGAAGAAAAAGCTAGGATAGAAGAAGCACGAACGGATCTGAGTGATTTCGATTTGTTGTTCATAGGAACTCCAGTTTGGTGTGGAAAACCCGCCACTCCTGTCAATACTTACATGGACCAGTGTGGAAGATTGGACGGCATGAAAATTGTGCCTTTCTTAACTCACGGTGGAGGTGGTCCCAGCATGACATTCGATAAGATCAGGGACGAGTTGGAGCCTAAAGGGGGAGAGGTAATTGAGGAGTTATCTTTGAGTTCTGATGAAATTGCTACCAACATAGAAAAGGAAAAGCTCGAGGAAATTATATCCAGGTTGGTATGATCGATGTCAGCTTCAGATAAAGGAGAATGCGAAACAAACGTTTTGAAAAAGCACGATATACAAGAAATCATCTCGGGTAAGAAAGATTGGATAGACCAAGGTCTTCTTGAAAAACTTGCCAAGGCACCTCTCAACTGTATAAAAAAAGAATTCCCTCATTTTGTTTACTCCGTATCATCACTAGATTCACTGAAAAGACCTAAAGAACAGCACCCGATATTTTACGGATGTTTTGACTGGCACTCTGCCACACATAGCCATTGGAGTCTCGTCCGGCAGATCAGATTATTTGACGAACATCCATTGGAAAGGGAAATAATAGAGACCCTAGAGAAGAATTTTTCAGAAGACAAAGCTAAGAAAGAACTGGCTTATTTCCAGGAAAACGAAGATTTTGAAAAACCATATGGATGGGCTTGGTTCTTGTCTTTGATGGCAGAACTACACCTTTGTAAGGATGGAAGGTCCGATCGATGGGAAAAAAATCTTTCGACTTTGGAGGACAAATTATTAGAACTTACTGAAAAAAGATTTTTGGAACAAAAACGCCCGTTAAGAGTGGGCACCCATGGAAATTCAGCTTTCGCTTTACAGAGAATCCTCGATTATTCTAGAGTTAAAGGAAACAAACAGTTAGAAAAAAGGATAAAAGAAAAGACTTTAGATTTCTTCCTAAAAGATGAAGACGCGCCTGTAGAATACGAGCCGATAGGATGGGATTTTCTTTCTCCAATTTTGATTGAAGCAGACCTCATGCGTCAAATTTTGGATAGAGATGATTTTTTAGGATGGCTGAACGAATTTTTACCTAGTCTTGATGGTACCTCTTCCATAATGAACCCAATAAAAATCCAACTCGATGAATTGATGAAATTCCATCTAGTCGGTTTAAATATTTCAAGAAGTTGGTGTTTAAGTGGTATAGGTAGATACCTCCCGGAAAACCACGATTACAAACAGTTATTCATGGAAAGTGCAAAAGACCATGCAAAAGCAGGAGTGAAGCAAGCTTTCGTCAAAGATTACGGTGGTTCTCATTGGCTTTTATCTTATGCTCTTTATCTCTTTACCATTGAGGAAGATGGTTTGAACCTCTGATCATCTTACTCGATCCCTCTTTATCAAAAGATAAATAGTGAGAGAACATAATTTCAAGAGATGATTAGATGGTTGAACGGCTCCCCTTAAAAGTCAAGAGTGCAAAATCTATAGAGGATGTATTCCAAGAGGTGAAATCTTACGATCTGGTTCTCACAGTAGATGCACCACTTGCCGACGCTATAAACGCTAGACTTGAATTACCAAAACTGGGTTATTTTGCAACAACCCCAAGAAGGCTAGCTCTGAACGAGATAAGTTCCGATGAGAAAACATTCCGGGACAAGCGGGAACTCTTTTTGAAGATTATAAAAGATACCGGTTTAGATTGGAAACGAGCGATCTATCTACTCGATGACATTGTAGAGTGTTGGAAAGAAACAGGAGATCCGTCCAATATATTAAAACAAAAAACGACACACGAAAAAGATATCAAAAAGATCATCAAGACCCTCAAAGACACGATCAATCCACTCAGCGCCTTGGAGAAATACACCATCGAAGAAGACAAAGATGTCGCGGTTATAGCGGAGCATCAATTCAATACATTGGATAAGAAAATACTGCCTAAAGATTTCGATATTATAGATGTATTCACTGAAAACAAGAGAGAACTTCCAGCTTTCCATATATTTAATTCAGCTACAGAGATAGTGGAAACTGTCCTCAAAAAGATTCAAAATCTTGATCCTAGGGACTCTGCCGTTGTGATGGAAAAAGACTCACAATACCGATACTTGATAGAAGCCATATTAAATTCCAACGATATTCCCTACATGGTCTCCAAAGAATTGAAAGGATATGAAGAGATCAGGAGATTACTGAATCTGATAAAGGCTTCTTTTTTCAGAGATGGATTAAAGGTCAAAGATGTAAAGCCACTATTTTCTCCAGAAAAGCGTTTAGATCCTAAAGCGGAAGATTATCTGCTCGAGTCTTACGATGATGAAGATCTAGATCATATAAAGCAGATATTGGATGAAATACCGAACATGAGTTTTAACGAACTGTTGGAAAGCGATATATTTCAGGAAGAACTCTCAGAAATGAAGAGACATCTACGTGATCTAGATATCCTTCAAAAACAGATCACGCCTGAAAGATTTAACTTTTTGTTACATTATCTTGAAAGTTTTGACGTCGAAATGGAAAGTTCTGGTCAAGGCGTGGTGATAGCCTCTCCTAACTCATCAACTTTCATAGATAGGCCCTACGTTTTCTATCTAGGCATGGATACCTCTTGGACACCAGAACCTCCTTCGCATCCTTGGATAGATAAAGAAAGTTTCGACAAAAAGAAGAAAAGAGACTTCCAGATCCTACTTCAAAACGGAGAACAGCAGTATTATATGGTCAAGGACCGCGATATGGGACAGAAGGTCGTTCCCTCATTTTATCTAAATGATTTCTGCGAAGGAAAGATAGCATCTTTTAGAGATCTGAAGCATGAATTGAATAAAAAAGATCTACCCGAACCAAGTTCTCCTTTCTCAAAGGTGACTGTGAAAACAGACCCCGCTCCGGTTAATACAATGAGCCAGTCATCTCTGAATATGCTGACGCGTTGTCCAAAAGATCAGTTCTTTTCCGAACTTGTTGAAACACCCGATAAGATCTTTTTCAAAAGAGGTACAATTTTTCATGATTTTGCAGAGTTCGCTCTTAACTATCCCGAACTCTGCGAGGAACTTGATCCTCTTGTGGAAAAAGTTATCGACGAGATGAGACCGTTCCTGGAAGAACACGAATTCTCCGAAGTGAGGACTAGATTCAAGATAGGCATGGAGAACATCAGATCCTTTTTAAGTGAGAATGAGTTCCAGCTAAAAGATCCAAAAGGATACGATAAAAAGTACACGGACAATATTTTTTCAGATATCTTTGATAAACCCATAGAATCTAAGTACACCGAAGTCTCCTTTCAAAATGAAGAGATAGGGGCAAAGGGCAAAGTGGACCTTATCCTTGATGAAGACCATATCGTTGATCATAAATCAGGAAACAAAAACTCAATACGTTCAATAATGAGAAGATCAGAGACAGAAGATATAGATGATGAACCTGACTTTCAGGCAAAGATGTACTTATCCCATCATAGAAAGCATCATGAAGGGGATCCTATCCGTTTCACCTATTATCATCTGCTAGACAACCTGAGAGATGTACTCTCGGGAGAAAGTGATTTTAGAGACAATGAAGTGACGATAGAATATTATCCGAAGAGTTTTAACAAGATGACCCAGGAAAAGAGAATCTACGAATGGTTGATGTCTTCCAACAGGAGGAAAAAAGTACTAAAAAAACTGGGTTACGAAGAATACAGGAAATTCTTCGAGAAGAGAACTATACCTAACATTGAGAAGGATGAAATCCTAGAAAGTGAGATCACGTCCGCATTCGTAAGTCACTGTAAGAAGAGGATCGGCTCTTATAAGTACGTGGAGAAAGGCTGCAAAGGGATCATGAAAAAATTGATAGTATTCAGGGATACGCACTACTTCAAGGAAGAACTGGATAGTTTCGAGGAATTTCTTGAAGATAAGATCGAAGAGTACAATCGATACAGAACTTCTAATTTCCCGATAGGAGACACGGATTTAGAGAACATCGAACACAAAGACCTAGTGATGCCAGAGGAGGAAAAACCATGAACGAGCCTACACCTAACAATAAACAAAAAGAACTGATCGAGAATACTGAAGGTATCTACCTGGCCGATGCTGGACCCGGCACGGGTAAGACTTTCACCATCTCATTGAGATACGCAGAGCTTCTAAAAGAGAAAAATATCGATGCAGACGATATTCTACTTATCACCTTCACGAACAATGCGGCGGAAAACATGAAGGAAAGGATAATCAATCTGTCCGAACACAGCAAGTCAGAACTCAGAGATGCGCCGATATCTACTTTCCACAGTTTCTGCCATAGGATATTGATGCGGTATGGAAACGAAGTACCGAGTATGATCGGGATAGATGATACTTTGACTCAATCCACCAGGATTATAGAAAACGAGATCCTAGAAAAGCGAGAATTCCAGAGTTTCATGAGTGATTTCGTTGATAGACATCCAGAATACGTGGATTTTTATAGGATACTGTATGACAAGACAGATATCTTAGATCTTCTGAAGTCGCTAGGTGCAAAAGGTATTTTTCCGAAAAAGAACGGCTGGTACAGAAACTCAGAAAAATATCTCGATGGAGATTTCAAAAAGTTCAAAGAATTGTTCGAAGAATCTAACAAACCAAGAGAAGGGACAAGAGGACCAAAACAGTCTCTTTTAAAAAAACGACTCTCTAGTTATAAAAACAAATGTTTCCTCAATTCCGCTCCATCTATTGAAGAGATAAGAGGCGAAGGCAAAAAAGTGCCTGAAAGATTCGCAAAGATCTGTTTCGAAGAGGATAGGGAGGAACTGAAAAAATTCATCCACGATGTTTATTTCGAATATATAGAATATGCCTTGAATAGGAACTACTTGAATTTTAGTTTGATGATGATGCTCGCCTTCGTTTTGCTCTGCGAAGATCACGAGGCGAGAGATGAACTCAGCTTCGATCACATCATGATCGACGAATTTCAGGATACCAACGAGATAGAGTTCAAACTCTCCCTTTTACTATCTAGATCAGGCAACATCTGCGCGGTCGGTGATTGGAAACAGAGTATATTTTCTTTCCAATACGCCTCCGTTGAGAATATAATCCGATTCGAGGAACGGTTAAAAAGATTCAAAGAAGATCTGAACAGCGATCGGCAACGCGTAAATTTTCCCGCGAAAGTTGAGGAAGAGATAAAACTGAAGAAAAACTATAGAGCAACACAGGAACTCATCGATTTCTCCGAGCAGGGTCTACTTGTCGAAGCCACAAAGGGAGAGGTCATCGATAAAGAAGATATCAAAAAAAGAATAACTAAACTTGAAGCGGCAGAGAACGAAGGAGCTACCGAGATCGGAGCTTATGTAGGGGAGAACAAGAAAGACGTTACGCTCTCTAAGATAACTGACATCGTGGACAACCCCGATTACCTGATCCAAGAAGACGGTGAAAAGCGGAAGTTGAGATATGAGGATATAGCGGTTTTGACTAGAACTAGGAAGTTCGGACTCGGTCTTTTCAAAGAAGCGAGTAAAAATAAAGTTCCCGTGGCTTACGAGGGAGGAGTCGAACTATTCAGGAGGAGATGCGCATTGTTACTCCTCGCATGGTTGAGGATAGTTCAAACTAAACATTCCAAAAGAGGTTGGTCAGTAGTTTTAGATGAAGCTGGATACAGCCTGGTTGAGATAAAGAAGATCTTCCAAAACGATTCTTATCCTGATGAGATGCAAAGATTCAGGGATGAACTGCTTGAAGAAGACGATCTTGGCTCTTTGGCAAAAAGGATCTTCAAAAAATATTCGATCAAAAACGCATTCTCCGACAAGGTGATAGAGGTTATCCAATCTACATATAAAAACACTTTTTTCAACCGTGGAGATATGATCAACTTCATACTAGATAATATCGAGAGTAACCAAACCTACGAGGTCGACAGCACTTCCGAAGATGATGTTTTCAAAATACAAACGATCCACAGTGCAAAAGGTCTCGAATATCCTGTAGTTATCCTTGCGGACACGGGACCTACGAGAGGAGGTTATGGAAGAGCTATCGAGTATACTGAACCGTTAGGTTTAAGGCAAAACAAGATTTTTTCTGAAGAAAATCAACCTTTCATTTACGATAACTGGAAGAATTACGTCATGTCTAAATGTACCGGCAGAAACTATGACGAAGAAAGAAGATTGATTTACGTTGCCATGACTAGAGCGGAAAATTACCTGTTTCTTACTGAAGAAGAGGGAGGCGAAAGTGAATTTTTCAATCAACTAGACGTAGAGGTAGAGCATCTAGAACCAAGGATCGAACCTTCTAAGCCTGAGAAAGAAAAGAAAACTGAACTGCATGTAAAAGTCGAAAAATTCCACGCACCTATCAAATATTCGGCCCACTCTCTAGTTGAAGGATCGGCTTTCGAGGACGAAAAGGCGGGTCTAAGCCCGGAGTACGGCTCCAAGGTACACAGGTTCGCTGAACAATATGCTAAGGGACACGAATTAGAGCCTTCCAACAAAGACGAGATGAATATAAAACGACTTATTGACGATTTAGAAGGAAAAAAGATCTCAGAAACACCTTGCCATTTGCCTATGGAGAATGAAAGAAAATTTTTCTTTGAGGGGGTCATCGATCTAATAAATGTGAACGAAAACCATGTAAAGGTCTTAGACTACAAGACTGATAGAGAGAAGGATGTTTTGGACGAGTATAGAAAACAGGTGAGTATATACTACCAAGTGGTAAAAGACGTCTATTCAAAAAAAGAAGTCACTCCATATATTTACTACTCTCATTTTGATGAATTGATCGAAGTAGATCCTCTTTCAAAAGAACAGATACTCAGTCTGATCGATTGAGACCCATTAAAAAGATAAGTAATAAGGAAAGGTTTTTATCCACACCATTCAACGGTTCTAGCGGTCTTCCTCTCCTTTCTCATACCCTAATTCAAAAGCCTCGAGATTCTTTTCTTCAGTACCTTCAGGTACTAACTCCTCTACCGCTTTTTTCATCGAATCTTTTGTTACGTACTCCGTCATTGCGGTAAAATAACCTAGCATCACGATGTTCGCCACTTGTTTGATGCCTATTTTCTCTTTAGCTATCTCGGTGGCGGGAAGTCCGACTGTACCTTCTCTTGAAGTTTCCACCAGATCGGTATCTATCATCAAAGTACCCTTTTCACCTAAAGCTGGCAGATATGTTTCGAGTGCCTCTTGGGACATGGATATCAGCACATCTGGCTCCCTTACTTGAGGATAGTGCACCCTATCATCGCTGACGATTATGTCGGTACTGCAGGCTCCTCCTCTAGCTTCAGGACCGTAACTTTTCGTCAATGTAGCGTCCTTACCATCTAAAACGGCGGCCTCACCGAATATGTGACCCATCAATATGACTCCTTGTCCACCGAATCCTGAAAAACGCATCTCTTTTCTCATCATTCCACCCCCAGCTTTTCTCTAGCTTCCTCGAAGACCCTTCCTCGCTCATCTTGATAGGTGGGCGCATCTCTATCTACGAACTTGCCGACAACTATCTTTGAATCGGGATCTTCAGGATCAAGAGCCACTTCAGTCGGGTCCGCATCAGGATCGATCTCACTGTTCTCCTTGAAATGTTCCATGGTCTTCTTACCTGTTTTCAATCCTACCTTTCGGCCGTATCCAGTCGGGCACGGAGACATGACTTCGATGAAGCAAAAGCCGTCTTTCTCGAGCGCTTCTTTCAGCGATTCGATCAATTGCTCAACGTGGTAAGTTGTCCACCTAGCAACGTACACTGCACCGGAACCAGCTGCGACCGCTGGTAAGTTAAACGGCTGTTCGAATCCGCCCCACGGTGTAGTCGAAGTTTCAGCATCTGTAGGTGTAGTTGGCCCAGCTTGACCACCGGTCATACCGTAATTGAAGTTGTTGACACATATAACGTTGAAATCGACGTTCCTTCTCGCAGCGTGTATAAAGTGATTACCTCCGATCGCAAAAAGATCTCCGTCACCGCTGAAGACCGTAGTTTTTAGGTCTCTATTACCTACCTTTAATCCAGTAGCAAACGGTATCGCTCGACCATGAGTTACATGAAAAGAATCAACGTCGACATAGCCTGCGGCTCTACCACTGCAGCCTATACCCGAAACGACTGCAGTATCTTCAGGAGGTATATCCGAGTCCTTCAGCGCTCTCAGATATGCGTTCAATATCACTCCCAGACCACAACCTGGACACCAAATATGCGGTATCCTGTCTTTTCTCAAATATTCATCTAATGGATGAAGTCCATGGCCTACACCTTGATCTCTTTCTTGCTCCTGATAATCCGGGGAAAACCAATCTCTACTTTTTCTTATGCTCATATATATCACTCCTTGAATGCAGGGATCTCTCCACGATCGATGGCTTCTATCCTTTCCACGATCTCTTCTGGAGTATGGATATTTCCGCCCATCCTAGGTGCTAAGTAAGTCTGGGCCGCACCGCCAGTACATCTTTCAACTTCGTAAACTATCTGTCCAAAGTTTATCTCCGCGACCAGGAAATCGTCTATCCCTTCTCTAGCTAGATCGTAAATCCTCTCCTCGGGGAATGGCCAGATCGTCTTAGGTCTCAGGAGACCGACATCATAGCCCTTATCTCTCGCTAGATCGACCGCCTCGATAGCTGCTCTAGAAACGCTTCCATAAGCTACGATGACCTTGTCAGCATCTTCTATTTTGTACTCATCGTATTCCAATATATCATCGCAGTTCTTTCTTATCTTGTCTATCAATCTCGGTACGAGCATGTTCTGTGTCTTTTCATCTATCGAAGGATGGCCTTTCTCATCGTGTGTAAGACCTGTCACATGTACACCGTATCCATCACCCGCGTTGGCCATCGGCGGAACAAGATCGTCATCGGGACGGAACGGTAAGTGTTCTTCAGGTGGTTCTTCGGGCTTCTTTCTATCAACGATCTCTATCTCCTCTTTCGGAGGAACTTCCACTTTCTCCGTCATGTGAGAGACCATCTCGTCCGAAAGTACCACTACTGGAAGCCTGTACTTTTCGGCTGTATTGAAAGCCTTGATAGTGTAGTCAAACAATTCCTGCGGAGAGGAAGGCGCGTAGACGACAACGCCTACGTCTCCATGAGTACCCCATCTAGTTTGGTTGACGTCCCCCTGAGCCACCATCGTGGGTAGACCCGTTGAAGGACCTCCTCTCATCACGTTGACTATCACGCAGGGGGTTTCAGTCATGAGACCCAATCCGTAGTTCTCCATCATCAGACTGAATCCTGGACCTGAAGTCGCGGTCATGGCTTTTTTACCAGCCCAAGACGCACCCAAGATGGATGCTATACTGGCTAGCTCATCTTCCATCTGTAGATAGCTTCCGTGCACTTCCGGAAACCTCTCGGTTATCCTTTCCATGATCTCTGAAGCAGGCGTGATCGGATAGCCCGCAAAGAATCGACACCCTGCAGCTATAGCACCTTCCGCACAAGCGGTATTACCCTCCATGAAATAAGTACCTGGCTCCATCATATCCATTCACCTCTTTCTTCAGATTCTTCCTCATCTTCCATCTTCTCTTTTTCTTCCCCTTTCTCTTCGATATGAATAGCAAACTCAGGGCATATCTTCTCGCATTTACCGCAAAGTACGCATCCCTCCGTCATCGTAGGAGGATGGTAACCCTTTTCCGTAGTCTCCTCAGATTGTTCCAATGCACCTACTGGACAGAACTCGATACAGAATTCACACCCCTTGCATCTTTCAGTTATTACGCAAACGCTACCTTTTTTATTTTTAGTTTCTACCGTATAGCACTTCTGATCGGATTTTTTTTCTTTCTCCTTTTCAGTCATCTTATATCCCTTCCTTATTCTTATTTTATTTACCATGAACCCTTTCGAAAAAGGTTCTCTATCATGGTAGTAATTTTATCTTTTAATGTGAAGTATCGTCGGACTTCTATTTCATTCTTTATGAAAATATCGAAACTACTAATTTGATTAGACCAAAAAGCTAAGCACACCTTATCGGCATTTTGGATGTTTTGGGACATGAGAGGTCTCTGCAAAAAGGTCGAAGTACATACGGTATAAATAATTTACCATCTTATAAGTGGAGACATGACGATTCCGAAGGGTCTTTTCCAAGGAGAAAACCCATAAACTCTTATATCCAAGTCAAGATTTTTAGATGATGGAAAAGAGAACAGCCATCCTGATCATATTTGGGATTATGATTCTAGCCGGGTTACCTTCTTTTATACGATATGCTAGTGGCTTCATAACAGGACAGATCGAAAGCGTAGTTATACAGAATAGGTGGGATTTCGTCGGTTTGAATATACTTCTTTTTCTTATTTTCTTGATACCACTGAATTTCAGAAAGAAAGTGAATTGGAAATCCATGGGTGTCTATACAGCTTTCGTGGTTTCACTTTTCGTAGAGATGTATGGTATCCCGTTGACAATATATTTCAGTTCGGCTGCCATCTCCACAGGTGGTGCGCAAACCGTTCATGACCCTATACTTACTTTTACAATCCTAGGACAAACTTTCTCGATGACTTTCTGGAAGATGATCGGTGCAGCCATCACCATAACGGGTATGCTAACCGTCATCGTTGGATGGAGCACTCTTTACAGAAAAAGACAGACGGTGGACATTGTCACTTCAGGAATATACAAATATTCAAGGCATCCGCAGTATCTAGGGCTTATCCTGATCTCTTTCGGTTGGTTCATACATTGGCCTACGCTGCTGACTCTTGGGATGCTTCCTGTCCTTATATACTTTTATTACAAGCTTACATTAGAAGAAGAAAAAGAACTTAAAGAAGAGTTTCAAGATTTCAAAAAATATGAACAATATAGAAAGGAGACACCTCGTTTCATATAAAAGGAGAAAACGATAGAATGGAAAGACGATCAAAAATCGGACTGACTCTGATCATAATCGGGTCGCTTATATTCTTCGTTGGTTATACCATGTTATCTGAATTCCGTGAGAGGGAAGAAGATATCAACAGAGTTCATCCCGAAGAGACCATAACAGAACATGGAGGTATCCTAGCTTTAAATTTTTGCGGCGGCGTTTTTCTACTAGCGGGGATCATAATAATCATTTTGAAAATGTTTGATATCGAGTTTAAGGATAGGGAAGAAAATTTATAACTCTATTCGAATCAACTTAATATAGGTGGACAAAATGGCTGTAAAAGAAATTTTAGATGGTATCCTTGAAGTGGGGGCTTCCCATTATGATAGGGAGTTGTTCGATGAGCTTATCCAGCTCCCAGACGGAACTAGCTATAACGCTTATCTGATAAAAGGGAGTAAAAAGACAGCCCTTCTAGATACTGTCGATCCCGCGAAACAAGAGAAATTATTCCAAAATTTAGAAGATGCTGAAGTCGATCATATAGATTATGTGGTCGCCCATCACGCGGAGCAGGACCACTCTGGAGCTATACCCGCAGTTCTCGAAAAATATCCTGAAGCTACGGTAGTGACCAATTCGAAATGCAAAAACATGCTGATAGATCACCTTCATCTTTCTGAAGAGGATGTGATCGTAAAGAAAAACGAGGAAGAACTCTCTTTAGGTGATAAGACTTTAAAGTTCATAGATATGCCTTGGGTCCATTGGCCAGAAACTTTAGTAACTTATCTCAAAGAAGAGAATATCCTTTTCAGCTGTGATTTTTTCGGATCTCACTTCGCTACTAGTAACCTCTTCGTCCAGGACGAGAGGAAAGTCTACCTTGCAGCGAAACGTTATTATGCCGAGATAATGATGCCTTTCCGCTCCTCCATCAAAAATCATCTCAAAAGGATTGATGAGATGGAAGTCGACGTGATCGCGACCAGTCATGGTCCGATATATGACGATCCTGATTTCATATTAGATGCTTATTCAGAGTGGGTGAGTGACGAAACAAAGAGTGAAGTAGTAGTGCCCTACGTATCAATGCATGGGAGTACAAATAAAATGGTGGAGCACTTCATAGATTATATGAACCAAAGAGACATGAAAGTTAAACCTTTCAATCTTACATCTACAGACCTAGGACAACTAGCGATGGCTTTAGTCGACGCTTCAACAGTAGTCCTCGGAACTCCTACGGTATTGGTCGGTGCACATCCAAAGGCGATCTATGCTGCCCACCTATTCAACGGTTTGAGACCTAAGACAAGATACGCATCTATAATCGGTTCATACGGATGGGGGGGACGAATGCCGAATCAGATTAAAGACACTTTGAGCAACTTCAATGGTGAGTTCCTTGAACCGGTGATAAGTAAAGGCCATCCTGGTGATGAAGATCTCGATGCATTGGAAGAACTAGGTGATAAGATAATTGAAAAACATGAACAAGACGATCTAGTGAGATAAGTTTTTTCTCACTCTATTTCTATCTCACTCTGATCTTGATAGATTTCCAGAAGGGGTAGAAAACCGAGTAAATTCACACGAGTTTTATGACTTCGTCATTGGGTCGTACCCTTTCTTTTACTTTGATACCAACATCATCTCCAGGACCGACTTCTTCTACCTCGTCACCTTCTATCTCCATCGAGGTTATCTCCTGCTCGAAGTCCGTATTCTCACCTTTGAAACGAACTTTGTCCCCTACACTCAATCTGCCTCTATCTATCTTGATAGCAGCCACACTCGGTTCTTTAAAATATTTGAAGACCTTCCCTATTTTTTCCTCCATATTGCTCACCGTATCTATATATGATTTTATTAGTAATTAATTTTTTTGCCCCATAATTTTATTCGAACGGTCCGAAATCAAAATTTGTATTTAATACTTCATTTATCAAGACCCTTCTACTTTCGCCTTTAATTCCTCAAAACTTATAGGTTTGTCCACAATGAGAGATCTTTCTTCCAGTTCTTCCATAAATTGATCTCTTTCTTTGATCCTTTGCTTATAAAAGCTGTCAGCCTTTTTGATGCCTCCTTCATTGTAGACAACAAAGATCAAGTTTGGTTTATCTTCCACCTTCAGGTAAACTTCCTCTACATTCTCTATAGGAATCCAGTTTTTTGATTTTCGAATACGGGGATTATATTTTATTATTTCCCCATCCTCATAATGAAGTTCATCCTCATATGAATATAATTTTTTCAAACCATTTAATAACCGGTAAAAGGCATATACGACGTAAATTATACCAAGTGACATCAGTAAGATCCAATTGGTCTCCATAGGCCTAGTAAAGAAAATCCACGTAACGATTAACGCCATTATAACCAACCCTGAGGAATGTCTGAGGATTTTGATATTTCTCCTACGTTGTTCTTTTTCTAATTGTTCCTTGTAATCTTCTCCAGTTTCAACCATGTTTTCATCTCTTCATATTTTTAAGTATGTCATTTTTAATTAATTTTCTTATCCCCTGCTTTTTCCATCAATATGCCGTTTTCGTCGTTTTGGTAATAATTTTCGATCTTTGTGATCTCAGAGAAGCCGAGTTGATGGTAAAAAATCTGTGCACCACGATTTGATTCTCGAACGATCAGAAAAAACCTTCTAACATCCATCCGGGACTGTATCTCTTCCATAAGAATTGTCCCAACTCCTTGAAGTCTATAATCGGGAGAAACGGCTATTGAGACTATAACTCCATCACCCTCTCTCTCCTCACCAAGTATATATCCTATAATCTCGTCTTCTTCGGCTACGATAAAAAAGTCGGTAGAGAGATAATCCTCGAAGGTATCTCTAGAATAAGGATACTTAAAGCTGTCCTTCTCAATTTTCATTATCTTCTCTAAATCCTCCTCCTTGCATTTTCTTACCAACATCCTCACTAAGTCAATAGGATTTCAAACATATAAGTCAATTGTTTCTTATTCAGAACTTCTAGTCCAATTAATCGACAAAATTTTTAATCTAGGACTAGGATTTATCCTTGAGGTGGAGAAAATGTTTGCAAAAGAACTGATAGATTTAGAAAAGATAGGCGAAAAGATGTCCGATAAAGAAATACTTCGTTTTGGACTAGCTGCTGAACTTGATGCTATCAACTTCTACGAACAGATGGCAGAGTATACAGACGATGATCACATAAAAGAAGTACTCCTGGACGTGGCTAAAGAAGAGAAAGAGCATGTAGGGGAATTTCAGACCATGCTTCTTGAGAAAGATCCTCAGCAGGTCGAAGAGATGGAAGAGGGTAAAGAAGAAGTAATGGAAATATTGGGTAAATAAACGCTAACCTCGTAATTCCTGCTTACTAAAAACATTTTATAAATTTTATTTTAAATATTTAAACTTTATATCTGTGTAGGTCTTATCCGTACTAGAGAGAATGGTAGAAGAGAATCCACAGGGAAAACTTGTGGCTCTAGGAAGTATAATCCTTAATATCGGTATCTTCGGAGTGAAATTATATCTAGGATTGTTGATAGGAAGTCTAGCCCTATTATCAGATGCCTTTCACTCCGTCTCAGACAGTGCCAGTTCTGTCGCAGTCTATATAGGACTAGCGATCTCAGAAAAACCAGCGGACGAAGAACATCCACATGGGCACGGTAGAGCAGATCAGGTTGCTGTTTTAGTGGTAGGGATAATCCTCATCATCACCGCATTGACCTTTCTATCCGATGGTTTTCAATCCCTAGCAATTGGTCCTGATCCCTTAGCTATGAGCGATCGATTTTATCTGTACATATTTTTGACCGCCTTGGCCAAAGAAGTAATAGCTGAAGTGAGTCATTGGGTAGGTAAAAAAACGGGAAGAGATTCGCTGAAAGCAGATGCATGGCATCATCGTGGAGATGCAATAACCACTATGATGGTCATAGGAGCTATCTACGGCTCAGAAGTAGGATTCCTATTTTTAGATCCGCTTGCGGGTATAGGTATAGCTGTGCTCCTTGGATACATAGGTATATCATATATCAAAAAATCTACCAATCGCCTCTTGGGAACTAAACCCTCATCTAAGATTATAGAGGAAATAGAAAAAATGGCTTCCGAAACTGAAGGGGTAAGAGAGGTACACAAAATCAACGTTCACGACTACGGTAAAGACAAAGCTATATCGCTACACATGAAATCTGATGAAGGGACGGTCCGTTCGGCACACGAAGTTTCACATAGATTTGAAGAAAAACTCGAAAAAAGATTCGGATCTACCGCAGAAGTTCACTTGGATCCTGCTAATATACCTAGAAAGAAGATAGAGAGTTTGATCCAAGAAAATGTAGAAAAATATGAAAATATCTTAGAAGCTCATCGAATCAAGATAACAGAGAGTCAAGACAAGTTCCTGATCTCACTTCATCTCGTCCTCCCCGAGGATATATCTATAAAAGAAGCTCATAATTTAGCTACCAGCTTTGAAAGAGATATCGAAAAGAAAAGTAAGGAAGAAATCAAATCCGATATCGAGATACAAGCTCATGTGGAACCCGAAGATGAGTGTTTATCTGAAGATTCACCGTGAGATCGCAGTAACTATCTGTATAGGTAAAACACCCATCTTTTCTCTTCTGATCGTCTCGATCTCATAATCCGATTTTTTAAGCATCTCCTCAGGATGTATAGGTCTGCAGTCTAATACACGCGGAAAGACGTCATGGAATATTTCGTAAAGTTCTACAAAAGCGTCCTCCTCTCTGGAAAGACTCACCACGCAAAATTTTCCTTCTTCTTTTAGTACTCTATTTATTTCACCTAAGACCATCCGGATTTCTTTCTCGCTGAAAAGTTCGAGAGTGAAACTCATGAATGCCTTGTCAAAGATGCTGTCTTTGAGAGGGATCTGAACTGCATCACCACATATAATCTCAAAATCAAAATCACTCTCGGAAGATAATCTTTTCTTGCTGGTCTTACACATCTCCGAAGATATATCTAGACCTATCACTTTACCTTCAGGGGAAGCTTGAGAGGCTATACTTTTCAGAGCATGACCTGTGCCACACCCGATCTCTATTACACTTTCCCCAGTGGTTATCTCAAGACTATCTAACGCCATATCTCTGTATTTTTTCTCGAATGCCCCTTCTATATAATCGTATATACCTGATATTCTGTCGTAATGTTTCTTTGCTTCAGCTCTACTGCGCTCGACCGTGCTGAGTTCTTTATAAGGGTCTTTATCAAGCGTCATCAATCACTTTAAATACATAAATCAGAGGATATGATATTTGCGGTAGTTCAAGTCTAATTCTAACTTTCTTTAGACACCTGTCTATGGAAAGATACTAATATTGTATAATTATTCAGAGCTTAGAAGATTAATATAAGGTGGAAAAATGGCTAGGACAGATCTTTCAGATGATAGAGAGCTCACGGAGGAGCAGAAACTTTTCAAAGAAAGCATCTCTGATTGGGCCGAGAGGAATCTTCCGCTCGAAAGAGTGATCGAGATGAACAGAGAGGGACATCCTTTCCCACAAGATATAATCGAAGGTTTGGCTGAACTCGGTGTCATCATGGGTCCAGTCCCAGAAGAACATGGCGGTATGGGACTGACTTGGAAAGATCAGATCGTGATCGCGGATCAGATAGGTTATATTGATCCAAGCATCGCTACAGCGGCAGGTTTCATGGCGGTAGAGACCGGCTGGGGATTCACTTTAAACCGCTACTGCAGTGAAGAGGTCAGAGAGAAATACGTTAAACCAGCAATAAAAGGAGAAAAGTTCGTAGGAATAGCAACCACAGAACCTAAAGGTGGGTCAGATGTCGCCGGATTCGAATCTACAGCGGAGAAAGATGGAGATGAATGGGTCTTGAACGGCGAAAAGACCTTCATCAGCGGGGTAGAAGAATGCCGTGAGATGGGAGGAGGATTCTGGGTGAATGTGAGAACTGGACCTCAAGTGGAAGGTGCTCCGCATAAAAACATGACCTCGTTTTTCGTTCCAATCGATGCCGACGGTGTAGAACCGCAGGAGCCTTATGACGATGCCGGAAGAGGTTCTTTATCAACATCTGGATTCATAATGGAAGATGTTAGGATACCAGACGAATACATGCTCGGAGAACAGGGTAAAGGTTTTTACCATACCATGGAAGGTTTCGACCTCGCTAGAATTATGATTGGAGCAAGTGCTGTTGGGGTTACTAGAAGGGTTCTTGAAGAGGCTGCGGATTATATCAAGGAAAGAGAAACTTTCGGTAAACCTTTAGCAAAATACGAAGGGATACAGTTCCCATTTGTAGAGAGGTACACTGAGATGGAAGCGAGTAAATTGATGGTAAAAAAAGTGGCGGATATGACAGATACAAGATACGATGAAGAAGGATGGGTTGAAAGGACAGGTAAAGCCCAAACCTACAAGCCAACGGAGATCGCCAAGTGGATATCCATGATCAAATACAAAGTTCCACATCTAGCAAAAGATACCGCGGATGACGCCATGCATTGGTTAGGAGCCGCAGGATACAGCTCTGAATATATATTTGAAACCGCTTGGAGAGGTGTGATGTCTTACTGCGTGGGCGCAGAAGGTGGAGCTAATATCCAAAAGATTGTAATCGGGAGAGAAACCTTAGGCAAAGATTACGTTCCCTACAAGTAAGGTGATCCCGTGAGATTCGTGGTGTTAGTCAAACAGGTTCCAGATACTACTGAAGTAGAAGTCGATGAAGAGACAGGAACTATCATAAGAGAAGGTGTACCATCTACTTTGAATGCATTTGATGAGTTCGCTCTTAATATCGCAGTGGACATAAAAGAAGAAAGTGATAAGGATATAGAGGTAATAGCTCTCAGCATGGGACCACCACAAGCTGAAGAAGCATTGAACAAATGTCTCGCTATAGGAGCAGACAGAGCGATCCTGCTCACCGATAAAAACTTTGCTGGAGCTGATACTTGGGCCACCGCTGTAACGCTGAGCAGGGCCTTGAAGAAGATAGGAAAAACGGATCTCATATTTGCCGGCCAAGAAGCCTCGGACGGTAATACCGCCCAGGTAGGTCCTGAGGTGGCTGCTCACCGTGGTTTACCACAGGTCACTTACGTTTCAGAGATAGAAGATCTAGACCCCGAAGAAGGATACCTCGTGTGTAAAAAAGAGACGGACGAAGGACACGTTAGAATAAAATCAGAAATACCTGCTGTTTTGGCATGCATGCCAGATCCTGGATTTGAGCCTAAGATCCCTAACGTAAGAGAGATAATGAAAGCAAAGAAAAAGCCAAAGGAACAGTGGAATTATGAAGATTTAGACGGTGAAGAAGATGATTACGGACTAGAAGGTTCAGAAAGTGTTGTTATAGAAACTTATAGTCCGCCTCCGAAAGGAGAGGGGATCAAGGTTGAAGAGGAGCCCGAGAAATCTGTGAATGAGTTAGTGAAATTCTTGGACGAGGAGGGACTACTATGATAGAGATCGACTTAGAATTATGTACCTCTTGTGGTAAGTGTGTCAAGGTCTGTCCAGTGGATGCAATTGAGATCGAAGACGAAAAAGCGGTATTGAAAGGCGAGTGTATCTCTTGCGGCGTCTGTGTCTCGGCCTGTCCAGAAGATGCAATAGAACCTGTGATCCAGACTGAAGAGGTCGGGGATCTTTCCCAATACGATGGTGTGTGGGTCTTCGCTGAGCAGGAGAGTGGTGAATTGAAACCGACTGGTCCTCAATTATTGGGGAAGGGAAGAGAATTAGCCGAAGAACTTGGTGAAGAACTCTGTGCGGTCCTGATCGGGAATGATATCAAAGATGTTACCGAAGAACTCGGTGCTTACGGCGCTGAGAAAGTTTATGTGGTAGATGATGAGATCTTTGAAAATTATTCAACAGAAGCTTACACCACAGCGATCACAAGTTTGATCTCAGAGTATAAACCGAGCATCCTTCTTTATGGAGCCACTCATCTGGGTAGAGATTTAGCTCCTTCGGTAGCGGGAAGGATGGGACTAGGACTTACCGCGGACTGTACCGATCTCAGTATAGAAGAGGTAGAGGGCAGAAAGGTATTGCTTCAAACAAGACCTGCCTTCGGAGGAAATGTGATGGCAGATATCGTCTGTCCGAACTCGAGACCACAGATGGCTACGGTCAGACCGCATGTGATGAGCCCTATCGAGCCCGATGAAGACAGGAAATTCGAGGTCATTGAGGAAGAAGTAAAAGTGAAAAAGGATGCTATCAGTACCGAAGTGATAGAAGTTTTGAAACCAGAGAGAAAGGGAGAGATGTCTATCGAAGAGGCGGATGTTGTCGTCTGTGGTGGACGAGGTGTAGGTACGAGTGAAGAAGATTTCGAACTCCTTAGGGAGCTAGCGGATGTTCTAGACGGAACAGTAGGATGCAGTAGACCTATTGTAGAAGAAGACATCATGCCAAAATCTAGACAGGTGGGTCAGAGTGGAAAGACTATCTCCCCTAAATTATACATCGTATGCGGGGTATCTGGAGCGATACAGCATAAAGTGGGAATCAAAGACTCTGATTATATCATAGCCGTTAATAAAGACCCCGAGGCAGCTATATTTGATGTAGCTGATTTCGGTATAGTCGGGGACCTAGAAGAAGTAGTGCCCCTGATGATAGAAAAGTTAGAAAAGTCCAAAGAGAACTGAAGATGGTCGTCAAAAGAATAAGAAAAAGGAACCACTAATAAGTAGCCATAGGATTATAGCTGTAATAAGGATCAAGAACGGCTTGATCATCCTCCGATAAAAGCTTTTCAGGTCTATTCCAAAGTATTCTATTGTCAGGATTATACAGAGATGTATCGGTGAAGTAAAATATCCCATGAAGACAAAAACGAACATCAAGCTGACGGTTCTCACACTGACCACTGGCAGCATTGGAATGAAGACTGGAAAACTCACCCCTATAGCTCCAGGTAGATGCCCAAAGAGTACGCCGATAAAATATGACCCAACCATTACTACAACTAGAAGAGGTACGTGACCTTCGATAGCCACTATCACTGGCTCTAGAGACTCTGCACGTTCGATTATGCCTTTAAAGAGCATGATCCCGTAAGCTGCTAGAAGTAAATCAAAAGAAAAGCCCTCTTTCAAAGTGACTGGTAAACTACGGACAGTATAATTTTCAAAGTTCTGAAGAAAGATCATGATTATAGCAAGGAAGAGCGTGATATAGAGCGGTATACCAAGGATTATATTGAGAGATAATGCTACGATGATAGGTAAAAGTTCATAAAAAATCAAGAACGGATTTGCTTTAGACGAAGAAGAATTTTTCACATCTATCTTTTTTAGGCCGAAAAAGACTCCTATTACTATTTGAGTAGCAAAAATAGGTAAATTGAAGAGTCCTATCCTATAAATGCTCACTCCAGATAATCTAGCGGCTAATATCAGTCCTGCTGACAAAGGATAGACGGTGAACCATATATGTCTCCACCACCAATTCAAGAATGTCTTCTCTATCCCGTCTAGATCAAGAGCGTCACCTTCATCTTCAATCATTGGTGCCGAAACTAGTGCACCTCCAGGCATCGGCATCAAGCCGAAGAGAGCAGGAATTGAGGCTACAACCATCCGTCTATCTGGTACTGCGGCTTTCAACTCCTCTATCATCCTTATTACTTGGTCCGAATCTTTGTATAAGTAACCGAGTAAGGCGATCTGGACTATTATAGCTATTAAGCTGAGTGTATCGTATTCAAATGTGATCTCTTCGATCCATCTTAGGCCTTCTACTGAAGGTTCGGATAGAAGGAACAAGGGTATAGTAGCAATCAAGATCGCTTTTCCAAAATCGACTTTTAGATAGATCAGCGCTGCAAGAAGCGCAAACGCGATGACGATACCGATTAAGGACTGCATCCGGCTAGGTTTGAAGATGTGCTATATAAAATATTTTGCCATTGAATGGAATCTATTCTTTAGAATATGTTTTTTTGTGATATCTTATCATCGTTAAGACTAAAAGTTTATATTCCAAAAACAAATCCTGCCCCGATACTTATGACAAAGGTCTTGATTCTAGGAGCCGGGAAGCAAGCAGAAGGAAGCGCATGGTACTTGGCAAATAAATCCAATATAGAAAAAATAGGGATCGCTAGTAGAAGCGAAGACAGTATCGATAAACTGACAAACTCTATCGATAGTGAGAAATTCGAAAAACATGTTCTAGATGTTACTGATAAAGAGAAAACTAAAGAGATTATGAAGGAATACGACGCTGGTATAAGCGCTCTTCCGACCAGGGAAACAAGCTATGCTTCACTCGAATCTGGTATAGAAGTGGGCTTGAATATGGTAGACATGTTAGAGGAATATCACAGGAGACCTGACAAGTACGAAATGGAAGATCTCGATCTGCCAGAAGGGATGTCTGTAGAGGAATACGGTGAGTATCTACATGAAAAAGCTGTTGAGAACGATGTGACTTTTGTTGATGGCATGGGATTCGCTCCCGGCTTGACTAATTTCACCCTAGGAAAAGGACTCCGGGAGATGGATGAAGGAATATCCGCCATAGCTAGATGTGGAGGTATTCCTGAAAAGAGTGCCGCTGAAAAACGGCCTCTTAAATATATGATAACCTGGGCTTTTAATCACGTATTGAGAGAATACATGATCAAATCACCTGCTATAAAAAATGGAGAAAGAACTGAGATACAGGCTTTAAGCGAGCACGAAAAATTCACATTCGATAAATTTGGGCAGAATGAGGAGCTTGAATGTGCCGTAACTCCCGGGATGCCCAGCTTCGTCTACACGAGACCCGATCTTCAGGATACTTATGAAAAAACAGTTCGATGGCCGGGCCATTACGAGGCCATTAAGACCTTCAAAGAATGCGGTATGATGGATACAGAACCTGTGGAAGTAGAGGGTAAAAAAGTAGTCCCCAGAAAAGTGCTTTCTACTGTACTGACTCCAAAATTAAAACCGGAAGAAGGAGATAAAGACGTATGTGTCATGTGGAATACAGCCGAAGGAGAGAAAAATGGAGAGCCGATAAGGATCGATTACTACATGTGGGAAGAAGCCGATAAGGAAACAGGATTGACAGCGATGCAGAGAACTACGGGTTTCCCGCCTGCGATCACTGCCGAGATGTTGGCTAAGGATGAAATTCCGGAGAGAGGCATAGTACCGCCTGAGGACTGTATAAAAGGAGATTTGTACGACGAAATGATGGAAAAGTTGGAAGAAGTGGATATTCAGGTTTTGGAAGAAAGAACTTAGGATCTTGACCTTCTTTTTTATTTTTGACTAGTGCGGGAGGAG
>SL_8KL_010_SEDDRAFT_10000500_pt1 | contig 34229 bp, 31 predicted proteins | sample SodLakKL_010_SED_4_FD_11160 | JGI IMG/M metagenome (IMG submission 11160)
TAAAGATTAAAATAACACGCTGCCAGCTGGGTTGTTTTTAAAAGAGGTGAAAAGCATTGTTTGAAGTGGTAACAGTTAAAGAAGCCCTTCATAAAATAATTAATTCTGTTATAGATATGGATAATGAAATGGAAGAAGTTAACCTCCTCCAGGCCCTGAATCGGGTTACCGGGGAGGAAGTTGTTTCCCCCGAGCTAGTTCCCCACTTCAGCCGTTCTACCATGGACGGTTTTGCCGTAAGGGCGGAGGATACCTTTGGTGCTTCCGAAAGTATGCCTGCTTTTTTAGATATAAAAGGGGAAATTAATATGGGTGAAGAACCGGGGGAGGATTTAAAAGCCGGGGAAACTATGAAAATTGCTACAGGAGGTATGCTTCCTCCCGGGGCGGATAGCGTTTTAATGCTGGAACATGCAGAAGAACTGGATGAAAAAATGCTGGCCTGCTACCAGCCCGTAGCCCCTGGTGAAAATGTGATCCTGGAGGGGGAAGATTTAAAAGAGGGAGAGGGGGTTCTGGGAAAAAACCACCGGATAAGATCCCAGGACATAGGCGCCCTGGCGGCAGCAGGAATAACCAGGGTCAAGGTTTTGGCTCCCCCCCGGGTGGCGGTTATTTCTACCGGGGATGAACTGGTTTCCCCCGGGGAAAAACCAAAACCCGGTCAGATTAGGGATGTAAACAGTTTTGCCCTGGCGGCGGCCATACAGTCTGCAGGGGCTTTTCCCATTCTCTGCGGGATTGTTAGGGATGAAAAGTCTTTATTAAGGGAAGCCGTGGAAGGAGTAAGGGAAGAAGCAAGTCTCATATTGATTTCCGGGGGAAGCTCCGTAGGAACTCGGGATGTAACAGCTAAAGTAATTGATGAACTGGGAGAGCCCGGAGTCCTGATCCATGGGATTTCCATTAGACCGGGTAAGCCTACTATTTATGGTATGGCCGGGAAAACTCCTATTTTTGGACTTTCAGGCAATCCCGTTTCAGCCCTGGTGACCTTTGATATTTTTGTAACCCCCCTTATTTACCGCTTAAGGGGTTTAGAAAGGGAGGAAATAATTCCTTCCAGGGTAAAAGCCCGGGTTAGCCGAAATATACCTTCTTCCCAGGGGAGGGAGGATTATGTGCGGGTTAAGCTTGAAAAGGAAGAATCAGGGGAGTATAAGGCAGTTCCTGTATTTGGCAAATCAGGTCTCATAACTACCCTGGTAGATGCCCGGGGAGTCATTTGCATTTCCCAAAATAAAGAGGGCCTGGAAGAGGGAGAAGAAGTTGAAGTGATTCTCTACTAAATTTATTTAAGCTGGCCTGGAAAATATAGTTTAAGAGGTGGTATTTTGGTAAAAAGAAAAATATACCTGGATAATATATCCCTTGAAGAAGCCCAGGATAATTTTTTTAACATGATTAAGGAAGCAGGACACAAGCCCGAGCCGGAAACTATTCCGGTAGAAGATTCCCTGGATAGGATAACGGCAGAGGCTGTTTTTGCCAGGCTTTCTTCTCCCCACTATCATGCTTCTGCTATGGACGGGGTGGCGGTAAGGTCAAAGGAAACTTACGGGGCTATGGAAACCTCTCCTAAGGCCCTTAAAATATATGACCAGTATCTACCGGTAGATACTGGTCAGCCTTTACCCCCGGGGTTTGATGCCGTTATAATGATTGAGGATATTCACCAGGCGGACGAAAAGACCATTGAGATAACTTCTGCCGCTGCCCCCTGGCAGCATGTGCGCCCCATGGGGGAGGATATTGTTGCTACGGAGCTTATCATTCCGGTTAACCACCTGATTGGTCCTGAAGATATAGGAGCTATGCTGGCGGGGGGAATATGGCAGGTAAAGGTCAGAAAAAAACCTGTAGTAACTATTATTCCCACAGGTTCGGAACTGGTGCAGCCGGGGGAGGTTCCTGCTGTGGGAAAAATAATAGAGTTTAATTCCCGTTTTTTTTCCGGCCTGGTAACTCGCTGGGGCGGTGAAGCTTGTCCCCATGATATTGTTAAAGATGAATATGAGCTTATTAAAAAAGCCCTTCTTTCAGCGGTAGAAAAAAGCGATTTAGTTATTATAAATGCGGGTTCTTCTGCCGGTTCCCGGGATTACACTTCAGCCATTATAGAGGAAGTGGGTGAACTTTTAGCCCATGGTTTAGCCATTAAACCAGGAAAGCCCACGGTTTTAGGGATGGTTAATAAAAAACCGGTGGTGGGGGTTCCCGGCTACCCGGTATCAGCTTTTTTTGTAATGGACCAGGTGGTAAAGCCCCTCCTTTATGAACTCCAGTCTTTACCAGTACCCGAAAGGCCGCGGATTAAGGCTGTTATGTCCCGGAAGGTAGTTTCTTCCTTTAAAGCTCAAGAATTCTTAAGGGTAAAGCTAGGGCAAGTGGGGGAGAAAATGATAGCTACCCCCTTGGCCCGGGGGGCAGGGGTAATAACTTCCCTGGTTAAAGCCGACGGCTTTGTGAGGGTGCCCCAGCTTAAAGAAGGGCTGGAAACAGGGGAAGAGGTCCAGGTAGAGCTGGTAAAGGACCTTAAAGAAATTAAAAATACAGTGGTAAGTATAGGAAGCCATGATTTGACCCTGGATATAATTGCAAATCTCCTGAGGCTTAACTACCCTGAAGTCAGCCTGTCTTCCGCCCATGTGGGAAGCATGGGGGGCTTGATGGCTCTTCGAAGGGGAGAAACCCACCTGGCGGGCAGTCATTTGCTTGATGAAAAGACGGGGGAGTATAATATTCCTTTTATTAAAAGGCTTTTACCCGGCAGGGAGGTGGTTTTGATTAACCTGGTTTACCGGGAGCAGGGCCTTATTCTACCTTCGGGAAATCCCAAGAAGATTGAAAGCCTTGAAGATCTGGTCAGTAAAGATGTTAGCTTTGTTAACCGGCAGAAGGGAGCGGGAACCAGGCTTTTACTGGATTACCATCTTAATAAAATTAAGGTTAATTCCCGGGACATTAAGGGGTATGACCGGGAGGAATACAGTCACCTGGCCGTAGCAGCGGCCGTTGCTTCGGGTGGAGCAGATGTGGGCATGGGGGTTCTGGCGGCGGCTAAGGCCCTGGGACTTGATTTCTTACCCCTGGCAGAGGAGCGCTATGATATAATTATTCCCCAGGAGTTCCTGGATAAAGATATAATAGTTAAATTCCTGGAGGTAGTCCGGTCTTATTATTTTAAAAGGGAAGTAAAAAAACTGGGTGGATATGATACCAGGGACACAGGAGAAACTTTCTGGAAAAGCAGCTAATACTAACAGGTAAATCTGTTACCTGGGTAAGAAAGGAGAATTTTATGTTCAGGGCAGCCATTTTAACAGCCAGTGATCGAGGATCCCGGGGAGAACGGGAGGATAAAAGCGGTAAAGTCATTGAAGAAATTGTAAAGGGCCTGGGGGGTGAGGTGGTTGAGTATGTGATGGTGCCCGATGACTTGGAATCTATAAAAAAGCAACTAATGGTATTTGCAGATCAATCCAAGGCTCACCTTATCCTTACTACCGGCGGCACAGGCTTGAGCCCCCGGGATAATACACCTGAAGCTACTTTAGAGGTAGTTGACCGGCTGGTTCCCGGTTTGGCGGAGGCCATGAGGGCGGAAAGCTTGAAAAAAACACCCCATGCCATGCTTTCCCGGGCAGTTTGTGGTGTCCGGGGCGGTTCGTTGATTATAAATTTACCGGGCAGCCCTAAAGCTGTCAGGGAGTGCCTGGAAGTTGTTGAGCCGGCCCTACCCCATGCATTGGAACTCTTGAAGGGACAGGTGACGGATTGCGGTCAATCTTAGAAGGGAAGAAAAAGGGAGGGGAGATGTAATTGTTTATGACTTTCTTTTTCCCCAAGGATCAGGATAGGGAAATCAGGGAAAGGGAAGAGAGGGAAATGGAAGAGCTAAATGAGAAGTATGGGGAAGAAGATTTAGGAGAATCCCCTCCCCCTTCTCCAGGTAGAAGGCCTTCCCTGATAAAAGTTTTTGCTTTTTTGGTGGCGGCAGCTTTTCTTATGTTTGCATTAGGAGATCTTTTTCGTCTTTTTTCTCTCCCCTCCCTGGATTTTTTGATGGAGTCCAGGGAGTTGACCCGGGATCCCCTGGTCCAGGAGCTTCGCCAGGGGGTTGTGCAGGTTAGAGTTGAGGGAGTTTCTCAACAAGCCCGGGGGACGGGATTTAACATAGATGAAGGAGGAGTAATAGTTACTAATAGGCACCTGGTTGAAGGAGCAGAAGTAGTGAAAGTTTCCTTTCTTCAAAAAGGAGTTTATCCTGCCTACCGGTGGGTAAAATCCCCCCATAAAGACCTGGCTTTAATATTTTTAGAACAGGAGGAAGAAGAGTTTCCTTCAGTCCCCCTGGGTAAAAACCTGCCCTCTCCGGGGGAGGAAGTTCTCATACTGGGTAATCCCCTGGGCTTTGCCCGGGTAGCGGCAACGGGGAAAATCCTTGATTACAGGAGAGGATGGGGAGGTACTCCCCTGGAGCAGGTGATGGAAATAGAGGCGCCCATTCACCAGGGAAACAGCGGCAGTCCTGTTTTTAACGAAGAGGGCCAGGTAGTAGCTGTTGTTTACGGTACTTTAAGGGGCAGGGAAGACGAGGATATTGTCGGCCTTGCAGTTACCCTTCCCCTCCTTAAAGAGTTTTTAGAGGAAAACGGGATAAACATTAATAATCACCACCCTAATTAATTTAATTACACTCCAATGAGATGAGTGTATATTTTTTTTTGAGGAGGATATAATAGTTTCATGTCACAGGAGAAAAAAGCTAATATTAGATAAATAATGAAATAAAGAGAAAAACAGAAAATAAAGGAAAATATCAAAGCTATTTTGCAATAACTGCTTATCAAGGGATTTGCCTCAAAAAATGTTATTAGTTAAGATAGTTTACGGTAATGTTAGCACTCACCCTTAGCGAGTGCTAACAAGGACAAATAAAAAAAATATAAAATAGAATCTTAAAGGAGGGTAAATTAATGAAACTGAAACCATTAGGAGACCGAGTGGTAGTTAAGCTAATTGAAGCTGAAGAAAAGACAGCCGGCGGAATTGTGATTCCCGATAAGGCAAAAGAAAGACCCCAGGAAGCAGAAGTTATTGCCGTGGGGCCAGGCAAAGTTCTGGATAATGGACAGAAGCTACCTATTGATTTAAAAGTAGGCGATCGGGTGGTATTGTCCAAGTATGCCGGTACGGACTTCAAGTTTGGTGAAGAAGAATATCTTTTGTTAAGGGAAGATGATGTTCTGGCTGTAATTGAAAAGTAAAAAATTACTTAAATTACTATAACATAACTAAGTATAGAGGAGGTAAATTAACATGGCAAAAGAAATTTTATATAGTGAAGAAGCACGAAAAGCCCTGGAAAGAGGAGTAAATGAATTAGCCGATACGGTTAAAGTAACCCTGGGTCCCAAGGGCCGTAACGTGGTTCTTGATAAAAAGTTTGGTTCCCCTCAAATAACAAACGATGGGGTTACCATAGCCAGGGAAATAGAGCTGGAAGATCCCTATGAAAATATGGGAGCCCAGCTGGTGAAGGAAGTTGCCAACAAGACCCAGGATATTGCCGGAGACGGTACCACTACCGCTACCCTTTTAGCCCAGGCGATTATCCGGGAAGGAATAAGAAATGTGGCCGCAGGGGCCAATCCCATGGTTTTAAAGAAGGGTATTGAGAAGGCTACCAGTAAAGTGGTTGAAGAGATTCAAAAGATTTCCAGGCCTGTAGAAACTACAGGGGCCATTGCCCAGGTTGCTTCTATTTCTGCTGATGATGAAGAAATAGGTAACCTTATTGCTGAAGCCATGGAAAAGGTAGGTAAAGACGGAGTAATAACGGTAGAAGAGTCCAAGGGTTTCACCATGGATTTGAATGTGGTAGAAGGGATGCAGTTTGATCGGGGTTACATATCCCCTTATATGGTTACGGATACAGAGAAAATGGAAGCAGTGCTGGAAGAGCCCTACCTGCTCCTTACCGATAAAAAGGTATCAAATATCCACGATATCTTGCCTCTCCTGGAAAAAATTGTCCAGCAGGGCAAGTCCCTTCTCCTCATTGCTGAAGATGTAGAAGGGGAAGCTCTGGCCACCCTGGTAGTTAACAAACTGAGGGGAACCTTTACCTGTGTATCTGTTAAGGCTCCTGGTTTTGGTGATAGAAGGAAGGCCATGCTCCAGGACATAGCTATCCTGACGGGAGCCCAGGTAGTTTCTGATGACCTGGGAATTGACTTTAAGAATATAGATATGGATATGCTTGGTTCTGCCAGGCAGGTAAGAATTACCAAAGAAGAAACAGTACTGGTAGATGGCGCAGGGGATACTGCTGAGATTGAAAAGAGAATCCAGCAAATCCGCAGCCAGATTGAAGAAACCACTTCCGAGTTTGATAAAGAGAAACTTCAGGAAAGGCTTGCCAAGCTGGCTGGTGGTGTAGCTGTCCTGGAGGTTGGGGCAGCCACAGAAACTGAAATGAAAGAGAAAAAGCTTCGGGTTGAAGATGCCCTTTCTGCTACCCGGGCAGCTGTGGAAGAAGGCATAGTCGCCGGTGGAGGAGTAGCTTACCTGGCTCCTCAAAAGGCCCTGGAGGAAATGTTGGATAAGTCTGCTGGAGATGAAGCTACAGGTATCAGGCTCATTCATCGAACCTTAGAAGAGCCTGTTCGCCAGATTGCAGAAAATGCCGGAGTTGAAGGTTCTATTGTAGTGGAGAGACTTAAAAATGCTGACCCTGGTATTGGTTACAATGCCATGAAAGATATCTATGAAGATATGTTAGCTGCAGGTATCGTGGACCCGGCCAAGGTTACCCGTTCTGCCATGCAAAATGCTGCCAGCATCGCAGCCATGTTCCTGACCACAGAAGCAGTGGTTGCGGAAATGCCTGACGAAGAAGGTGGCGGCGGTGGAATGCCCGGCGGAATGCCCGGTGGAATGCCCGGCATGATGTAATAAAAATAGATTAAATATAAAAGAGACAGGACAGGGAGAAAGCTTCCCGATCTTGTCTCTTTTTTATTCAAGTTATTTAAAGATTGATTTTGGGAAGATCCTGGAGGGATTTTTTAATTTCCTCCTCGGGGTACTCATAATCTTTAAGTTTACCCGCCAGGTAATCGTCATAGGCGGTCAGGTCAAAGTGCCCGTGGCCGCTGAGGTTGAAGAGGATAGTCTTTTCTTCCCCGCTTTCCTTACATTCTAAAGCCAAGTCTATAACAGTGCGGATAGCATGGGAAGTTTCTGGTGCCGGGAGAATGCCTTCATTCCGGGTGAACTGGAGGGCAGCCTCAAAGCATCCCAGCTGATTTACAGCCCGGGCTTCCACCAGATTGTCTTTTACCAGCTGGCTTACCAGGGGAGATTCTCCGTGGTATCTTAAACCACCGGCATGAATCCCCGGAGGCACAAAATCATGTCCCAGGGTATACATCATAACCAGAGGAGTAAGCCTGGCTGTATCCCCATAATCATAAGTAAATTCACCCCGGGTAAGGGTAGGGCAGGCGGCAGGTTCAACGGCAATAATGTCTATATCCTTTCCATTTATTTTATCGTAAAGGAAGGGAAAGGCTATGCCGCCGAAATTACTGCCTCCACCGCAGCAGGCCACCACTACATCAGGGTATTCGTTAACCTTGTCCAGCTGAGCCTTAGACTCAAGGCCAATTATAGTCTGATGGAGGAGGACATGGTTTAAAACACTTCCCAGGGAGTAATTTGTGTCTTCTTTGGTTGCAGCATCTTCTACAGCCTCGCTTATGGCTAAACCCAGGCTCCCCATAGCGTCAGGATCTTTTTCCAGAATATTTCTTCCAGAATTAGTCTGGTCGCTGGGACTGGGTATTACATTGGCACCCCAAACCTCCATCAAAGAACGCCGGTAAGGCTTTTGGTAGTAGCTTACTTTTACCATATATACGGTACATTCCAGGCCAAAAGTACTGCAGGCCAGGCTCAAAGCGCTGCCCCACTGTCCTGCTCCTGTTTCCGTGGCCAGGCGTTTTATTCCAGATATTTTATTGTAGTAAGCCTGGGCTATGGCTGTATTAGGCTTATGGCTGCCAGCAGGACTAACGCCTTCCTGCTTGTAATATATTTTAGCAGGAGTATTTAATGCCTTTTCCAGGTTGTAAGCCCTATGTACGGGAGAAGGCCTCCAGAGCTTGTAAGCATTTAAAATATCCTCAGGAATGTCAATCCATCTTTCTGTGGATACTTCCTGCAGGATAAGGGGCATGGGAAAGATAGCGGATAAATCATCCGGGGTCAAAGGTTTTTGAGTTTGAGGATTTAAGGATGGTTTTAAAGGGTTCGGTAAATCTGCCTGGATGTTATACCATTGAGTGGGCATTTCATGTTCTTCCAGGTGGATTTTATAGGGGATCACATATATTCCTCCTTTGCTTTCTTAATACTTCTTATTTTATCAAAACTTATCCTTAATTTATATTAACACAATTAAAAAGTCAAGCCTGGGGCAGGAAAAAACCTTAAAAGACCAGGAAAACATGTAAATCTTTATTTAGGAGAATTCTGATAGACCTAAATCTTTTTAAGTAGATTTTTTATAAAAGAAGGAATAAGGATTAAAGTGTCAAATTAAAAAAAATATGCTTTTATGTCATGGTTTATTATATAATTATTATATATACTAAAGGGAGGGAGGGGAAATATTTGAAGGAAGTAACCATACACGCCAGAGCCGGGCAGGGGGCCATTACTGTTGCCTCCATTTTAGGGATGGCGGTTTTTTTGGAGGGGAAGTACGCCCTTGCTTTTCCCCATTTTGGAGCTGCCCGGATGGGAGCCCCCATGAATAGTTTTGTAAGGATTAGTGACAAAGAAATCAGGTTGAGGAGTCAGATATATGAACCCGATTATATCATGGTTGTAGATTACACTTTGATGAGGGGTTTTAACATATTTGAAGATATCAAACCGGGGGGGACAGCCTTTATAAATCAGCCAGGAAAGATGCCAACCCCTCAGGTGCAGGGGATAAATGTTTATACCATACCGGCAGATGAGATATCTTATGATATATTTGGAAGAACCATGGGTAACACGGTGCTCCTGGGAGCTTTTGCTGCCGGGGTGGAGGAAGTTTCTTTAGAAAGTTTATGTAAAGCTATTGATGAGAAATTTTCAGGAGAAATTGCCACTGCCAATAAAAAAGCCCTGGAAGAAGGCTTTAACTATTATATTAAGAAGTATTCTTGATTTTATGTCCTGTAATTATTAAATACCGTGTTATGAAAGGGAGGAAGAAAATGTTTGTTAAGATAACTTCTAAACCCGGCACTACCAGGGGTAATGAAACGGGTTCCTGGCGCATGGGGACAAAACCTAAATTTTTAAGGGAAAATTGTATCGGGTGTGGTTTATGTGCCTTGATATGCCCGGAAGGGGTAATAGACGGCAAAAGGAAAAAAACTTACTATTGTGATTATAATTACTGCAAGGGCTGTGGAATCTGTGCAGAAGAGTGTCCCAAAAAGGATATACTCATGGTAGAAGAGGAGGAAATAATATGAGGGAATACCTTGAAGGCTCTATAGCAGTAGCCCGGGCAGTCAAACTCTGCCGGCCGGGGGTCATTTCCGCTTATCCTATTACGCCCCAAACCCATATTGTTGAGGAACTGGCTTCATTAACAGCAAGCAGCCAGTTGAAAACAGAATTTATAAATGTAGAAAGTGAACATTCTGCTGCTTCTGTGGTTTTAGGAAGCCTGGCAGCAGGAGTAAGGGCTTATACCGCCAGCAGTTCCCAGGGGTTGCTCCTCATGGGGGAGGTTTTATATAACATAGCAGGGCTCAGGCTTCCCCTGGTGCTAACCTGTGCCAACCGGGCGGTATCTGCACCCTTGAGCATCTGGAATGACCATCAGGACTCGGAAGCCTTGAGAGACTCCGGGGTAATCCAGCTTTACGCCGAAAATATTCAGGAGGTGGTTGATTTACACCTCTTTGCCTATCGACTGGCAGAAGACCCCCGGATTCTTTTACCCGTTATGGTTTGTATGGATGGTTTTGTTTTGACCCATGCTTATGAATCTGTGGATTTGCCAGAGCAGGACCAGGTAGATGAATTTTTACCTCCTCTGGAACTAATAGAAAAACTTGACCCTTTTAAGCCCTTAAGCATGGGTATAGTAGCGGATGCCCGCTTTTACATGGAAACCCGGTACGCTATCCAGGAGACTATGAAAGAATGCCTGGTTATCATGCCGGAACTGAAAAAAGATTTTAATAAAGCTTTCAACAGGGATATAAAAATATTTATTGAGGAGTACTACATGGAAGATGCGGAAAAGGTCCTGGTAACCAGGGGGTCGGTAGCGGGAACCGTAAAGGATGTAGTAGATGAAATGAGGGCTGAGGGGCAGAAAGTAGGAATGTTGAAGATAATTTCCTACCGTCCTTTTCCGGCAGAAGCTATTTATAATGCTTTGAAAGACCTTTACGCCGTGGGAGTTTTAGATAGAGCCATTTCTTTGGGAAGTTGGGGTCCCATGTATACGGAAATAAAAGCTCTGTTCCATGGTAAAGATAAATTCCCTAAAATAAGTGGATTTATTGGAGGTCTGGGCCAGAGGGATATCACCAGGGACAACATAAGGGATATGTATGATAAACTGGACTGGGGTGAAGTTCCCTGTGAATTTATTAACCTGAATAGAGAATTCTTAATAGGAGCAAGGAAATATACTTGATTTAAAATAAAGAAAGGGGGTTGAGGAATGGAAAAGCATTTATTAGCACCGGGTCATGCCATGTGTGCAGGATGCGGTCAGTCAATAGCAGCTCGTATAGTAATTGATGAAGCAGGCCCGGAAACAATAATTTCTAATGCAACGGGTTGTCTTGAAGTGTCTACCTCCCTTCTTCCCACTTCTTCCTGGGAAGTTCCCTGGATTCATTCCCTTTTTGAAAATACAGCAGCTGTGGCCGCTGGCATTGAAGCTGCCCTTAAACATACAGGTAAGCTTGATAGGGTTAAAGTTATAGCCCAGGCCGGAGACGGAGGCACAGCAGATATAGGCCTCCAGGCCCTGTCTGGAATGTGGGAGAGGGGACACGATGTCCTTTATGTTTGTTATGATAACAGTGCCTACATGAATACCGGGGTGCAAAGGAGCAGTTTAACTCCTTACTGTGCCAGCACTACCACCAGTCCCCCGGGAGAATGCTCTATGGGGAACCCCCACCGGGAGAAGGATATGATTAAAATTGCGGCGGCTCACCATATCCCCTACGTTGCTACTGCTTCTGTGGGTTTTCCCCGGGACCTTCGCCGGAAGGTAAAAAAAGCCCTTGATATTAAAGGGCCCAAGTACCTGCAAATATTTGTTCCCTGCCCCTTAGGATGGCGTCATGAAACAAAATATACCTATAAAATTGGCCGGCTTGTGGTGGAAACGGGATTACTCCCCCTGGTAGAATATGAAAATGGAGAGCTTGCTTCCGTGCGAAAAATTAAGGAAGTTAAAAAAGTTGATGAATACTTAAAACTGCAAAGAAGGTTTTCCCACCTGTTTAAGGGTACAGAAGAGTGCAGGACAGAGTTAGAAAATATTCAGGCACTTGCTGACCGTAATATTGAACATTATGACCTGCTTCTAAAGTAAGGAGGCTTTTTTGTCCGGAATGGCTGACGGGATTATATATGGGTTTGGTGCATTAAACGTAGATTTAATATACCGGGTACCTCCCCAACTGGCGGAAAGACTTCCCTATAAACCTGGTTATGAATATTACGCAAAAGGGGAAGAAGGTGACCGTCTCCTGGAACTATTAAATAAAGAAGCTTTTTTAGAAGGCAAGTATGGAGGAGGTTCGGCTGCCAATACCACGGTAGCTTTATCCAGGATGGGTAATTCCTGTGCTTTTATAGGTAAAATAGGAAGGGATGAAGAAGGAGATTTTCTACTGGAATCCCTGGAGGAAGTTGAAAGGGAGGAAATAATACGGGAAGGTAAAACGGGATTATGTATTACCCTTCTTTTAGGCAGAAGTAAAGACAGGTCTCTAGTTATAATTCCCAATGCCAATGATACTCTCCACTACGAAGAAATTCCCCTGTCTATAATATATAAGAAAGCAAACTGGATTCACCTGACTTCATTCTGTGGGGATAAGCCCTTTGAAGCTCAATGTCGCCTGATAGAAGAATTGACCCCGGAAACAAGGGTTAGCGTTGACCCGGGGATGCTTTATGCTCACCGGGGCCTGGAAGGAATAATGCCTCTTCTTAGAAGAACCAACTACTTTTTTCCTGAAAAAAAAGAAGTAGAGCTGTTGACAGGTTTATCCTATGAGGAAGGAAGCAGGAAGCTTTTAAGCCTGGGGCCGGAGGTGGTTCTTTGCACTCTGGGAGAAGCAGGGGTTTTTGTAGTGCATGAGGATGGAGAGTTTTATGTCCCCTCTCCCCAAGTTCCCGTGGTGGATACTACGGGAGCCGGGGATGTTTTTGCCGCCGGGTTTATTTTTTTCATTCTTCAAAAGAAAACTATAGAAGAAAGTGTTCAGGAAGGAGTTGCCCTGGCAGCTCATAGCGTGACGGGTGTGGGTAGAGACAGGTATCCGTCCATAAAGAATTTGTAATTATTCTTCCCCTTTATGGTGAAGTTATAAAGGTGAGATAAAATGGCTGATTTCAAAATTGGTTGGTTTTCTACCGGCAGGGATAAGGCGGCAAGAGACCTGTTAAATACTGTTTATAAAGATATAGAGGAAGGGAATATTCCCCAAAGTAGGATTTCTTTTGTTTTTTGTTCCCGGGAAAGAGGCGAAGGCCGGGAAAGTGACCTTTTTATCCAGGAGGTCCAGGAAAAAGAGATTCCCCTGGTGTGTTTTTCCTCCAGCAAGTTCAGGCCCGGTCTCAGGAAGGAAAACCTGGAGGAGTGGCGCCTTTCCTACGACCGAGAGGTTATGAAACTTATATCTTCCTACTCCTGTGACTTAATTGTTCTGGCCGGTTATATGCTGGTGGTGGGAGAGGAAATGTGTCAAAATTATCCCATGATAAATTTACATCCCGCCAGGCCTGGTGGTCCCAAGGGATCCTGGCAGGAAGTAATATGGCAGCTTATTAAAAGCAGGTCATTGGAGACAGGTGCAATGATGCACCTGGTAACCCCGGAGTTAGATGAGGGGCCTCCTGTGACCTACTGTGTTTTTAAGATTAAAAACGGCATTTTTTCTTCCCAATGGGAAGAGATCCAGGAGATGGAAAGGAAAGATCCAGGCATTTTAGAGAGGGGCGTGAAGGCGGTGGAGAATACCTCCCTCTTTCACCGGATCAGGGAAAAGGGGCTGGTCAGGGAATTTCCCCTTATAAGCTATACTCTTAAGGTTTTTGCAGAAGGTAGAGTCAAAATTAAGGATCATAAAATTTTTAATTCTGAAGGAAGATTGCTGGAAGAAGGTTACGATCTAACAGAGATGATTAATAAGAAAGTAGGAGGTTAAATGATGAGGCAGATAATTGCTTTTGACCTGGAGGGTCCCCTTTCTCCCATGGATCATGCCTTTGAGTCCATGGCTTTAATTGAGGAGGGGGATAAAATTTTTTCAGTAATAAGCAGGTATGATGATCTTTTAGCCCTGGAGGGTAAAGAGGGGTACGAACCGGGAGATACCCTTTCCCTGATAGTTCCTTTTCTCCTGTGTCATAATATAAAGGAAGAAGACCTGTCCCGGGTTTCAGCAGGAGCAGGCCTGGTGGAAGGGGCCAGGGATCTTATCCAGGACTTGAAGGAGCAAGGATGGCTGGTTCATATAATTTCTACTTCTTACCGGCAGCATGCCCATGTTATTGGAGATCGCCTGGGAGTGCCAGTAAAAGAAGGGGAAGACCAGATGATTTTTTGTACAGAACTACCCCTGAACCAATATCATGCCCGGTTAGGCAGGGAAGATTTTTCTCTCCTCAAAAAAGTGGAAAAATATATTTTGGATAATCTTTACCTGGAGGACCTGGAATCGGGTGAAAAGGACGGGGAAATTAAAAAATACCTGGATAAATTCTTCTGGGAAGATCTTCAAAAAAGTCAGCTGGGGAAAATTTTTTCTGAAGTGAAGGTTATGGGGGGAAGAAGAAAGCTCAGGGCTGTGGAAGAGATTTTGCAGCGCCACGGCGCTTACCTGGATGAAATAGCAGTGGTAGGGGACAGCATTACAGATTTTCAAATGTTAAAAGCCGTGGAGGCAGGGGGAGGCCTGGCGGCAGTTTTTAATGGCAACATTTATGCCCTTTCTTATGGAACCTGTTCCCTGGCTACCACGGATATGAGGAATTTAAAAATCCTTTTAGACCTGTGGATTGAAGGTGGAAGGGAAAGAGTAAGGCAGGCTGTTATTAAAAGAGAACTTCCTTCACCCTCTAAAGAAGGTCCCTTTTACCACTGGCTGGTGGGGAAAAAGGAAGGGGATATAGAGGAGGTAGTAAAAATCCATAAAGAGATCAGGGGAATAGTTCGCGGCAGGGCTGCCGGGTTAGGCTAAGGTAAGGCTGGGAGGCCAGAAAAATGGATCTGATATTAATATTTTTTACTGCCCTTATGGTTGGATTTTCTGGAGCAGTGGTTCCGGGCCCTCTTCTTTCGGTAACTGTTAATGAAACCCTAAGGAGAGGAATTGAGGCAGGCCCTCTCCTTATTACCGGACATGCTATTTTGGAACTGGGACTTACGATAGGCCTGGTATATGGGCTCAGCTACTACTTAAATAATGCCCTGGTAGGAGGCACTTTTGGCTTCCTGGGAGGTGCTGTTCTCCTTTGGATGGGTTGGGGCATGATCAAGGAGTTTTGGTCAGGAGAGGGGCAGCTTAGCCTGAAAACAGAAAACCAGAGTGAAAGCCTGAATCCAATACTGGCGGGGGCTGTTGTTAGTTTATCCAATCCTTATTTTCTTATCTGGTGGGGGACTATAGGAGCAGGTTATGTAGTCATTGCCATGGAGTACGGCCTGGCAGGGATTGTATTTTTCTTTCTGGGTCACATTTCTGCAGACTATATCTGGTATACCTTTGCCTCCTGGTTGGTATATGCCGGGAGCAGTAAACTTTCTTCCCGGGCATACCGGGGAATTACGGGGGGTTGTGGAGTTTTCCTGGTGGCTATGGCTTTCTTTTTCTTATACTCAGGGTTTAATTTTCTTTTTAAGGATATTTTATTATAAGTTTTCAGGGAAGGGAGTGTATATTTTGGTGGTTGAAGAAAAAGTTGTTATTCTTGATTTTGGTGGCCAGTACACCCAGTTAATTGCTCGCAGAATCCGGGAAATGAAGGTGTTTTGTGAGATTCTTCCTTACAATGCTTCCATGGAAGAATTAAAATCATTAAACCCTGGTGCCCTTATTTTATCGGGTGGTTCGGGGAGCGTATATGAAGAAGATGCACCATACTGTGATCCAGAAGTTTTTAAAATGAAACTACCAATGCTGGGTATATGTTATGGGATGCAGCTTATGGCCCGGGAACTGGGAGGAGAAGTAACTCCCGCTAAAAGAGCAGAATTTGGCAAGACTCCTTTAAAAGTTAAAAAAAAGGAAGGTATATTTGAAGGGGTTCCTTCAGAAATTGTTTCCTGGATGAGCCACGGGGATTATGTTACTGCCCCTCCTGAAGGTTTTAAAATAATGGCCTATACGGATAATTCTCCCGTGGCAGCCATGGAAAATGAAAAGGAAAAGAAATATGCTGTGCAGTTTCACCCGGAAGTAGTGCATACGGAGCTGGGAGCGGATATTCTTAAAAACTTTCTATATAAAATATGTGGTTTTAATGGGACCTGGACCATGGAGTCCTTCGTGCAAAGCTCCATAAAACTTATCCAGGAAGCGGTGGGGCCGAAAGAAAAAGTGGTTTGTGCCTTAAGCGGTGGCGTGGATTCTTCCGTAGCTGCCCTTTTGGTTCACAGGGCCATAGGGGATAGGCTCCACTGTATTTTTGTGGATCACGGCCTTTTGCGTAAGGGAGAAGCTTATGAAGTAATGAAAACTTTTAAGGAAAAATTCCAGCTTCAGGTTACGTTAATAAATGCACAGGAGAGGTTTCTTTCCCGGCTGGAGGGAATTACCGATCCTGAAGAAAAAAGAAAAATTATTGGAAACCAGTTTATTTATGTCTTTGAAGAAGAAGCTAAAAAAATAGGTAATTTAAAGTTCCTGGTGCAGGGCACCCTCTATCCCGATGTCATAGAAAGCGGCACTGCTACGGCAGCGGTAATCAAGTCCCACCACAATGTGGGGGGACTACCCGAAGATATGGAATTAAAACTTATTGAGCCCCTGAACCAGCTTTTTAAGGACGAGGTGCGGAAGGTAGGACAGGAGCTGGAAATGCCAGAGGATCTTATTTGGCGTCAACCTTTCCCCGGTCCTGGTCTGGCTGTCCGCTGCCTGGGGGAGCTTACCAGGGAAAAACTGGAGGTCCTCNGGGAAGCGGATGCCATAGTTAGAGAAGAAATAAGTAGGGCGGGTTTGGATAGGGAAATATGGCAGTACTTTGCGGTACTTCCCAATATAATGAGTGTNGGNGTAATGGGGGATAAACGCACCTACTGCCATACGGTGGCCATGAGGGCCATTCACAGNCATGATGGNATGACCGCTGACTGGGTTAGAATTCCCTATGAAGTGCTGGAGAGGATATCTTCCCGTATAGTTAATGAAGTCCCCCTGGCTAACAGGTTTGTTTATGATATGACCGCCAAGCCCCCCTCTACCATTGAGTGGGAGTAGTATTATAGGTCATTTGTTTTTGCAAATTTTATGGAGGTGATAAATAAATGGATGAAAAAAAGGTTAGGGCAGGTATCGTTATGGGAAGTGATTCTGACCTGCCAATAATGAAGGATACCGCCGATGTTTTGGAGGAACTTGGAGTAGGCTTTGAAATAATAATTTCTTCTGCTCACCGGGTTCCTGAAAAGACCATGGATTATGCCCGTAATGCTGCTGCTCGGGGCATAGAAGTTATTGTAGCGGGAGCAGGTGGAGCCGCTCACCTGCCTGGCGTGCTGGCAGCTTTTACGCCCCTTCCTGTTATAGGGGTTCCCATTCATACTGCTACTATGGGTGGAGTTGATTCCCTTTATTCCATTGTACAGATGCCTTCGGGGATTCCTGTAGCCACTGTAGCCATAAACGGAGCCAGAAATGCCGGCATTTTAGCGGCCCAGATAATTGGGGTAAAAGATGAAGAAACCAGGAAAAAAATTGAGGAGTTTAAAAAGGAACTTTCCACAAAGGTTGAAAAAAAGGATCGGCTGCTGCAGGAACTGGGCTACCAGGAATTTTTGAAGAGATTTTTCAGTAAGCACTAAGAAAGGATTGATATGGATTGATTGAAAGATATACAAGGGGAGAAATGGGAAGGATATGGACCCTGGAAAACAAGTTTAAAAAGTGGCTGGAAATAGAAATTCTGGCCTGTGAAGCCTGGGCAGAACTGGGGGTAATACCAGGGGAAGCAGCCCGGCTAATCAGGGATAATGCCAGTTTTTCTGTGGACAGGATCCTGGAAATAGAAAAGGTTACCCGCCATGATGTAGTAGCTTTTACCCGAAGTGTGGCTGAAAGCCTGGGAGAGGAATCCAAATATGTTCATTATGGTCTTACTTCTTCGGATGTGGTTGATACAGCCATGTCAGCCCTTATGGTAGAGGCGGGGGATTTAATTATAGAAGATCTTAAGGAGTTTATTAAGGTGCTGAAGGAGCAGGCTGTTCAGTACAAGTATACTGTTATGGCAGGCCGTACCCATGGAGTCCATGCAGAGCCTATTACTTTTGGTCTTAAAATAGCCCTATGGGCAGCAGAGATGGAACGGAACCTGGAGCGGATGGAAAGGGCCAGGGAAAACATAAGGGTTGGTAAACTGTCAGGAGCGGTAGGAACTTATGCCCACATTGATCCCTTTGTGGAGGAATATGTATGTGAAAAGATGGATCTTAAGCCTGCTCCCATATCTACCCAGATTGTGCAGAGGGATCGCCATGCCGAGTATATGACTACCCTGGCCATTATGGCCGGCAGCCTTGATAAAATTGCTACAGAAATCAGGGGCCTTCAAAAGTCAGAAACCCGGGAAGTGGAAGAGCCCTTTTACAAGGGCCAAACAGGATCTTCTGCCATGCCCCACAAAAGAAATCCCGTATCCTGTGAGCAGGTAAGCGGCTTGTGCCGTATAGTAAGGAGCAATGCCCTGTCCTCCCTGGAAAATATAACTTTGTGGCATGAAAGGGATATTTCCCATTCTTCAACGGAAAGGGTTAATGTTCCCGATAGCACCGTATTGATTGACTACCTGTTAAAGCAACTTACCAGGATTACAGGAGGCCTTCATGTTTACCCTGAAAATATGAAAAGAAACATGGAGAGGACCTACGGGCTTATTTATTCCCAAAAGGTCCTTTTAATCCTGGTGGATAAGGGTCTATCCCGGGAAAAAGCCTATGAAATTGTGCAGAAAAAAGCTATGGAATCATGGGATGAAGGAAAAGAATTTAAAGAACTTCTTTCCCGGGACCCGGAAGTTGAAAAGATTCTCACCACTGAAGAACTGGAAGCCTGTTTTAATCCCCTGGATCAATTAAAAAGAACAGACTTAATTTTTGACAGGTTGGGTCTCTAAAACCTGAAATTTGGATGTTTGCCTTTATTTCAACAAATTATTTAAAAGCTTTTACGGGGCTCAAATAATTAGTCAAGAAAAGAGGATATTTTTCATCTTTTGTCCAAGTTATAGAGGTCAGGCAAGAACAGAGGGAGGATCTAATATGTGGAAAGCCAAAATACAGGTGACCTTGAAAAAAAGTGTCCTGGACCCCCAGGGAGTGGCGGTAGAAAAGGCTTTAAAAACATTAAATTATAGTAATGTGGGTGATGTAAGGGTAGGAAAATACCTGGAGGTTTCTGTGGAGGGAAAAGACCGGGAAGAAGTCGAGGGGCAGGTAAGGGACATGTGTGACAGGCTTTTGACTAACCCCGTTATTGAAGATTATACTTTTGAAGTAACGGAGGTTTGAAGATGAAATTCGGAGTAGTGGTTTTCCCCGGCTCTAACTGTGACCTGGATGCCTATCATACTGTTAAAGATGTAATGAACCAGCAGGTAGAATATCTCTGGTACAAGGAAAAGGACCTTAAAGGGGCAGATTGTGTAATATTGCCAGGGGGCTTTACCTATGGTGATTACTTACGCCCTGGAGCCATAGCCAGTCTTTCTCCCGTGGTTGAATCTATAATTAAATTCGCCCGGGAAGGGGGGCTTGTTTTGGGAATTTGTAACGGTTTCCAGGTCCTTACCGAGGCAAACCTGCTGCCGGGGGCCCTTTATCTTAATCTTTCCTTACAGTTTCGTTGTGTTTTTACCCATCTTTTAGTGGAGAATTCCCAAACCCCCTATACAAAACTAGCCGGAAAAAAGGTTTTAAAGATACCCGTTGCCCATGGAGACGGCAATTATTATGCGGACCCGGAAACTCTAAAAAGGCTGGAAAAGGAGAATAGGATTGTTTTTCGCTACTGTACTCCTGAAGGGGAAATAACCCGGGAGTCAAATCCTAACGGTTCCCTGGCCAATATTGCCGGTATTTGCAATGAGGAAGGCAATGTTTTGGGGATGATGCCCCATCCGGAAAGGGCGGGAGAAGAAATTTTAGGATCATCTGATGGAAAAATTATATTTGACTCTATTTTAGAATTTTGGGGTGAAAAAAGATGAAGCAGGAAATGTGGCGACAGCTGGGGTTAAAAGATAAAGAATACCAAATGATCCTGGAAATTCTGGGGCGAGAACCCAATTATGTTGAGCTTAGTATGTACAGTGTAATGTGGTCGGAACACTGCAGCTATAAAAATTCCAAGAGGGTATTAAAAATGTTTCCTACTGAAAATGAAAGAACCCTTCTTGGTCCTGGTGAAAACGCAGGTATAGTAGATATAGGGGAGGGTCTTGCAGTTGCCTTTAAAATAGAAAGCCATAATCACCCTTCAGCAATTGAGCCATACCAGGGAGCTGCTACAGGAGTAGGGGGCATTATCAGGGATATATTTACTATGGGAGCCCGTCCTGTAGCCCTGTTAAATTCTCTGCGGTTCGGGTCCTTAAAAGAAGACCGGGTAAAGTGGCTTTTTAGTGGGGTGGTTTCGGGAATTGCCGGGTATGGCAACTGTATTGGAATTCCTACCGTGGGTGGAGAGGTTTATTTTGATGAAAGTTATGAAGGAAATCCCCTGGTTAATGCCATGTGCGTAGGAATTATGGAACATGAAAAAATATCCCTGGGAAGGGCAAAGGGAGAGGGAAATTCCGTTCTCCTGGTAGGGGCCCGCACCGGCCGGGACGGTATTCATGGAGTAACCTTTGCTTCGGAAGAACTGGGGGAAGAATCTGAAGGAAAAAGGCCTGCCGTACAGGTAGGAGATCCATTTATGGAAAAACTCCTGGTGGAAGCCTGCCTGGAGCTAATTGAAATGGGGGTAGTGGTGGGTATCCAGGACCTGGGAGGAGCTGGCCTTACCTGTGCTACTTCGGAAATGTCCAGCCGTGGAGGGACGGGGATGGATATAGATATTTCCCTGGTACCTCTTCGGGAAGAGGGAATGGATCCCTTTGAAATTATGATATCCGAATCCCAGGAACGGATGCTCCTGGTGGTGGAAAAAGATAAAGAGGAAACAGTTAAAAAGGTTTTTGATAAATGGGAGCTTACAGCCAGTGTTATCGGTAAGGTCACCGGTGATGGGATGGTACGGGTAAGGGATAAAGGCCGGCTGGTGGCGGAAGTTCCTGCTCGAAGCCTGGCGGAAGAGGCCCCTGTCTACTGCCCGGAGATGCGGTTTCCTTCCTACCTGGAAAAAGTTTCTCCTTTAAGCCTGGAGGACATTCCCGAGCCCCGGGAAGCAGAAGAAGTGTTTTTAAAAATGATTACTTCTCCTAATATTGCCAGCAAAGAATGGGTTTATCGCCAGTACGACCACATGGTGAGAACCTGTACCGTAATTTTGCCTGGTTCCGATGCTGCTCTTTTGAGAATAAGGGGCACAGATAAAGGTATTGCCATGACCACAGATGGAAACGGTCGTTATGTTTACCTGGATCCTTACCTGGGAGGTATGATAGCTGTAGCCGAAGCTGCTCGAAACCTGTCATGCTCGGGAGCAGAGCCCCTGGCGGTAACCGACTGTCTTAACTTTGGAAATCCTGAAAAGCCGGAAGTTTTCTGGCAGTTTTACAAGACGGTGGAAGGAATGAGCCAGGCCTGCCGGGAATTTAATACCCCTGTTATTGGGGGTAATGTCAGCTTTTATAATGAAACGGCAAAGGGGGCTATATTTCCTACCCCCATAGTAGGTATGGTTGGCCTTTTAGAGAACATTGAACAAAGGTGTACTGCCGGTTATAAAAAGGAAGGGGATATTATATTTTTAGTTGGTGAGGGAGAGCCTGCCCCGGGAGGTAGTGAATACCTTAAACACATCCATGGTTTATTAAAGGGCTCTCCTCCCCAACTGGATTTTCAACGGGAGAAGAAACTGCAATTCTTCCTGCGGGAGGCTGTAAAGGCAGGCCTACTTTCTTCTGCCCACGATCTATCCGAGGGAGGGCTGGGCATAGCCCTGGCGGAGGGCTGTTTTTCAGGTAACCTGGGGATTGAGGTAGAGTTGTCTGTGGGAGAAGACCTTCGGTGGGATATCTTATTATTTGGAGAAGTCCAGTCCCAGGCCCTGGTTACCTTTGACCCGCAATTTCAGGAAGAAGTTGCCAGGGTGGCTAAAGAAAAGGGAGTTTCCCTAAAAGAAATAGGTTTTGTAGGTGGGAAAAACTATAAGGTGGAGGTTAGAAGTCAAGAAATGAACAGGACTATCAACCTTCCCCTGGAAGAAATTAAAGATAAGTGGAGAGGTGCGATTGAATGCTTGGTGGAACTTTAATGCTCTCCGGTGACAAATTTAAGGAGGAATGTGGAGTGTTTGGCATCTATGCCCCGGGTCAAAAGGTTGCTGAGGTGACAAATTATGCCCTTTATGCTTTACAGCACCGGGGACAGGAAAGTGCTGGCATAGCTGTTTCTGATGGAAAAAGTATAAAAATGGAAAAAGGAATGGGCCTGGTTTCTGAAGTTTTTAACGGCAGTAAAATAGACAGGTTTAAAGGGCATATTGCTGCAGGCCATGTCCGTTACTCGACGATGGGCTCCAGTTCTCTCCTTAACGCCCAGCCCTTATTAATTCGCTACCGAAAGGGAAGCCTGGCTATAGGCCATAATGGCAACCTAGTAAACGGGGAAGAAATCAGAGATCAGCTGGAAGAGGTAGGTTCAATATTTCAAACTACCACCGATAGTGAAATTGTAGCCCACCTGATTGCTCGGCTGGAGAATGATGACTTTGTTGAATCTGTAAAGGAAGCCCTTACTTTTCTCCGGGGTGCCTTTGCCTTTGTCATGATTACCGAGGACAGATTAATCGGGATTAGGGACCCTTATGGCTTAAGGCCCCTTTCTTTAGGTATACTGGAGGACAATTTTGTTCTGGCTTCAGAAACCTGTGCCTTTGATACGATAGGAGCCCAGTTTATAAGGGATATTGAGCCTGGTGAAATGGTAGTCATAGATGAGGAAGGAATAACCAGTCACCGGTTTGCCAAAAAGGAAAAAGAGGCTTTATGTATTTTTGAATTCATTTATTTTGCCCGTCCCGACAGCAACCTCCACGGCAAGAATGTTCACCTGGTGAGACGGGAACTGGGCAAACAACTGGCCCGGGAGCATCCGGTAGAAGCGGATATAGTTACAGGAGTTCCCGATTCCAGTATTTCCGCTGCTTCAGGAGTAGCGGAAGGGATGGGGTTACCTTATGAAATGGGGCTGGTAAAAAACCGTTATATCGGCAGGACTTTTATACAGCCTAGCCAGAAAATCAGGTCTCTGGGGGTTAAGTTAAAATTAAACGCTGTAAAACAGGTGATTGAAGGTAAAAGGGTAATTATGGTTGATGATTCTATAGTCCGGGGGACAACTTCTTTGCAGATTGTGCAGATGCTTCGAAATGCCGGGGCAAAGGAAGTTCATGTGAGAATTAGTTCTCCACCTGTGGTGGGTTCCTGTTATTACGGCATTGACACCTCTTCCACCAAGGAACTTTTGGGGGCCCAAAAAACCGTGGAGGAGATCCGCAGGTTCATTAAAGCGGATACCCTGGGATATTTAAGTGTGGAAGGGATGATTGCTTCTACAGGTATGAACGTAGATAGCTTTTGTAAGGCCTGTTTTGACCTGAGCTATCTTTTTGACCACAGCAAAAAGATAAGAAAAAATTTGTTTGAAAAGATAAGCAGGTGATAATTTATGAATGATGAAATGAGTTATAAAAATTCAGGTGTGGATATTGATGCCGCCAATAAAGCTGTTAGTTTAATGAAAAATCTGGTAGGTAAGACCTTCCGGGAAGAAGTGCTAACAGATATAGGCGGTTTTGGAGGATTATTTGCCTTAAATGTGGAAAAATATAAAAAGCCCGTTCTGGTATCCAGTACCGATGGGGTGGGAACTAAACTCAAACTGGCCTTTCTTACAGGCATACATCACACGGTAGGGATAGACCTGGTAGCCATGTGCGTGAATGATATTGCTGTGCTGGGGGCAGAACCCCTGTTTTTTCTGGATTATCTGGCGGTAGACCGCCTGGAACCTGAAAAGGTTACTGATATAGTTTCAGGTATTGCTGAAGGATGCCGAAAAGGGGGATGTGCCCTTATAGGAGGGGAAACAGCTGAAATGCCTGATTTTTACAGGCCAGGAGAATATGATATAGCCGGGTTCTGTGTGGGAATAGTGGATAGGGAAAAAATAATTCAAGGAGAAAAAATTACTCCCGGGGACAAAGTTGTGGGTATAGCCTCCAATGGACTTCACAGCAACGGTTACTCCCTGGTAAGAAAGGTCTTCCTGGAAAAAGCCCAAATGGAACTGGACAGTTATATGCCTCAACTGGGCTGCACCCTGGGAGAGGAACTTCTTAAGCCTACCTTCATATATGCAAAGCTCCTACTCAAACTGAAGGATAACCATGATTTGAAGGGAATGGTTCATATAACGGGAGGAGGCTTTTATGAAAATATTCCCCGTATTCTTCCTGACAACACAGGTGTTGTCCTGGATAAGCCCTGGGACAGGCCTCCCATTTTTTCTCTCCTCCAGGAAAGGGGTAACATAAATACCAGGGAAATGTATCGCACCTTTAATATGGGTATAGGTATGGTGATAATTGTTCCCCCTGGAGAAGAAGAAGGTCTTTTAAAGATAATTTCCCAGGAAGGTTTTAAAGGTTGGCTCCTGGGAGAAGTTGTAGAGGGGAAGGGACAGGTTGAGATTAATTTATAGAAAGGAAAGGTGGTAAATATGAGTAAAAAATATGCCCTGATAAGTGTTTCCGATAAGAAGGGAGTGGTGGATTTTGGCCGGGAGTTAAGTCAGTTGGGCTATGAGATTCTTTCCACGGGAGGAACTGCCCGTTCCCTGGAAGAGGCAGGAGTTCCCGTAAAATCTGTATCGGAAGAAACGGGTTTTCCGGAAATTCTAGAGGGACGGTTAAAAACTCTTCATCCTAAAATCCATGGAGGAATCCTGGGTAAGAGGGAAGATGAAACCCATCGCCAGCAGATGTCTGATCATGAGATTTCTCCCATAGATCTGGTGGTGGTTAACCTCTATCCCTTTGCCCAAACCATAGCCAAAGAGGGAGTAACCCGGGCAGAAGCCATTGAAAATATTGATATAGGTGGCCCTACAATGGTTCGAGCCGCGGCTAAAAATTACCAGGATGTGGGGGTTATCGTGAATCCTGCCCGATATGAAGAAGTAATAAAAGAACTAAAGGAAAAGGGTTCCCTCAGCTTTGAAACAAAATTTAAGCTGGCTGTAGAAGCCTTTACCCATACTGCGGAATACGATTCCGTCATTAGTGGTTACCTGTCAGACCAGCTTCCGGAAGAAACCAGGTTCAGGGATACTTATATATTACCCTACAAGAAAGTCCAGGCACTGCGCTACGGTGAAAACCCCCAGCAGCAGGCAGCTTTTTACCGGGAGATTAACCCTTCCCTGTCTTCTTTAGCCATGGCCAGGCAGATTCAGGGGAAGGAACTGTCCTTTAACAATATTAATGATACAAATGCTGCCTGGGAGCTGGTCCAGGAATTCACCGAACCTACCGTGGTAGCTATTAAGCATGCTAACCCCTGTGGAGTAGGGACGGCTCCTGACCTCCATGAAGCTTACCTGAAAGCCTATGATTCTGACCCTGTTTCTATTTTTGGCGGTATTATAGCCGTTAATAATAAGGTAGACTTAAAGACGGCAGAAGAAATATTGAAGATTTTTATTGAAGTAATAATTGCTCCTGACTATGATAAAGAAGCCCTGGAGGCTTTCCAGGCCAAAAAGGATATCCGGGTTCTTCAGGCCAAACTGGAGGATATAGACCGGGAAGAACTGGATTTTAAAAAAGTCTCCGGGGGCCTCCTGGTCCAGGAATTGGATAAGGTACCCATGAGCATTGAAAACTGGAAAGTGGTTACTAAAAGAAAGCCTACTGATCGGGAGTTGGAAGATCTCCTCTTCGGCATGAGGGTAGTTAAACATGTGAAATCCAACGCCATTATTTTGGCTAAAAACTTGCAGACCATAGGAGTGGGGGCAGGCCAGATGAACAGGGTAGGGGCCGCCCGCATAGCTATTGACCAGGCGGGAGAAAAAGCTAAAGGTAGTGTCCTGGCTTCCGACGCCTTTTTCCCCTTCCCCGATACGGTGGTGGAAGCAGCTAAAGCTGGAGTAACAGCCCTGGTTCAACCAGGCGGCTCGTTAAAAGATGAGGAAGCCATAGAAGTGGCTAACTCCTATGATATGACCCTGCTCTTTACCGGAAGAAGATATTTTAAACATTAAGGAGGTGCAGCCTGGTGCGTGTGCTGCTAATTGGTGGTGGAGGAAGGGAACATACCCTGGCCTGGAAGTTGAGCCAGAGCCCCCAGGTGGAAAAGATATATTGTGCCCCGGGCAATGCGGGTATAGAAGAGCAGGCTCAATGTGTTCCCCTTTCTGTGGATGACCGGCAGGCCCTGGCAGAATTTGCAGAAAAAGAAAAGATAGATCTTACCGTGGTGGGTCCCGAAGATCCTTTGGCTGCTGGTGTTGTAGATGTTTTTCAAAAAAGAGGCTTAAAAATATTTGGACCCAACAAAAAGGCTGCTCAACTGGAAGGCAGCAAGGTTTTTGCCAAAGAACTTATGTACAGGCACAATATTCCCACGGCAGAATACAAAACTTTCGATAATCCTCAAGAAGCAGAAGAATACATTAAAAAAATAGGGTCTCCCCTGGTGGTAAAAGCAGAAGGGCTGGCTGCGGGTAAAGGGGTTATGGTTTGTCATGATGAAGATGAAGCCTTAATGGCGGTTAAGAGGATAATGATAGATAAAGATTTTGGAGATGCAGGCAAAAGGGTTATTGTGGAGGAATGCCTGCAAGGGGAGGAAGCCTCTATTTTAGCCTTTACTGACGGAGAAAATATTTTGCCCATGGTTTCTTCCCAGGACCACAAACCTGTTTTTGATGGAGACCGGGGTCCAAATACGGGTGGAATGGGAGCATATGCCCCTGCTCCCCTGGTTACACCGGAAATGGCTAAATTCGTGGAAGATAAAATCCTTAAACCTGCCGTTAAGGGCATGAAAGAGGATGGTTATTCCTATTCCGGAGTAATTTATGCCGGATTAATGATTGATGAAAAAGGGCCGAAAGTCCTTGAATTCAATTGTCGTTTTGGTGATCCTGAGGCTCAAGTGGTAATTCCTCTTCTCAAATCAGATTTAGCCCCTATACTCCAGGCGGTGGTAGATGGCCGGTTGAATGAAATAAAAGCCCTGTGGCATGAGAAATATGCTGTTTGTGTGGTTATGGCTTCAGGAGGTTATCCTGGTTCCTATGAGAAGGGTATGGTGATTAATGGTTTAAATGAACTTAAAGGTCGGGATGATCTATTTGTTTTCCATGCGGGGACAGCCCTTAAAGATGGCCAGGTTGTAACCAGCGGTGGCAGAGTTTTAGGGGTGACGGGCTGGGCCTCCAGCTTACCCGAGACCCTTGACAATGTATATGAGGCCGTAGATAAAATAAGTTTTAATGGAGCCCACTTCCGGAAAGATATTGGTAAAAAGGCTTTAAAATACCTGAAATAAGACCGGGAAGCAGTCTATTTAAACCTCGTCTTAAAAGGGTAGTTTTAGCCTGGCAAAAATGTTATTATATAAAGGAAAATCAGGGTGCCTGGTTCTCCGCGAGGCCCTTAAACTTACATTAATAATGTGCCTCGGGATTTCCGGGTGCCCTTTCAGTTTTGGGGGTGATAGATTGTCAGGTTCCAGGCTTAAGGATGAGTACATGGACCAGCTTTTCAGGGCGGTTTTGTCCCTGAAAAATGTGGAAGAATGTTATATTTTTTTTGAAGACCTGTGCACGATAAATGAGTTAAAAGCTATGGTTCAACGGTTGGAAGTGGCCAGAATGCTTCAAGAAGGTTATACTTATAGTCAGATTGAAAGGGAAACAGGAGTAAGCACTGCTACTATAAGCAGGGTAAAGCGTTATCTTTATTATGGTCATGGAGGCTATAATATTGCATTAGAACGCTTAAAGGAATATAATGCCTCTAAAGGGGAGGAGGAGTGACCTGAAAGATGCCCGGGAAGGTAGATGAAATGTTAGAAGGATTAAATGAAGAGCAAAAAGAGGCAGTTTGTTTTACAGATGGGCCCTTACTGATTTTAGCCGGGGCCGGAAGCGGTAAAACCAGGGTTTTAACTCATCGCTTTGCTTATCTTGTAGAACAAAACAAATGCTTTCCAGACGAAATACTGGCTATTACCTTTACCAACAAGGCGGCCAATGAAATGAAAGACAGGGTGCAGGAATTTCTGGAGCTGGATGACAGGCTTTGGATATCTACCTTTCATGCGGCCGCCGCTCGCATTCTGCGCAAATATATAAATCACCTGGGATATGAAAGAAATTTTGTAATTTTAGATTCCCAGGATCAAGGTAACCTTATAAAAGAATGTTTGAAAGAGCTTAATTATGATTTTCAAAGTTATGCTCCCCGTAAGGTTCTTGCCATAATTAGTAAGGCTAAAAATGAACTTATGGATGAAGCTCTATATGAAGAAACGGCCAGAGATTTTTTTGCTTGCCGGGTCAGTGATGTGTACCGTCTTTACCAGAAAAAGTTGCGGGAAAGTAACTGCCTGGACTTTGATGATTTGCTTTTTTTAACAGTCAGGCTTTTTAAAGAATATCCCGAAATACTGGATTACTACCAGGAAAAGTTTAAATATATCCTGGTGGATGAATACCAGGACACAAATATGGTCCAGTACATTTTAGTTAACCTTCTGGCACAAAAACACAGGAACCTCTGTGTAGTAGGGGATGACGACCAGTCTATTTATCAGTTTAGGGGTGCTGATTTAAGAAATATTTTGGAGTTTGAAAAGGACTATCCCGAGGCCAGGGTAATTAAACTGGAAGAAAACTATCGCTCCCAGGGAAACATCCTGGAGGCTGCCTTTCACGTGGTAAAAAATAACATGCAGAGGAAAGAAAAACGCCTCTGGACTCGAAAGCCAGCAGGGGAAAAGATTTTTTATTTCTGTGGTGAAACCGAACAGGAAGAAGCCGCTTATGTGGTAGAAGAAATAAAAAAGAACCGGGAAAATTATGAGGACATTGCCGTCCTTTACCGCACCAATGCCCAGTCCCGGGTCATTGAAGAAGGTCTGTTAAAGGAAAACATGGCCTATTCTATTTATGGGGGCTTGAAATTTTATGAGCGGCGGGAGGTTAAGGATGTTCTGGCATATCTCAGACTAGTAGAAAACCCGGAGGATGCTATCAGCTTAAAAAGGATCATTAATGTACCTAAAAGGGGAATAGGAATAAAGACGGTTGAAAAACTTGAGGAGTGGGCGTCGTCAAAGGGAATCAGTATTTTTGAAGCCCTGGCAGAGGCCAGGCAGGCGGGAGTATCCCACGGTATCAGCAAAAAAATAGGGGATTTTTATAATTTAATTAATAATTTTCGCGAGATGAGGGAATTCTTAACAGTGCAGGAATTAACGGAGGAAATATTAGAAAAAACCGGTTACCTGGCTTTTTTAGAATCTGAAAGCACCCCTGAATCCCTTTCCAGGATAGAAAATGTAAAGGAACTGGTTTCAGTTACTAGAGAATTCCAGATTAAGGCTGAGGAAAAAGACCTTACTTCATTTTTAACAGGTATTTCCCTGGTTGCTTCTTCCGACGAGGTGTTTGAAGGGGAGGATAGAAAACGGGTAATATGCATGACCCTCCACAGTGCCAAAGGCCTGGAGTTTTCTATGGTGTTTCTAATAGGAATGGAAGAAGGAATTTTTCCTCATTACTTTGCCCTGGAGGAATCCGAAGGCCTGGAAGAGGAAAGGCGTCTTTTCTACGTAGGATGCACCAGGGCAAAGGAAAGGCTATATCTTACCCATGCCCGGCAAAGGACCACTTATGGCAGGATTGCCATTAATTCTCCCTCCCGCTTTTTAGAAGAAATACCTGCAGATCTTTTTGATTCCCCCTCTTTAAGGGAGGAAAACCTGGATGCTGATTCCAGCTGGTCGGTGGGAGATTTGGTTCATCATCAGAAATGGGGCCAGGGAAAAATAAGGGAAGTAGGAGACTCAGGGGGAGATCCGGTCCTTACCGTTTTATTTCCCCAGGTAGGCACCAAGGTGGTTCTGGCTGCTTATGCCCCTTTAAAAAAGTTAAAGGCTGATTAGATTAGATTTAAATGGAGAGGAATTGGAGATGAAACTGGAAGAAGCAGAAAAAAGAGCAGAAGAACTGAGGAAAGAAATATCAAAGCATGATTATTATTATTATGTTTTAGATTCCCCGGTGATATCTGATAGAGAATATGATCTTCTTAAAAGAGAACTGGAAAAGATAGAAAGGGAATTTCCTCAACTGGTTACCCCTGATTCACCTACCCAGCGGGTAGGGGGTAAACCCCTGGAATCCTTTGAGACCGTCGAGCACAGGGTGCCCATGCTCAGCCTGGATAATGCTTTCAGCATATCCGAACTAAGGGATTTTGTAAGGAGAATTAAAAAAATGGCTGATCCTTCCCGGGAGGAATATTTGGTAGAGCCTAAAATTGATGGATTGGCTGTGTCTTTACTTTATGAGGAGGGAATATTTACCAGGGGAGCTACCAGGGGGGATGGCTATGTAGGAGAGGACATAACCCACAATATAAAAACCATACAAAGTGTACCCTTGCGCCTTCAAGAGAAAGTTACCCTGGAAGCAAGAGGGGAGATATTTATGCCCCGGAAGGAATTTGAAAAACTAAATGATAAAAGGGCTGAAGAGGGACTGCCCCTTTTTGCCAATCCTCGAAATGCGGCAGCAGGTTCTGTGCGTCAGCTTGACCCAAAAGTAGCGGCAGCCAGGCCTTTGGATATTTTTTTATATGGCATTGGTGATATGGAAGGTTATTCTTTTAAAACCCAGTTTGAAATACTAAATTTCTTAAAAAAAATAGGCCTTAAAATCAACCCTCATATTAAAGTTTACCAGGACATGGAAGAAGTTATAGAAGCCTGCCAGGAATGGGCGGTGGAAAGAAAGGATTTAATTTATGAAATAGACGGCATGGTGATTAAGGTAAATGATATAGAATTACAAAAAAAGCTTGGTTATACAGCAAAAAGNCCCCGATGGGCTATTGCCTTTAAGTTTCCTGCTGAACAGGTAGAAACAAAAGTAGAAAATATTATAGTAAGTGTAGGCCGAACAGGAGCTTTAACTCCCATTGCCCTCCTTAAGCCTGTTAAGGTTTCGGGATCCCTGGTAAAAAGGGCTTCTCTCCATAATGAAGATGTTTTGAAGGAAAAAGGAGTTAAGGTTGGAGATAAAGTTATTATCCATAAAGCAGGAGAGGTGATACCAGAACTGGTAAGGGTTTTGGAAGAAAAAAGGACAGGGGAAGAGGAGGAATTCAAAATGCCTTCCCAGTGTCCTGCTTGTGGAGAAAAAGCTGTTCGTCTTCCTGAAGAAGCTGACCATTACTGTATCAATACCCGCTGTCCTGCTCAAGCTTACGGCAGAATAGTTCATTTTGCTTCCCGGCGAGCCATGGATATAGAGGGACTGGGCCCTGCCCTAGCTCAACAACTGCTGGAAATGGAGCTGGTAAGGGATGCCGGGGATCTTTACTACCTGGAGAAAGAGGACCTGGTAAAAATGGAAAGGATGGCAGATAAATCTGCCGAAAACCTTTTGGAGGCTATAGAAAAAAGCAAAAAGAATCCTTTACCAAAACTTATATATGGGTTGGGAATTAAGTTTGTTGGGGAAAAGGTTTCCAAAATACTGGCTCAACACTTCCCCAGTGTGGATAAATTAATGAAGGCGGGGAAGGAAGATATCCAGGCAATTCCGGAAGTCGGTCCTAAAATAGCTGCCAGTATTTATGAGTTTTTTCACAATGAGTCAAACTTAATGTTAATAGAGAAATTAAGGACTGCAGGAGTAAACTTTGCCATGGAAGGAGAAGGGGAAAAGGATAATATTTTAGAAGGTATGACCTTTGTCCTGACAGGGAAATTGGAAAACTATTCCCGGGAGGAAGCCGGGAAAATAATTGAGAGCCTGGGAGGGCAAGTAACTTCTGCGGTGAGCAGCAATACAGATTTTCTTATAGCAGGAGAAAGCCCGGGAAGTAAACTGGATCAGGCTAAAAACCTGGGAACCAGGATTCTGGAGGAAGAAGAGTTTAATAAGCTGGTCAAATCAAGGGAAACCTCTCTCAAATAAAAATAACTAATTGTTGTCTCATTGTGAAATTATATGTTATAATAAGAAAAACCTGTTGGAGGGTTAAAATGGAAATCGATAAAAAAATGGTAGAATATGTGGCCAGGCTGGCTCGACTGGAAATAACTGAAGGAGAAAAAGATCTCTATACCAGGCAGCTGGGAGATATTTTAGATTATGTAGAAATGCTTAATGAGCTGGACACTAAAAATGTTGAACCAGTTTTTCATGTTGTCCCCATGACCAATGTTTTTAGGGAAGATGAAGTAAAAGAAGGCATAACCAGGGAAGAGGCTTTAAAAAATGCTCCGGAAAAGGAAAAGGGTTTTTTTAAGGTTCCCCGAATAATTGAATAAATTATTTGATTAGGTAGTGCAGGGAGGAATGACAGGTGGAGTTATTTACTTTGAAAGTTCATGAAGCCTCTGACTTGATAAGAAGGAAAAAAATAAGCAGCGAAGAGCTTCTAAAAAGTGTTTTAGGGCGAATAGAAGAGGTAGAGGAAGCAGTAAGGGGCTATATAACTGTTACCAAAGAATATGCCTTCAAGAAAGCCCGGCAGGTGGATGAGAAAATTGCCCGGGGAGAAGAACCAGGGACCCTGGAAGGAATTCCCTTTGCTGTTAAAGATAATATTTGTACCCGGGATATCCTCACTACCTGTTCTTCTAAACTTTTAGAGAACTTTATTCCTCCTTACAGCGCAACTGTTTTTAAAAAACTGGAGGATAAGGGGTGCATACTTTTAGGCAAAACTAACATGGATGAGTTTGCTATGGGTTCTTCCACGGAAAATTCAGGTTTTTTTACAACCCATAATCCCTGGGATCCTGTCCGCGTTCCCGGTGGTTCCAGCGGTGGTTCGGCAGCAGTGGTCATTGCTGAAGAAGCGCCTTTTGCCCTGGGTTCTGATACAGGAGGCTCCATACGCCAGCCTGCTTCTTACTGCGGTGTGGTAGGGTTTAAACCTACCTATGGAAGGGTTTCTCGCTATGGCCTTATAGCCTTTGCTTCTTCCCTGGACCAGATAGGGCCCCTTACCAGGGATGTGGAAGATTGTGCCCTGGTAATGAATGCTATTTGCGGTCATGATGATAAGGATTCTACTTCTGTGCCTGAAGAAGTGCCTGATTTTACAAATTATATAAATAAAGATATAAAAGGTATACAACTTGGGGTCCCTCAGGAATATTTTACCCTGCAGATTGATGAACCTGTCGGGAAGGTAGTGGCAGAGGCTGTTGATAATTTAGCCCGGCAGGGAGCAGTTAAAAGGGAACTCTCCATGCCAAATACTGCTTATGCCCTATCGGCCTATTACCTGATTAACCCTGCAGAGGCTTCCTCCAACCTGGCCCGGTACGATGGCATACAGTACGGATTCAGGTTTGAAGACGCCCAAAACTTAAGGGAAAACTATTTTAAAACCAGGAGTATTGGATTTGGGCCCGAGGTGAAAAGGAGAATTATGCTGGGAACCTATGCCCTGAGCTCTGGTTATTACGAAGCTTATTATTTAAAAGCTCAAAAGGTAAGGGCCCTGGTTAAAAATGACTTTGAAAGGGCTTTTGAAAATTGTGATGTTCTGGTGACTCCCACGGCTCCTACAGTATCTTTTCCTGCCGGGGAGAAAACAGAGGATCCCTTAATGATGTATTTGAATGACATTTTTACCATACCCGTGAGCATGGCTGGACTGCCTGCCGTTTCTATTCCCTGTGGTTTTGTAGATAATCTTCCTGTAGGTCTTCAAATCATAGGTAAGCCTTTCCAGGAGGGCATGGTCCTCCAGGTGGCCAGTGCTTTTGAGAAAATGTTAAACCTGGTGGATATAAAACCAACCTTTGGCAGTTATACCCGGGGAGGTGTTTAAACTGGACTATGAAGTGGTTATAGGCCTGGAAGTTCATGTGGAACTCCTGACCAAAAGTAAGATTTTTTGTTCATGCCCTGCTACTTTTGGTGAAGCNCCTAATACTAATGTNTGTCCTGTATGTCTGGGCTTTCCAGGNGTCTTACCCGTTTTGAATAAAAAAGCCCTTGAATATGCTGTAATTTCTGCTTTGGCCTTGAACTGTAAAGTAAATTCCTACAGTAAATTTGACCGGAAAAATTATTTTTATCCCGACTTACCCAAGGCTTATCAGATATCTCAATATGACCTTCCCATTGCCAGCGGAGGTTACCTGGAATTAGATTTTAATGGAAAAACAAGAAAGTAGGCATTACCCGGGTTCACCTGGAAGAGGATGCCGGAAAATTAATTCATTCTGAAGATGGCCTTTACTCCCTGGTGGATTATAAC
>SL_8KL_010_SEDDRAFT_10000502_pt1 | contig 34173 bp, 40 predicted proteins | sample SodLakKL_010_SED_4_FD_11160 | JGI IMG/M metagenome (IMG submission 11160)
ATTTCCGACCTAGACGGAAAGATCGAAGGAGGCTTCTTCGAGGGTTCAGTAAACCTCGTTACAGGCAAAACCGGGACAGGTAAGACAGCCTTTTCTGCTTCATTTATCCACGAAGGCATCGAAAACGGTGAGCCGGGGGTTTACATAACTACAGAGGAAGAAGAGGAAGACATAGTAAAGGATGTAAAGGAGATGTTCGGCTGGGATCTGACGGAGTATATGGAAGATGGCGGTAATCTGAAGATAGATTCCGTAAAGCCTGTTTTTCCTACACGGGAAGTTGAAAACATAAACAGCTTGATACGCGGCTACGTCTCTGACTTCATGGAGAAGCTGGAAGAAGACATTGAAGAAGTAGATGCTGAAAGAGTAGTAATTGATTCAGTTTCGCTTATAGAGATGTTCGTAAAGGACGAATACATGGCCAGAGTCGTTATTTCTTCTGTTATAAGAAAGCTGAAGGAGATGGAGGTTACAGCTCTTTTGGTAGGAACAATACCGGAGACATCCGAAGGTCTCACGGAAGGAGGTATAGTTGAGTATCTGGTCGATAGTGTAATAAAGCTTGAATTTACGCCGATATCGGATAGGTACAACAGAACTCTGGAGATAAGGAAGATGAGAAGGACAGATCACGAGATAGAGATCTTTCCTATAGAAATATCTGATACAGGTCTAAGGTTAAAGGAGAAATAATTCCAGCTAGACTATGGACTGGCCTACGTCTATTCCCTTGTCAGTTATCTCGAAGGAAACCGTTTCCGTGGATATATCACTTTTCCTCATTTTTCTGACTTGCAGTGACCTGTATCCCTTTTCGCCGACTCCTTGGAAGTAGAGAGCTATGACCCCGTCTACTGCGTACTGTACTACGTCGTGTCTCGTTAACCTTTCACTTCCTGATGGAGATTCAGCCGTTATGACTGCTGTAGTTCCCGTTTCCTTGATCGTCTTTATCATCTCGTATATAGCTTTCCTTATCTCATAGGGATCTTCATGGTAGAGTGTTAGGATTGAGGTGGAGTCTATCGCAAGCCTGTCTATATCCTTTCTCTCAAGTTCGTTCCTGAACCAGAAGAGCTCTTCGTCCTCCTTTTCAAAGGGATCCTTTGTCTTGAAGTTTACCTGCTCTTCATACTTCTCGAAGTCCCAGCCGAAAAGCTTTGCTTCTTTTTTTATCTGTGAAGATGGCTCCTCGAAGGATACGAACATGCAGTTTTCTCCTTCCTGAAGGCCTTTCCACAGAAACTGGCTACAGAAAGTAGTCTTGCCTGCTCCAGATTCTCCGCTTACCAAAACAACATTACCTTCAGGTATTCCTCCTTTCAGAAGTTCGTCAAGTCCCGGCAGACCGGTTTCAACTCTATCGATTTCCATAAGCTCACTGAAGTTAATAGTGGTCTAGAACTTTAAAAGATTTTTAACCCTTTATTACGCCCATGGTGTCTAGCTTTAGAACCTTTTCTACAACTCCCAAATCATGTGAAGTCTCTACTACTTCCCTCAGGTCCTTGTAGGCCCCGGGTGCTTCCTCCGCGACAACCGGCATCGAGGCTGCCTTTACAAGTATACCTTTGGTTTCTTCGAGGTCCTTCGCTACCGTTTCGCCCCAGAACTTACCTTTGGCCTTACTTCTGGACATCGTCCTCCCTGAACCATGTGGTGCAGTTCCGAAGGAAAGGTCCATTGACTTCTCCTGGCCTCGAAGTAGATAGCTTCCTTCGCCCATGTTACCTGGTATGAGAACTGGCTGCCCGACGTCTCTGTACTTTTCTGGAACCTTTTCGTGACCCGGTGGAAATGCACGTGTAGCTCCCTTTCTATGTACATAGACCTCCTTCTCCCCGCCGTTTATTTCATGCTTCTCTTTCTTCGCTACGTTGTGGCAAACTCCGTAGACGAGTTCCAGATCTTTGTAATCGATATCAAATACCTCTTCAAAGGCTTTTCTCGCCTGGTGCATTATCACCTGTCTGTTGGCGAAGGCGAAGTTTACTGCGCAGCTCATAGCCTTGAAGTATCTGTCCGCCATCTTTGAGCCGCCTGGTGCATAAACCAGCTCCTTGTCCGGAAGCTTTCTAACCAGGTTCTTGTACTTCTTCTCCGTTTCACGAAGATAGTCCGTGCAGACCTGATGGCCGAATCCCCTTGATCCTGTATGTATCATTAAGCATACCTGATCCTCATCGAGTCCAAACTCTCCGGCAACTTTTTCATTGTCGATGTTTCCTACCTTTTCGACCTCGAGGAAATGGTTGCCTGCTCCCAAACAGCCTACCTGATCCTTGCCACGGTTTAGCGCCTTTTGTGAAACTTCGGATGAGTCTGCGCTTTCCATTCTCCCGTTTTCCTCAAGTGTTTCGAGATCCTTCTCCAGTCCGTATCCGTTTTCAACTGCCCATTTCGCGCCGTTTTCGAGAAGCTCCTTGAGCTCGTCTTCCGAAAGAGAGATGTTTGAGCCTTTTCCTACACCGGAAGGAACCTTCTGGAAAAGTACATTTATGAGCTCTTTGAGCTTTCCTCTTACCTCAGAAGCCCCCAAAGGTGTTTTAACGAGCCTGACTCCACAATTTGAAACCACAAACTCGTTGCCTATGAAGTTGTGATCAGAATGCTTTACACCTATATCGTAAACCTTTTCCTTGGGCCTCCTTTCTATAAAAGAAATGGGTACTTTTGCAGTGAGATTGTCTTTCACTTGGATTTCCTCGGCAAATTCGTCATATCCTGGAAAGTTTTCTGAAGGTCTGGAGCCTGTCTTCCTTTCACCGTAAATACTTCTCTGGATAAACCTATCATTAATCTCAAATTCTCCTTTTATTTTCTGTGCGCCCTCACCACTCTCATACATCTCCAATGCCTTAGATGCAATCTTATCACGTTTCCGTACATTCTCGCGTTTCGCTTTTAGGTAAAGTGCTGCCTTCACAGCCTCTTTCTGTTTAGGGAGGCTATATCGGAAACCGACCTTAGTGAAAAATCTTATAAGGTTGTCTGTATCGTTTTTTACACCAAATCTAAACCGAAGATTCTCTTTGTTGGATTCAGCTTCGAACACCTCTAAGTTATTTGTCTTTATCCCTATTTCTTCCAGATGTTGTTTAAGGCCCTCCATAAACTTTTTGGCACTCTCTTTGTGTTTTTTTGATCTGTTGTGTGAGAGAGCGGGTGGATACATATTCTTATTGGTTTGTGCAGCAGGCGTGGACATCTCGGCCCCAAAAAATGTGGACATATAGAGGGCTTTCTGCCAATTAGTTAACCTTTCAAAATAATCTGGCAGTGTAAAATCATTTTCCACTTTCTTTCCTTCGGGGACTCCAAGTTTCTTCAAAAGCTTCTGAAAAGCACGAGAGGTCGAACGAACACTGTATTCAGTAGTTTCAAACTCTTTCCCGTCTATATTGTGCTCCCTGTCCCTAGAATATATTTTTGAGGGTTTGACACCCAATCTTTCAATGTCCTTCTGGATCATCTCCAAGCTTTCTGGATCACCGTAGAACCAGGTCTGCTTTTCACCACTGAAGGAACCGTCTCCAGTGTGATAACCCACAAGTTTAAGAAGTATGTTGAACTTTCTGTCTGTACTTTTTAAAGGCAGTAAGTCTCTTTCTTGGAGATAGTTTAATATCTGATGGTTTTCCCCTTGAAAATCCCCCTCATCCAAAACTGTAAACTCCTCGGGACTCTCATCCTCAATTCCTTGGAAGGGGTTCACGTATACGAAAGAACCTTCCTCGAGTTCCTCCAATTTCTTCATACCGTTGGGGGTTAAAAAATTATGATCAGGAGAAGCTTTAATATCCTGACCTGTTGCAGTTTTTACCTCAAAGACTGTCTTTTCACTCTCCGTTAGGAGCTGGATTTTTGATTCCGTCTTTCTCTCTGAGGCTACAATGGCTCTTTCTTCCTCAAGATCAGGTCTCAGTTCTTTTATTTCCCTTTTTCTACCGAACTCTAAAAGTACCTCCGAATCTCCAGACAAGCAGTTAATATCGTAGCCCACACCCCCCGGACTTATACCGCCTTCTTCCGTGTCTAAGGCCGCCACGCCTCCGATCGGGAAGCCGTAGCCTTGGTGAGCGTCGGGCATGGCTATAGAGTGCTTGTATATACCAGGGAGATGAGCTACGTTTTTTATCTGTTCGAGTGTTTTATCCTGTTTTATTCCTTTGAGAAGATCCTCGGAAGCGTAGACTCTACCTGGGACGTTCATCTCGTTCTCTTGTTCAATTTCCCATGTATTTTCATCGATCTTTCTGAGTTCGACCATTTCATCACCTGGATATGCTAATATTCTTCTTTAAGAACTTATAATTATGGGAGAACTTCGGCTTACACAGTCTTCAGCTTGAAAAATACACCGCAGCCCTTCAGTGCCTCGTAAACTCTATCAGCCACTTCAAGTGCTCCTTCTATGTTACTGTCTTCGGGCCAGCGGTATACGTAGTCGTATTCACCCTTTATAGGCTCAAAGCCTATCGACATGAGGTCGGCTATCTTCTCATCTATGTCCGAAGGAGCCTCGCCACCTTCACTTCTAAAGACAAGCTTTAGATAAGTCTTCATTTCATCCTCATCGGGCTCTTGATGTTTTCCACCTTCACTGTTTTCCAACTGGAACAGTATCTTTTTCCCTTTCAGAAGTTCCTGGATCTTGTCGCCTATGCTTTCAATCTGTTGAGAAGATGTGTCTTCGTCCCAGTCGTACCTGTAGTCGTAGTCCCCTCTCGTTAGCTTGAAACCTAGGTCCTTGAAGGTCTTCGTAACTTCAGAGGGCCTGTCGCCGTCGGAGTTGAAAAATACTGTAAGGTAGGTCTTCATCTTTCCACCCAGTACCACTTTCCATGGGAGACTTAAATTCTTTTAGGGTGTCGAGAAAACATGTCGGATTTATACATCAGGCGTTATAATTGTTTCCCATATACCGTCCTTCTTTTCTACTTTCATACCGAAGTAGGTTATTGCCTTGATTTCTGTTTTTACTTCGTGTCTTTCCCCGTCGAATGTTTCACCTTTGCACTCCGCCTTTAATACAAGACCTTCACCTTCTTTACTTATCTCACAGGAGAAGTCAGAAAATAAAATCTTCTCGACATCCCATCTGTAAATGAGCTCGTTCAGAAAGTCGAGAAGGAGAGCCTCCTTGTCCTCGGCTTCAACGGTAATCAGGTCCACCTGCTTCACGTCCACGGATTTTATATCCGTTATAAGGCTGAAGAGGCCCAGGGCAGCATTGCTGTACATTTCCTCGAGGCTTTCGCCGTAAGCTTTGTAGGCTACGTCGGCTGTAGCCTCTTCTTCGAGAACTTCAAACTTCTTCATACCTTTACCTTCAGATTTCAGAAATATAAACATGACCGAAAGATAAATAAAGGGAACTGCAAAACAATTGAACGTCTGAGTGTCCCCCGATAGCTCAGGCTGGCAGAGCGGTCGGCTGTAGACGAGCACCTTGGATGATTACAAAGCGATGGACGTAGCCTAAATCTGCGTCTTTTCGTATCGGTATGATGACATGGTGCTTTGGATTAGCGCCTCTGCCGATACCGACAGGCCCCGTGTTCAAATCACGGTCGGGGGACCACTTCCTATTCTTCAGTAAAGAGTGGAATGTCCTTGCCTACAACGCTTCCTGATGTTCAATCATTATCATGCTTGCATGCATCTTCAACTTTTCCTTACTGAAAGCTGATCTTGTTTAAAGTTAAAAATCCAGAATCCCTATCTTACTATGGTGTTTGTATGAACGTTTCCGAAGCTATTCTGACGCGAAGATCCGTTAGGTCTTACAAGGACAAGGATATCCCTGAGGAAAAGTTGCACAAAGTAATAGAGTCCGCAAGGATGGCTCCATCCGCGAGAAACAAACAGGACTGGAAGTTCGTGATAGTACAGGACGAGGAGAAGAAAGACGAACTGCACGAGGCAGCCAACGGACAGAAGTTTGTCAAGGAAGCCCCTACAGTTATAGTGGGCGTAGCTACCAAACCTGAGGACGAGATGAAATGTGGAGTCGGAACAGGAGTCGTTGACGTAACTATAGCGATGGACCACATTACACTGAAGGCAACTGAGGAAGGACTCGGAACCTGCTGGATAGGTGCCTTCGACCAAGAAGAGGTCAAGGATATACTTAACGTGCCTGAAGGCTGTAGAGTCATAGCTTTGATGCCTATTGGTTATCCTGAAGAGGAACTTGGGGTCATGTACAAAGAAAGGAAGAATCCCGAGGATATAACCTGCAGAGACACTTATTACTGAGACTAGAGACCGACGACCTTCGAGTAGATTGACCTAGCCTCTTTCCTATCCTTTGCTTTAACTTGCATCCTACCGTTTTCGAAGAGTATGATTTCTTTACCGGACAAGGTGAAGGTTGTGAACAGGCCCTTGTACTCGCCGCTGTAGTTTTCGGCGATCCTTTCAAGGTCTACGTCGGCACTTTTAGGCACTACATTGTAACCTTCGCAGGTCTCTTCTACTATTATATCTCCACCTTCCTCTATTATATCAAAGCTATTATGACTGCAGACCTCACAGCCCTCGTTCTTATCTACCTCCACGGTTCGGAACTCACCCTTCTTCATATCAAAGACAAGGAGGTCCTTGTTAACGTTTCCGAAGCCCGTTAAGTGTTTGATTACCATATTGCTCTGAACAGAAGATACTAAGGATGTCGCGCTGTTGAGAACTCCTGACTGGGAACAGGTCTCGAGCTTTCCTGGTTCAGGTGTCCGCGGATACAGACAGCGGAAGCACTCGTTTTCGGAATCGAAGAACTTCACTCTTCCTTCGGCTCTTATAGCGCTACCATGGACGAAGGGAACTCCTTTCTTGACGCTTACCTCGTTTAGAAGGTAACGTGGTAGCATCGAGTCGAGACAGTCAGCGACTATGTCCACGTCCTTCATCATCTCTTTCCAGGTAAACCGGTTGAAGTCCTTCACCAAAGCTTCTATCCTTACCTCGCTTCCTTCTTCAATTATTTCTTTGAGAGCCTCAGCCTTAGGCCTGCCGACGTCAGCCTTCCTGAAAAGTGTTCTATGTAGGTTGGACTCCTCGACTACGTCTCTGTCGACAAGCCTTAGATTAACTCCTGCTCTGGCTAAATTGTTAGCAACAAGGTTTCCTAAAGCTCCACAACCAAGGACGAGAACCAAAGAGTCCTGCAACTCTTTCTGTTTATCCTCGCCGAAAAGCGTAATCTGCCGATCGTAGACCTCGGACATAAGAGAATCTTAAAACTCTGAAGATTAAAATAAGTTGTCAGGCATCTCTACGGAAGCTCGCAGCCTGTCTCTTCGGCTAGCGTCTCAGGAGGAATCACTCCTGTTTCATAGTATCCGTTGATGTGAACTTCGGGAACTCCTTCACCCTCCATCTCTTCCTCACATCTCTGACCTTCCACGGTGCACTCTACCCAGATAGGATCCACTATCTCATAGCCTCCTAAGCTTTCGGCGAGCTGGCCACATGCAGGGCACCACTCTGCTCCGTAGACTGTAAGTCCGCCTTCGTCCAGACAGTCTATGAAGTCGGTTGCTTCTTCCTCTGTAACTTCGCTACCGGCTATCATGTATCCGGCTGGTGTCTCCTCTCCATCACCTGTAGTAAGGTAAAGACCGGCACCTATAAGCAGAACTACAACCAGTGAAGCACCCAGAAGGTTCTTACCTGTTATCGTTATCTTGTCATCTGACATACTGTTTTTATTTTGAGAAAAAGTATTTAAGTCTTTGTTTAGGTCGCTCCCGAACAGAGTCGAAAGAAATATAAGCGGTGGAAAACAACCGTTCTCTATGAAAAGAACACCTTTGGTACTTTTTGCTGCAGGCATAATTTTAACGGCCTTTCTCATTACAGTCTCGTTTGAAGACGAAAGGAGAGACAGGCAGGTAATAGACCACGAAGAGAATATAAACAGGGCACAACAGTACTCCGAAGAGCAGGAGGTATGTACAGACGAATATAAGGAGCTGGTTTCGCCCGATGGAGAAGTTACATATGGAGCATCCGACGGATGTGAGATATTCTTCCTTGAGGAAAGAGGCTGGAGACCACCAGGAGAAGAAGCTCCGAACAAATGATAGTGACAACCTGCCTTGAAGACGAGGAATGTGGCTGGGTAAGCACCAACTGCTGTCCTGAAAACATGGGAGCGAACTGGGAATGTGTGAACAAGGAAGAGACCGTACTTGACTGTCCCGAAGATCCTGTATGTCCTGCAGTCATGAGTCCAGTGCCGGACCAGGAATGTGCATGTGTGGATGGATCCTGTGAGGCTCTTGGAGAAAACGGAGAAGTTTTAGAATAAGTAAAGTTACTTCGCAAGTGTTGTAACGTCCTTGGAAACCACCACTACATTTTCTACATCGTCTGATTCAGTATGCTTAACAGGGCTTAGAGTTCTGAGGAAATGTCTCTCAGGATCTTCCCATGAGTGCCTGTGTTTAACTGTCTTCCCGGTTTCAAAAACCTCTCTTACCTTCTTCCTGAATTCCTCCGTTTCCTTCTCATCATGGAAAAATTCGAACTTCTCACCGATTATCTCGTTTTCACTGGCGTCTATTCTCCGTGTCAGTTCCTCGTTGACAAGTACGTAACGATAGTCTTCGTCTACCATGTACATGGAGTCATCGGAAGCGTTGATCAAAGATCTCAGTCTTTCCTTCGTCCTCCTAACTTCCTCCGTTCTTTCCTTTACAAGCTCCTCCAGCCTTTCTCTGTACTTCTCACACTGCTTCCTAGCTTTCTTTCTTTCGGTTATATCCTTGAAAATGAGAGTAATTCCGGTCATGCCGTTCTGGAAGGTAGTTGGTATCATATCCACTTCCAAATAGCATGCATCCGAACCTTCACCGAAGGAAACCTCCACATTTCTTTCTTCATCCTCGTTCAAGGCAGACTGTATCTCAGGTATAACGCTTCCACTGGGGAATGCAGGAACGGATTCATCTTCACCTTCTTTCCTCTCGAAAGGAGGTATACCAATCTCATCCACAGACTCTCCTAGTACTTCCTCTTTCTCCAGATTAAAGCTCTCAAAGAAATTTCTGTTGGCCTGGACAAGTTTCATAGACTTGTCAAGCACGGCTATAGAATCATCGCTGTAGTCAAGTACAGCACTCAAAGGAACCTTTTCCGAAAGGCTGTAGACCTTTGCAGGACCTATCCTTTCTCTTTCAACTTCACCTGATATCGTTAAAATCTCCAGGTATTTCGCCACAGAGTTTCTGTTTAGATCCACTTCCCTTGAGATATCCTTTATAGTCATTCCACTGGGATTGTCCTCTAAAACCTGCTTTATCTCTCTGATGTTGCCATTCTTCCTGGGAGTTTTAGAATTCATCTATAACTAAGTTTCTCTGAACAAAGGTTTTTATGCTTTACGGTTTTGCATATCACTACTGATTTGCAAAAACACAAACTTTAAGTATTTCGAACCGTAATATTCAATTCCCTCGCATAGCAGTTTGTGTCTAAGCGAGGGTTGGGGGCCGAAAAGCAGCTACCTAGTCCTTAGTACCCTGAATACGTAATCTAAACCTGGGAAAAGAAAACGACTAGATGGGGGTGTCTCGTATCAAGTACGCATTGAAAGATCTTCAAAACCTCTCCGAAAAGCTTTCGGAAAATCTCAGGATCGAAGGAAAAAGAGTAAACGAGCTCATAAGCATCATGATTTTCTTCAGAGAAGGAAGCATTGACCTGGAAACTGCAGTAAAGGACATCGACTCGATCTACGAAAGCGAATTCATTTTCAGGAGGTGAGAAAATGAGGAAAGACGATTCCTGTCCTCGCTGCCACAGCAAGGTAGTGTCGAACGCATTGGAATGTCCGAAGTGCGGAGTAAAACTGAGGATAATTGATGAAAGCAGCGGACGTGGAATTCTTGAGGGTGCTATATAGAACATAAACAAAGGATTGAGTATCCATAGCTTCTAAAGTAAAGGCCAAAGGTTCCGTTCTGTATATGCCTTTCTATTTCCTAGCTGCTTAACAACCTGTTAAGAAAAACTTTAAGTTTGTTATAACGTAAATTTCTGATAAGATGAAGGTATTAACTGACAAGGTAACTTTTTCGACCTCCGACGAGGAGGTAAAGGACCTGACAAAAGAGGTACAGAGAAAGGTAAAGGAGTCTGGAGTAGAGGAAGGGATATGTCTTCTCTTTGCTCCACACGCGACAGGAGTTTTAATTCTCAACGAGAACGAGGAGGGAATTAAACAAGACTATCTGAAAGCTTTGAATAAAATAGTTCCCAAGGAAAAAGACTGGAGCCATGATCGGATAGACAACAATGCCCATGCACACATCAAAAGCGCCTTGGTGGGAACCGACAGAACAGTACCTATAACCGACGGGAAGCTGGACCTTGGGACCTGGCAGAACGTATTTTTCATAGAGACCGATGGTCCTAGAAGGAAAAGAACTGTGAAACTGAAGCTTTTGGGAGAGTAATAATCAGTCTCAGAGCTCCAAAGTCTGAGAACGTTCAGGGGCACCTACAGGAGCAACTTCGACCTCGTCAGCTTCAGTCATGCTACCTTCAAGCTCAGTTCCTGTTAGGTTAAGGGTCTGGGCATGCCCTGAAGAAAGAGAGCTGTTTTCGACTTCCAGGGACTCTGCCACGTCGCCGTAGACTGTAACTACAAAGCCTTCGATATCGTTCTGGCCTGAGTTTCTAACTGCAATGTTATCGTTTTCCTCATCGATGTCTATTATCTCTATATCGGTGAAGATAGACCCGACCGGGTCCTCTTCCTCTATCTCTCCGCCCCAGTCCTCGGCAAGATCCATGAAAAGAGTAGAAGCTATCGCTGCCACAGCTATTACGAAGGCTATGAGTATTACGGACGCTATCAGCGGAGAAATACCTTCCTTACTGTTAAAAACTACCTTCATCGTTCAATACATCGATTTCAATATAAAAAAAGGTTAAGATTTGATGACCGAAACCTATTTAAGTGTCGGGACTTCTACTATCAGGGAGAAAAAGAGAAGGTTAACAAGAAAGGGTATAAAGATGCTTTTTCTTGTCTTCACTCGATAACGAATTTAGGAGGTAATTTGAATGCAACAGTTTGCAGATTTCAATCTTTCAAACCAGATTTTAAAATCTATAGAGGACAAGGACTTCGAAAGTCCTACACAAATACAGGAAAAGGCCATTCCGCCAATAATGGAGGGTAAAGATGTTATAGCTGGCTCCGCAACGGGGTCGGGTAAAACACTTGCCTTTGCGGCAGGACTTGTGGAGAACGTGGATCCTGACAAGGACGTAATACAGGGTCTTGTTCTGGCACCGACGAGAGAACTAGCAAAGCAGGTCAGTAACATGGTGGACGACTTTTCTAGACACCATGAGTACGACATAGCAACAATACATGGAGGAGTTCCATACGAGCCGCAGTACAAAGCGCTCAGCAAAGCCGAAATAGTAGTATCTACACCAGGAAGGCTCCTAGACCTTATAGGTAAAGGGAGAGTTGACCTATCCAACGTCAACACCTTCGTTTTAGACGAAGCTGACAGGATGCTTGACATGGGATTCATAGACGACGTAGAAGAGATAATGCAGGAGACGCCAGAGGAAAAACAGACTGTATTCACATCGGCGACTATAAAAGGAGAGATTCTGAAGCTCGCTGACAGATACATGGATGATCCTGTAAAGACCTTTGCAGAGAGGAAGGTGGATCCGGAGAAACTTGAGCAGGTGTACTACGATATACCCGGGCACCTCAAGCTATCGCTTCTGGTTCATCTGTTGGACGAAGAGGAGACAGACCTTTCGATGGTTTTCTGTAATACGAGAAGGACTGTAGAGTTTGTGGAGAAAAATCTGAAGAACCAAGACATAAGAGCACAGGCAATCCATGGAGGCTTTTCTCAGAATCAGAGGGACAGAGCCATGGAGAAGTTCGAGGAAGGAAACATAGACGTTTTAGTATGTACGGATGTCGCTGCAAGAGGTCTGGATATAGACAATATCTCCCACATCTACAACTTCGACATACCCAACGACAGCAAGCAGTATATGCATAGAATTGGAAGAACGGCCAGGGCCGGAGAGGAGGGTAAAGCTATCAACCTCTTGGAAAAGGATCAACATGAAGACTTCCGCAGAGTACTGAAGGACAACGACGTAAACGTAGACAAGGCAGAGACACCTTACGTAGACAAGGTGAACATCAAGTAGTTCGGTCCATGAACTCGTTAAGCTTCTCCAAACTCTTCATTTTCTCTTTCTTTCCTATTTCTGCTTTCTCCAGGGCTTCCTTTAGGAACTGTATAGAACTGTCGTATTCCTCCCTATCGACAGGCCTAGGATAACCGTCCTTACCTCCATGTGCATAGCTGTACTTAGCCGGATCCTCCCAATCGTTCTCGGTTCCATGGACAAGCTGTGCCACCAGGGCCAGAGCTCTGAGGGACTTCTTCCCTACACCTTCGGTTTCGACGAGTTCCTCGTAGTTTTCCGGCTGCCTCTGCTCTGCCTTCTTGAGGTTTTTCAGAGTCTGCTGAGTCAGTTCGGACACCCTAACGTCATGGTGTGAAGGCATATCCAGTTCTTTCTTCATTTTCGGTGAACCCGAAAAATTGAATACAGAGGTCTGGCTCTTCGGTTTGAGGTACCTTTCAAGGTGCTCGGGTCCGTCGTTGACCAGGTCCACAGAAACTTCTCTGGTCTCTTCGGAAAGTCTGGAAGTCAGGTTGAGGACTCTGTCCTCTCTTTGCTGTGCCGAAATTCCCCTATGAGGCTCTTCGACGAAACTATTCACGCGGTCTGAAAGCCAGTGGTAGCGTCGGGCGTACCTGTCTCCAGGATTCATGCCCTGCTGTACGACAGTCCAGTCCCCCTTTTCAGTGAAGATAAGCACGTGGTGGTAAAGGTTGTATTTATCTTGAACGCAGTTAGAGTCGACCTTGGCGGAGAGTTTACTGGTCTCCGCAAGCTCCTCAAGTGTCGAGAAGTTGCATATATCTGAGCTGAGAATTTCATCCGGAGCTTTTCTTGACGTGGAGCCCTTTCCACCGACCACCTTTATGCCATGCTCCTCCTCGTCCAGGGCTTCCTTTAGAGCGCCGGTAAGAGTCGTTGTAAGCCCCGATGAGTGCCAGTCAAACCCTACGACGCAACCCAGCGACTGAAACCAGTATGGATCGGAAAGTCTCTGTAGAAGCTCTTCCTGGCTGTACTCGTGAATCACGACCTCTGATATAGCGCCGGTTAGTTTTTCCATTCTCTTGAATAGCCAGCGAGGCGCTTTACCTCCGTGAAGCGGAAGGTCCGCGGAGCCTGTTTTCTCCATGAATACCTCCAAGTTTAAGTTTGCCTCTCACAAATATTAGTTTGGTGGTTATCTGAACAGAAAGGAGTGTAAGAGGCAGCTTGTTCACCTATCAGGTGTCTTTCTTGCTGTGATTACCCTGAGTCTAGGCAAGAGGGTAACCGGAATAGCTGCACTTTCTATAGCCGCTTTTCTACTATTCCTTTCTTGGTGGGTCAGGAACAAGGACAAGATAAGGAAGAAGCTTCCCGTAAGGGTAGAGGAATGGGAGGAGATCGAGGACGAGACCTACAGGTTCATAAACTCCTTTGAGAGGGAGGAAGACCTGAAGGAGAGGCCTTACATAGGAGCTATAATGTTTATGGTGGCAATTGGTTTTACCCTATTAGTCTTTCCTGAAACCGCCGCAATCCTTGCTGTTCTTATACTTTCAATAAGCGACTCGGCATCAACTCTTGTAGGAATACATCTCGGTGTGACGGACCTCCCTCACAACCGTGACAAGAGCTTCGAAGGTTCATCTGCGTTCTTCCTTACTTCCATAACTTTAGCACTTCTCTTTACGTCTCCCCTTAACTCAGCTATAATAGCTCTCGGAGGCGCTTTTGCGGAATCGCTTCCACGTGTGGACGACAATTTCTCTGTACCGATAACAGTAGCTCTTCTCTTCATAATTCTCTAGAAGTGTTCAAAGAAGGTCGTCGAGCACGTTCTGTATCCTCTCGAAGTCCTTTATCGTGCATTCGTAGACCCTTTTGTCGGGAAGACTTCCTTCCAGATCCTTTACTTCTTCTTCGTCCAGATCCAGAAAATGGGCGGAATCTTTGAGGGAGTTCTTTACAAGCTTTCGTTTGTGGTGGAAAGCTGCTTTAACTATCTTCCAGAACTCCCTGTCCTTCCCTTCCACATCCTTCTTTTCAAGCCTAACCACAGCAGAGTCAGTAACCGGCTCAGGATGGAACTTATCGGAGGTTATAACCCTGACCAACTCTGTGTCGCAGTGGTAGTTTACCTTGAGGGCCATGCGAGAGTTGTTCATGGTTCCAGGTTTACCTGTAAGTCTTTCGGCGAACTCCTTCTGGTAGATAAGGACTGCAAGGTCCCAGTCGAGGTTCAGAAGTTTGAAGGTCAGGGGTGTAGAAACGGAGTATGGAAGGTTCGAAACTATCTTGTTGAACTCGAGGTTCTTCAGGTGCGTGGACATAACGTCTCTCTGAAGAACTGTTATATTGTCCAGTTCGAGATGTCTCAAAACCGCAGCCATCCTGCCGTCCTTTTCTATAGCTGTAACCTGGCAGGTTTGGGCTATATACTTGGTCAGGTTGCCTATACCGGCGCCTATTTCGAGAACCCTGTCCCCTTCTTCCAGATTCGCAAGCTCCACGACTTCCTTCTGTATGTCTTCGTCCTCTATGAATATCTGATCTTTATGCTCCTTCGGCTCAAGGTTATACTTCCTTAGAACCTTCTTTACTTTCATTCCGCATAACCCCAATGTATTTATAACCTACAAATTAAAATAGTTTGACCTATGGGCCGGTGGTGTAGCCAGAAGAAAAGGTTCCTTTTCATTTTGTAGGAACCTAGCTTCCTACAATGGACTAGCATCGGGGCTTTGGGAGCCTCAGACAGGAGAGGTCCTTTGGACCCCTGAATTCAAATCTCCTCCGGCCCACCAATCCTTTATCCTTTTTGGATTTCTTGGTTCAATTTTTCTAAGAAATTCCCTTGCTTCGTCTTTTGTAAGATAGACAAAGTTCATTGTATTATGACCCTCCCTATTGTCTTTATAGTTATAGAAAGTTGGATCGAAATCCAACCTTTCAATTAATTCTGAAATTTGATTTATCATATCTTTCGACGTACCAAAGAAGGATGCCTTTGGATAATCTTTATAACAATAACCATCAGAATCCAAATATCCTCTAAGAAAACTCTTTATGAAGCATTCTTGGTGATCAAGTTCCTTTAATCTTACACTATAAGTCTTCTCATCCTGCCATTCTAAATATTCTGATATGAAATTCCTTATCCTCTTTGACACATATCTAACTTCTATTAGGTTCGCTTTATTGTATTTAAAAATATTTGGATCCTTATTGAACAGATCAGATAAAATTTCTTTTAGACTTTCCACATATTTATTCTCATCCCCGGAAAAATACAGCCTTATTCTGTGTCCGCCACATGACTTGTGGTAACTCCCATCACCTGCAAATACACCTAAAAATTCACCGATTAATTCTTCACATTTATTTATGGATACTTCTTTGTAAGTCTTTCCAAAATTCTTCTTTATATGATAATAAGCTGTACTCTTACCTACGTTTAATTCTTCACATATCTCAGTTAAGGACAAGCCATTTTCTCTGAGCTCAACAACCTTTTCTCCAAGAGACATCTAATAATCCTCTAAAAGGTCCTCTATCACATCGTTTACTTTCCTTCTATCCCCCTCGATTTTCATTTTCATTAATTTTTCCCATACACCCTCCGATACTTTGATGTTTTTCATGTTTATCTTTTTATACTTCTATCTTTATATGTTTTTTGATCCAGAATCACGGCCGGCCCACTATTCCTTTGTCCGATAAACCTTTGACACGTACCGATTTATCTTCAAGCAAAACCTTTAAATAACCGGAAGTGTATTACCAACGCTGGTATCCATGACCAAATATGTATACTCTTTCGACGAAGGCAGCGCGGACATGAAAAACCTCTTAGGTGGAAAAGGTTCTAATCTAGCTGAAATGACAACAATAGGTCTAAACGTACCTTCTGGCTATACCGTCACGACGGAGGCCTGTGTAGAGTACTTGGATGAGGGAGAGTTGACGCAGGAAATGGAAAAGCAGATGAAGAAGTATATGAAGAAACTGGAAAAGGAGATGGACCAGGAGTTCGGAGATCCGGAAGATCCTCTACTGGTTTCTGTACGCTCCGGCGCTGCTGTATCTATGCCTGGTATGATGGATACCATTCTCAACCTGGGACTAAACGATGAAACTGTCGAAGGACTAGTAGAGAAGACGGACGAGAGGTTTGCCTACGACAGCTACAGACGTTTCATAAACATGTTTGGTGAGGTAGTGAGAGGAATACCTCACAGAAAGTTCGAGGAGAAGATGGACGAAGTCAAGGACAAAAGAAATGCGGACAAGGACGTTGACCTCGGCGCAGAGGGAATGAAGAAAGTCGTTGAAAAGTACAAGGAACTTGTCGATGATATCCCCTCGGATCCATGGGAGCAGCTCCTCGAGGCCACAAAGGCTGTTTTCGAGTCCTGGGACAATGACAGAGCTATCAGATGGAGGAACATCCAGGGACTTCCACACGACATGGGAACAGCTGTAAACGTGCAGACCATGGTTTACGGAAATACAGGTAACAACTCCGGTAGTGGCGTCGCGTTCACGAGAAATCCTTCCACAGGTGAGAACGAGGTCTATGGTGAATTCTTGAGGAACGCACAAGGAGAAGACGTTGTTGCAGGAATAAGGACGCCTCTTGATATTTCTGAGTTAAGGGAAATATGGCCAGATATCTACGAAGAGCTCGAAGAGGTATGCAAGATTCTCGAGGACAAGTACAAGGACATGCAGGACCTCGAGTTTACAGTTGAAGACGGTGAACTTTACATCCTTCAGACGAGGACAGGCAAGAGAACGCCTAACGCCGCAGTGAAGATAGCACACGACATGTGTGAAGAAGGAATAATCAGCAAGGAAGTAGCTCTTCTGAGAGTTGAAGGTGAACAGATAGAAAAAATACTACATAAGAGAATAGATCCTGAAGCCGAGCTTGAAGAGATGACTCAGGGTATAAACGCTTCCCCTGGAGCAGCTTCAGGCAGTGTCGTCTTCGATACGGACGAGGCCGAAAGAAGAGGTGAAGACGGTGAAGATATAGTTCTCGTAAGACCGGAGACTACGCCGGAGGACATCCACGGTTTAGCGGCTTCGGAGGGAGTTCTTACAAGCAGAGGAGGAATGACAAGCCATGCAGCCGTTGTCGCAAGAGGCATGGGAAAGCCCTGTGTCGCAGGAGCCGAGGAGATCGACATAAACCTTGAGGAGGAGTACTTCGAGGTCAACGGAAAAAGGATAGAAAAGGACGATGTAATCACAATAGACGGAACTACAGGTGACGTAATAGAAGGCGAAGCACCGTTGATAGAACCCGAGTTCACCGAAGAGTTCGAGAAGCTCCTTCAATGGGCCGACGATATAAGAAAGATGGGCGTCAGAGCTAATGCTGATACACCCGAAGATACAAAGCAAGCGATAGAGTTCGGTGCTGAAGGTATCGGTCTCTGCAGGACGGAACACATGTTCTTCGAGCCTGAAAGACTCGAGGTCATGCAGGAGCTGATAATCTCCGAGGAGAAAGAAGAAAGACAAAGAGCTTTGGACAAGCTTATGCCTATGCAGAAGGAGGACTTCAAGGGACTGTTTGAAGCGATAGAAGGAAGACCTCTTATAATCAGACTTCTGGATCCACCTCTGCATGAGTTTGCTCCAACTGAGGAAGGAAGACAGAAAGAACTGGCGCAGAAGCTCGACATAACCAAGGAAGAGATAGAGGCGAAGGTCGAGAGGCTTGAAGAGGAGAATCCGATGCTTGGTCATAGGGGATGTCGTCTCGGAATAACCTTCCCTGAAATCTACAGGATGCAGGTCCGTGCTATCCTTGAAGCAGCTTCAGAGGTCAAGGAGGAAGGTCAGGAAGTGAAGCCTAAGATAATGGTTCCGCTTATAGGAAACGTAAAGGAGCTGGAGAACGTCAAGGAGCAAGTTGTAAAGGAAGTAGAAGAGGAAATCTTTGAAACCAAGGAAGGGGTGGACTACGAGGTCGGTACGATGATAGAGATTCCAAGGGCTGCTGTCACAGCAGACAAAATTGCAGAAGAAGCGGAGTTCTTTTCCTTCGGAACCAACGACCTGACTCAGATGGGCCTAGGATTCAGCAGAGACGACGCAGGAACCTTCATTCCGAACTACATAGATCAGGGAATATTCGAGGAGGATCCGTTCCAGGTGCTCGACCAGGACGGAATAGGTCAGTTTGTAGAAATGGCCACGGAAAGAGGAAGGAGTACGAAGGAAGATTTATCCGTAGGAATCTGTGGTGAACACGGCGGTGAGCCTTCCTCGGTCAAGTTCTGCTACAAAGCCGGCCTTGACTACGTCAGCTGCTCACCGTACAGAGTTCCAGTGGCACGTATAGCTGCAGCGCAGGTAGTCATTGAAGAAGAAATGGACGTGGACGAAGGAGTCGAGGGCTACTAACCCCACATCCTTTCTTTTATTATTTCTCAGTAGCTTCTTCAGTATTAAATATTTTGAAATAAAATCTTTCAAAGCATGAAACTTAAGATTATAGCTCTGTTGGTTTTGGCACTCTTCTTCCTAGTTCCACAGGCAGCGGAGATATGGGTAGACTACCTGTGGTTTGAGTCGCTTGGATACCTTTCCGTGTTTACAACGATAATATCGACAAGGATAGCACTGGCTGCAGGAAGCCTAATATTTACTTCTCTCTTTATATGGCTCAATCTCAGGGCTGCAGGCAAAAACATAAACCTAGAAGAGCTAAGGTTGAAGGCAAGGGTAAAGGGCTTCGAAGTGTTTGGGGCTGCATCCATACTCGTAGGAGTTATAGCTGCCTTCGTCTGCTCGGCATTCTACATGACCGTACTCAAGTTCTTCAACTACACGTCCTTTGGCACACAGGAAGCGGTTTTCGGTAACGACATCTCCTTTTACTTTTTCCGTCTCCCCTTCTGGAACCTGACGTTAGGTTACTTCTTGGCACTGGTTGGTGTGACTATAGGAATCGTTGGTGCCTTCTACTACTTAGCTGTAATCAAGAAGAAAGAAGCCGAAGAGGAGTTTGGAGATATCTTAAAGGGTGCGAAGAAACACCTTTATCCACTTGGAGGAACCTTCTTTATTCTTCTGGGTGCAAGAGTGTTCCTGGCCCGTTATTCAGTACTTTACTCGGACATGGGTGCGGTCTTCGGTGCTGGATACGTGGACGTCAATGTTCTGTTGCCCGTTATAACCATAGCTTCCGTTGTTTGTTTAGCCGTAGGTGGACTGTTCTTTGCTAACCTAAAACTCGACAACTTCAGATATCCTGCCTACGGCCTGGCAGCACTTCTCCTTCTACTGGTTTTGGGCGGAATTGGCTCCGCATTAGTCCAGTCCTACTACGTGGAGCCAAATGAGTTTAACCTAGAGGAGGAATATCTGGAGAGGAATATAGAACATACCAGGCAGGCATACGGTTTGGAAAACATGGAGGTGGTCGACTTTGAACCAACCTACGATCTGACTGCAGAGGATCTCGAGGAGAAAAGCCAGACCATGGACAACATAAGGTTGTGGGACTACCGCGTTCTACAGGATACTTACTCAAGTACACAGGAACTCAGAACTTATTACGAGTTCGAGGACGTCGACGTAGATCGGTACAGGTTTAACGACGACAAAAAGCAGGTGATGCTTTCTCTGAGGGAGATGGACGTCGACCGTTTACCACAGAGGGCGCAGTCTTGGGTCAACAGGCATCTGGTATATACTCATGGAACAGGAGCTGTGATGTCCCCTGTAAGGGAGGTNCAAAGAGGACAGCCTCAGTTCTGGCTAAAGGACATACCGACACGGGTCACAGAGGAAGTTCCAAATCCCGAACCCATAGAGGTGGAAAATCCTGATATCTATTTCGGCGAAGCCACGGACAACTTTGTGGTAGTTGATACAGAGATGGAGGAGTTTGATTACCCGGCCGGCGACGAAAACGTATACACTACATACGATGGAGATGCAGGAGTCGAACTGAGCTTTGTGGACAGGCTTGCCTTTGCAATAAGTCTCGGCGACTTCCGTCTTCTTGTCTCCGACGCTCTTAAACCGGAATCAAAGATAATGATAAGGAGAAACATCCACGAAAGGGCCAGAGAGATAGCTCCGTTTCTCCAGTACGATCAGGATCCCTACCCTGTTGTCAACGACGGGAGGATATTCTGGATCTACGACTCGTACACAACCTCCGGTGCGTATCCCTACTCCGAAAGGCTCAACGGTATAAACTACATACGTAATTCCGTAAAGCTGACAGTAGACGCTTACAACGGAAACGTGGACTACCATATTGTAGAGGAGGACCCGCTTGTCGAGACCTATCAGAATATATTCCCCGACCTCTTCAGGGATCAGGAAGAGATGGACGAAGGTCTACAGGAACATATAAGGTATCCTGAAGACTTGTTCAGCGTCCAGGCGGAGGTGTTGACCACTTACCATATGACGAACCCACGGGTCTTTTACAACCGCGAGGACCAGTGGGAGATTCCAAGGGAAAGCTACAGAGGAAGGACACAAGAGATGGAGCCGTACTACGTGACCCTCGAACTTCCGGAGCAGGACGAAACCCAGTTCACGCTTATGCTTCCATTCACGCCCGAGGACAGGCCAAACATGGTTGCGTGGCTAGGAGCAAAGAGCGACGAGCCAAGCTATGGAGAAACGATACTTTACAGGTTTACGAAGGAGGAACTCATCTACGGGCCGAGCCAGATCGAAGCGAGGATAGATCAGGACGCCGAAATTTCCGAGCGTCTGACCTTATGGGATCAGAGAGGAAGTGAAGTCATAAGAGGAAATTTACTTGTTATTCCCATCAAAAACTCCGTACTATACGTGGAGCCAGTCTTCCTCGAAGGTCATGAGGAAGCGATACCTGAACTGAGGAGAGTAATAGTCGCCTACGAGGACGAGATAAGCATGCAGCCCACCCTTGAGCAGGCCCTTGTTGAAATATTCGGCGAGTACGAAGGTATAGAGGATGTCCCCGAGGTGCCTGTGGACCCGGAAGATCCGGACGAAGTGATTGAGGACCCGTTGGTGGACGCGGAGCTTCTGGAAAGGGCGAGGGAGCATTATGAGAAGGCACAGGAGTATCTCAGGCAAGGAGAACTAGGTAAGTATCAGGAGGAAGTGGAAAAGTTAGGTGAAGTACTGGAGGATATGGACCTGTAAAAGATTTATAAATATTAGGAGAAAAGAATAGGTTCAGTGGTTGTTATGGTAGGTGGACACGTTCCACGTCTGTAAGACAAATCTTCTTTTAAATCCTTCCAGACAAAAAACTAACTTATTCACTGGTAATCATGTCTGAAGAGCTTGGTATAACTACAAAGAAAGAAGAGGATATAGGCGAGTGGTACAGAGAGGTCATAACGAAGTCAGGCATGGCGGACTACACCTCTGTCAGCGGCTGCATAGTCTTCAGACCACTTTCCTACAAAATATGGAATAAAGTCAAGGAAGAGGTTGACAGAAGATTCAAAGATATCGGCATAGAGAACGCTTATTTTCCCCTTTTTATCCCCGAGAAACTCTTGGAGAAGGAAGCGGAGCACTTTGAGGGTTTTAGTCCAGAGGTCGCATGGGTTACAAGAGCCGGAAGCTCAGAGCTGGACGAGAACCTGGCAGTAAGACCGACCTCAGAAGCGATAATGTACGAATCCTACAAGGACTGGATAAGGTCCTGGAGAGACCTTCCTCATAGGATGAACCAGTGGAACAACGTCGTGAGGTGGGAGTTCAAACACGCCACGCCCTTTCTGAGGACGCGCGAGTTCCTATGGAACGAAGGTCATAACGCCTATGCCTCAGAGGAGGCGGCATTAGAGGACAGGGACAAGGTTCTGGACGCCTACCAGGAAGTATGTGAAGACTACATGGCTATACCCTGTGTACGCGGAAGAAAGACAGAGAGGGAGAAGTTTGCAGGTGCTGTAGATACATATTCCTTGGAGCACCTGCTTCCCGATGGGCAGGCTATACAGGGACCTGACTACCATTACGACGGGATCAACTTCGCAGAAGCCTTTGATATAAAATATACGGACGAGGACGGCGAAGAAAAGTACGTTCATCAGTCCACCTACGCTATAACCACGAGAGAACTGGGTGTAATGGTTCTCATGCACTCAGACGATAAAGGCCTTGTACTACCTCCCAAGTTNGCGCCTACAAAGACAGTGATAGTACCTATNTACCACGANGAGGAGGAGAAGAAGGAAGTTTTAGGCATGGTTGAAGAGCTGGAAGGTAAGCTGGAGAAATGTAAAGTGGATGACAGAGACCACAAAACNCCTGGCTGGAAGTTCAACGAATGGGAGGTCAAAGGAGTACCACTTAGNATAGAGATAGGAAGCAACGAAGTTGAAGAAGAGGAGGTCACGATAGTGAGACGTGATACAGGCGAAAGAACCAATGCAGACGTTGGAAATATAGACGAGGTAGTTGCAGAAGAGCTCGAAGAGATGCAGAAGAGGCTTTACAAAAAAGCTAAGGATTACATGGAGGAAAACATACGCGAAACTGAGGACTACGACGAGCTTAAGGAAATAATAGAGGAAAAAGGCGGCTTTGTGAAGGCTCCGTGGTGCGGTAAGGATCTATGCGAGGAGATCGTAAAGGACGAAACCACAGCGAAGATAACCAATATACCGTTCCGGTACGAAAAGCCCGAAGGAAGGAAGTGTGTCAGATGTGGCGAAGAAGCGGAGCACTGGGTGCATTTTGCAAAATCAAGGTGAAGGATAAACTTTAAATACTTTTATTATAAAAGGAAATATGATTCTTCTGAGTTATCTCAGGGGGTTTCTAATATGCAAGGAATGAAACAAAAAGGTGAAGAGGAAGTTAAGACGGGTACAACAACAGTTGGCGTTAAATACAACGAAGGCCTAGTCCTAGCTACTGAGAAAAGAGCTTCTATGGGTTATCAGGTTTCGAGTAAAAACGCCAAGAAAGTATACGAAGTCGACGAAGGCATAGGAATAACTACAGCCGGTTCTGTTGGTGACATACAGACCGTTGTACGCTACATGAAGGCTGAAACCAACCTGTTCAAGTACCGCAAGGATAGGAAGATGTCCCCGAGATCGGTAGCAAGTCTCATGGCAAACATACTACAAGGGTCGAAGATGGTTCCTTACATGGGTTTATTCATACTAGGCGGCTACAACCACGAGGAAGATCAGCCAGAAGTCTACCAGCTTGATCCTGCCGGTGGAGTTTTAGGTGGCGATCCCTACTATGCGACAGGTTCCGGATCACAGGTCGCCTACGGACTTCTCGAGGACCTTTACGAGGAAGGTATGGACAAAGACACAGCCGTTAGCATTTCACTGAGATCGATAAAGAGCGCTTCGAACAGAGACATAGCCTCAGGAAACGGATTTTCAGTCATGGTGATAGACGCGGAAGGTTGTGAGGTTTTAGGAGACGAAGAAGTTGACAACTACCTAGAAGAGTGATTTCATTTTGTTTGCCTTTTAGAATTTCTGTAGGTGTTTTATGTGGAAATTATAGACAAAGTAAAGGACGGGCTTCCAAGCGATGCGATGATCTCGGAAGTCTGTTTCGAAGGGAGTGACATAGTCCTCTATACGAAGAACAAGAAGATGTTCAAGAGTAATGGGGATTTCATAAAGAAGCTCGTCAAAAAGCTGAAGAAGAGGATAGAGCTTAGACCCGACGCTTCTATAAGAAAGGACATAGAAAACGCAAAGGAAATAATTGAAGAGAAGGTTCCCGAGGAAGCTGGAATAGAGGAGATAACCTTCCAGCCTGGCTTCGGAAAGGTAATAATAGAGGCACATAAGCCAGGTCTTGTGATAGGTAAAGGTGGAAGTACCTTAGAAGAACTGAAGAAGGAGACTGTCTGGAAGCCCCAGGTCAAGATCGCCCCGGCGATATCTTCCGACGTCGTAGATACCGTGAGAAAGGTTCTTTATCAGGAGTCTGAGTGGAGAAAGGACTTTCTGAACGATATAGGTGAAAGGATACACTCGAAAGAAGTTGAGGAGGTGGACTGGGCGAGGATAACAGGTCTAGGTGGTTGCAGGGAGGTGGGAAGAAGTTCCTTCGTGCTTCAAACCCCTGATTCACGTATAATGATAGACTGTGGTATAAAACCCGGCAACAAACACGAGTATCCGTACCTTCAGGTACCTGAAGGTGATATAAGTTCTCTGGATGCAGTAGTCGTTTCACATCCACACCTCGATCACATAGGTTTCGTCCCATACCTATACGAGTACGGCTACGAAGGACCGCTTTACCTGACAGCTGCCACCAGAGACCTTATGGTCCTTTTATGTTTGGATTACTTGGATGTCGCAAAGAGAGAGGGTAACGAAGTTCCGTACTCATCGAAGTCCGTGGAAAAGGCTGTAAAACACTCAATAGCTCTTGACTACGGACAGGTCAGTGATATAACTCCTGATGTTGGACTGACCCTACAGAACGCCGGACATATCTTAGGGTCTGCCCTGGCACACTTCCACATAGGAGAAGGTGACCACAACCTCGTTTACAGTGGTGATCTGAACTTCGGCGAGTCAAAGCTCTTCGACAAAGCTTCGACCGACTTCCAGAGGGTAGAAACCCTTATAACGGAGTCCACATACGGTGAAAACGACGCTATACAACCATCCAGAGATGATGCCGAGAAACATCTTCTAGAATACGTGAATAAAACTATAGACCGTGGTGGAAAGGTAATAATACCTTCCTTTGCAGTCGGTAGAGCCCAGGAAATAATGTGTATACTCGACGAAGAGGCAAGAAACAACGGCCTTGATGCACCGGTTTATCTGGAGGGTATGATGTGGGACGCTACAGCCATACATACAACCTATCCTGAAGACTTGAATGATAAGATTCAGCATCAGATATTCCACAAGGACCACAACCCACTTACCTCTGATATATTCCACAGGGTTGCTTCCAACGAGGAAAGGGAAGAGGTCATAAACTCTCCTGATCCTGCAATAGTTCTGTCCACGTCAGGAATGCTTACAGGAGGACCGGTAATGGAATATCTTAAGGAGTTTGCTCCTGATGAGAACAACATGCTAATTTTTGTAGGTTACCAGGCCGAAGGAACTATGGGAAGAAGGATACAGAAGGGCTGGGATGAGATACCTGTTCAAAGAGAAGGTAAAAGGAAAGTAGTGGAGTTGAACTTAGAAGTAGGAACCGTAGACGGCCTTTCCGGACATTCCGACAGGAATCAGATTATAAANTTCATAAANGCATTGGANAGCAAGCCCAACAAGATACTTACAGTTCATGGTGACGAGAACAGCTGTATCCAGATGGCCAGAACTCTGCATAATATATTCAACAGGGAAACTATACCACCGAAGAATCTTGAGACGATAAGGCTGAAGTAGAAGAAATCTCCTCCTATTTTTTAATCTCAAGAAACAATATAATTCTTATGGTTGTCTGCAGCTACTGTGATGATGAAGTAGACGTACCGTTCAAATGCAAGTTTTGTAGCGAGACTTTCTGTTCAGAGCACAGACTGCCTGAAAACCATGAATGTGTTGGTCTAGATAAATATAAAGAAGAGGCTCAAGCAGATAATAAAGTGGTTTACGAACCTTTCCAGGCATCAAATAAAAAAGAATCATCGGATCTTTTGTCCGGATTCCTTCAAGCAGTTACAAAGAGCTATTCGCTCTTGATAATATTCATATGCTTTGTAGTTTTCTTACTCCAGGCTACGATACCAGGCTTCACCGAGTACCTCTGGCTTTCTCCAGAGTTAGGGGAAATACTCAGCAGGCCTTGGACCTTCATAACCTCTATATTCCTCCACGGAAACGGTTGGCACCTCTTTGTAAATATGCTTGTGTTGTTTTTCTTCGGAGGAGAACTTGAAAGAAGGATAGGAAGTAAGAAATTCCTTGAGATATTCCTTGTGACAGGAATCGCAGGAAATATAGGCTTCACACTGTTTTCCTACGTCACCGCAGACTTCATCCCTGCTGTAGGTGCATCAGGAGCGATATTCGGTGTCTTCGCGACCCTTGCTATTATAGCACCAGAGATAAGGGTACTGATATGGTTCGTCTTTCCTTTAAAGATAAGACAAGCGCTTGTAATATTCGGACTCTGGGATCTTTTCCTTCTTCCGAGGGGCGGACCGGTAGCAAATTCAGCACATCTAGCAGGACTGGCTATAGGACTGGTCTACGGCTACAGATTAAAAAATAAAGGAACCGGTGCAGCATCTAAGAAAATAACAAGGAAGTTGTGAAAGGGTTTTTTCTACTCCTCTTCTCCACGGACCACTTCTGCGTAAGAAGGAGCTACAACGATGTAGTTCTCGTCAACTCCTGCTATGTCTCCGTCAACAGCTGTGCAGGTCTTCCTTATCCTCTCTATAGCTCTCTTCAGATCCGACATGTCCTTGTCCTTGATCTTCTTTATTTTAACGAAGACAATTCTCCCTTCTCTGACTGACTTCTGTACATCTTCTGCATCCTTGTATTCTTCAAGTTCTACTACTTCAATAGGAACAGCTCTAACTTCTCCTTCGTTAACTTCCTCAGAAAGCTCAAGAAGATCTCTATCCTCAATTTTCTCTTCCTTCTTTCCTAAAATGTCTTTCAAAGCCAAGTTTCTCACCATTTTAGTTTTTTCAATCAACTTATATAAAACTTCACAGGTTTACTCTCTGCTAGCTGATTCTAACATCGAAACTATGTTCCAGACCTGTGTTCTAGTATACATCGGAATATTTGCGTCGTTCGCGACGTTGTCCAGCTTGGATGTGCATGAGTTTATCCTGACCGAGAGTTCTTCCTCCCCGTCCTTTAAAATTTCTATACATTCCTGGCATTCTTCCTGTATATTTCTGGGTACGGAGCTATCTTCTGAGACTTGCTCCAACATATCAACCGCAGGTTCTAGACTTTCTTCCATTTTGACCACCAATATCTGTTTGGACATAAGAGGATCTTGGACTATCAATTTATGAAAATTTAAGTATAAAAAGCTTTTCGTGTCATAGCACCTTTGCTTTGGCTCCAAAAATCTCTTCAAACCTCTCTAAAAAGGCCTGTTTCACTTCTTCTAAATCCGTGTTACTTCCGTTTCCTGAAGCAGCTGCATCGTGACCACCTGCTGAACCTCTTAAAACTTCTTCCAGCTCTGAAAAGACGTCCTCACCCAGATGAACTATATCTGTAAGACCTCTCCTGCACCTTCCACTGACCCTGATCTCATCATCTCTCTGAGAAAACACCACAGAAACGTCGGAGCCTACCTTCAAAAAGGATCGGGCAGAAGCTGCCTCGAAGGATCCGACCTCCGAAAAGGAAATAAGCTTTCCATCGATATCGTAGTTTTCCAGCCTGGAGGCGGCCTTCAGCCTTGCTATCCTCTCGGAGCGATCTACGGGTGTGCTCAAAATGGATAGGATATCGGAGTAGTTCTTTCCCGATTTCGGAAGAAGTTCGGAGATATATCGAAACTGCTCCTTGTCAGCGAACCTGAGGTGCGAGGTGTCAGCAACTATCCCACAGATAAGAGCCTCGGAGGCCTTTTCATTTACTTCCTCTTTGAACAGTTGATAGATTAGTTCAGATGTAGACCTCGCCTCGGAATCAATATACTTAAAATCAACTAGTTCGTGGAGATCACCAGGACTGTGGTGATCGACAAGCATAGTCGTGCCTTCAAAGCTTCCGATATCGAACGATCCAAGCTGTTCTGTAGAAGGACAGTCCACTACAATCAGAGTCTCGAACTCATCTTGGTCTGGCTTCTCAATGAAGTTATATCCATCGGCAAGCTCTTTCGCGCCTTTTGATACGGTATCAGGGACAGTTAAACTTACTTCATTATCTAAGATCTCATAGAGGGCTATGGCAGAGGCCACTGCATCGATATCGGCATTGTGATGAGCTAAAACTAAGATACCATTAGAACCTTTCAGTTTTTCCTTAAACTTCATAAAACCACCTTGATTATAGAAAAATAGATATGAGGGGGAATTTTTATCCTGCTTCTCCTGAGTTTCCACCAGACATAAGTCCTCTGAGCTCCTTCTGCTTCTCCTGTGCTTCCTTTTCGATGTCCTCCTCCTTCTTCTCGAGGGACTCGATCTTTACTTCGATGGACTCCTGCTTCTCCTCAAGTTCTTCGAGGAAGTCTTCCTTGTCGGTCTTTATAACAGCTGGACCTGCTACCTTGAAAACTTCGTCATCGTCACTGGCTTCCTTGAGTGCCTTGACGGCCTGGTCGATCTGTGACTTCTGTGCCTTCATCTCTGCTTTCTGCTGCTCCATCTGCTGAAGCTGCTGTTGCTGCTGCTGAAGCTCACCGATCATCTGCTGTGCCTCTGGTGGCATATCCTGTGGATTTTGTGGCATTAATTTTCACCTCCTGTAATTGATTTTTCTGTCGTCTTTACGAGTCTTAGTATAGTGTTTACACCTGCCCTTAGATTCGAAATACTTTCAGCATCGACATAAACCCCTAGTTTGTCGTCTTTGATTTCCATATTGACTTCAATTGAACTTGATTCGTCCTTCTCGACTTCGATAGCTTTCTTCGCTAGCTCAGGAGACTGTACATCGATTTCAAGTTCAGCTTTCATCCTATCTGGCTTTGATCTCCTTTACACCTGCAGCTCTCTTCTTCTTTAGAATCCTGTATCCGCAGAAAGGACATCTAATCCTTCTTCTGAGGTCGTCCTTCTCAATATCCTCTTCACATTTCAAGCATTTGTATGTCATTATTCTTCACCTGATTTTTCAAGAACTCTTTCTACCATACTCTTTCCCTTTGTCTTAGGTCTCCAAGCACCACCTGCTATCTTATTGCCGCATTTCTCGCACTTCCATATACCTTTGGCTTGTCTCTTCAAGGAATCGGAGCCGCATTCAGGACACTCGTGCTTGGACTTCTGGTCCTTCTCTATCTCAGATACCTTACTTCTTATCCTCTTTCCGTACCGGGCTCCGTATCTCTTTCCACTATCGTTATCGGACATACTATCACTAGATGAATTTTCTGAGCTCCGAGGATTTCTCCTTGGCTAGCTCGAAGATCTCAAGTAGCTCTTCCTTCTGGAAGCCTCCGTTTCCTCTCTTCTGAAGCGAACAGAGCTCTTCCTCTGTCCAGGTAACTGTGACCATACCATCCACTACTTCCTCTTCGACCAGTCCTGGATCAACTATATACTTGTCATCTACCTTACCGATGGTGCAAGCTATCGGAGTCTTGAGAACTTCAAAGTCCTCTCCTTCATCGCGAAGGACTTCACCGTCCTCGTAACCGGGCATCTCAGCTTCCTTGAGAGCCTTTATAGCTCCAAGTGCAGAAGCGTCCATCAGGTTTCCATCGTGGTCAAGTACATGTATGTCGACCATGACCTTCCAGACCTTTTCACCTTCTTCGATGCAGAGCTCTTCAAGAGGAATTGCTTCACATTCCCTCAGTCCTCTGTCTATGACTCTTGCGAGCTCCGTGGCATCCTTTCCTGGAGGGCCAGACTCGAAGTCAGGTGAAGCCATTGGTCCAAGTTCTGCGTTAACCATCAACATTCCTTCGTCCGGTGTATCAGGGAACGGCTCACCTAAGCCAAACTTAACTCCGACTATTACCTTGGTATCTCCAAGGACAACTTTTGCACTTCCTTCGGCTTTTTTAGCTACTCCGGTAACTACCTCTATATCTCTGAATTCCTTGAGGTCTCTATCGTCTATCCTTTCACCACTTTTTATGTTATCCAGAGCAGCTTCTTCTTCAATTTCAGTTATTTCCATCATTTTTTATCCCCAAATGTTTCCATTAAAGCTTCTCTTTGTTTTTCGGCGACCTTTTTACATCCATCTATCGCGAGGTCAAGCATCTCGTCCATCTCGTCGATGTCTGTCATGCCGTCCATCTGTAGTAGGGTTATCTCACCTGTTTCAATGTTCATCGCTATCGGTAGGTCAACCTGACCATCCTTGTCTTCCTCGCCTTTGAGATCTAGTACTGGTGTATCCTCTATCTTACCTGCTGCACAGGATGAAATCAGTCCTTTCATAGGTATTCCTGCGTCGGCAAGTGCTATAGCCCCTGCATTGAGGGCGACACATCTTGTTCCTGCGTCAGCAGAAATAACTTCCATGTAGACATCGATAGTAGCTGTCGGGAACTCTTCCAAGAAGACTATCGAGGAAAGTGCTCCTTCGGCTACCTTTCCAATTTCTTTACCTCTTCTCGAGGGACCTGGCCTCTTCCTGTCATCCACGGAAAAGGGAGCCAGGTTGTATCTACATTGAATAATTCCTCTCTGTGGCTTTTGCTTGTGTTTTGGATGCAGCTCCCTGGGACCAAAGACGGAAGCAATTACTTCTGTACCTCCCATGCGGAAGTATCCTGAGCCGTCGGCTCTCTTGAGAATCCCTGCTTCAGCTTCCATGTCCCTGAGCTCATCCTTAGCTCTACCGTCTATCCTTTTACCATCTTTCAAAAGTTCTTTATCTTCACTCATATTATCACCTTTTATCCAGTATTTTTTCTACTTTATCTGTAAGGCCTCTTTCATGACCTCTCTCGTCCACGGTCTTGACCGCCTCGACAGCAAGATCCTCGTCGCCGCCGTTTACCCAGACTATGCCGTTCTGGCCGATGATTATCCTTGAGTCAGTTCTGTCCTTGATCATCTCGACCATTGAACCACCCTTGCCAATAAGTCTCGGAACCTTACTGGGACTTATCCTTATGATCCTTCCACCTGTAAGCTTCTTGCATATCCTGTCCTGCATCGAAAGCTTGACATCCTTTTCGCTTGTTACTTTTATAACCTCGGTGTAGATCATATCTCCGATGTCGTAGACATCCGAAAGCTCCGTTTCATCTAGATCAATGAACTCGTCGGAACCTTCTGCCAGAGACAGATAGCCATCGTACGGCGAATCGAGTTCAACCCACCAGTGGCTTGGACCTATACCGGATATCTTTCCGATTACATTGTCCCCTTCCTGGGGAATGTAACCTCCACTCAAAGGTATTACTCTCATCCTGTTTTTCTTTGTCCTCGCTACTCCGAGAACCTTAGATTTTACCTTTCCGTTTTCTTTGTAAGTACCTCTTCCCGAAAGCATATCACCCTCAGCTATTACGTCTCCGGGAAGTACGTTCGATTTATCTTCAACTAATTTTTTTCCCATTTTATTCACCTCATCAATCATCTATTATTTTAGTTTCAACTTCACCTTTTGTTACTGAATTCGCCTTCTTATAAAACTTGTCCTGTAAACCTGCAGGCATTTTTACGACAGCTCTCCACGAACCATCGTTACCCCAGTCCTCCTTTTCAATTTCTCCTATATCCCTCAGTTTTCCTGAGGCCTCACCGGCGTGATCGGCCGGAACTCGCACAGCGATCTTGACCTCTTCTATGGATATAGGCAGTATAGCCTTTATCTCATCTATTACCTCTTTGACCTGCTCCTCGACGTCCCTCATCTCGTCAACGTGTATCCCTGCTTCGTCCATCGCGTTGCTTATCCTCTTCGGTGGATGTGGCTTGCCTGTCTGTGGATCCACTGCACGCCGCGCTATAGTCGACGCGATCTCCTTCCTCATTTCCTCACGCATCTCTCTTCGCTGTTCAGTGGTAATCTGAACCTCGCCTTTCCTTATTATCTCGTAAACTATATCCTTTATATCGTTGGTTCCGAAGACCTTATTAAGCTCTTCGTCGCCGACTCTCTTTCCTTTTTCTGCGTCCTCGAATACCTCGTCCGCGGCTATGAGATCGTCTAGATCTATATCCTCGCCTTCCTTCACTTCAAGGGCTTTATCAGGATCCACTAGCACCTCAAAGTGCTCCCCATGCGAGTCGAGACGAGCTATCACCGCGTCGTCAACAGATATCATCGGATCACAGGAGCTCTTCGCACTCCTCCTGATCTAAGTATCTGAAACCGTCTTCCTCTGTTATAACCGCCATCTTGACGGTATTTTTGTTCATATCTGTCTCACCTTCTGAAAGCACTTCCACGGCCAGCTCCTTTGCTTGCTTCTTTGACATCCCTTCTTCCCATTTCTCCTCTAGAAGTTCTTCACCGCCTTTTCTTCCTTTACCGATGACCTGTGCATTCCATCCGTAGATGTCACCGCCTACGTCCGTTTCGAAGATCATAGGCTCGTCCTTGTAGACTCCACCGACCAGGAAGGAAACACCCATCGGTCTCAGGCCGCCGTACTGCGTATGCTGCTGCTTGTAGTCGCCTATCTCCTCTGCGAGTGAACGTACGTCTATCTTCTCCTGGTATGAAATCCTGTAGACCTGTGCCTGCTGTCTTGCGTTGTTTACAAGGACTCTTGTATCTCCGACCAGTCCAGCGGAAACAGCTCCTATGTGTTCGTCCAGCTGATGTACCTTTCTGCTTCCTCTATCGTCGGAAAGCTTGTCACAAGGTCTCAGACCAGCTAGAACGACACCGTCTTCAAATTTCAAAGCTGTGCATGTCGCGGCTCTTTTGATAGCTTCTCTAGCGTACTCTACCTGGAAAAGACGTCCGTCTGGTGAGAACGTAACGATAGCTCTATCGTATCCCATCTTTCCTTGTTTCTGCATCATTCCCATGATTGTTCACCAAATTCATCTATTTTATTATTGAAATGGCTAGAATTGCCACATCTCCCTTTTTTCCAAATACTTATTACACCCAACCTTTAAAAGTTTTTACACAACCAGAAATTCAGTCAAAATACGCTTCCTTGGCCTGAAAACTACTCGGTCTTTATCGAAACCTGTATCCAGCTAAACATTTGATTACTAAAACCCGGAACTGTTGTCCTTGTTCGTTAGATAAAAATCACATATATCCTTTAAAGGACATTTTTCACACAACGGCTTCCTTGCCTTGCAGATTTCCCTCCCATGTTTTATAAGATTTATATGGAACTCCTGCTTTCTTTCACCGGGGACCTTGTCCTCCAGAATAACATGCGCTTTCTCCCTTTTTGCTTTCTCTGGTATCAGACCAAGTCTCTTCGTAACTCGGAATACATGCGTGTCAACAGGGAAAGCTTCTTTATCAAAGGTAAAGTTGAGGACTACCGCAGCACTCTTGGGGCCTATACCCGGAAGCTCTCTCAACCACTCCTTACCCTCTTCTACATCAAGATCTTCCAGAAAACTCAGGTCCAGCTCGCCCCGCTTCTCCTTTATATCCTCTAGACATTTCTTTATACGTTCCGCCTTCGTGTTGTGGAGACCTGCGACGGATATAGCCTCCGCTACCTCTTCCACATCCGCGTCCATTATCTCTTCCATACTTTCGAACCTTTCCTGGAGCCTTCTCCAGGCTCTGTCCCTGTTCTTGTCGTTTGTATTCTGTGAAAGTATTACCTGAACCAGGGACTCGACAGGCTTTCCTCTATCAGAGACTTCAGGGACTCCATAGATTTCCCTCAGCAAGTCCATGGCCTCGTCAACCTTCTCCACGCTACCACATAACCTACTTGCTGCCAAAACAATAAAAACTTTCGCGGACCATCTTTACAGGATATGACCGAAAAGACAATAAAGGAGTGGCAGGAGGAGATCCACAGCATAGCGAAGGATAAGGGTTGGCATGATGAACAGAGGAGCGAAGCAGAGATAATAGCCCTCATGCACAGTGAGCTTTCCGAAGCTCTGGAGGAATACAGAGAGGACAACAAAGACGTATACTACGAAGACGGGAAGCCAGAAGGCTACGTCGTGGAGCTCGTGGATGTGCTGATACGTATCCTTGACCATCTCGAGGGGAGAAATGCAAATACGGAAGAGGTTCTAAGGGAAAAATGTGACTACAACAGAAGCAGAGAAGAAAAGCATGGCGGTAAGAAGATATAGAAGGGAGAAAACTTTTTAACCTTAGGCCAAGAGTTTTTAGGCAGTCAGAGGCGGGGGTACCCAAGTGGCCGAAACCTCAAGGTTTCGTACCTTGCCATTGCCTCTTTTCAAGAGTAGGCTGACAAGGTGGCTAAAGGGGCAGCGTTGAG
>SL_8KL_010_SEDDRAFT_10000504_pt1 | contig 34068 bp, 37 predicted proteins | sample SodLakKL_010_SED_4_FD_11160 | JGI IMG/M metagenome (IMG submission 11160)
GAGGTTCTCGCTTTAATGCTTTAGAACATCTGTTCCATCATATCCTCGTCTACTTCCCCAGGAGTCATTGGGTCTTGAGGCATCATCATAGGTCCAAACATCTCCATGAGATCTTGATATTCCTCCGGAGCCTCTATCTCAAAGTCTTCATTGAAGTCAGACATAGAGATGTCGAAGGAAAAATGCATCACTCCATCTCCTCCGGGTTCGTGAAGGGAGTTCTCAAAAGAAACGCCATAAAGATAACCGTCTCTCTTTCCTATCTTTAGGTTAACCTCTAAGTCCTCCTCCATCATGTCAAAAACAACGCGCAACTCATCGAAGTCAATGTCACCGCTTCTTATTCCCGTTTCAGGGATTTCCGCCAAAACAGACACTAAATCCTTTAACGTTTCGATGAGAACATCCTCATCAAAGGAAACACTGTACTCTACCCAGTCAGAGCTCTCGTCAACCTCAGTGGCAGTGTAGAGGTCTTTGTCATCAAACACAGACATCACCGCCTCACGAAGTTTCTCCTCGTCAATATCAACATCGTCCATCTCTTCCTCCATTTCTGATATATCAATTCCTATCCAGATATTCTCAAATCCTCTTGCCATAGGACCAATATCATCAACCACAATCTGAGGGAGAGATGTCACTTTGAAGTAAGCTTTTTCGTCAACCACCTTCGCTGCCAACCCCATATCGAACTGCTCTCCTTCAACGAAAGCATCGATATCTATGTCACCCTCAAAGGATTCTTTGTCTCTTTTGGTGGAAGTTTTCATGTCCATGAAAAGAGAAATATCGAACTCCTCACGCTCATCTCTTAACTCCATGTCCATGTTCATTTCTGCGGCAAAGGAATGAACGTCGTTCATGTTGCTCACCATTCTCTCTATCGCTTCTTCAGGATCAGAGGGTGTTCTTTCTTGCATTGTATAGAACACACCCCCTCCCACAAGAACAACAACGAGAACAATAACAGCAACTAAATGTCCTTTTGTCATAAATTAACTTAATTAATGTTTAATAATGGAAAAATCATCCATATTTATCGTGAAACGATCCCCTCTCTTTATCTCCTCTCTTAATATGGCAGAAGAGATAGTGTTTCCAACTTTGTCTTGCACTATACGCTGCATCTCTCTTGCTCCAAATAAGGGGTCGTAACTCATTTCAACTATCGACCTTTTTAAATCTTCCGATATTATAAATTCTATGTCTTTTTCTTTCAAGTCTTCCGCAACCCTTTCAAGTTGCATGCCGGATATAGAAACAAGATGCTCTTTGCTGAGCGGCTCAAACAATACTACTCCATCGAAACGATTAACAAACTCCGGACGAAACACGGACTCCTGAAACAAACGCCCGAGAATCTTTTTCTTTAACTCTCCCCAGTCCTCTCCTTTCTCCATAGAATCAATAATGATCTGGTATCCCGCGTTGCTGGTAGCTATTATCATAGTACTCTTGAAATCCACCTTCCTTCCAGCTCCGTCTGTAAGATGCCCCTCATCCAGTATCTGCAAAAATATATTCAATATATCGGGATGAGATTTCTCTATCTCGTCTAGTAAAATGAGAGAAAAGGGATTCTCTCTTACTTTGGAAGATAAAACTCCCTCTTGTCTTTCAGATCCTATTAATCTTGAGACGTCTGATATCTCTTGAAACTCGGACATATCTATGCGTATCATTCTTTTCTGCGATTTAAAGTATATGTCCGCTATCGCCTTTGCCGTTTCCGTCTTCCCTACTCCCGTGGGACCAAGAAAAAGGAAGCTCCCCATGAGTCCCTTTCTGGTTGTGACTCCCGTTCTCGATCTACGTAAAGACGAAGAAACTTCCTTTACAGCCATGTCCTGATTAACTATCCTCTCATGCATCAACTCTTCCAGGTGGAGAAGGGTTTCTTTTTCTTCTTTGTCTATCTCCCCCACAGGAATCTCTGTTTTTTCGGATATTATATCCGCCACATGATGTGGAAGAAGAAAGGACTCTTTTTTTTGACTTACGTGAACCGCTGCTTCTTCCAGTATGTCCATCGCTTTTTCCGGAAAGGGATCATTTGGCATATAACGATCCGATAGGTTTATTATCTTTTTTAATGCTCCAAAAGATATAAACTTCTTATACTTCCTCTCGAGATAAGGAATCATCATCTCCAATAGTCTAAGAGTTTCCTTCTTTGATATTTCACTCACTTCGACTTTCTCCATAAGAGAAAGAAGAGAAGGATTGTCTTCCACTTGTTTACGGAACCCAAGAAAACTGGTTACGCCTATGAGTCGAAAAGAAGGATGATGAAGATAAGGCTCGAGTAGTGCCGATATATTTACCGCCCCCGGCTTTTTCTCGCCAGCAACAAAGTTGTGCATCTCTTCTATTACAAGAATAACATTTCCTGCATTTGTCGCTTCGCTAAATATGTTGTTGATAACCATCTCTGTCTCCTCGACTCCCTCCGAGCTTGCAATGACAGAGGTAATATCCAGTTTAACGATGCGCATATAGTTTACCTCCGGCAAACACTCTCCAAAAAAGCTTTTTCTTGCAAGCTCATATATTATGCTTTTCCTTCCCGTGCCCGGCTCTCCGGTCAGCACAACACTATTTGTCTCTTTCCGTGAAAGAACTCTTTCCACCGACTCTACCTCCTTCTTGTGGCCTACCGTTTTTGGAAAACCGGCATCTCTCAGGCTCTCTGTTAGGTCCACAGAAAAGTTATCCAAAAGAACTGTATATCCACACGTCCACTCTCTTGCTAGACTACCCTTTTTTGCGAGACTCTTACGTGAAAAAGACTCTTCTTCTTTTAAGATCTCTTCTTGCCAAGAAACAGTATCGATGATATCGGTTGTTTTCATATTCACGCGATACAAAACCTCCCGCATATAGTTGTTGTTCTCACAAAGAGAAGCAAGTATATCTCCTTTCGTTATTCTCTCCTTGCCTCTTTTTGCAGCAATCCGCAGCGCTCCCTCCATTGTTTTCTTAAAGCAGGGAGAGAATGATCTGTCGCTTATTTTTCCTCTTTTCTTGAAGGTCTCAGAAAGATCACGCAAAACTTCTCTCTTGTCTATAAGGGCACGTGTTAATACAAAATCGAGGTCACTATCTTTTATTATAAAATAAAGAACAAGGTAAGAGTCCACTCCTCCCATGGAATATGCCTTGCTGACAGCACAAGCCGCAGGAAAGTCAAGAAACTCAGCAATATTTACATCCTCTTTCTTCAATGCTTCTTGTAGTGTCATAAAAAGAGGAGGAACAGAGAGATATTTTGCAAAAAAAGCACCTGCTTCAAAAAATATCAAGGATATGGCAAAGAGCACAATGCTCGTTTCCAGAAAATACTCATACTCCAAACCAACCCTGTCTCTAAAAATAAAAAGAGAAAGAGAAGCAAAGGAAACAAGAAGGAAAATATCTCTAAAAAAGCCAGAAAGAAGAAAAGGAGGAATCTTCCTTAATAGTACAGCGCGGTAAATGGCCGCCTTCTTTAGCTTAAAGTTAAACATAGAAGGGCTATTATCAAAAAAGGAATCAAGATCCAAAACAGAACAATGAATAAACCGCAAATAAAAACAAAGATGGCACAAAAAATACAAGCAACAATAACAAACGTACGTACAAATGCTCCTATTAAGCGTGAAAAAGTATTAGCAAGCGCCGCTTCTGCATATCTTCCCAAGTCAAACCCTCTTCCATAGGACCACCTATACCTTCTCCAAGGAGAGAGATAGGTTCGCAAAAGAAGAAAAAGGGAAAAATAATTAAAGATAAAAAATACCACGTTCCTCCACTTTACAAGTATCTCCTTTAGCTGTATCAGATAACGCCACTTTATCCAAGAAAGGAACAGGTTTCTTTTTTCTGCAATTTGCAACATTATTTGATTATAATACAAAGAGATACCATTGACAATAATCTGTATCTGATTATAATGGGTGCTATGCAAAAGGTCGACACACCTTTGTAAGGGTGTTAAGTGAATTAACCTCTCCTTCTTTGCGAAACAAAGTAGGAGAAAAAAATATGTTCATTTTAGACCACGAAGAGCTCCTCAGAAGAGACGTCCTTGGTGCACTTGATGAGGGCGAAGAAGAGGAGAACGAAGAAGAAGATATCGTCGGAATAAAAGATGAAGAAGAGGAAGACGAAGAAGGAGACGACGAGATCGTCTCTATGAAAGATGAAGAAGAGGAAGACGAAGAAGAGGACCTCGATGATGAGGACCTCGATGATGAGGACCTCGATGATGAGGATCTCGATCTCGACGAGGATCTTGATGTAGACATCGACGAGGAAGAAGGTGAAGAATGGTAATCACTCTTCTTTAAAATAAAAAACCCTCGCAAAGCGTGAGGGTTTTTTGTTTATTTCAATTTTCCGTCAAAGAGAAAACTTGCCTACTACAACCATTAGGGCAATAAAAAAAGCAAAAAAAGCAGCGATTATATCTAATTTATGCATACTCTATTTTGAAACTATTAAACTCACCTTTATAATCTTCCCACTCGGCCTCTACTTTTGAGACTTTTGCGAGAAATGGTCCTTTTTTACACCACTCCATAAGTTCTTCTAGATTCTCCTCCTCCCCTTCTGCAACAACTTCCACGCTTCCGTTATCCAAGTTCCTTACATAACCAAAAACCCCTTCCTTCTTGGCTCTTCTTTTTGTGCTATCACGAAAGAAGACCCCTTGAACCCGACCATGTATGTTCATTCGTACTCTTTTTTTCATAATCTGCAAAAAAGAAAAAGAAAAGTGAGGAAGACCCTTCCTTTAGAAGGGCCAATTACTTAATCTTCACCTTCACTTTCCCTTCTCCTTCTTCCAACTCTTTTTTCTTGGGTATGGTTACCTTTAAGATGCCGTTCTCATAAACCGCTTCTGCTTTATCGCCTTCAACTGGAGAAGGAACCCTTACCGCACGACTAAACGATCCGCTTCTAATCTCACGCTTCCAGTAACCCTTGTCTTTCTCTTCCTTTTTTTCTTCTTTCCCTCCAGAAACATGAAGTACGTTATCCTGAACAGAGACTTCTATCGTTTCAGGGTCAACATTAGGGATGTTTACATCTGCCACAACCTCTTTCTCGGTCTCGTATATATCCATATCAGGCTCCGTTTTCTTCTTTGGAAAAACAGGAAAGAAGAAGTCCTCATCACCATCAAAGAACTTGTCGGCATCTTGAAATGGCTTCCATGGAATTAGTGACATAGTTTTAAAAGATTGGTTTTTAATCCGACCTTTTCACCCTAAATATTACACGATTTTGTTATTTTGTCAAGAGTAGTGGACGATGCAGGACTTGAACCTACGACCTCTGCAATGTGAGTGCAGCGCTCTAGCCAGCTGAGCTAATCGTCCTTTTGTAATTATAGCAAGCATAAAAAAATAAATCAAAAATTGTATTTTTATAAAAAAATCTTATAATTAAAGATATGAAGATATTCGAGCTATACTTCAATCCAGAGAAAGAAAAAAAGCTTTGTGAGAGCTTTTATCATGACCCTAAAGATGCCTACCAGCGACGAGTTGGAAGGCTTTACATGGTGGGAGAGATTTCAAATGCACGCAAGACGGACTCTCCCCTTCTTTCCAATATATTCCACGCAGCAAAAGAAAAATACTATGAAGACCCCTCTCTTTCCCCGGACAAGGCGCTAAAAAGAGCGCTCAAAGAAGTAAATGAAATAATAGAAAAGAAGGAGTACATAGGAAGAGTAAGCATAACATTTCTCTCTTCCAAAAACTTTCTTATCTACATGGGAAAAGTTGGTAAAGGAAAAGTTTTCCTTCTTAGCAACGGAAGTGTTGCAGACATAGGAAAAGAAGTGGAAGAAAGTGGATCGCCTGTTTTTCAGAACATAGTATACGGCAAGATGAAGAAGAAAGACAAAGTGGTGGTTATCACAGAAGAGATGCACAGACCGTTTACAAAAGGAAAGATTCTGGAAAAAATGGCAGAATCTTCTCTCGATGAGGAGTTCATGGAAAACATATCTAATCTTCATAAAAAAAGATTTCCAAATATAAGCGGTGCAGCACTCGTTATCGATTACACAACAAGCATAAAAGACGAATCAAGCACAATATCGCCAGCAGAGGAAAAAATATCACTAAAAGAAGCTTTTGCACCCTTAATAGTAAGAATGCAGGCAATAAAAAGACCTTCTCTGCCTACAAAAAAGGTTCTTCTTCCTGCCCTTCTTGCTCTTATAGTTGTATTGGCAGGCATATCTGTCTTTACAATAAGCAAGAGAGTAATTGAAGAAAGAAAGATAACTGCAATAGAAAAGATAGTGCAAAAAACAGAGGCCGTAAAAGGAGGAGAGCTTGATAACATTCTTCCGGTTTTTGAAGAAGCGATGAAGAATCTCTCAGAGATAGACACACAGCTTGCAAGGGACGAAAAGAAAAACTTGAAGAACTATCTTTATGAACTCTCCAAAAGAGAGAATGTTGAAGACCCAATTCTAATAGGAGAAGTGGAGGAGTTTTCCCCGGACAGCATGGTTGCTTCAGAGGATGGTTTTTATCTTTTACACGAAAACAAGATGGCGGTAATGGATAAAAACGGAGAATACGAGATAAAAGAGCTTCAAGAAGAGATCATTCTGTCCACTCTTTCAAACGAAGGGGTAATGCTTTTCTCTCAAGAAGGAGACATAATAAGGGTAGTAAACGGAGAGGTGAGATCATCAAAAACAAATCTCCCTTATGAGGATGCCCACTTTATAGCGCTCTCCTCTTTTAATAACAGAGCCTATCTGCTTGAAGAAACAAAAAACGAGATAATATTTTACGGAGAAAGACGGCCTTCTTTGTGGATAAAAGAAGGCGAGAAAAACCATGGAAAAGGTGTTGATATAGCAATAGATAGATCGATCTTCGTGCTTGATGAAGAAAAGAAGATACACCGTTATTACACCGGAAGTTACGAGGAAGAGATAAACTTTTCCATATATCCCGCCCTATCCTCTGTAACAAAGATACACACGGAAATAGATGCTCCTCTTTTCTTGTTAGAGCCACAAAGAGTTATTGTCGTAAACAAAGAAGGAGAGCTCGAAAAACAGATACACAGTGAAAATTTCAATAATCTAAAAGATATCTATATATCCTCTGATAAAAAAGAAATATACCTCCTTGATGACAAGAAGGTATATCTAATCGAACTTTAAAAGATTTCTATTTAAGTTCTACTTGTGCTCCGATTTCACTAAATCTTCCTTCTGCTTCTTTAGCTTCCTCGGCAGGGACATCTTCTTTTATTACCTGCGGCTCAGAGACAGCAGAATCAACAAGATCCTTAGCCTCTTTTAATCCTTGACCGGTAATATCTCTTACTATTTTGATCACCTCTATCTTCTTGTCTCCCACAGACTTAAGTTCCATGGTGTACTTGCTCTTCTCTTCCTCTTCTCCTCCACCTTCTTGACCACCATCGGCTGCTGCAGGCGCGGCAGCTGCTACAGGAGCTGCAGCGGAAACACCGAGTCTCTCTTCGAGAGCCTTAACAAGCTCGGAAAGCTCTAGCACCGACAAGTTCTCAATGCTCTTTATGAGATCCTCGAGATTGCCGGAAACTTCTTCTGTTTTTTCTTCCTTTTTCTTTTTTTCTTCAGCCATTTTTTTTATTACTTATCTTGTTTGGCATTTGCCAAAATATACAAAAGACCTTTTATGTTGCCCTGGAGAACTTGCAAAAATCCTCCCATGGGCGCAGACATTGTTCCAAGAAGCTTGGAAAGAAGCTCTTCACGAGAAGGAAGCTTCGCTATTTCCAATACCTCGTCCGCAGACAAAACCTTTCCTTCCATTACCCCGCCTAAAGCGGATATTTTTTCTTCTTTAATGAACTGATAGACGGTTTTTACTGTCTCTATACTGTCATTAAAGCCGAAAACAAATCCTACTTCTCCTTCAAAGGAGAGAGGGTCCAAATCAATCCCTTTCTCATCAAAAGCTATTTTTGCCAGTGTTTTTCTGGTAATAAATATCTTCGCTCCCGCCTGACGGATCTCTCTTCTCATGGAGGACGCATCTTCTCCTGTCAAACCCTTGAATCCTACAACAACAACCGCCTTCTGATTGGAAAGATCTTCGCGAAGCGAATTAACGATCTCTTTCTTTTTTTCTTTTGTTACTGCCATAATAAAAATCTGCAAAACGCAGACAGAAAAACTTCTTATTTTCTTCCTCGACGGGATTTACACGCTACCCGTTGTCTGCGGAATTTTTTATAAACCAATTATATCTCTTTTTGTTTTTTTGTCAAATCAAGCACCGCTTCTGCAAAATCTTTTGTTGCACCAGGTCCGTTTGCGGTAACAATCCTTTTATCTATAACAACAGAAGAGTTCTCATGTATCGCACCCTTCTCTTTCAAGGTCCTTATGGGTGATCTCTCCATATCAGAAGACCAAACAGTTGCCCTTACCCCCTTTAGAACTCCCGCATTTGCCAGTATAACGGGAGATATACATATAGCCCCCAGTACACAATTAGCCTCTCTTAAAACACGGTAACTTTCTTCGTTGTCAAGAAACTTTAAACACCCCGGCCCACCTACAAAAACAATGGCAGAGAACTCACTTACCGACATATCCTTTATCTCTTTTTGTGCATCTCCTTCTCCCCCTTCCGCTCCTATTATGGGGCCTTTTTTGGTACTAAACGTAACCACATCCTCCTCTCTAGAAAGAACATCAAGGGAAATAAAATACTCCTCGTCACGAAAATCTTTTGGTGCAACTATTATAGCGATCATCTTAAATACTCATTTTTAGCTATATTGTGTTCTTCCAAGTTTCTGCTAAACACTGTTTCTCCTGTTGGCTTAGAAAGATAGTAAAGATATTCACTCTCTTTTGGTTTTTTCGCAGCCTCTATGCTGGACTCTCCGGGACTTGATATCGGCCCTTTGGGAAGACCGGCATAAAGATATGTGTTGTAAGGAGAGTCTATACGTGTCTCTTCCGTAGTAACTCTTGTTGTACGCTTACCGGTAAGATAGGTTATAGTAGCATCGATCTGTAACGGCATACCTATTCTCATACGCTCTCTTATTATCCCCGAAACCAGCTTTTTATCCTCCATCAAACGAACCTCTTTTTCAATAAGCGAAGCAATAGTCACCGTTTCAAATGAAAGATCTTTCATTCTCTCTCTCGACTCTTTTAATATAATAGAAACAACATCTCCCATATCAGCATTAAAAGGAATGTGATACGTATCGGGAAACAAGAAACCTTCCATAGTAACATCATCCCTTCCTCTTACCTCCACACTCGCAGGATATCCTTCAAAGAGCTCCCCTTCTTTGTAGTAAGGCGGTCTTCCCGTAATGCTGTAAAACTCCTCTTTTTTCCCGAAACCCTCTTCCTTTAGATATGTCGCTATATCATTTAGGTTCCACCCTTCAATGATGGTAATGGTTCTCGCATAAACATCTCCCCTGTATATCTTTTCTACCACATCGTGAGTGGTCGCACTACTATCAAAAAGATAACTGCCCGCTTTAAGATCCCCTCTTTTTCCGGACAGAAAGACGTAAGTGTTAAAAACAATAACGCTGCCAATAACACCGTTATCTCTTAGTTTGTTAGACATCTCAAACACTCCTTTGCCGGGCTCTATGTTTACCAGCTTCTCTTCTGACGTATACTCTGCGATGTGCAACTCAAAAAAAAATAAGGCAAACAAGGCAATAGTTGCCAAGATAGTTAGTCTTTTTGCCATATGTACTCCCTAAAATAGTACTTTAAAATCTCCTTTATCTTCTTTTTTAGAGGAAGGTGATCTATAAATAATACTCCATCAAGGTGATCTGCTTCATGTTGTATTATGATAGCTATCATGCCTTCCGCTTCTGTAAAGATCTTTTCTCCTTCTTTGTTATACGCCTCCACCATCACCTTGTAGTGACGCTCAACATCGGCCCACACACCCCTAAGACTCAAGCACCCTTCATTGGAAACAACTCTATCGGATCCCACAGGGGTAACAACAGGATTTATAAAGGTGCTTATCCCTTCTCCTGTGTTTATCATTATCACTCTTTGAGAAACTCCTACTTGTGGAGCGGCAATTCCTGCTCCATCTTCTTTTTTCAATGTTTCCATCATCTTCTCCATCAAGTCGTGCATCTCAAACGCGGAAACCTTTCTTGCCTTTCTGCGTAGCACAGGATTAGGATAACAGACAACGCCACCACGAGGAATGTTTATAAGAGAATAAAAACCGATCAAGAAAAGCGCCACAGAAACAACAGCATAAAAGGGCGCTCCCCCAAAAAGAAAGAAAACAAGTCCCGGCAAAGTAAGAAGGGTTGCCACTCTTAAAAATAGAGTTCTCTTTAGCTGCAGATTTAAAGCACAAAGGATAACAAGGGCAAGATAATAAACCGTACCAACGATCAAAACTAAAGAGCCCTTTTCAATAAGCTCATATCCGGAATGCAATAATCCCAGTGCAGCAATAATAGTAAATAAAATCGTACTTTTCTTGGCTTTATCTTCCATCTTCTAAGTCAACAAATTCATAAAAAACAACTCCGTCAAACTCCGACTCATCTAAGTACTCAATGAAGTCGCTTTTTGTAACCTCTTCTTTGCTACTTGAGGCATAGATTATATCAACTCCATCAACAACAACCCCCTCTGTGCGCACATCAAGACCTATCTCTTCATCCCCATCCATAATAAACATGACACCACAAACAAGAGGGAGTTCGGGCAAAGCCTCCAATACATACTCCACGGGAATATAATAAATCTCTATTTCCTCCTCCCAGTCAATATCGATAAGACGACCATCATCACCTTCCTTGTTCAATACAACTGTCTTACTTTCCGCATAATCACCCCCTACTCTTTCCGTTATATCAGAGAAATAATCAGAAACTTTATTGCGGTAAGTCGAAAAGTGTAACCTGTTCTCATAAGAAACTTCTCCTTGCGGATAATAGTTTATCTTTTTCATCTCTTCTTCGGGCTCATCTTCCGCATAAAACTTTGCTACAGAAGAAAGAACAAGTGTAGTAGAATCAAAACCCTCTTCTGTATAAAGAGTGTCCTCGTCAAGCGGACCGCTTTTGTGAGGTTTTCCTATAAAGCTCTCCACTATCTCCTTCATCTCTTCCTCAAAAGAAGTATCCTCCTTTTCTTCCTCATCTTCTTCTGGTATCACCTCTTCCTCTCTCTCTTCTTCTGGTATTACCTCTTCTTGTGGCGACCTAAAGAAGATAACTCCAATAGCCAAAATCACCAACAAAACAACTACCGCTATTATGGTAACAGTTACGTTTGAAGATCCTTTGTTTTTGTAGTTCATTTTTTTATAACATTTAAACTTTTTTTATACTAACATAAACAACACAAACAAACAAACTTTATACTACTTTAAAAAAATGCTAGATTGGCAGCGATGGAGTACGAGATTTTTATAGAAACAATATCCCTTTGGGGTTATCCTCTACTCTTTATCTTAATGATGATAGAGGGCCCTTTTAGCACACTGACAGGCGCTTTTCTGGCATCCTTGGGAACTTTTAACGTGTTTATTGTTTTGATTATGAGTATCTTGGCGGACGTTATTGCCGATACTGTTTTTTATCTCTCCGGTTATTTTGGAGGAAGTCGTCTTCTTGCAAGAGCAGAAAAACTGTTCCGCATAAAAAGATCACTTTCAAATCGTTTAAAAAAAAGATTCCAAAAAAACGAGGCTCTTCTCGTTTTTTTAGTTAAAATAACAAGCGGCCTTGGCATAATAACATACGTGCTGGCAGGAACAACGAGAATGAGGTTTAGAAAGTTCCTTTTTTATTCCGTTCTGGGAGGAATGGTGTGGAGCAGCTTTCTTGTTTTTATAGGATATTTTTTCGGATATGCTATCAGAGAGATAAACAGATACATTCAGTACGGCAGCTGGGCAGTGATCCTTGTCATTGCCGTGACACTTATAATCTTCTTCTTAATTAAGTATCAAAAAAGGTCACTTTGAAACGGTAACACCTCCCTTATTATCAATATCGATCCGCACTTTCTCCCCTTCTTCTATCTCTTGCCTTATGACTTTCATCGCCACCTCATCAAGTATCTTGCTCTGAACCACCCTTTTCATAGGACGAGCACCAAATGCAGGGTCAAAACCCTCCTTTAAGATCATGTCTTTCACTTTGTCACTAATCTCCATTGTTACTCCCTTTTCCTCATAAAGTACCTTTTTCGCCTCTTCTATCTCTTTTAAAACCGATTTCATTCTCTCTTCAAACTCACCTCTGTATTTTGCTCCTGCAATAAGCGATCCCATCTGTAAGCCAATAAGCTTCTTATTTTTCAGTGACTCGGGAACATCCCCTGCTGTGATCCTCTGTGCCAAGCCTTCCACAATAGCTGTCTTACCAACTCCGGGATCCCCTATTAAAACAGGGTTATTCTTTGTTCTTCTCGAGAGAACCTGCATCACTCTTCTTATCTCTTCATCTCTTCCAATGACTGGATCAAGTTCTCCGTTCAAGGCTTTTTTGGTAAAGTCTTCGCCGTACTGCTCTAATGCATTATATTTGCTTTCCGGGTTTTGATCTGTTACTTTCATATTTCCTCTTACATTATTTAAACTATTTTTTACTAATTCATATTTTATACCATTATCTTCAAAAACAGAAGAAACATCTGTCTTTGTTTTCAGTAAGCTAAGTAAAATATGCTCTGTGCTGATATATTTATCTCCAAGCTCTTCTGCCTCGCTTTTCGATACCTCTAGCACTTTTACCAATTCCGGAGATGCATCTGGGTCTCTCTTTTCTCCCGTAATAACAGGAAGTTTTTCTATTTCTCTCTTTAGTTCTTGTACAATATTTTCTCTGTCTGCGTCTTGACTCTCAAAGAGAGGCTTTACGACCGTATCTTCGGCTGCGCAGAGGGTAAATGCAAGATGGGCAGAGCTCAATTGCGGATTACCTCTCTCTTTTGCAAGATTAACCGCTTCTTCTATTGCTTGGACACTTTTTTGTGTAAAGTTATTTAAATCTATACTCATACTTTCTTATACTATAAAAAAATTATCAATTAAAAACATGAAATAATTGTTTTGTTTTTTAATTATTGATATAATTCAATTATTGTTATAATAATACAACTTTATTATGAATGAAAACGAGTCATTTTTTGAAGAACAAGAAGACGAAAAAGAAGAAAGCATAGAAAACGTTTTAAGAGAAGAGGAGATAAAATTCTTAAATTATTATGGACTCAAAAGACCTCTTGATAATGCAAAGGTTAGTATTGATGCTAAAGTAGAATGCACGAAACTTCTCAGAGAAGAAGCTCAGAGGTTAGTTAATAAAGAAAATTTAAATCCTAACAAGAAAAAGGACAAGAGTGATATTTATGATGCTTTAATTGAAACAGCAACAAATTTTTTAACAGAGAGAAAAGACAAAGAAAGGAATGAAAAGTTGGCGGCTTAGGTTTTTGCTAGAGGGTTGTTTTAAGAAATTTTCGATAAATTCAACTACATCTTTGTTTTAGAATATAAGTTGAACACCTAATCTTTACACCTATTAGCCTCTTATAATCTCAGACTCAAAAAAAGACTCTTGAAACTCTGTCAAAGCCCTTATTTGTTCATCAGAGTAATTTTTACCCTTTGGAGCAATCACTAACTTATCATCATTATCATCAATCCTGTGTATTATTGCAATACATGTTCCCGTAAATTCATTCTTGGGCTCGAAAACACCTAAAACATATGCATCAAGCTCTTCTTCATCTGGAGCTTTTGTGCTTGGAATAAATCCATAGTTTACAGGGTAAATGAAGTTCCATTTAGGATGTTTACTTCCCATGGGCCTATCCATTTTTACCGTAACCTCTTGTCCTAAATATTTCTTTAAGTGATTCATTGAAAATAATAAATATTTCGATGATACGTAAATATTAATTTCATATAATATTTTTTGAAAAAAGTAACAACATGACACAGAAATTACACACCTATAACTCTTTTTCAAGAAGAACTCTATTATCATTAATATTAGGCTTTTGAATAACTTCGGTAAAGAAGAAGCCATATTTAACTAAATAAGCAAGCATCTCTCTTCGATTATTTCGAGTCTTAGCTTTTATTTTATTGTAACCTTTTTCTTTCGCCCACTTATCTTCATAATCCATCATTTCTTTTAACAATCCTAACTTTCTAAAGCTTGGATTTACGCCAGCCATCCAACAATAAAATGATCCATCTTTAAATTTATCATATCCTACAACATATCCTGCTGGTTGGTCATCAACATAGGCTACAACAATTAATCTTTCTGCATCTTTGTACCTATTCTCAAAATAATCTTTTTGATAAGGTGCATCAAACTCAACAATAGTTGCATTAACTTTCACAACTTCCTCGATTGGAGCTTCTTTGATTGTGATTTTTTGACTCATTAATAAAATATTTTATTATATGAAACTTATGTGGCACATATTACCATAAATAAAAAAACCGAGATAGTCTCGGTTTTTCTTGCCCCAATTCCGCAGGGAGTCGTGGACGATGTTAGAACTTTTTTGTGAAGTTGCAAACAAAGAAAAATTCAAAGTAAATTTAAAGCCTTTCCATCAAACTAACAAGGTAAGCAATAAAGATACAGAATTAAAGGGTCTTGGCTATTCTAAAATCTTTTCAACAGTTGAATCAGCAAATATTTTCATTGTATCAAATATTTTCAACGAAGGAAGTTTCGGAATCAATAACTGGAGGTCTGTGCATGCAAGAACAACACAATCAACATTCTTTTTTTCAAAATCACTAATAATTCTGATTAATTCTTCTCTATCTTTATTGTTTTGCACCCCTGTAACAAGATTGAGAATAATTTTTCCCATTTTGGCTTGTTGTAAATCGTCGGGAGATTCATATTCAATATTGTTTTGTTCGAAAGCATTCTCATATAATTTATTCTTAATCGTTGCGGAAGTGGAAATAATCCCAACCTTCTTAAATTTGTTTTTCGCAAGAAATTTTACTGTTTCTTCAACAATGCTTAAAACCGGAATCTTGACAGCACTTCTGATGTCTTCGATAAAAATGTGCAGTGAATTGCAAGGCATAACAATAAAATCTACCCTTGCTTTTTCCAATTTTTTTGCTTCAGCAATTAAAAAGGGTGGGATTCTTTCAAATCCTGTACCCTTAGAAATTGCCTCTTCTTCAATTTTATAAGGCAAGGGAACGCTGGCGATTATTATAGAAGGTCTATGGTTCTTGTCTTTCTTTTGACAGGAAAAAACTAAGTCTAGGTAAAATTCTGAAGTTGTTTCTGGTCCAAGACCTCCAATTATCCCTACTGTTTTCATATTAAAAATATAATTATTAGTTCATATATAAATGTTGTTAATGTCAAAGTCCTTCTTTTGCTTTTTAGGGCTTTAAATTTGTTGAGTTTAACTCATTATTGCACGAACTATTCTAATATTATCACAAAACAAAAAACCGAGATAGTCTCGGTTTTTCTTGCCCCAATTCCGCAGGGGTGTCAGGACTCGAACCTGAAATGGGAGTTTTGGAGACTCCTGTGATAGCCAATTTCACCACACCCCCTTAAAGCTTTTATTTAAGCTTCATATTGTGCACGGTGTGCCCTTTACATGTCTTGCAAAACTTCTTTACGGAAATCTTTTCTTCTATCGTTTTTCCTTTTGGTACGGATACATGATAATTCGTCTTTCCGCAAGCATCGCAGTTAAACTTTAGAAATGGTCTTTTTGTTTTTGTTGCCATATTTTTTAACTTAACTCTGAGCCGAGACCGGGATTTGAACCCGGGACCTACACGCTACCAATGTGTTGCTCTGCCCCTGAGCTATCTCGGCGTATTTTTACTTCACATTTCCCAGCGCAGCTGTCCACGTGGACATAAACCGTTAACGCTCCATATAGCTCTTGTTCTTGTGATCTCAATAATGAAATCTATAACATGAACTCTGTGGGCCGGGAGGGATTCGAACCCCCGAAGGCATAAAGCCAGCAGGTTTACAGCCTGCTCCAGTTGGCCGCTTTGGTACCGACCCGTAACTTAGCAGTATTTTATCACAATAAGGTCTATGTTTCAAATGTAAAAGATCTCCCGTGTCCCGGATAAACCACTGCGCCTTCCGGGATTTCTCTTGTGAGTCTTGCCAAACTCTCTTTCAGCTTTTCTTCCGATCCTCCCGGAAGATCGGTTCTACCATATCCTTGATAAAAAAGCGTATCTCCACTAATAACAAAACCTTCTCCTATCAAGCAGATAGAATCTTCTGTGTGTCCGGGAGTGGAAATAACGGACAACTTCTCTTCTCCTATCTTTATCTCATCCCCTTCTTTTAGATTTTCCAACACCTCTGCTCCCGTCTTTTCTTGCACTTCGTTTTTTGCAGAAACGTGATCAAAGTGGTGATGGGTAGTGATGATATGCTTTACACTCTTTCCTTCCACTTCATCTACTATCTTGCCAGCTTCATCTCCCGGATCAACAATAACAGCATCGTCTCCGGAAGAAATAATATAGCAGTTAGTCTGTAGCACCCCTACTATTACTTTTTTTATCTCCATAAAACTCTTTTTCTCTTAATCTGCGATGATAATTTAACGCAAAACGGTGCGCCTCTTCTTGTAAGTGAAGCAAGGTATTCTTTTTTATCTTAAAAGGAACCTTGCCAATGATCCTTGCTTTTTCACCTTTAACAGAAGCCACTACCGGAATCTCTGCTCCTTCTTCAACTAAAGCCTCTTCTACGCTTCTCATCTGCAACACCCCTCCGTCAACAAGGATAAGTGACGGCCTCTCCCAGTCACGTTTAAGTCTTCTCTTTATCACCTCCTTTATCATCTCAGTGTCCCCTTTCCCACTGCCCCTTATTTTAAACATACGATACTCCTTTTTCAAGGGCACATCTCCAGAAAATACGGCCATCGCTCCCACAGCAAGTTTTCCTGACATATTTGAGATATCGTACCCCTCTATGCGCACTCCTTCATTTTTCTTCTTCTTTAAAAGGACCGTGTCTTGTATGTAGATAAGGGAGTCTATTTTACGTTTTATATCCTGTGCTCTCTCAAACTCCAAGTCACTACTCGCTTTTTTCATCTCTTTTTTTAGCTGGGAGATAAGCGTTTTTTTCTTTCCTTTAAAGAAAAGTTCTATGTTTCTTATCTCTTTCATGTAGTCCTTTTTGCTTATCTCACCTGTGCAAGTCCCCGGACAAAGCCCAAGCTGGTAATGAAAACAAGGTTTTCCCGTGCCCGCTTTGTGTGTAGAGAAGGGAAATATCTTGCGGATAACCTTCATGGCACTTCTTATCTCCGAAGAAAGAACGAAAGGACCAAAAACACTACGTGCCTCCCCTATCTCACGCTCTCTTAAAAGCAGCACGCGAGGATACTCCTCTTTTGTAATAACAACGTAAAGAAAGCTTCTGTCATCCTTCTCTTTTATGTTGTAATACGGTTTATGTTTTTTTATAAGGTGTGCTTCTTCTATAAGAGCTTCCAGCACTGTTTCTGTTTCTATAAAATCGATCTCTTTGGCACTCTCCGCAATTCTCTCCGTTTTAGTGTCCCTTTTCCCTTTATAGTAACTACTAACCCTCCTTTTTATATTCGCCGCCTTACCAACATAGATAACTCTCCCTTCACCGTCTTTGAAGAGATAAACTCCTGAACTTTGTGGTAAGTTTTCTGTCATATTATATCTCTCAAATGCTTGCCCGTAAGACTTTTTCCCTTCCTGGAGATCTCTTTCGGAGTTCCGATACAAACCACTTCTCCCCCTTTCTCCCCTCCTCCGGGACCAAGGTCTATAACGTGATCAACGCTTTTTATGACATCGAGGTTGTGTTCTATGACGATAACCGTATTTCCTCTTTCAACCAACCTTTGTAAGACCTGGATGAGCTTTTTTACATCCTCGTAGTGCAATCCCACGGTAGGCTCATCTAAGACATATACCGTTTTACGCGTGTCAGGTTTTGACAGCTCTGATGATAGCTTTACTCGTTGTACCTCCCCTCCGGAAAGGGTTGTGGCCGACTGTCCAAGGGTGAGATAACCAAGACCAACCTTACTTAAAACGCTTAACTTCCTTTTGATCCACGGGGTGTCGCTAAAAAGGTCAAGCGCTTCATCTACAGTCATATTCAAGACATCAAATATGCTATGTCCTCGATAAAGAATCTCAAGAGTTTCCCGGTTAAACCTCTTCCCGTCACACACCTGACAGGTAACAAAAACGGTGGGAAGAAAGTGCATCTCTACACCAATTACTCCGTACCCCTTGCAGTTCTCACACCTCCCTCCGGGAACATTGAAGCTAAACCTTCCCGGACCCCATCCACGAAGACGTGCCTCTTTGGTGTAGGAAAACAACTCTCGGATAGAAGTAAAAGCTCCCGCGTAAGTTGCAGGCGTAGATCGCGGAGTCTTTCCGATAGGTGCCTGACTAATACTTACCGCTCCTTTTATATACTCCGTTCCCGTGATCTTTCTATGATCACCGGGAGCACCTTTCGCCTTATAGAACTTCTCTGCCAAGCTTTTGTATAAGATGTCGTAAACAAGAGTACTTTTACCCGACCCGGAAACTCCGGTTATGGCTATAAAACGGGAAAGAGGAAAACTGACATCTATGTTCTTCAAGTTATGTTGCTTTGCTCCGAAAACTTTTAACAGAGGGGTTGTCTTTTTTACCGATCTAGGGTTTTTGGGCAGAGATATCTCTTTTTCACGACGCAGATACTGCAGTGTAAGAGAATCTTTCTTTTTATCTTTTAATATCTCCGGCATCTTTCCGGAAGCGACTATCTCTCCGCCTTCTGTTCCCGCTCCGGGACCAAAGTCAACCAGATAATCAGAAGAAAATATGGTCTTCTCGTCGTGTTCCACCACAATTATGGTGTTTCCTATATCCCTTAAACTCTGAAGTGTTTGTATGAGTCTTGCGTTGTCTTCTTGATGTAATCCGATAGTGGGTTCATCTAAGATGTAAAGAGTTCCCACGAGACGTGAACCAACCTGCGATGCAAGCCTTATCCTTTGAGCCTCTCCTCCGGAAAGAGTGGAAGAAGCACGGTTAAATGTAAGATAGTCAAGCCCCACATCAAAGAGAAATTTTGTTCTGTTTTTTATCTCCAAAAGAGGTGCTTTGGCTATCTCTTCTTGTGACTTTTCAAGCTTCATCTTCTCAAAAAACTCTACTCCTTGTGCTACAGACATGCTTGTAACTTCGGTGATATTCTTGCCCCCTAAAAGAACGTGCAGTGCCTCCGTGCGTAAACGCTCTCCATTACACGCCTTACATGTCTTATCAGAAAAGATAGTCTCTTTTCCAATCCCGTTACACTCCGGACAAGCACCGTAAGGGCTATTAAAAGAAAACAAGCGCGGCTCTATTGCGGGATAAGAAAAGTTATCCTTGGCACAAGAAAGTTTTTCGGAAAAACGTTTCTCCTCATCCCCCGATATCACCTCTATAAACCCACTTCCTTTCCGAAGTGCTATCTCCACAGCTTCAGACAACCTCTCACGCTCATCTTTAAAAGAGACTTCATCTACAACTACTGATATGTCATGCCTTTCATAACGCGGCATAGCTATCCTTTCACGTAAAGAGTGAAACCTGCCGTCTATGCGCACACTACGAAAACCTTCATTCAAAAGATCGTAAAGAAGCTGGTAGTACTCCCCTTTTCTGCCACGTACAACGGGAGCAAGAATCATCGCTCCCTCTCCTTTCATCTTTAAGATGTTATCCACTATCTGATCTACTCCGAGAGAAGATATCTCTCCTTTACACAGAGGACAGTGCGGTTTTCCTGCACGAGCAAAAAGAACACGCAAAAAGTCGTATATCTCTGTTATGGTCGCCACCGTAGAACGAGGATTGTAGGAGTGTGCTTTCTGGTCGATAGAGACTGCGGGAGAGAGTCCCTCTATCTCATCTACTTCCGGCTTGTCCACTCTTCCCAAGAACTGACGCGCATAAGTAGAGAGAGACTCTACATATCTCCTCTGTCCTTCGGCAAATATGGTGTCAAAGGCAAGCGAAGACTTCCCGGAACCAGATATTCCGGTAAAAACAGTGATCTTATCTCTGGGAATCTCCAGATCAACATTTTTCAAGTTATGTTGCTTTGCTCCTTTTACTACTATCTTTTTCATCTTTTAATGACTTTATCTGATCGCGCAGAATAGCGGCAAGCTCAAAGTTGAGGTTTTCCGCTGCAGCACGCATCTCTTTCTCCTTTTCTTTTATGGCCTCTTTCTTGTCCTCTATGGGCTCTATCTCCAACGTTTCTTCTGCTGGAGCGATGTCAGTTATCTCCTTTTTGATTGTACGCGGAGTAATGCCGTGTTTTCTGTTATGCTCCATCTGTATCTTTCTTCTTCTTTCCGTCTCTTTTACCGCCTTTTTTATAGAAGAAGTAATATTATCGGCGTAAAGTATAACCTCTCCTTCCGTATTCCTTGCCGCCCTCCCTATGGTTTGTATGAGAGAGGTTTCGTTTCTAAGGAAACCCTCTTTGTCAGCATCAAGCACAGCAACAAGAGAAACTTCCGGCAGATCAAGGCCTTCACGCAAAAGGTTTACTCCTACCACCACTTCCACTTCTCCGCGACGCAAACGAGTAAGAATCTTTATCCTCTCCAGTGACTTTACATCACTGTGGATATATGAAACCTTTACTTTTCTCTCTTTTAGATACTCACAGAGATCCTCCGCCATCTTCTTTGTAAGAGTTGTCACAAGCACACGGTGACCTTTTTCTGTTCTCTCATCTATACGCGACAAAAGGTCGTTTATCTGCCCTCTGCAGGGAGAAAGCGTAACCTTGGGATCGACAAGGCCCGTAGGCCTTATTATCTGCTCCACTAATCTTTCTTTCTTTTCATACTCTCCCGGCGTAGCGGAAAGATAGATCGTCTGATAACACCTCTCCTCAAACTCCTTAAACGTCAGTGGCCTGTTATCCATAGCAGAAGGAAGACGAAACCCGTTCTCGATAAGGCTGTTCTTACGCGACTTGTTTCCGGCGTGCATCGCCCCTATCTGCGGCAGGGTGATGTGTGACTCATCTATAACGACAACAAAGTCGGAAGGAAAGTAGTCCAAAAGAGATGATGGAGGATCACCCTCACTCCTTCCGGAAAGGTGACGGGAGTAGTTCTCTATCCCGTGACAGTACCCCATCTCCCTTATCATTGCCAGATCGTTTCTTGTTATCTTCTCTATGCGCTCCGCCTCGAGAGGCATGCTTCTCTTCTCAAAGTACTCTATGCGCTCTTTTAACTCCTCTTCTATAAGTCTTAACGCCTCCTTATTATCACGGGATATAAAGTGACGTACCGGTGAAATAAAAACCGTGTCCACTTCCGGTGTCTTTTCTGGAACAAATCCCTCCACCGGGTCAAGTTCAAAGATACGCTCTATGTAACCGTTTGAGAGTTGCATTTCGTAGACAACATCTCTGTTTGCAGGAGCTATCTCTATTATATCCCCTCTTACACGGAACTTACCACGCGAAAGCTCCGAAGAGGTGCGTGACAGCTGCATCTCTACAAGAGAAGATATGATCTCTTTCCTGTCTTTTTTCTCACCCTTTTGCAGTTTCAGTATACTCTCACGGTAAACTTGAGGCAATCCTAGGTCGTATATACAAGAAACAGAGGCAACAACAATAACATCCCTGCGCGTAAGAAGAGAAGTAGTAGCCTCATGACGCAACCTGTCTATCTCTTCGTTTATAAGTGCCTCTTTGCGGATATAGGTGTCCGTAGTACTGATATAAGCCTCGGGTTGATAGTAATCATAATAAGAAACAAAGTAGTGCACGGAGTTTTCGGGAAAAAAGTGACGAAACTCGTTGCAGAGTTGTGCGGCAAGCGTCTTGTTGTGACTTATTACAAGCATCGGCCTCTGCAACTCTTCGATCGCTTTTGCTACGGTAAACGTCTTCCCTGACCCCGTAACTCCAAGTAAGGTCTGTTTTGAAAGACCTTCATTTATGCCGGAAACGATCTCTTCTACCGCCTTTTGCTGATCTCCGGCGGGCTTAAAATTTGAGTTTAACTTAAACACCTTTTACCTGTTAGCGATTAAAGAGTAACGAATATATTTATACAACTCTCCTACAATAAACACCGAGGAAGTCATTGCTACTATAACAACGAACTCCAGTGCCGAAAGCGCCTCAAAGTGAAACACTCCCTGAAAGAAAGGAATATGTATTACGGAAAGCTGCAAAAATACTGCCGCTACAACTGCAATAATAAAGTAACGATTGCTAAAAAGTCCTATTTTAAAGATAGAGTTATCGATAGAACGCATATTTACAGCATTAAACAACTGCGTAAAGGCCATTACAGTAAAAGCTCCCGTGCGAGCCTTATCAAGTCCATCGTCCAGAAAATGATTAAAAACGAGCAAAGCAAGAAAGGCCATCAAAAGTAGCATAATAACAAAATAAGGCACTATCTCTTTGCTGATAATGTTCTCTCTTTTGTCTCGCGGGGGTTTGCTTAATATTCTTCCATGTCCCGGCTCAAAAGCAAGAGCTGTACCAAAGACTCCATCAGTCACAAGATTAAGCCACAATATCTGCGTAGGAAGAAGTGGTAGATTCCAACCAATAAGCAAAGCACTTATAAGCGTGCCGTGTTCCGCAAAGTTAGTGGTAATAAGAGAAGAACTAGTCTGCCTGGTGTTTATAAAAGCTATTCTTCCCTCTTCTATAGCACTTATTATGGAAGCAAAGTTATCATCTACAAGAACTATCTCTCCTGCTTCTTTTGCCACATCTGTTCCCGTTATTCCCATCGCAATCCCTATGTCGGCTTTCTTTAGGGCGGGAGCATCATTGACTCCATCTCCCGTCATGGCCACTACCGCCCCCTGTCTCTGAAGCTCTTCCGCTATTCTAAACTTCATGTGAGGCGTAAGCCGTGCAAACACGGAAGTACTTTTGATCGCTTCAGAGAATTCTTGCTCGTTCATCTTTTCAAGTTCACTGTCTGTATAAGCTCTTGTGTCATCCTCCTCTACAAGACCTATCTCTCTTGATATGGAGAGTGCCGTACCCTTGTGATCTCCGGTGACCATGATCACTCTTATGCCTGCCGATCTGGCCTTTTCAAGCGCTTCATAAACTTCAGAGCGTGGAGGGTCTATCATGCCCGTTACTCCGACAAAGACAAGATCGTTCACTCTTTCTTCGTGCACCTCCTCTTCTTCATCACTCTCTTTTCTGTACGCGAGAGCAATAGTGCGCATAGAGTCTCCCGCCATCTCTTCCAGCCGGGAAACTATATGATCCCTGTCTTCATCGTTTATGGGACGCACATTGCCGTTCACGTTTATAAAAGTAGATCTTTGCAGTATCTCTTCCGGAGCACCAACTGCGTAAACCTCCTTTTCTCCGTTCTTTAGAAGCGCAAGCGAAGCACGGAGTTTTGTTTTGGAGTTAAAAGGAAGATCATCCAACTTTTCTTCTATGTGCTCTATGACACCCTTCTTTATTCCCGCCTTTTCCGCCATTACTACTAGCGAGGCCTCCGTGGGATCACCTACTATACTGTGTTTTTCGCCTTCTTTTACTATCCTTGCGTTGTTACAGACTGCGGCAATATGGATAAGTTTACGAATAGACTCATACTCCATAGGAGGTATGATCTCTTCATGCTCATAAAAGCTACCTTCCGGTTCCCAGCCTTCTCCGGTAACCTCCAGCTCCCTGTCGGGCATGACTATTTTTCGCACATTCATGGTGTTCTCTGTGAGAGTGCCGGTCTTGTCGGTAACAATATGAGTAGTAACTCCCAGTGTTTCCGTAGAAGAAAGCTTCCTTATAATAGAGTTCCTTCTTGCCATGCGATTGGCGCCGATAGACAGAACTATCACCAGTATAGCGGGAAGTCCTTCCGGTATTCCGGAAACAAGAGCGGCTATGGTGTAACGCATTACCTCAAAGAACTCCAGGTCATCACGGAAAAAGTAGCTGATAAGGAATATAATGGAAGCTCCCGCAAAGGCAAAGGCAGTCATCTGCTTTGCAAGGACGCTTACTCTCTTTTCAAAATGTCCTCCACTCCTCTCTATGCTTTCAATGTCTTTGGCGATACTACCAAATGCAGTCTGCGATCCGGTTGCCACCACAACACCTCTACCTCTTCCACCGGTAACAAATGTACCCATGAATCCCATATTGTCTCTATCAGCAAAGTCCGTCTCTTCCGGGACAGCATCAGTACTTTTACTTTTAGGAGAAGACTCTCCCGTAAGAGAAGCCTCCATGGTACGCAAGTTCTTGGACTCTATTACGCGTATATCGGCCGGCACACGATCCCCTTCTTCGATAAATACAACGTCTCCGGGAACTATATCTTTAGAAGAGACGTTCTCAAGCTCTCCTTCTCTATAAACTTTCGCTTTGGGTACAAGCATCTTCTTTAACGCCGTTATGGCGCGCTCCGCCTTATACTCCTGAAAGAATCCCATAAAAGCGTTAAAAAGTATCACGGCAGCTATCACATAAACATCTATCATCTTGTCAAAGACGAAAGATATTACTCCCGCGGCAATAAGTACATAGATGAAGAGACTGTGAAACTGTTTGAGGAATATAAAAATAGGATGCCTGTCCTCTTTTCCTTCTATGGTATTAGGACCATACTTCTCTGCCCTCTTTTCCGACTCCTCTTTAGAGATACCGTCCACGCCGGAACGAAGCTCTCTCATTGTTTCCTCAATTGTTCTGTGGTGAAATCTCATTTTATAATTCTTTTTCTTTTGTTTTTCCACTGTGACACCTTTTTGTGGTCCCCGGAAAGAAGCGTTTTGGGAACCTTCCACTCTACTCCCTCACAAGGAGAAAAAACTTCCGGACGAGTATACTGCTTGTATTCTGCAAAACCCTCTTCATTCATACGATTTTCCAAGAAGCCATCCTTTCCCACTGCTCCCGGCAAAATACGTGAAACGGTCTCTACGACCGCCATAGCAGGAACTTCTCCTCCCATTAAAACATAGCTCCCGATCGATATCTTCTCATCTGCTATGTGCTCTTCTACTCTTGCATCTATTCCCTCGTATCTTCCACATATCATGATAATATCACTTTCTTTTGACATCTCCAAAGCTTTCTTTTGCGTAAAACGCCTCCCGCGAGGAGTAAAAAGGATCACTTTGGAGTTCTCCCTTCTAAGTGACTCAACCGCCCTGTATATGGGCTCCACTTTCATTACCATCCCACTTCCTCCGCCAAAAGGACGGTCATCCACTGTTCTGTGGACATCATCGGTAAAGTCGCGCAGATCATGGACACTTACGCTAAAAGCCCCTTTATCAATGCCTTTTTTAATAAGCCCCTCCGATAAAAAGGGGTCAAAAAAAGAGGGAAATATGGTTATTATATGAAAATGCATAAACAAAAACGGCACTATTGAATAATAGCACCGTTTTTTAAAACTGCAAAAACTTACAGTTCTATGTCATCAAGTCCCTCTTTGGTGTTTTTTTCCTCGGAGGAACTTCCTTTTGATCTAAAATTGCTACCTTCCGGTTCCACTATCTTGAGGTTTACTCTCGCCTTATGCTTAAGGCCGATAATGCGAACCAGATTCCTGATCGCTCTCGCTGTAGAACCTTCTTTTCCGACAATCTGTCCCATGTCGTCGGGATGAACTTTCAGAGAAAGGAGCACTCCCATCTCGTCAACTTTTCTCTCGACTTCTACGGAATCAGGATTGTCTACAAGGTTCTTTACGATGAACTCAAGAAACTCTTTGTCAGATGTTTCCTTTGTCATTTTTTATCGTACAATCCTATTTTAATCGACCTTTCCTACTGTTTCCATATCCCGTATAGACGGGACCGAAACCAATCATTACTTTTCTCTGCGTGTAAGTATAACAAAAGGAGTATTATTATGCAATAGCAGTAGTGTCTGTATAAATAAAATGGGCAAACTTACGTTTGCCCTGTGGCTCACCTTACATGAAGTATCTGAGCAGCTCTCTTGGAGAAAGAGGGCTTATGTTAAACAGAGGGGTTTGTCCGGCAACAAACGCACCACTGTGCCCAAAGAGACTCATTTTGAAAGCGGCTCTCGCAAAGGCCACCAAAACGGAGGATGTAAACTCGGGGTTGCTCTCAAGATTCAAGCTGTACTCCATAATTTGCTTGTTCCCGTTACCGGTCACTCCGACAATAATAACAAACCCTCCGTGAGGAGAAGCGTGGTGCTCTTCTTCCATCTCTGCCTGAGAAATAAAGTGCACCTCCGTATAGTATTGATCAAACTGGAGGGGCATACCGACAATATCGCTTCTTATCTTGTCTGTGTCAGCACCCTTTTTCGGAACAACAAACACTTTTCTCCATATCATTTGCCTTTTGGAAAGAGTCGGCATCTCCCCTCTTCTTATCCTGTCAACCGACTCCTGAACGGGCATGGTGTAGGATTTAGCATCCTTCACTCCACTAACCGACCGGGCGGCATTGGAGTGTCCCTGACTTACACCGGGGCCGTAGAAAGTATAAATCTTGCTTTCTGGCAAGACAGCATCCCCAATAAACCTTATAAGCGAGAAAAATCCGGGATCAAAGCCGTTGGAGAGCATGTACACCTTTCCATTTTCTTCTGCAATAGGACGAATTCGGAGAGAATATTCCTCAATCTCTTCATGGATGTCAAAGCTACAAACGGTATTATACTTCGCCGCCACTTGAGGTCCTATTTTGGCCACGTCGTCCTTTGATCCGACACAAAGAATAGCAACTTCAGATTTTTTTGTTGAAAAGCTTTTTTTTAGTTGGTCCAGATGATAAACAGCAACACTTCCATCAAGCTCCTTTCTGACGTCTTCCGGACGCCTGGTAATTATTGAAGAAAGCTCCATGTCGTCGTTTCTTTTGATCGCCTCTAAAACACCGCGACCAAGCTGTCCAAACCCCACGATAGTGATCCTTACCATTCCACACCTCCTCCTGATTTTTGTTGGCTTCTTGCGTTACTTGTTTAGCGTACTTACGTCCCTCCTGTTAATGCTTATATTATAACATAAAAATAGCTCTGAACACAAGCTAATTTTTAAATATCTGTTTTTCTTTCTTCGATATAAAATCCTGCAACTCTTCTTCACTCATCAGATCTACACCAAGACCTCTTGCAACTTCTTTTATTTTTCTATCTGCTTCTTCTTTTTTATCAACACTATTAACCATCAACTCAAACTCTGCATGATATCCCCAAACATCGCTATACTTTACAGATATCTCCACTTCCTTGTATCTAAAGTTCTCTCTTTTCTGAAAAGAAGAGTGTATCTTCGTAAATCCAAGTATTTTAAAAAGATGAACCGCCTTTTCTGCATCTTGAGGGGAGATAAAAAATTCCACCTCTTCAAAATCACTTCCTTGTCCTATCTTGCTCGTTTTAACAGTTATCTTTGCGGTGCCTTTGGAAATATTATCTGTAACCTTGAGTAGTTTATCGGGAAGTGTAAAAAAGTATACATTTTTATCGTCTTTTCCTAAATACTCTCCATTCTCTTTTAAAAAAGAAAGCAACTCCTTATATTTCTTTTCTGTAAAACGTGACCTGTGCTCTATCTCTATTTGTTTTGACATATTATTTCAATTTTTCGTAAGATTTTATCAACTTTTTCCAATTCTCATATATCTCTTTTAACTCATTTTGAATTTCAGGAAAAGCCTCTAGATCCCTAAAATCACGATCCATTTTTGCATATGCTCTAAATTCACTTCCATTCTCCTTGTCAACTCTAGCCATATCAAAATACATCGGTTCTGTCATATGACTTGCAGAGTCTACACAGGCAATAATTTTTGCTTCTATAGTGTTTGGCATAACATCCTTGCATCTGTGTGATCTAATACAGTGCAGCACTTTATCCATCTTATCTTTCGGATAACCGATCTTCTCTAGAAATTCTTTTGTTCTCCTCTCTCCTCTCACTGCATGATCAATATCGGTAGGCACAGGATAGTGACCAATGTCATGGAGCCACACAGAAAGAAGAACAACTTCTACGTCAGCTTCAGGATTATCTTTTAAAAGGCGGCGTGCCCACTTTTCTGCTTCCGGAACATGATTTCTTAGTCTATAAGGATCAGCACCAAAATCATCTATTGTTTGAAGAAACTCTTTTTTTGCTTTTTCTATGTTTGTTGTCATATATCTCTTAATCCTAATAAAAAGTATTAAACCCCTTGAAGGTTATTTTTCAGTACAAAATTGACAAAACCGTCATAATATTGTAATATATTACAGCAAATTAAGCAAAATGGTACTTTTAACATTTATGCTCTTTAAGGAGCGAGGAGGGTGTGATGAAAAAGAACAGACACACATGGATTAATGCTGCAGCAGTTCTTTGGATCGTGGGAATATTAATGCTCGCATGGCTTATAGCCACTGAAGGAGAAGAAGCAAAAACCATCCCTCTTGAGAACAACATTAAAGGAGTGGATGCAGACTTTGTCCAAGTCAAAAGAATTGATGCTCCAGAAGGATCTCGAGTTAAGCTTGCAAAATTTGAACAGATCCTAGAAAGAGCTCCAGAAGATGGAGTTGTCTACATTCGCTGGAGCAAAAAAGAGGGCGTTCTTGGTACAGGACTCCATGTTGAAAGAATCTTCTATTTTTTGGAGAAAATGCCCTATATGAGTATTCAGAAAAATACGACATGGAAAAATCAATATCAAGATACAGCTACGACAATGAAAATGTTTATCTGCTCCATGAAGCTTTTGACTCACCCTGGCTTAAGATTAAGCTTTATTTTGTCATAATCTTCTTTTTGGCCACTACATTGTTTTTAGTGGCCATATCAAGCATAAAAAAATAAGCTTACCGCTTGTAAAGGGGTCTTTTGAGGCCCCTTTTTTATTTACACACCAAACAATAAAAATGATCCTTGCTTTCCTGTTTTAATAAAAAAGACCGCATCCCAGTGCGGCCCTGTGTTACTCAGGTTTTTTTGAGGACAGCGTCCTTCTTTCCTTAAAACGAGAATTGATGATTATCTCATTGTCCTTAGTTGTTTCTCCCACAACAGAGGCTTTTATGCCATCCTTCTTCGCTTCCTTGATGACCTTCTGTTCATCTGATGGCTGACAAATAAGCAGTGCTCCACAACCACCGTGCAAGGTGCTGTAAGCATTCCAGTCAGATAAATGAAACTTCGTATTCCAGGAAAGCTTTTGCCCTTCAAGCAAAACATCCGCCGGCTCAGGCATAGAATAAAGATTGGCTCCGACTCCCTGAGGAAGTATTTCGCCAAGCTTTTCCCAAACACCTCCACCGGTTATGTGGGCAATTCCGGCAATAGAAGCCAATGGACTCCCGGCACTCCCGTCCGAATTCCATCCAATAAGGCGAGTTATGGTTTTGGCATAACTTTGAGAAGGCACTGTAAGTTTTCTGACAAAATCAAGCATTTCTTTGCTTTCCCAAAAAGAGCGAGAAAAGGGAGATCCCCACTTCTCTAAGATAATGTTTGTAAAGAAAGTGCCTCCATTACACCTGTACCCCGGCTCCCAGAAACCGATGATCGACATTCCGGGGCCAATGTCAGAGCCATCAATCAACATTTCCTTGCGAGATAAACCGATGCAAGTAGCGCCCCAGGTTAACACAAGCTGCCCTTCGATAAAGTTTATATCACAAAAGGCAGTTATGCTGTGCTTCATTATTGCAATTTCGCCAGTGATGTTTACCAGCCGGGCTTCCTTTAGAGCTTCTCCGTACCCCTCCATGATTGCTTGAAATAAATGAAAATTATCCTCGTTGATTTTCTTGACATTCATTTCATTGGCTATGATGGCCGGAAATCTTCCTGATCTGCTAAAATCATCCGCAGCCATGGTTATTATCTCCCAGCCAAGACCACGATTCACATAAGGATCTCCGAGCAAAGTGAAAAACTGGGGTTTTCCGCCAGCTCCATCGTTCTCCACTTCTTCAAGCAAAGACCATGACTTTTCCGGATTTTCAGCTCCCTGCACCATCTCCTCGAGAATGTGTTTTTTCCAGAGATACCCAACGGGGCCCCGAAATTTCCCGGGTTGATGGGCAATAACGCTTACTGCCGGGCAGTTCGCATGACTTTGAAAGCAAACCTCTTTTGCCAACATCGAAGCTTTAACTCCAGGATCTATCACTTCCTCTTTGTACTGATTGCCAGACATAACACCCTCCTTGCATAATTGGTTTCTTTTAACTATCTCTCTATCTAGCTTTGAGATTTAATCACCTCCTTTTTCTTTTTTAAGGTTTTAAACCGATACACTTTATTCTTTTTTTCAATGTTCATCCCTCTTTTGTGTCAATATTATACCACAAATTGTGCTCAAAAAAATATCTCACATACTCCTGCTGTCATAAGCCCAGTGCAAAACAGCTTGTCTTTGCTTTCTTCTGCAACTCTCATCCCCTTTCTTGCAGTTGTTCTTTATCTGTGTAATGTGTCTCTTCATCTGTTTCCATCTTTTTATCTGTCTTTCATCGTCTTCATGTCTTCTTCCCATATAGTATCTACAGTACCACTGAAACCACCCCCTGGGATCATCCTTATGTATCCAGCCTTTTTCTCTCCATACAGAAAGAGGTTGGCTGGCGTTTACCTTAAAGTAGTTAAGTTTTGCCAGATGCTCTCTTATATCTTCGGGAGCAAACTTAGCGTTATAGAACCAGTCATCGGGAAACTCTTTTTTGCAATCACGCATATAAACACCTCCAAAAACACCTAACTCAAGCATCTCTTTAGGGGTGAGCTGAGGCTCAAAGTCAGAATGAAAGTTCTTTCCTTGTGGCTCCGAAAGCTCATAAGTGTACCCTTTCTGCATGTAATCGTTTACCGTTACTTTCATGTTTTATTTATTAATATGATCTTCTGTATCGCTCTCAAGCGACATGACCCACTTAATTTTCACTAAAGTCTTCTGCTATTTTTCTAAATGAACCTTTTCCTAAAATACTTTCAACAATTCGAGCAATATTTAGATAGTTGCCGGAAAAATTAGCCTTAGCAAACTCGTCAAAGATCTCACTACGATTTTTAAACCTACCCTCAGACTTTGCAACCAGTTCATCTAAAAGATTATACATTTTTTCTCTCTCTTGATATCTCTCAAGCACTCCTATGCTCCCATCCTTGCTAAGGCGAGCAATGAGTCCCGCAGCAAATGCCTGCCTGCTTTTTTCATCATCATACTCGGTAGTTATTTTCTCTACCTTTTGTTCTGCATCGGGAACAAAAAACAACTCTTCCTTGATTGCTTCAATTTTCTCCTTTGGAACTCCTTCAGAAAGATTAAAATTATAGACCCACTCCTTTAATTTCTCATTGGCTTCATATTCTTTGCTAAGATCTTCGTCTTTTTCTTTGATTCTTTTTAAGGGTTTTTTTGTACATTCCGCAACAATAGCCTCTTCAAGCATCCCAAAATACACTTTTTCTTTACCCGCTTCTTTGGTAAAATCTCTTTCGTACATAGAAAAACCGCTACGATAGGGACGAATATCTTCGGCTGAATTTCCGATACTAGCCGCCTTATATGACTTCAAGTGAAAAAGATCGTGGCCCAAAGTGCCAACAAACTCCAATTTGGACTCCTCTTTTTCAACGCCCACAACTCCTTCTAATATTTTATGGATGCCCTTTAATAGTCTTCCTTCTGTTATTTTTGAAACACTGTCTGGCTCAAGTACATAAATACGGTCGAGGGATAATGGTTTTCCCTCTCCCCCATATTGGGTTACTATCTCATTGACAGTAGCTTCTGTTTTTTTGATAGTCTCTATATCCTCGGGAGTCTTTTCCAGTTCGTACTTAGATAAGTCCTCACTCTTGTTTTCTTCCAGTTTTTCACGAGCTTTTCTCTTGTCGCTTTCACTGCCTCCAACAAAACGCTCAAAATGTGATCCTTCTTTCATGTTTTTAAGAAGTTTATTTTATAGAAAGAAAATTTACACTTTTTTAAGACAAGCATCTCCTTGTTAACGACATTTTCAGATTACTTTACAACAAATTCCGGAAATATCTTTTTACATTCTACGTGTAATCATTTGCCATTACTATTACTGTGTTTCTTTTCTTGCCCACTCTTCAAAGTCACTATTTGCTTGTACTTCCATTTTCAAAATACAAGGGGTTTCATAGGGGTGTACTTTTTGCACTTCTCCTTTTACTTTCTCCCAGTTTTCTTTAGATGTTTTAAGAAGAGAAACAACCTCTTTTTCACTATTTACTTCCCCCTCCCAATGGAAAAAACTGTTAATCGGAAAGATGTTAGCACAAGCGATAAGGTTCTTCTCCAGTAAGTGAGAAACCACCTTTTGTGCCTCTTCTTTATTTTCGTGGGTAATATATATTAACGTAAGCATTTTTAAGATTCGATTTTATTCAATAGAGATAATCTGTATCCCTTTCTCTTCTATTTCTTTTTTGGGCCAAAAAAGATTGTTTATATCAAACCTAGAAACATCTGTAACCTTCTTTTCAATCTCTCTTCCGGTATACTCTTTCTTTTCGGGATTCCACTCTTTTAATATCAATAAATCTCCCGATTGTATATCAAAATCATTTAATCTTAACTCAAATTTCTTTTCTCCGGAAAGCACTTTATCAAAATATCCAGGATGAATCTTTTTTTCTATTTTTTTCATTATTATATAATTTCATATTTTCTAACCTATAAATTTCAACTCCATCTCCCCTGTCTCTGTGTTCCATATCGCATAAGTAGGTCTATAAAATACTCCTCCTAGAGTTCCGGGATTAATAATTCTTGCTCCTGCTCTTTCCTCTTCCCATGGTTTGTGTGTGTGCCCATAAAAAACAATATCGCAAGACCGCTTTTCTAACACCTTGTCTATTAAAAAAGGTTCATGGCAAGCACCCACTGTCTTTCCGTCAATTTCCCAAGATCCCACACGACCCCTATAATCTATATTAGAGTAACTTTCTAGATCTTCATCTTCAAATATCTCCATATTTCCTCGCACCAGCATTATCTTTCCGGCAAAACTCTCCGACATAAGCTGCAAAGTCTCTTTGTTTGTTACATCACCACAACAAACAATATTCTCAATACCACTCTCCCTACACTCATCAAGGCACTTTTGGAGATTGGGAAGATTGTCGTGAATATCTGCAATTACTACTACTTTCATAACATTTAATCTATCATAAAAAAATCTTATTTACATACTGTAAAATAAAAAAACACAATATGTGTTTGTTTTCACAAAAATGAAGTAAAACAAGCCCTCATACTATAATATCTGTACAAGGGCTTGAATTAAAAATATCTTAAGAAATTATTACAACTCCACCTCTACTCTATCATCACCCCAAAAACCAGGCTCATAAAAAAGTGTAAGCTCTTCCAGGTTATTTTCATTTACCTCAAAAACCAAATTTCCTGAAATTTCCCCTCCAGGTGCCAACCCCCCACTTGAGAGAGTATCAACTCCTGTCACCATTGCACCATAGTTTTGAATTACTCCTCCTCCATCTTTTAGCTCGAAGTGCAGAGGATTAAAACTCACCTCTTCTTCGCTTTCATTTTGTAGAGTAAGCTCAACAAGAACATACGCCTCTCCTTCTGATGGTGTATCAAATTCATTGGGGCTAACCCAGCCTCTTTCCACAGAATCAACCGTAAGTATTCTATTCTCATGATCTATAGAATCACCAACTTCAAATATTTCATCTTCTAAGACACCTTCTTCTGTCTCCGTCGGATCATCAGCCACAGATTCTTCTTCGGGATCTCCACCAATTGCAGCAATAATAACAATTACAAGAATTAAGCCACCTAATATATAAAGAAATTTTTTCATAATTATTTTTTAATTATATTTTTAATCGACCTTTTCTGTTATAATTTTTCAGCTAAAACCAATCTCCTTGTACAGTTAACACTCAAGGGTAACACTTTTTAGTTTTTCTTCAGGTGTTAACCCGTTAAGACTTAAGTGTAACCTTTGATAATTGTAATAATCAAGCCA